>Ga0247727_10008677_pt1 | contig 18759 bp, 19 predicted proteins | sample WisWelCaveWW1625_FD_202498 | JGI IMG/M metagenome (GOLD analysis project Ga0247727, IMG submission 202498) | Biofilm microbial communities from Wishing Well Cave, Virginia, United States - WW16-25 | ecosystem: Environmental > Aquatic > Deep subsurface > Groundwater > Cave microbial mat | place... | reverse complement strand
CGGCTTTGTCCTGCCAGCGAAAAGATCGCGGAAATAAGGGACGTAACTCACGAACGCAATCACAAGTGTGAGCACACCCAACACTACCTTGTAGTCAACCATGATGGGGACGGCGGGATTTGAACCCGAACTCACCGCTCTGGAGGCGGCGGTACTACCAGGTTATACTACGTCCCCGATAACGAGAAAAAAGCACCGTGCTACTTATTTAAAGCTTTTGATAGCTATTTAAAGTTGATGACATCTTTGAGGGAAGTCCTTGATTTCCCGATAGTGCCATCAGGGAGCTCGACCACGAACATTGCTTTTTTCTTCGGCGTGTACGTCCTTCCAGGCTGCAGGCCCTCAACCAGGTCAACAACCTCCCAATGGTCGTTGAGGAATAGCACGTCAAGATAATGCCTGACAAAGAACGTGTGGATACCTGCGCTCGTCTCATTGCTGAATGCGAGCACAGTGGGTGTCATCTTCCTCGCGAACATAAGGCCGATGCCGCGCGTGAGGAAATTAGCGCAGATTCTGCACTGTTCTGCGAGCACTGTATCTTTTGTGATATTCCTTATCATAGGACATACGGCAATATCTTGTCCTTGACGAGGGTTAGAAGTTCTGCCCGCTTTGCGCACTGCACGCGCTTCCTGTTCATCGTGCTGCCTGACTTGTCGAATTCCTTGAGATCCTTGTCGCACTTCTGCATCTCGACATTCAGCCAGTGGCGAAGGCTCTCTGCGCCTGTGATTCTTGCGTCAGAAATGAGCTTCAGGATGATAGGAAACTCAGGCGTCTGCTGCAGATGCTCAGGCACCTTTTGTTTGAGAACATCGCGGAACTCCATGCTGCCATTGCCGCCTCACTTGCTTATATACTTTTCGAACCGCTTCCAAGGCAAAGTGTTGATGACATCATCTGCAGTCGCCCAGCCACGCCTGGCCTGCGCGATGCCGAACGGCATGAAGCGCAGCTGATGCTCGTGATGCGCATCGGTATTGATGATGAAGAACACGCCTTTCTCGACGCCTGCCTTGATGTGGACGTCCTTGAGATCCAAGCGAGCAGGCTCGGCATTGATCTCCAGCGCGACCTTGTTCGCCTTTGCCGCGGCAAAGACCTTATCGATATCCACCTCGTACGGCTCGCGGACATTGACGAGCCTGCCAGTCGGGTGACCGATGGCATTCACCTTAGGATGCTCCATAGCCTTGATGATGCGCCTGGTCATCTCATCGCGCGGCTGCTTGAAGCGCGAATGCACGCTTGCCACAACCCAGTCAAGCTCCTTGAGATACTTGTCGGCATAGTCAAGCGCGCCGTCAGCCATTATGCTGACCTCTGAGCCAGCGAGCACGACGATCTTGTCGGCATATCTTTTCTTGAGTTTCCTTATCTCCTCTACGTATTTGAGCAATCGCTTCTCCTCCATCCCGTGCGCCACGTGCTCGCTCTTGCTGTGGTCAGTGATGGCGATGTACTCGTAGCCCATGCGGACGGCTGCCTGGATCATCTCCTCGGTCGTGTTCGTGCCATCGCTCCACTTCGTGTGCGTGTGCAAGTCTCCGCGAATGGCATCGTACGGGATGAGATTTGGGAGTTTGTTCGCCTTCGCTGCATCTATCTCGCCAGTGTTTTCTCTTAGTTCAGGGGGCATCCATCGCAGTCCCAGCGCCTTGTAGACCTCTTCCTCTGTCTTGCCTGCGATCTGCCTGCTGCCCTTGAACAGGCCGTACTCGTTCAGCTTGTAGCCCTTCTTAATCGCGACCTGGCGCAATGCGATATTGTGCTCCTTGCCGCCTGTGAAGTACTGCAGTGCCGCACCGAAGCTCTTTGGCTCAAGCACGCGCACGTCTGCGTTCACCCCTTCGCGCAAGTAGACAGAGCTCTTGGTCGGTCCTTTGGCAAGCACGCGCTCAACGTCTGGCATTGTCGTGAAAGCATCCATCACCTTTGCGGCGTTGGTCGAGATGACCAGGATGTCGATGTCACCGATAGTCTCCTTGCGTCTCCTCAGCGAGCCAGAAGGCTCAATGGCCTTGATTTCCTTTAGCTTCTTCAGCCTTGAGACAATCTCCTCTGCGATCATCCACGCCTTGCCGAGCAGCATCCTGCCAGCGCCTTTCTGCAGCATCTCGATTCCCTTGAGGATGTCTTCCTGGCTCTTTGGACCGAAGCCTGAGAGCTTGCTTATCCTGCCTGACTGCGCGGCCTTGCCGAGCTCTTCGATATTCTTGATCCTGAGTTCCTTGTGCAGCCGCCATGCCTTCTTTGGGCCAACGCCCTGGATGTGCATCATTTCGTGCACGCCAGAAGGCAGTTTCTTTGTCAGCTTCTCATATTCCTTTATCTTGCCGGTCTCGATATACTCTATTATCTTCTTGCCAAGCCCTTCGCCGATTCCTGCGATATCAAGCAGGGCTTTCTTGCCGCCTTCCTTGTACGTCTTCTCCACATCCTCTGCTGCCTCAAGAGCGCGGGCAGCATTACGATATGCCCGCGGTTTCCACTGAATACCTTGCATATCAAGCAGGTCAGCCATCTCGTAGAAAATCCGCGCTATCTCAGTGTTCTTCATAGGAACCTTGTCAAGCCCTCTTTTTCTCGCTTCACGATGAACCCATATGCCTTCCTGAGCAATGCCTTTGTCTCCTTGTGCTTTATTACCTTTTCTGCTTCGCCTATGGTGAACCACCCTGGCCTGATGTGCTCGAATGATATCTTCACGTCCTTTGTCCTTGTCTCGGCAAGATAATACGTGACCGTCTTCCTTGTCAGCTTGCCTTCAAAGCGATACCACCACTGGATATTCTCCTCAAATCCAGGGATGAAGTGCAAGTCATCGATGCCTGCCTCTTCCTTAGCCTCCCGCCTGGCTGCATCAAGCGCATCTTCGCCTTTCTCATAATGCCCCTTGATGAGGTCATAGTATTCGCTCTTGTATTTCTTGAACAAGAGCAGGAACAAGATATCCTTTCCTTCCCTGCGGAACACGACAACACCTGCGCTTTTCTCCTGCTCTGGCATGCATCAATCAGCGATGCGCACATTTATAAATCCTGCCGTGCTTCCCGCGGCCATGCGTTGGGGCGTGCTCATAGCGTCAATAGTATTGTTCTTGATATCATGCGCGCCAGCAGAAGAACAAGTACCCCCTGCTGTGCCTGAAGCAGAAACAGGACCTGCTCCTGCTGCACAGCCAGAACCGGTTTCCGAGCCTGCTGCAGAAGAACCTCCTGCAGAGCCAGCTGTGACTGTAGAACCGCCTGCAGAAGAAGGCATATACGAGCCGCCTGTCGCAGAAGAACCTACAATCGCGAAGTTCCTAGAGCAGTATCGCAAAGAGGTCAAGAACTACAAGTTCACGTACAAGAGCAACACCTGGGTGGTGGAAGGAGACAAGGCGAAGATCCTGCTCTTCCGCGTCCTGCAGAACCAGTATCACGCGCCATACATCGACACGATATACCTCGATCTGACCAGGCAGACAGCTGTCGGCGTGTGCGAGGGCCACGACCAGATAATCAGGAAACAATGCGCTGTCCGTCAAACGCTTGACAAGCAATACGCAATGCCCTACGTGCAATTCAAGATAAATCTCCCGCACGAATGGCTCGTTGAGTTCCAGAACCTGTATGTGACACTCGCAGAGACGCCCCAGCTTGTCATGGACCGGGAGACGGTCCACCTCAAGCACAGCACCAATACAAGGATGACCGACATGTTCATAGACCCTGGCATCGGCCTGCCTGTAGTGGTCGTGGACAACAATATCGAATACCACTACGAGAACATGGCCAAGAACCAGTTCGGACCAAAAGAGAAAACCACGCCAGGATAAAATTAATATACCCAAGGCACGAGAGATATCACATGAAGCGACTGCTCGCGTTGTTGTTGTTGATTTTTCTAGCTGCTTGCGCTGCGCAGCCAGGGACGCTTGATGAGCGCGGACAAGCCCCTCCTGCAGAACCAGCAGTGATTGTCGAACCTGCCGCAGAACCAGAGCCTGCGGTCACTGTCGAACCAGGGCCTGCGATGCCTGAGGACGACCTCGCAGAACGTCTTGCCAAGGAGCAGGAAGAGAAGATACTAGAATCACTTGAAACAGTTCCGAAGGTAGAGACAAGGGAACGCACCACCATCGCCGAACAGATGTATCAGACATATTTGAATCTCGACTCACACAAGTTCAACACTCCTGAAGGGTTGTGGATGGTCCGCGGCGACAAGGCGAAGCTCGTGCCCAGGACCGCGATAAGGCTGATCAATGTGAAAGCCGGTGAGAAAACCTACCGGGACGTATATATCGATGAAATCATCTTTGACCGCGATGACAAGACAGCGGTGGGATATTGCGCGGGCTTTGACGAAGACGTGAATATGCAATGCGCGCATTTCGAGCTATACGATATCCAGTTCCAGCTGACGTATTCCACCTACATGCGTAAGCTGTCTGACGACTGGCTCAAGGAATACCTGACAAAGACGCCTTCTAATGAGGAATACGAAAAATACTATATCGATAACGTCGAGACTGTCCGCGTACATTATCCAGACAACGTTGAGATGTATTTCAACCCGCGGGCAGGACTGCCAACCCTGGTCGTGTTCGGCCAGCTGGACCGCACAAAGTATGATGACCTGGTCATCAACCAGGTGAGGCCGGAAGACGTGATTCACAGGTCAAAGAAAGATATTCCCCCTGAAGAGCAGTTCAAGAGCACGATATACTGACCATGCCCCGCCTAGCACTCACGCTTCCGCCTGAGATTCTAAAGGAAATCAAGAAAGAAGCCAAGCAGAAAGACATCCCAGTCGCCACACTGGTCAGGTTCGTCCTTGCCCAACGCATCTGGCGCAAACGAAGACCCAAAGACAAGCAGCACTGGCTGGAAGCGATATACGCAGGAAAAGCGAAGAGAAAAATCAAGGAATTCGAGGATTGGTTTAGTGAGTGATCTTTAACAGTTCTTCAAGTACTATCGGCAGTTCCCTGATTGGGTTATCCCGACTTCCGAAGTGACCCTTGCCCTTCTCGATGACAATCTTCGCACCAAGCTTCTCCTTATACACCTGTGCGGTCTCGATAGGAATCCACTGGTCATTGTCAGAAAATATGCAAACGAAGGACTTCGCATTTCTCCTAACCTTCGCCGGGTCAACCGGCGCTGCAAGCCAAGGCTCAAGCACAAGCCGGTTCTCTTCAACCTTCATCTTCTCTTCCTGTATCGAAGACCAGAACCCTGCGACCATCAAAGCGCCACCTACCTGCACGTCGATGGATTGCAGATAAAGCAGGATGGTCTTGCAGCCCATGCTGTGGCCGACAAAATACGTGTCCTTGTCTGGCTTTCCGACAGTTTTCGCAAGGAAAGAAACCCACTCCCCAACTTTGGGATTATCTGTGTCAGGCATCTGCGGGGCAATGACTGAAAATCCTTCCCTCTCCAGCTCCTGCCTGAGCCACGGCTGCCAGTGGTCTTCAGGATGTCCGCCCCATCCGTGTATGATGAAGACGCGCTTCATGTGTCCAGCGAACAGATGTAAGGATTATGATCCTTAGCGTAGTCTCGCGCGAGGTCTCGGAACGCCCTCTGCAGAGTTCTGTAATTTCGTCCATGGAAGTCGTCAATTCCTTTCAGCCATTCTGCCAACGGGATATCAGCAGGTTCTGTAGCCAGCCGTTCGACGACCGCAATCTGTTCCAGTGTTTCTCGAGAAGGCGGGGTCTGAACACCCAATGTGACGAACTTGACTGATTTAGGTTTGTCTTTTTTCATTTTATCTCGACCGGTATTATCTTGATTATCTTGCCCAAACCCTCGAGAACGTCTGTGCCAGAATAGCCTGCGAGGAAGGCAATTGGCTTGCTCACGCTCGTGAGTATGCCGAGAACCAGGCCGATGAGAACTGCGATGATGACTGTTATCAAAAAGTAAGGCCACCTGATCCTTCGTTTTGCAGCTATCGCCTTGCCCAAGCCGACAATCGACCTGAGCAAGCCGCCTGCACCGCCGAGGATTGCGCCGACAAGCAAGGGATTAGTGTTCGGCAGGAATCCCGCGACTGCTCCAGTGATGTCCATAGCTAGCAAGAACACGGAATGTTTTATAAACTTTATCTGCCAGTCTGCGCACCATGCGCATCACCCTGCACACGCTGGAAAACCAGGTCAGCAGGTGCCAGCGATGCCCCTTATACAAGAAGGCGCACAAGGGTGTGCCTGGCGAGGGCAATCCCAAGGCGCGCATTTTTCTCGTCGGACAGGCGCCTGGAACTGAGGAAGACAGGTCTGGAAAGCCGTTTGCCGGCAGATCAGGCAAGTTCCTCTCTGAGCAGCTTGCAAAGCTCGGTATTGACCGCAAGGACGTCTTCATCACGAGCGTGGTCAAGCACTATCCTCCAGGCAACAGGATGCCGACAAAGGACGAAGTCAACGCCTGCCTGCCCTATCTGCTGGAGCAGATAATGCTCGTGAATCCTGAAGTGGTCGTGCTCATGGGCAACCTTGCACAAGGCATCAAGACTGATCCTGTGCTTCAGGGCAGGAGGATAATAGAGACGCCGCACCCTGCAGCAGCAATGCGGTTTCCGAGGATGCGGAAGGAATTTGAGCGCGTCATGGTCGCTTTAAAAACGCGTCCCAAACATTAATAAAGTTCGGCCATTCAGCAGAGCGAGCTGTATGGTAAGAGGGGAATTCGAGAGAGAACTAGAACAGTATCTCGCACAGAGACGCAGAGCAAAAATGAAGCTCCCAAATATCTTTGGGTTCTTCAAAAAGCCAAGGAAGAAAATGCCAGAACCTGAACTGCCTCCGGAAGTCCATAAGTACGACGAGACCACGCCAGCAGAAGTGCCAGAGGCAATGCCAGGCGAGGAAGCCGTTGAGGGACCTTCCAAGAAGGGCGTTTTCACCAAGGTCCTTGAGAGCCTGGGGCTGGTCACAGTCGAGGAAAAGGCGCCTGAGCATATCGCTGCAGAAGAGGTCCAGCAGATGCTTGTCAAGGACGAAGTCACGCAAGATACCAAGGAGATCGCCAGGATCGCGCTCCAGGTAATCAAGCAATTGCCGCCTGAACAGCTCGCCTCATTCAAGTCAGGACCTGAATTCGCACGATTGAAGGAACTTCTCAAGAAGCATCAGCTGATCAAATAGGCGTATTCTTCCAAGAACTCCCTCGCAATGGCAGGATCGTGGATTATCAGGATGTTCTCGTCGTTCCTGGCATCGCCTGACTTGGTCGGGTTGTATGAGCCTGTGATTACTGTTTTTCCGTCGATAATGAAGACCTTGTGATGGACATTGCCCTTGTTGGCAAAAGGCAATCGCTCGATGGCGGCGTGCTGGGACTTGTCGATGACGCCCTCGACGATAATGTCCTCGCGCTGCAGCTGTCGGATGATCTCATCGTCGGTGATCCAGGAGAGCAGGAACACGATGCCCTGCTTCGCTGCCTGGAGCTCCTCGAGGACGTTCTCCCTGCAATCATCGTCAGGGCAGAAATAGTTCTCTATGAGATAATTATTGTAGCTGACCACCGGCTTCTTGACACGCCAGTAGCCCCCTGGCAGCTCGTCGAATTCGTCGAGATAATTGCTGGCAAGCACAGATGACTGGATCACGATGACATTGTCTGCCTTCTTACCCTGCGTCGGGTTCCAGGAGCCTGTCCAGACCTCCTGCCCGTCGAATACGCAGAACTTATTGTGCATCAAAGGGCCCTCCTGGTCCTCGTCAGTGATCCAGGCGGCATTCTCGAGCGCCGCAAGGACAGCAGGCTGGGTGACATGGTACAAAGCGCAGGCAGCATCGTCAGCAGAGCTCAATTTCCCGACGAGCAGGCCAGCGCAGTCCTCGCGCTCGCAGAAATGCACCTCGATAGGCGGGCCTGTCTCTATGGGAATCTCAGGAGCGCAGGCAGCGAGAAACAGGAGGAATACGACGAGCTTTTTCACCACGGCGAGAAACAGGGCTTGGTTTAAGTATTTTACTCGAATGACTTTTTGCTCTTCTGCAGGGCAAACAGGGTGCCGGGGTATTTCTTGTCCAATGCCTCAAGCCTTGTCCTGAGCCCTGATTTCTGGCGAGTCTCTCCGACGATATCCTCAAGCTCGCAAAATTTATCAAGCTCAGCAGCGGATAGGTTTGCGAAGAGGTTGACAGCAGCCTGCTTATGGCCGATATCTCCTGAGAATAACTGCTGCAGGAAATCCTCTGCCTCATCGTCAGCTGTCTTGCCCACTATCACGGCTTCTGCCTTGTCAAGAGCGACTAATTCCAGAGGCAGGCCCTTCACCACCTGCTTAAATAGGGAGTCCAGGGCCTTGCCTTGGGCAGTATCGTCGAGAACAAGGTGCACTTTCTGCCCCTTCTGCAGCCAGCCAGCGTCCTTGAGCGCCTTTCTGCACCGTTTATTAATGAGATCCACAAAACACCCCTTGCACAAGGGTCCCAAATGGCTGAAAGAGGTATCTGAGGGCTTTCCGCAATGGCAAGGCGCTTTGTCCATAATATTTATATAGTAGAAACGCCTTAATAAGCCTTCTGGGGGTTAGGATAGTGCCTCATGAGCGCTTTTCAGAGTGCTCGCCTGGGGCACAGCGACACTACTCCTCAGTAGCATATAAACCGGAAGGTTTATATACTGCAAAGGATATATCAGGGTATAATAAGGGGGATAGCAAAAGAGCATACCATCAAAATCACTATCTATCACCTCTTTTTCCCGCGCAGGCGCCACCTCGGTGCCTGCGTGGGTTTAATACTCACATAACAAAAGCTCACTGCCGCCAATAGCGATTGGCGGACATGATTGAAAACGCGCTTTGCGCATTTTCAACACAATCACCTCTTTTTCCCTCGCAGGCGCCCGCAAGGACGCTTGCAGGGGTTTGTCGACGATTAGCGATAGCGCTCTGACTGACACTGGTCACGCTCACGCAACGCTTTAAAAGAAGCTGTTGCTCGTCTTGTGAACAATGGCGATAATCCTGCATGTTGACCTTGATGCGTTTTACGCAGCTGTCGAGGAGCGCGAGCACCCTGAGCACAAGGGCAAGCCGATTGTTGTCGGAGCAGACCCGAAAGGAGGGGCTGGAAGAGGGGTTGTCGCGACGTGCAATTATCCTGCCAGGAAATATGGCATTCATTCTGCGATGCCTATCTCGATCGCTTACCGCAAGTGCCCTGACTGCGTGTTCCTGCCGGTGAATATGGAACTGTACGTCGCTGTTTCTGCAAAAGTCATGCGGATTCTCGCCCGCTACGCAGAGAAGATGGAGCAGGTTAGTGTCGATGAAGCTTATCTGGATGTCTCTCAGTTAAGGAGCTATGAAAAGGCAAAAGATCTGGCCGTGCAGATCAAGCAGGAAATCAAGGACAAGGAGAAACTCACTTGCAGCATCGGTATCGGGCCTAACAAGCTCATTTCTAAAGTGGCTTCTGACTATCAAAAGCCAGATGGCTTGACTATGGTTCCGCCAGACAAGGCTCTTGATTTCCTTGCGCCGCAAAGCGTCAGGATGCTCAGGGGAGTCGGGCCAAAGACAGAGCTTGTGCTCAACAAGTACGGCATAAAGACAATCGCTGAACTGAGGAAGCTAAGCAAAGAACAGCTTACTGCCATGTTTGGCGCGTTCGGTCCAGAGCTGTACGAGCAAGCACGCGGCAATTATCCTGCAGAGCTCATCACCGAATGGACGCCGAAGAGCATGGGCAGGAATTACACCTTTGAGCATGACACCAAGGACAAGGATGAGATTCTCAAGGTCTTGGACGGCATGGTCCAGGACATCTGGAAACAATTGAAGGCAGAAAAGATGGCTTTCAAGACCGTCACCGTCAGGATAAGATACGAAGATTTTGACACGCACACAAAGCAGAAGTCATTGACAGACTATGTTGACAGCATCGAAGCGATCAAAAACACTGCGAAAGATCTGCTCCTTCCATTTCTAAAAGATAAGAGGAAGATAAGGCTGATAGGCGTGAGCGTGCATCAATTAAAAGAAATAAAATAAGAAGTCTAAACGAACAGCGGCACGAGCACTAGCGTGAGAGTACCGAGCAGCTTGATGAGGACGTGCAATGAGGGTCCTGCGGTGTCCTTCATGGGATCACCCACAGTGTCTCCTGTGACTGCCGCTTGGTGTGCGATGCTGCCCTTAAGGCCTGATATTTCCAAGTGCTTCTTGGCATTATCCCACGCGCCACCGCCTGTGTTCAAGACAAGTGCCATGAGAATTCCCGCAATGGTGCCGACCATTAGGAACGCCGCAAGCGCTTCTGCCTTCAACAGCCAGCCGACTGCGACTGTCACCACAACGATGAGCACGCCAGGCAAAATCATCTCGCGCAAAGCTGCCTTTGTGCAGATGTCAACGCAACGAGCATAGTCTGGCTTTGCCTTGCCTTCCATCAAGCCCTTGATGCTCTTGAACTGCCTTCTGACCTCATTCACTATCTCGTGCGCCGCATCACCCACTGCCTTTATGGCAAGGCTGCTGAACAGGAACACAAGCATGGCACCTAGGAAGGCTCCGACAAAGACATCGATCTTCGCAAGGTCAACAACTCGGCCTGCCTCGCCGATGTATTTCACTACCTCGTCCTGGTATGCTGAGAACAGCAGGAATGCCGCAAGAGCAGCAGAACCAATGGCATAACCCTTTGTCAATGCCTTGGTTGTGTTGCCTGCTGCATCAAGCTTGTCTGTACGCTTCCTGATTGAGGCAGGAGCATGGCTGAACTCGACTATGCCGCCTGCATTGTCTGATATAGGACCAAAAGTGTCCATCGCGAGCACGTAAGCCGCAGTTGAGAGCATGCCCATGGTAGCGATCGCGGTCCCGTACAAGCCACCGTGCGGAAAGCCAGACCATTCGCCGAACATGTAGCTCAGCAGCAAAGCCGCAGAAAGCACTATAACAGGAGCAGCAGTGCATTCCAACGCGACAGCAAATCCCTGGATGATGTTTGTCGCGTGACCAGTCTGGCACGCCTTTATGATTTTCTGGACTGGCCGGTATTCACGTTCAGTGTAATACATCGTGATACCAACTATTATTATGCTTGTCACGATGCCAACAAGGCCTGCATAAAAGAACCAGATATTGCCGAGCATGTACATTGTCACGAAATAGAACGCTACTGCAGCAAGCACGCTTGTGATGAAGTATCCCTTGCCGAGAGCCTTCATCGGGTTCTCGTTTTCCTTTGCCTTCACTGTCATTATGCCGATGATGGATGCAATCAAGCCAAATGCACGGACGACAAGAGGGAAAAGTATGCCGCTCAAGCCGAACACAGGCCAGAGTGCGACACCGATTATCATCGCTCCGATGTTCTCTGCCGCAGTGCTCTCGAACAAGTCTGCTCCACGGCCTGCGCAGTCACCTACATTGTCGCCGACAAGGTCTGCGATGACTGCAGGATTGCGCGGGTCGTCTTCAGGAATGTTCTTCTCGACCTTGCCAACAAGGTCGGCACCGACATCAGCTGCCTTTGTGTAGATGCCGCCGCCCAGTTGGGCGAACAATGCGACAAATGAGGCGCCGAAACCATAACCGACTATCAGGAACGGTATCTCCTTTGCATCATGGCCCTGTATGCCCAGTATATAATACATCAGCGCGACACCAAGCAGGGAAAGCGCGACAATCACTATGCCTGACACTGCGCCACCGCGCAATGCTATCTGCAATGCCTTGTTAAGGCTCTTCTGCGCGCCAGCAGCAGTGCGCACGTTTGCCCTGACCGCGACCCACATTCCGATGAATCCAGACAAAGCAGAACAGAATGCGCCAAAGAGGAATGCGATTGAGGTGATTTGTCCTTCGACAGGTCTGCCTATCCAGGAATATACTCCCCAGATGATTGCGGCAAGAACGATTGACATGATTCCGATTGTCAGGTATTGCCTGCGTAAGAACGCGTTCGCTCCAACGCGGATAGCTTCAGCAGTCTCGCGCATCTTAGGAGTGCCTGTGTCCTGCGAAAGCACGTTCCTCGCGAGCCAAGCAGCGAACACTAGCGCAAGAATACCGATAATCCACACAAGAGTCATCGCAATCATTTCATAACCACCTCAATGCCAAACCCAATGGTCTTATTTATAAAGCTTGCGCCGTCGTGAACGACGCTCGCCATCCGCACGGCAGATAATCTGGTAGAGCACTGCCAGGAAAAGCCCGATTCCAATGCCGAGCAGGATCCATTCAAGATTAGGCCTGACAATCGCCCAGATATTGATTTCTTTCGGCTTTCTCTTGGCAAAATAGATATCAAGGTTTGAGAATTCCAATGCATACTCAGAGAACAATAGCGTTGAGTACTTGTCAAAGTCCCTGAGCGAGCCTGCGTATTCATAATAGCTGTAGCCGATTATCGGGAAGATGCCTTTCTGCTGGCTCTTGATGACAGCGTCCTTTGCTATGCCGAGCTTGAGGTCGATGAGTTCGTCAAGGTCTGTCTCTTCTACGCCGATCAAGCTCAGGATGACGTCTGCCTCTGCCTTTGTCTTTGAGGCCTTGTAAAGGCAGAGGGTATAATTAGTGCTGGACAAATCCTGGTATGCCTTGTCAAGCTCACGCCTGGCCTCGTCCAAGCTTGTCGGCAGGAATGAACGGACGTAATTGATGCGTTCCTCTGCCTCGGATATCTTGGACATGCACGAATCCCTGAGGCTTGCGGAGTCCACAACAAACCTCTTGTCTTCACCATTGAAGAACCTGGTCCAAGTGACTGCAGAGAACAGGCGCTCTTCGGCGTATGCGAGAAGCTCTGCGTTCTCTTTTGTCTCGTTCAGCTGCTTGATGATGTCCAGGAAAGTGTCCTCGACCTCGAACAAGCGCTCCTTTACCGCCATATACGTCTGGACGTCGCTTATCGTGTTCACAGGGCGCTTGTCTATCTCACGCGAATAATTCGCAGCCATGCCCTTGATCTCGAGCAGTGCCTTGGCCAACTGGTTCTCTGTCCAAGAGCGCTGCAATGCTAGCGCGCGCTTGAGCTGCACGTTCGCGCGGAAGCAGTAAGATGCAGATGAATAATGCTGGCCTGCAGCAAAGGCGTCCTGAGCCCGTCGCGTCATGTTAACAGCGTTTTCCTCAAATTCAGTCGTGTTGTAGCCAGGCCTGCGGCGCTGCTCAAGAATCGCCTTGATTTCGCTCGTGCGGTTGCAGAGATCCTGCGCGACCTGCTTCATGGTAAGCTGGTAGCGAGGCTCGATTGTCAGCTCGCCGGTGACGGTCGGGAAGTCCTTGCCGGTGTATTCGTGCAATGCCTCAAGCAATGTCGAGACCTCGATGACCTCCATCCCAAGCTCTTTGCCGTAATCGACAAGGTCTATTGTCTTGTTGGTGGCGTTGTCCTTGAACTCCCGCGTGCCTTTTGGGATGAGCACGCGCTGCAAACCCTCGTCTGCAGCAGCAGTCAGCTTGTCCTTGATACCGCCGACAGGGCCGATGACTCCGCCAGAATTGATGGTGCCTGTGATCGCTGTATCATTGCGCAATTCAAGGTCTGCGATGAGCCCTGCGACCAGAACTGCCGCAGCAGAGCCCGCGCTCGGCCCTCCGACTATTCCAGGCAATGCCCTGATCGTGAAGAAGAAATCCTTGTCAGCGCAGTCGATATCAAGTTCCCTGCACGCGACCTGCTGCGCGAACCGCATCGATATCTGCGTTGTTATCTTGGTGAGCGGGAAAGTCTCAAGGTAAACCCTGCTGTTGCCATCCTCCATGCGCAGATCAAGATCAGCGGCGATGCCCTTTGTCTTGCCATCAGAACGCTCTGCGAGAGCAAGAAGCTTGATTGTCCCTTCCTGCGCAAACGCGGTCGGCACCAACAGCAGTATTATTCCCCACACAAGCAATGTCAAGAAACACAGTTTCTTGAGCACGCTCGGCCATCCCGATAGCCGACGTTTCATCGTCGAGAATAACTAGCTGGCGCTATTTAAGGCTTATGGCTTTTGGACTTGCCTTTCTTCTGCTTATTTGGCTTCTCAGCAGGCGCTGCTTCCTTTGCCTTTGGTTTCTCTTTCTCGTTCTTCTTGCCCTTCTCTATGAACCTGCATTTCGGGAAGCGATTGCAGGCCACGAACTGGCCGTATACTGATTTCCGGATGATGAGCTCGCCCTCGCCGCACTTCGGGCACTTCCTGCCTGCAACGAACTCGATCTTCTTTGCCGGGCAGTCTGGATTGATGCAGACCTGCTGGGGGCGTTTGCCCCTGCGAATCATGAGGATCATCGGATACTTGCAGTGCGGGCAGGACTCTTTGGTGACTTCGACGAGCCCTGAGGCAGGAAGCTTGAAGGTCGTCTTGCAGTCGGGATACTTGTTGCACGCGGCAAACCTGCCGAACTTGCCCTTGCGCAGCACTATCTCGCCTTTCTTGCAAACAGGACAGGGCCCGATAGTGGTCATGGCAGCCCTGGTCTCTGTGAACGTCGCCCTGAGCTCTTCACCGACCGCTTTCTCCTTCTTCTTGAAATCGCCAAGGACGTCAAGAAGCACGTGCTTTGCCTCGCTCAGCACCTGTTCCTTCTTCTTCGAGCGCTCGCGGATCGAGTCCATGTCGAGCTCAAAGTGCCTTGTCAGCTCCTCATCGATGATTTTCGGGACATACTTCTCAAGGATATCGATGACGCGTATGCCGAAGTCAGTGGCGGTTATCGGCTCGCCCAAGACATAATTGCGCCTGAAGAGGGTGTCCACGATCTCTGCGCGCGTGGACTTGGTGCCGAGATTGCGTTTCTCAAGCTCCCGGATGATGCTTGATGGGGTGTAGCGCTTGGGCGGAGAGGTCTCGCGGTCGTGCATCGTTATCTTCTTGACCGCGACCTGGTCCTTCTCATGCACGTCAGGCAGCTCGACTTCCTCCAGTCGCACGTACGGGTCATAGAATTCGTGCCAGTTCTTGACCACAGTCCGCGTGCCTGCCGCGACAAAAGGCTCCTTGTTGACGTCAAGATTAACGGTCATCGTCTCGCGCACAGCAGGTTCGCCGAATGTCGCTAGGAAACGCTTGGCAACAAGGTCGTATATCTTGAATTCGCGGTCTTCCAGTTTCTTAGGCGTGATGCCTGTCGGATAGATGGCAGGGTGCGCAGGGTCTGTCTTCTTGCCGTTGTGCGGCCACAGTTTTTCCTTGGCAAGGAGATGCTCGCAGGATTTCGCATAATGCTTCTGCTTGCCGAGCTGGGAAAGCACCTTCTTGAAACCGATCGCAGGCGGCAATTGCTGGGAAGAAGTGCGCGGATACGAGATGTATCCTTCGGTGTACAGGTCCTGCGCGATCGCGAGCGTGGCTTTCGGGCTGATGCCAAAGCACCTGTATGCCTCTGTCTGCAGGCTGGTGAGATCGAATGGAAATGGGGGGAACTGCTTGAACGAACGGCGCTCGACCAAAGTGACTATGGCGTGCTTTGCGCCGTGCACGTGCTTCATCACTGTTTCTGCCTGCTTTTTCTCCCAGAATTTCTCATTCTTGTGCCATGCCGTCAAAGGCCCTTCTTTGGCATGGCCATTGAGCTCGATTTCCCAATAAGGGACCGGCTTGAACGCCTTGATCTCCTTCTCGCGATCAACGATGATCTTCAATGCAGGACCCTGCACACGGCCTGTGCTGACGATCTTGAACATTCCCGCTGCCTTGATGGCAGAAGTGAGCGCACGCGAGATGTTGATGCCATAATAATAGTCAAGATAATGCCTTGTCTCTCCTGCCTCTGCCTGGCCCCAGTCAAGATGCGGCGAGACGTGCTTGTATGCCTCGACAAGGTCATCCTGGGTGAGCGTCGAGAATTTCATGCGCCGCGCATCATTATGATGGCAGATGTGGCGTATGATATTCAATCCGATAACTTCCCCTTCGATGTCATAGTCGCATGCGACAGTGTAGGTTGCTGCGCCCTTGGCGAGCTTCTTGAGCGCATCCGCATATTTCTTGCTGAATGCCGCTTCCTTGGAAATGTCAGAAACAGGCACCCATTCGATGTCAAAGACAGGATAGCGGAAGCCCTTCTTCTCCTTTTCTGCCAGGCCGAACAGGTGGCCGACTGCGCACCCAACGACGATATCCTGCTTGCCGTGCGTGACCTTGTAGTACGGCACGCCCTGGTAGCTCTCCTTGATGGGCTTGCCATCCGCAAGGGCTTCGGCGAGCTTCTTCGCAGCGTTCGGCTTCTCTGTGATGATGAGTTCGTAGCCCATTATCCCGCAAGGGTTTCGGATGGATTTTAAAAATCTATGGGAAACGAAAGTTTTTTAAACAAACTGAGCAATAACGCTCAGTAATAACGTTAAGTTATAACGTTAAGTTACAACGCTAAGCAATATTGCTCAAAATGCGGAAGGCGAAAAAAGAGGCGGTAGCAGGACTTCTTAGACGAGATACTGACGGCCTTACTATCACAGAAATCGCGCGATCACTGAACATTTCCCGCAACACCGCTGCGGTCGCGCTTGCCGAGCTCAAGGGCGAGGGGCGTATCAGGATCCGCGAGGTCGGCATGGCAAAGCTGCACTACTGGCAGGGAGGCGAGCGCACGTGAGAAAGCTGCTTGTTATCCTCATGCTCCTGATGCTCGCGATCTTTGCGTACTTGAGCGTCCCGCTGAAATCGCCGTCACCCACAGGCTTGACTGTTGAGACTGCAGCAGTCAATCTGCCGCCCTTGTACGCAGGACCTGGAGAATTCAGCACGCCACAAGATACGCCATTCACGATAGATCTCGCGACCTTATTCACAGACCCAGAGAATGATACATTGACTTTCCTTGTTGGCGAAGAAGACCAGATATCAGTCGTGATGGATGGCAGTATCATGACACTCATGCCTGCATCAGGATTTGTAGGCGAACGCACGCTTTCCATCATGGCTTCAGACAATGTCAATGTCGTGCGCACGCCTGTCAGGCTTGTGGTCGAAGGGCCTGTACCTGCACCTGCGCCTGCCGAGCAACCGATACCTGCTCCTGCTGAGCAGCCAGTGCCTGCTCCTGAATCTCCTGTAGAACAGCAAGAGCCTGCGCCAACCGCACCAGAGCCATCGTCCAGTATTCCTATCGAACAGCCGCCGCAACCGCAGTTCGGCACACAGGACATAGTGAACAGCTGCAGCGACCCTGTGGACGTGAACACCAGCACGTCGCTCACGCAGAACCTTGTGGCAAACGGCACGTGCATCTTCATCAACGACAGCCATATCTTCCTGAACTGCAGCGGCTTCACGATATCATTCAACCAGAACGGCAGCGCCAACCAGCAGGCCATAGAGGTCAGGGATGCTGCCAATGTCACTATCCGCGACTGCATCCTCAGGAACGTAAATGCGACAGGAAGCACTTTGTTCGGCGTCCAGTTCTCGCGCAGCGTCAACTTCAGCACAGTGTTCAATATCACGACAGCCGGAAACATCACCAGCTTTGTAGGCATCGGGGCATTCCAGGGCTCCCACAACAATTCGTACATCAACAACACCGTTCATCAAGTGCAGGTTACAGATGCCGGCCACAACAACATCACCGGCAACTTCATCAACGGGACATTAAACATCGACACAGGCCGAAGAAACCTTGCCGCGTTCAACAGGATCAATGGCACGATCAGCGCTCAGTCAGGCAACGCAACCATCCTCTCGAACAACCTCACTGTGCTGGGCACTTCAAATAATGCCAGGGGCATAAACACAGACCCTGCAGGACCTTTCTCGATACGCAATAACATCATACTCATCAATACCAACGGTACAGGGAACTTAGGCATCCGCCTTGCCTCTTCCACCGCAGAGTTCTCTGGCAACACGATCGCTGTTAACGGCACCATGGACACGAAAGGAATCACGATAGAGGCAAGTTCTGTCGGCATCTTCAGCGCCAATAACAACATAACCCTGCTGGACAAAACAGGCACTGCTGTCGAGTTCACTTTCGATGTCTCGAATTCGACCCTCTTCGAGAACACCACGTTCTCCGATGCCCGGACCTGGATAAACATGTCGCCTAACACGCCCACATCGTTCATCAATTTCACAAACACGACGTTCGCTACCTCTGACGGAAGCATATTCCTGCCTGACAAGTTCCAGGTGAACGGGACATATGTCATCAGCCAGAACATACTGAACATCTCGCCGAATCGGGCGTTCCTGAACAGCTCGAACCTGACGTTCATGAATCACAGCGCGCGGATCACACTGCGCAACCTCACCTTCGCAGATCCGTCTCCGTTCGTGGATTTCCAGGATGACGGGACATTCGCCGTGTGCAATCCGCCGCAATGCACCGAGGTCAGCTTTGCGAACAATGTCTTTGTCTATAATGTCAGCAGCTTCACCAGCTACAGCGGCAACGAAACAACGCTCACCGGCTGCGCGGTCGTCAATACGAGCGCGTCTTTGACCGCAAACATCCAGGCATCAGCAGGGGTAGCATGTTTTGTCATCAATGCCAGCGGCATCTCCTTCAATTGCGCGGCTTTCAGCATCAACGGTAGCGATGGCACAGGCACAGGCATCAATGTCAGCAACCAGACAGGAGTCATCATTCAGGATTGCTTTGTTGAGAATTTCAGCGTGAACATCAATTTCAACAGGACAAACAATAGCGTTATCAGGAATACCACGGCACGGAATTCAAGCTTACAGAGCATTGAAATCCTGAATAGCAACAACAACCTGATCGTAAACACTACGGGTCAAAGCAACAGCAATGTAGGAATCAACATTACTGGAGGAACCAACAACACTTTGGAGAACG
>Ga0247727_10008676_pt1 | contig 18760 bp, 21 predicted proteins | sample WisWelCaveWW1625_FD_202498 | JGI IMG/M metagenome (GOLD analysis project Ga0247727, IMG submission 202498) | Biofilm microbial communities from Wishing Well Cave, Virginia, United States - WW16-25 | ecosystem: Environmental > Aquatic > Deep subsurface > Groundwater > Cave microbial mat | place... | reverse complement strand
GATTGAATCCGCTGATTTCTTCACCGCTTTCCGCGGACCTTCGTCCGAGCACCCCGCTGATCAGCGCCGACGGCTTCGCTTTCCCAACCCCCAAGTCGACGCCCGCCGTCGGCAGACTAACGCCGAAACAAGCGATGTCGATTACGGTGACCATGGCCGCGCCCGGAGGGGACAAACCACGGGACGGAGTGCCCCAACTCACCATCGCGAGCGGCGCCACGGCGAACCCACGGTTGGCCCATCCATCATCCCCCCCCCGGGCGTCGGCCTCTGCGCGTGGTTGGCAGCCCACCATTGCATTTCCCGTCACCGGTTCCCCGGCGCGAATAGCCCAGGGTTCGATGGCCACCGGCAGCCCGGTCATCACGCTCAGCCCACTCCATGCGACCGGACTGAGAATGGCGACCTCTACGATCGGCACGATCAAAGCCACGGGGCGGACCAACGAGGTTACGCTGGCGTCGCCGCACCCCACGACCAATCTGCGCGCGCAGAGCGGATCCGCCATTGTCCGCGCCGACCCGTTCTTCACGCATGTGGCACAGCGCGGCGAAACCATCGCTACCATCGCCAGGAAATTCAAAGTGCCGGCGAATCTGATCGTCGATGCCAATATCGCAACCAGCGACCACGCGAGGCTGAAGGCCGGGCAGGCCGTGCGAGTGCCGCGCAAGTTCAAAACGCTGGTGAATGGCAAGGAAGTCGTCACGAACGTCAGGTCGTACCCGACTATTTCCGGAGGCCCGGTCGCTCCCTTTCGAGCCATTGTCGAGGGGGTCGGTGGCAAGGTCAACTGGGCCGCTCAATCCAGGACCGTCCACGCCAACGCCGGCAAGAAGACGATTCGCTTGAAGATCGGCGACCAGCAGGCCACCGTGAACGAAGACAAAGTCATGCTCGATTTGGCCGCGTTCTTGTTCAGTGGCCGCACGATGGTGCCCGCCAGCTTCTTCAAAGAGGCTATTGACGCCACAGTGGTGGTTGACCCGGAAACTGGCAGCATAACCGTGAGCGCTCCCGTGCATTCGCCCGCCATCGCGAAAAAGTAGACGAAGCGTTTCGCAATCCACGGCCTCGCCGCAGAGCGGCGAGGCGGTTTACTTGACCGCGAGGGAGCCGCCCTGTGCCGGAGAATCGGCAGGTAGCAACCCGCAAGGAGGTCCTGATGGCAAAGCAAACCCCGGTGCTCGTTCGACGAGCCTCTCCAAAATCGTTTGTGGGGCCGTACGCCGGTATCGGTTTCTTTGCACTGGTCTGTTTCGTCGCAGCAGCGCAACTCAGGGAACAACGCACGCCACAGTTCATCATCGGCGGCCTCGGCCTGGCTGGCCTGGCCGGCGGAATCGGCATCGTCTACCTGATTCGCAGAACCACCGAGTACCGCATTTACGACGACCATCTTGAGATCGAATCCGGTTTGATCACCAAGAAGCTTGAAAACGTGAAGTTGTTCCGCGTGCGCGACCTCGGCTTGTTGCAAGGCACGTTGGGGCTATTGCTGGGGTTCGGCGATGTGACCATCACCTCCACCGACACCACGGCGCCACACGTTACGATTCGCGCCGTGGACACCCCAAAGGAAATCTACGACCAGATCAGCGAACTCATGGCGGTCGCCCAAGCGCAACGAAGGACGATGATCATCGAAGATATGCCGATGGCCGAAAGCGAAGCCGCCCACGCGTAACCCCAAGGACTCCTGCGTTTGCTGAGAACAGATTAGGGAGATGGGGAGATAAACAGATGGAGATGAGGAGATGAGTTCTCATCTCCTCATCTCCATTCGTTATCTCCCTATCCCCTGAATCCGTTTTGTTTCGTTCCAGATCGCGTCCCTCTTAGTTGCGGCTCTGCCGCGCTAGGATTAGGATTACGAGTACGAATCAACCAGGGAGTCCCCATGCCCTCCTCCACCATCACCCAAGGCATGGACCGCGCCCCCGCGCGTTCCATGCTCAAGGCCGTCGGCTTCACCGATGACGACCTGAAGAAGCCGCTGGTCGGCATCGCCAACACCTGGACCGAGATCGGCCCGTGCAACTACCACCTGCGTGAACTCGCCGCGAAGATCAAGGAAGGCGTGCGCTCGGCCGGCGGCACGCCGATGGAGTTCAACACCGTCACCGTGTCCGACGGCATCACCATGGGCACCGAGGGGATGAAGACCTCGCTCATCTCGCGCGAGGTCATCGCCGATTCGATCGAGCTGGTAGCGCGCGGGAACATGTTCGACGCCGTGGTCGCGATCTCGGGTTGCGACAAGACCATCCCCGGCACCGTGATGGCGCTGGCTCGTTTGAACGTCCCGTCGCTGATGCTGTACGGCGGCTCGATTCTGCCGGGCAAGCACGAGGGTCGCGACCTGACGATTCAGGACGTGTTCGAGGCCGTCGGCGCCTGCGCAGCCGGTCGCATCACAGCGCAAGAGCTGCTGGAGATCGAGAACCGCGCGTGTCCCGGCGCCGGCGCCTGCGGCGGTCAGTTCACCGCCAACACCATGGCGACGGCGTTCGAAGTGATGGGCATCTCGCCGATGGGCAGTGCCATGGTGCCCGGGGTCATCGCCGAGAAACTCGACGTGGCCTTTCGCTGCGGCCAGCTCGTGATGGAGGTGCTGCGCAAGAACATTAGCCCGCAGGACGTCATCACCCGCAAGTCGATCGAGAACGCCATCGCCTCGGTGGCCACCACCGGCGGCTCGACCAACGGCGTGCTGCACCTGCTGGCGGTCGCGTGGGAGATGGGCATCGAGCTCGACCTCGACGTGTTCGATGCCATCAGTTCGAAGACGCCGCTGTACTCCAACATGAAGCCGTGGGGCAAGTACGTGGCGAATGACGTGTACCTCGCGGGCGGCGTCGGCGTCGTCGCGAAGCGTTTGCTCGAAGCCGGCATTCTGCACGCGGACGAGCTGACCGTCACCGGGCGAACCATCGGCGAAGAGGCGCGCGCGACGAAGGAGACGCCGGGCCAGGACGTGGTGCAGCCGCTCGATAAGCCGCTCGCGCCGAACGGCGGACTCGTCATCCTGCGCGGCAACCTCGCGCCAGAGGGCTGCGTGATGAAAGTCGCCGGCAAGAAGACGCAGCTCTTTCGTGGCACCGCGCGCGTGTTCGAATGCGAAGAAGACGCGATGACCGCCGTGCAGTCGCGGCAGATCAAGAAGGGCGACGTCGTCGTCATCCGCTACGAAGGGCCGAAGGGCGGCCCCGGCATGCGCGAAATGCTCGGCGTCACCGGCGCGCTCGTCGGCCAGGGTCTCGGCCTCGAGGTCGCGTTGATGACCGACGGCCGCTTCAGCGGCGCCACCCACGGCATCGTCGTCGGACACGTCGCGCCCGAGGCATGTGTCGGCGGCCCCATCGCCGCCGTGCGCGACGGCGACAGCATTGTGTTCGATGTGACCAAGCGCGAACTGAATGTTGAAATCAGCGCCGGCGAACTGCAGTCGCGCCTCGCGCAATGGACACCGCCCGCGCCGCGTTACACCACCGGCGTGATGGCGAAGTATGCGAAGCTGGTGTCGTCGGCGTCGCGCGGAGCGGTGACGGGCTGAATCGGAGGGGAATTGCCTGAATACCGGCCCGAACTAAGGCGGTCCGCCCGGAGGAGCCTGCCGGCCAACGATGCCGTTTCCTTGACAACCTGCAAGTTCAACTTTATAATCAGCAAGTTCCATCGGGCATGAAGCCTGACGGGGGTCGTCGAATCGTCGCGGATTCGTAGTTGCAGGAGTTGATCGATTGAATCACTTCGTGGAAAACCTCCGACGGGTGTGGAAATGAATTTCTTTATCGCCGCTGCGAATAACACAGGCCGGAAGGCGGTGCCGGTGCTCCTTCATGCGCTTTCTATCGCCGAGTCGTCGCATCGAGGACCTCAGCGGCGCAAGGGCGTGATCCTGGGTCGGTATTCGCCGCATCGTTCGGCCTCGCGCGCAGACTTGATTCTGCATTTTGTCTTTCCCGGACGTTTCGCCTCGGGGCTTCGGTCAATCAAGTGGAATCCGCGCGTAATGCCAGCGGGAGAGGGGCCAGTCGATGGATCGTGGCCGTCCACGCCGGCCAACGTCAGTCTCGGTTGGCTGAAGTCTTTCCGCGATCCCATCACGCGACGGCGCACTCGCAATGATCTGGTTCAAGCCATCGTGGGGCACGCGATTCTGCAAGGCAACCTGGAAGAACTCGCTCCGCCCAACGACGAGGCGCTGGAGAAGGTCCATCGGGACCTTCCGCATTCGGAGCATGACTCCTTTCTGAGCGACGCAAAGAACGTGTACTGCATCGCCGCCAAGCATGACTGGTGCCTGGTTCAAAACGAAATCACCCATGGCAAAGAGGCGTTTACCGTTGCCTCTCTGTACATGCCCCATCCCAACAAAGCGAATCCGACTGATCCGCGCGCCCTGGCGATTGGTCGCTTGTTTGCAATCGAGTATGAAATCGAGCAGTCTTCCGAAGAAGCAGCGAGAAGCTACGACGCCTCGGCGCCCAACGTCGTCGCTACAGCGTTCAGTCGTATCGTGAAGAAGGCAACGTCGCGCCCATTGTGGCATGCCACGAAACCGCCGGTCGAGCTCGATCCGGACAATCACGAATACTGGTTGCCGGAGCTGCGAGATATTCCGTTCCGTTCATTTCCGGGATCCATCCTGCCGGTAACCCCGCAGACGATTTCCATGATGCGACTGGATGGCAGACTGGACAAGCAATTGACGCTGCGCGAGCCGCTCTGGGTCGTCGTACAAGAAGACGATGATAGCGTCATGGTTTCTGACCCTGAGTTTCGACTCTACGGTTATGGGCGCGAGGTGAAGCAGGCCGTGCGCGACTTCCGGTTCAATCTCGCGTCGCTCTATGGCGGATACGTCCGCGACAAAGGAAGCGGATTCACTCGTGGCGCGAAGCAGTTCGCCCGTAATCTGGACAAGAAAATCGCAGTAGAAAAGGACCGGTGATGCCTACGATACAGCAGATTCAAGAGGCCCTCCTGGCGAAGGGGTTCCGGCAGTCGTTGAGCAATCCACGGATGTTTTGGCTGCTTAATAAGCACAATCAACGTTCAAGAGTTTTTGCACAGCTTCCGAACGCTCCCCTGAGCCAGAGAATTGCCGAGGTTCCGTTTAACCTGCTCAAAGGACAACTGCACCTCCGCACGGACGAGCTTAATCGGTTGATTGATTGTCCGCTCACCCACGTCATGTACATTCAACTGCTCAGAACCAAGCAAATTTCGATGTAACCTTGAAAGGAAACATGCCGATGCCGATCCATGGAAAGCGATTCAACGCAAGAACCCGCAGAATGCCGCGGCGGCGGCGAAGTACTACGCCCAGGATGTGACGCGACGTGTTTGACACCGACGACTTTACCCAGCAGGTGGCGGTGCGCAGCGGGATGAGCGAGGGCGAAGTGCTGGACGTCCTGCACACCCTGGCCGACGTGATTGTCGATGGCCTGCGCGACGGCGACTCCGTCTGCATCGACGGCGTCAGCGTGCTATCGGCCAGTCAGCACAGCGACGGCGTCGTCGCCACGCCCGACGAGCTGGGCCGATTATAACACGCCGTGATTCACGATTCGCCGCCTCCAACATTAAAAGTTGATTGAGGCCCCCGAAATCGCGCACTCTCCGCAAGCGGTTTCAGTCTCAGCCTCCAGGGAGGATTCGATTGCGCGGAGACGAACTACTCTGTACTCAATTCAGGAGGGAACCGATGCCGATCCAATGGAAAGCGATTCAGCGTAAGAACCCGCAGAATGCCACGGCGGTGCCGAAGTATTACGCCCAGGATGTTACCCGCGACGTGTGGGACACCGACGACCTGGCCCAGCAGGTGGCGGTGCGCAGCGGGATGAGCGAGGGCGACCTGCTGAACGTCCTGCGCACTTTGGCCGACGTGATTGCCGAAGCGCTGAGCGACGGCGACTCCGTCCGCATCAACCGCGTCGGCGTGCTCTCGGCCAGTCTGCACAGCGACGGCGGCGCCGCCACGCCCGACGAGCTGCGCCGAATCCGCAAGGAAGTGGGCGTCAACTTCCGTGCCGCTCCCGAGCTGCGCACCGCGCTGGAGAACGCCGGCGACCAGTTTACCGGCGATGTCACCACCCTGACGCCGTAGCCGTAGCGCGCGGCCGGCGAGAATACACGGCATTCTCCTCGAGAACATACGGTGTTCTTGAGGAGAACATACGGTGTTCTTGAGGAGAACAGACGGCATTCCCCTCGAGAACAGACGGCATTCTCCAGGCAGGACGAAGTTGCTCAGGACTGAGGATTGAGTCGACGTTGCTCAGTCCGCAGCACTCAGCACTCCATCCTGCCGTGGAAGAGAGGAGGTGAGAAGAATGGCAAGTCCGAAGACCAGCAAGAAGAAGACAGTTGGCAAGTCTGCCGCCGCCACCACGGCTGCGGCAGCGAAAGCAGAGTTCCGAGCGGTCGCTCGCGGGATCCGCGTTCATGTGCACCCGCTTCCGCGCTGTCGTGGAGGCAAACACGACGCCGCGTGCGCGGGAAAAGGCTCGGAAGTCAACTGCGCCTCGGTCGTCCGCGACGGCGTTGGAGTGTGCATCTGTACGCACTTCCGGTTGTAGTCGAAAGCGACACCGGCAGCAATTGGAGTGTCGGCTGGATGGAAGGGAGAAACAGGATCATGCCTTTGCTTAACAGACGAGTAATCTCCACAGCGGGATCCGCCTTCAAGCAGGCCCGTGCGGGCCTGCAGGTTCACCTCCATCCGTTGCCGCGGTGTCGGTCCGACGCTGGCGCTTCCTGCGATCGAGCTGGATCTCCAATTGACTGCCGTGTCGTAACGGTGCAGGGCCGCTCGCTGTGCGTCTGTACCCATGCGCATGCCGGGAGGCAGGTCGCGCAACCCTCGGCGTCAGCGCAGGCAAGGTTTGCGCGCGACCTGCGAGCCGCCAAGCAAGAGTGGTCGAAGAAGCTGCTCACCCCCACGGTTAGAGTGGCTGCGTATGCAGCGCGGAGCGCATTCCACACGCAGCGCAATGTGGTCGGAGTGGGCATTGCGGAAAAGGAAGTTGGCGGCAAGGGCGCCGGCGTGCAGGCGGTGACGTTTTTTGTCGTCGAGAAAGCGCCACTGTCCAAGCTCAGTTCACAGGACCGTCTGCCCGCGTCCATTGCCGGCCTCCCCACCGACGTGGAACAGACGGGGCGGTTCGTGGCGCAGGCAGACCCGAATCCTCGTCGTCGCATGCGCCCGGCTCGCCCGGGAAGTTCGGTGGGGTTTCAGCTTCCGGGCGATGAAAGGATGGCTGGAACCTTTGGCGCGCTCGTCGCCCGAGGACGCAAGCGCTTCATCCTGAGCAACAATCATGTGCTGGCAAACGAAGATCGCCTGCCCGTGGGAAGCCCGATCTTCCAGCCGGGACTGCTCGATGGCGGCGATCCGCAGCGCGATCAGATAGCGCGCTTGACGCAGTCGGTAGCGCTGAACACAGCGAATGCCAACGAAGTGGACGCCGCCATTGCGGAAGCCTTGAACCCAGAAGTGCTGACTGCTGCCATCCTGCGGATCGGAGTTCCCACCGGTATCCAGGCCGCCGCCCAGAACATGGTGGTGCACAAGTTCGGACGCACGACCGGCTACACGAGGGGCATCGTTCGCAGTGTGGCCGTGGATGGGACCGTTACCTACGATGCGGGCGCGCTCTACTTCGAAGACCAGATTCTCATCCGAGGCCGCCGCGCTTCGCATTTCAGCCAGGGGGGCGACTCGGGTTCGTTGATTGTGGAGCAGGACACGGGCCGTGCGGTGGGCCTGCTGTTTGCAGGGTCCGACACCGAACGTTACACTCTCGCCAACCACATCGGGCCGGTACTGAGACAGTTGCGGGTTAGGCTGGCCTGATCCAAGCCTCCGATGACGAAGTTAGCGGTGAACACAGAAGCAGAGCTGCGCGCGCTCAAGCGGCGTCACGCGCGGTCGCTGCTGGCTCAGTCTGGCGTTTCCGGCGTGGGCCTCGAACAGGATGCCCGGCAGAACTGGCAGCTGGTGATTTACCTGGAGCGTGACGACGCGACGGTGCGCGCCGCGCTTCCCCAGACCATCGAGGGATGGCCGGTGGCTTTCGTGGTCACGGGAGCGTTTCGCAAGGCCGAGGGCGGGTAACGCGCCGGGCTGCGTAACTGCGCCGGGGCTACTTGCGCCGCAGCCAAGACGTGCGCGACGCGATCGCGAAGGGAGTAGTAAAATGATAGCACTCGATTTTTCAGAGGCGGTTTCTTCCTCACTGAGCGGAGGTGTTTTCTTTCGGCCTGTCATAAGCGCGAATGCGTTAGCGCCATCGCTGGCCAACGCACTGTCTGCCACTCCACTGTCTGCTGCGGCATCCCTCGAGTGGGCAGGTGAAATAGCGCAACAAGTGTCTGCCGCTGCGCCTGCCCGGCAACGGGAAAAGGTCGAGCAGAGTCTGATTCTGCCATTGACCAATGCATTGCAAGAGCCACGTCTGCCGGAAGAAGAGGCGAAGAAAAAGGCCGCGGAGATGGCTCCTGAAGTCGCTAAAAATCTACCGAGAGCATTTGGTTTGGGTCGTTTTATGGTTGCGATGGTGTTCGCGGCTATCATCATCGGGGCGCTTATCGCAGTCGCAATCTGGTGTGAGTCCAAAGGAATGCACGACTTAAGCAAGGGGCTCATGGAGCTCGCCAAGATCATCGCTCCGGCAATCCCCAGCGCCATTAGCGGGTTCGCTGCTGGAGAAGCAAGCCAACAGAAACGATAATCTCGTCTATGTGCGCTTAGCTAATGCCCGCGTCCCTCACCTCCCCGCCGATGCCGACCTGCGCTGCCGCAATAGGCGCGCGCTCGGTTGTGCGTGCCTGACGTGACATTCTCAAACGAAGAACCGCCATGTTCAACTTTCATAGAACCATTGACGACGTAGTCGACACCGTCCGGCGTGTCCAGGGGGAGGAGAAGAAGTGCTGCCTCCTGATTGGGGCCGGCTGTTCGTTGTCGGCGGGCATTCCACTCGCGCAAGGTTTCGTGGACCTCATCAAAGACGAATTCCCACGCCAATACAATCGTGCCCAGGACAAGACCTATGCTGCGTGCATGGCGGAGCTTGCCCCGGGCGAGCGACGCAAGTTGATTGCGCGCTTCGTGGACGCGGCAAAGATCAATTGGGCGCACCTCGCCCTCGCGCAACTGGTCACGCGTGGCTTTGTTGACCGAGTCCTCACCACCAACTTCGATCCTCTCGTTGTTCGCGCCTGCGCCCTGCTCAATGAGTTTCCTGCCGTGTACGACTATGCTGTTTCCCAACTCTATCGGGCAGCAGATATCCCCGATAAGGCCGTCTTTTACCTTCACGGCCAGCGCTCGGGGTTCGTGCAACTCCATACTCCCGAAGAAGTCAAAACGCTTTCGAAATCACTGGAGCCGGTGTTCGACGACACCGGCAGCGGGCGCGTCTGGATCGTCGTCGGCTACAGCGGCGAGAGCGATCCCGTATTCGACCGGCTGGTCGCTCTGGGGACGTTCGCCAATAGGCTCTACTGGGTCGGCCACGGCGGGGAACCGGCTGCGCATGTTCGCGAACGGTTGCTCGTCGAAGGCAACTACGCCTACTTCGTCGGCGGGCAGGACGCGGACAGTTTCTTTATCACGCTGGCGCGGGATCTCCGTTGCTTCCCGCCCGACTTTGTGTCGAAGCCCTTCTCCCATCTGGACAGCGATTTCGGCATGCTCACTGATTTCACTCTTCCCGGGCAGGACGTGCAAACGGACATTGTTCAAAGGACGCGGGACTTGGTGCGTGCCGCAATCAACCGATATGAGACACCGACGGCATCGCCAGCGGAGCAGGCGGAAGAAACCCCGGGACTTCCGTCGCTGTCGTCCATTGTTGCGCATCTCGCGCTGATGGCAGGAGAGTACGAGAAGGTCATTGCGCTTCGCAACGTATACGATAAGACGAAGGACACGAGCCTGATTGTCCCGCTGTCATGGGCCTATGTCATGCTCGGAAACGGACTGTCCGAACAGGCGAAGACGAAGTCCGGCCCCGAGGCCGACGCGCTGTTCGCGCAGGCGTGCGAGCAGTACGCGCAGGCGGTGGCCATCAAGCCCGACCTGCACGAAGCCTTCTTCAACTGTGGGAATGCGCTGTTCGACCAGGCGAAGGCGAAGTCGGGAACCGAGGCGGACGCGCTGTTCGCGCAGGCGTACGAGCGGTACGCGCAGGCGGTGGCCATCAAGCCCGACCTGCAAAAAGCCTTCAACAACTGGGGTAATGCGCTGTCCGAACAGGCGAAGGCGAAGTCCGGCCCCGAGGCGGACGCGCTGTTCGCGCAGGCGTACGAGCGGTACGCGCAGGCGGTGGCCATCAAGCCCGACCTGCAAAAAGCCTTCAACAACTGGGGTAATGCGCTGTCCGAACAGGCGAAGGCGAAGTCCGGCCCCGAGGCGGACGCGCTGTTCGCGCAGGCGTACGAGCGGTACGCGCAGGCGGTGGCCATCAAGCCCGACAATTACGAAGCCTTCTACAACTGGGGGGTTGCGCTGTTTGCTCAAGCGAGCTCAAAAGACGGCGTCGAAGCTCAGCGTTTGTTCGAGGACGCCTACGAGAAAGTGTTGGCTGCCGAACGCATCCGTCCAGGTAGCGGGGCGTACAATCTCGCATGCGCTTGCAGCCGTCTGGGAAAAGAAGACGAATGCAGAGAATGGCTGGAGGCGTGCATTCAGCCTGGAACTTTGCCCACGCGCGATGATCTTCTCAGCGACCCTGATTTGGAGAATATGCGCGAGCGCGATTGGTTTGCGGAAATCCTACAGCACGCGAAGCCCGTTCAGTAAAAGAAATCCATGCCCTCCACCCTCACCTTCCACGCCGATGCCGACCTGCGGGTTCCGTTGCTCCGTCAGCTTGGTCGCGCGCAGACCAGCGTGGAGATGGCGTATTTCTACTGGCGGACGGAGTATGCGACCTTCGCCGCGCCCAATGAGGTGGTGCGGGTGTGCGGCGATCTGGTGCGCAAGGGCGTGAGTGTGCGCGTGGTGCTGGGCTTCGGCATGACCGATGCCGCCATCCGCTACCAGAATTACCAGACCGGCCTCGCGCTGCACGCGCAGGGAGTGCAGGTGAGATACGCACCGATGAATCGAACCATGCACTCCAAGATCACCGTCATCGACAACGCCTTCGTCTTCCTGGGTAGCCACAACCTGACGCGAGGCGCGCTGACCGCGAACTATGAGACGACCTTGTCCACGCGCGACACGATTCTGGCGAGTCGCATCGTCGGCTATTTCAACGCGCTGTGGAGCGCGTCCATGCCGCACGAGCAGACCACCGCGCCGCCGCCGCTGGGAGGCGGCGAAGGCGGAGAAGTGTTCGTGCCGCCGTTGGCCGCGCCTCCGCTCACCGCCACCGTGCACCCGCAGACCGGCGCGGTCACGCTGGCATGGACGCCGGTCGCGGCGGAAAACTTCGCCACCTACGAGTTGCGGCGCGCAACCGCCGCGGGCGTGACCGAAGACTCGTCGCTGCTGGTCACGCTCGACACGGCAAACGTCGCCAGCATCGTGGACACCGAGCGCAACCCCGCGCTGCCCGCGCACTATCGGCTGTGGGTGTTCAACCGTGCCGCGCAGGGCGATGCCAGTCCCGAAGTCGGCGTGGCCGCGCTGTACATCCCGCAAATCACCGTCACGAATACGCGCATGGAAGCGGACACCATCGTGCTCGACTTCGCCGTGAATCGCACCGACGGACTGGGCGGGTTCACCGGGCTGGCCGCGCTCACGCAGGATTTGGCCGACGCCGAGCAGGGGCCGCTGTTCGCCGAAACCGAGCGCAGCGTATGGGTGCGGCCCACTGCGGAGCCGGGCAGCACGGTGTGGGTGGCGGTGGCAGCGTTGGCCGAAGGCGTGGAAGTCGCGCGGAGCGCGGCGGTGAGTGTCGTGTACGTCCTGTAATCAACCGAACAGCGAAGTCAAGGGCGTGCCCGCGCTGATCGGATGCGGGCGACCTTCGAGGTCGCGGATCATCGTTTCCGGCGCAAAACCGAATGAATGATACACCGTGGCCAGCAGGTCTTCGGGGCGCACGGGATCATCCTTGACGTAGGCCGAATGGGAGTCGCTGGCGCCGTAGACCGTGCCGCCCCGAATCCCCGCGCCCGCCATCAGCACCGACTGGAGCGCGCCCCAGTGGTCGCGGCCCATGGCGGCGTTGATCTTCGGTGTGCGACCGAACTCGCCCATCACCACGACCAGCGTTTCGTCCAGCAAGCCGGTTTGCTTCAGGTCGGTTAGCAGCGCCGACAGGCCGCGGTCGAGCGAGGGCAGGCAGTAGTCCTTCAGCAACATGTCATAGCCCGACACCCCGCCGAGCGCCGCGGTGCCGCCGTGGTTGTCCCAGGGGTTGAGCGGGTTGGCGTCGGGGCGGAAGTACATCCAGTTGAGGGTCACGAGCCGCACCCCCGCCTCCACCAGGCGCCGCGCCAGCAAGAAGGCCTCGCAGTAATGCGAGCGGCCGTAGCGCTCGCGGGTGGCCGCCGACTCGAGGTCGAGATTGAACGCCCGCTTGGCCTCGGGCGCAGCAATCAGGTTGAATGCGCGCTCTTTGGCGGCTTCGAGACCGAAGGCTTCGGGCCGACGCTGCAACTGGCGGTCGGTGGATTCGATCATGCTCAGCAGTCCGCGCCGCTGCGCCACGCGCGCGCTCGACACACCCTGCGGAAAGTCGAAGTCGAGGCGCGGCTTGCCCTCGACCAGCGGAGTGTCGGGCAACTCCAGCGGATCGTGCCGAGCGCCCAACCAGCCAGCGTGCGTACCCGCGTACTTCACGCCGTCGTGCTGAATGGGGCGCGGGATGTTGACGAATTGCGGAAGCTCGCCCCGTGCCCCGGTGAGGCAACCGAGCACCGCGCCAACATGCGGCGCGCTGGTGCGCTTGCGCTGATTACGCGGCACCACCAGGGCGTTGTCGGTGTACCCCGTCAGCATGTGGTAGACCGAGGGCTCGTGATTGTCGGACTTGTGCGTCACCGAACGGATGAGCGCCATCGTGTCCATCTGCTGCGCGAGCATCGGCAAATGCTCGCTGAACTGAACCCCGGGGACATTCGTGCTAATCGGCTTGAACTTGGTGCGAATGCCGTCCGGTGCGCTCAAGTTCAGATCGAACATGTCCTGCTGCGGCGGGCCACCCCAGAGGAAGACCAGGATGCAGGAACGGGCGCGAGGATTGCCAACGGCAGCGACCGCGCGCTCGGCGCGCAACAGCGACGGCAAGGTCAGCGAGCCGAGCGTAAGCTGGCCGAGGCCGATCAAAGCTTCCCGACGATAAAGGGTCGCAGGCATGGTTTCGGTTGGTGGGCGCGGTTACCCGCTGGGACGGACGATTACTTCAGGCCCATTTTCTTCAGCGCCTCAATTAGGCCGGCTTCATCGAAGCCGACACTGCGCCAGACGATCTTGCCGTCGCCGTCGACCAGGTAGTTGGTCGGATAGGCTTGCACGCCGTACTGCTCCATCGTCTTGTAGCCGGTAGAACCCGGCGGCCCCCCCATCACGGAACGGAAACCGAAACCGCTATCGGTGAAGTATTTCGTGATGCGGTCGGCGGGGTCACCGGCGTTGACGGCGATGATGTCGAAGCCCTTGTCTTTCAGTTCGGCATACAACTTCTGCAGGTGAGGCAACTCCTCACGACACGCGACTCAGCCGTAGAACCAGAAGTTGATGAGCACCGCCTTCTTGCCCTTGCGCGCTTCGGTCAGTCCGAGGTTGCCCGCGCCAGGTAAGGGCAGGATGAAATCGGGCGCCGATTGTCCCACTGGAAGCAGGCCGGCGGCCGGGCTGGGGCGCTCGACCGGCTTGGGCCCGGTGTAGGCGAAGTCTGCCGCCTTGAGCTCGCCGTTCAACTTCACGTTGCTCAGCTTGCTGGACTGCACCTCGCGCTCGCCCTCGGGCGTCGTCACGAGCAGCGTCATTTGACGAATCATCGAGTCGGCCACACCGATGGTGTAAATCGCGGTACGGTCCGGCGACTTCATCACGGCCTTGACCACGACGCAGTCGACGCCATCGACCTTCTTGTCTTCAACGAAGGTCGCGGTGAGCTTGCCCAACAGTTCTTCGCCGCCGAAGAAAGCATCGAGTTCGCCTTCCCACACGCCTTGCAGTTCTTTGGGCTTGGCTTCCAGCGGCAGCTTCGTGGCCCGGCTGTTGGCCAGCATGAAGTAATCCTTGCCGTCGGCGTAGAACGACTGCGCGAAGTTTCCCTTCAATTCGATACGGGCGAAGTTGGGCTTCATCGCCCTGGCCGTGCCGGTCCACTGGATTGGCCCCATGGGCCCGGCCATGGTAATGGCCAAATCGAACGTCAGGGTCTTCGCTTCGTGCAGTTTCTTGTAAGCCGCTTTGAGAGTGGCAGTGCCCTTCTCGTCGGCCGAGGCCGGTAGCGTCAGCGCCAGTCCCAGCAGCCCGGCCAGTAGTACGCGTTTTGTCAGCATGTTCGTCTCCTGTTATTTGATTCCGAGCTTCGCCAGCTCGTCCCGCAGTTCCTTCTCTTTCGCCGGGCTGAACCCGACGCCTCGCCAGACGATTTTTCCGTCTGGGCCGATCAGGTAGTTGGTCGGGTAAGCCAGTACCCCGTAGGTCTTGCCCAGCGTGTAGCTGTCGCCCTGGCCCCCCATCACGATCTTGAAGGAAAAGTCCTTCGCGTACTTGTTAATGTTCTCCAGCGTGTCGCGCGCCTGGTTATTGACGGCCACGATTTCGAGGCCCTGATCCTTCAACTCTTCGTACATCTTCTGCAGGTGCGGAAACTCCGCACGGCAGGCGCCTCAGCTGTAGAACCAGAAGTTGACCAGCACCGCCCTCTTGCCCTTGCGCGCTTCGGTCAACCCAAGGTTGGGACCGACGTTGGTCGGCAGGATGAAGTCCGGCGCGGGCTGACCGACCGGCAGCAGGGTCGCGGCGTAATCGCGTGGCGCGGGAGCGACATACGGCTTGGCGTCGTCAGGTAGCTGGTAGGCGAAGACCGCATCGTCGATCGTCACGTTGAGCTTCAGATCGCGGAGCGCGTATTCGGTCTTCAAAGGCTCGGCATCTTTGCGCTCAAATTCCGAGGTCATGCGTTGGATGAGACGGTCGGCTCCGAGGTACCACTTCATCTTTACGTTGACGATCGGAATGGCGACCGTTTTCGGAGCGTCAGGGTTACGCACCAACTCGATGACTTCGTATTCGACTTCCTCCACCTTCGCCTTGCCAGCGTACCTGGGAAGATAGGCCGGCGACACCAGCCGCTCGGGCATGAAGAATCCCTGCAGCGGCATCGGCGCCGCGAGGCGGACTTCGCCCGCGGGCAAGTTCAATTTCACGAACTGCTTGTCCGACCGGAGCGTGGTCAACGTCTTGCCGTCGGAGGCCGTCACCAAACCGGTTTGATATTCAATTAGCATCAGGTTGGGACGCTTGAGCTTGACGTTTATCCGCGTGGTATCATTGCCCCGCTTGGTTTCGATTGTCGCGGTAAGCGATTGAATCGCCGCCGTGGCGGCCTTGACTTCAGCGAGCAGCTTTGTCGCCTGTTCGTCGGCGCTGGCGGGCAACAGGAAGGCAGCAATGGCCAGCAATGCACAGATACGTACTTGCATGGAAGTCCTCCTTCAATGGATGTGGTGTTGATGCTAACACAGCCCGGGCGAAATGCAAACGGGAGTGGTGTCGGGCAGGATTAGGGGGATGAGGTGATGGACGGATGGAGATGGGGAGATTGTTGCAAATGGTCATCTCCCCATCTCCATCCGTCCATCACCTCATCCCCTGCACGGTTGCCTTCTCCTGAGGCGGTGAGGAGACTCCGCTCTGCGCGGCGTCTCATCGTTTCATGTCTTCCAGCTTGCGCAGCATCGCGCGTGCGGCAGCCAAGTCGGCCGCGGCCTTCGCTACCGCCAGTTCATTCTGCTCGCGGAGGAGTTTGCCCTGCGATTTCGTCAACCGCGCCTGCGACTGCGCCAACGCGGCGGCGGCGACCTCCAGTTGTGCGCGCGCGTGGAGCAGCTCAGCGTCGGTGACGGCGCGCTTCACCTCGGACTTTGCCCCCTTGCCGCAGAACGGGCAGAAGGCGAATGTGGCGGGCGTCGCGCGCTGGTCGCCGCAACCGGGGCAGAACTCCCATTCGGGTTGCAGTGCCCGGTTGCACTTTGCGCAGGCGGACGGTTTCGGCTTCGACACCACAAAGCTGGCGGTCTTCTCGCAACTGCCGCACCGGAATCCGGTGACGGTGTGTGATTGCGCCTCAAAGATCGAACCGAGTGGTTGTCCCGAAAGTGTCGTAACCATCGGATAGGCAGGCACAGCCGCAAACGACGAGCCAGCCCCAAACGATGAGCGGCTTGGGCCGTAAGCAATCGTGCCCACGGGAATGGTGAGGATCCAGGTGCCGTCCTTCTTCTCGGTCTTCAACCCCGCCGCCGTCGCGATGTGGTCGAGGGCGAGCTCGAACGGTACGTTTTTCAGCATCGCAGTCAGCTTGCGGGCGGTGCCGTCCACCTCGGAGAAGACCCCCTTCTCGCCAGCCAACTCGAATAGTTGTCGCAATACGTCGCCAATGGCTGCGGCGCGTACTTCGATGGTGACGGTTTTCTCGCCCAGCTTCGACGACGGCGCCGGCAGTGCCGGTTTCGGCGGCACCGCCTGCCCCCAACTGCTCGTCGCGAGACTAACCGTTACGATTACTGTCAGCAGCATCCGCATGGCTCTTCACACCTTTCGTGCAGAATGGACATACCTTCCAGTCGGAGAGTGGCGTCGCGCGCGTCGCGCCATCGAACGGGCAGAACGCCCAGTCGCGCTGGAACCCGCGACTGCATTGGACACATTGGTCCTTCTGCCCCAGCACCGTAATCGTCCGCTTGCAGTGCGGGCAGGTGAAGGTGGAGCGTTCTTCGCGCTCAAATCGATACACGCTGCCGTTGGTGCCGAAGGCGCTCAGGGTGTTGCGGGCCATGCTCGGATGGGCGAGCATCCCCATCGCCAGCGGGTTAAAGGTCATCGCCGAAGGGTTGGGTCGGTTCGACGTATCAAGCGTGCCCAAGTGCGTGCCCAGGTGTCCCCGTAATCGCTGCCCGGACCCTGCGCTTCCCGTAACAACGAAAACACTCTCGGTTCGCGTCAGGTTGAGCTCGGCCTCGTCGCAAATCCTCTTCAAGGCCACTTCCAACGGTGCCTTTTGCAGATTCAGCGAGATGCGCCGGTCGCCGGTGCCCTGGAGCGCAATGATGAAGTTGTCGCCCGACTGTTTGAATACCTGTAGGAGCGCATCTTCTGGACGGATCATTACCACGCGCAGGTTGATGTCGGGTGTGCTGGCCGCGACTACTGCTCCAGCCCACGCGAGCAACGCAAACACGAGCAATCGCTGCATCGCGCTCATCTCAATTTCCAACCAACTGGATTGGTCGGCTTTGGAACTGAACCTCGGAATGCAGCTCGCCGTCACGCAGTTCGCGCTCGACGTGCAGGGAGCGGATTTCGCGGACGGCGGGGTCGTTCACCGAAATGCGTACCGTGCTCGGTTCGAACAACTCGGCGGTCTCGATCACCGGCTGAAAGACCACGCTCTCGGTCTTCCAGATCGGAGCGAAGTCCCGACGGTTTTGCCGGAGGTGGTTGCTCGGGGCCAGCGGCTCGCGCGTGGCCAGATTCAAGTTCAGTGGATCGGCGTTCGAGCCTGCGTGATCGCCGATGGCCGGGTGAACGCGTGACCCCACCGTAATCGGCTTGTTTGCGAACAGTGCGATCCCCTCGGGATGACGGCCCTGGCCAATCCACACTTCGCTGACGAGGGAGGCGAGAGCGCACGCGGTGGCAAAGCAAAGGCCACTGCCGAGAATGAAAGACTGCCGTCGGCGGACCGGCTCGATTGCTGCCTCGTGCGCGACGGCCAGGCGAATGCGTCCGGCCAGGCCCGGTGGCGGCGAGCTGGGGTGGTCGAAAGCAGCCCTGACTGCTGCTTCGAGTTGGTCCTCGTTGAAGGAATGCGGCGCGGGCATGCTCATCGCCCCCGTTCAATCAGTTCGCGCAGACGGGCTTTGGCGCGATGGACGGTCATTTTTGCCGCCGCCTCGGTGCAGCCATGCACTTCGCCGATTTCGGCGAACGACAGCCCCTCGATGAACCGCAAAGTCATCATCGCCTGCGATTCATAGTCGAGTCGTGCCAGGCACCGCTTCACGTCCAGCGCGAGCGGATTGAAGTCGTCCTCGGTCGCCGCCTCCAGCGCCACCGCCTCGTCCATGCTGACGAACAAGTTGCGTTGCCGACGCTGTTGACGCAGCCAGTCGCGGCATGCGTTGATGGCGATGCGCAACAGCCAGGTCTTGGGCGCGCAGTCACCGCGAAACGAGCCGCGCGCGCGGAAGGCTTTGACGAAGCAATCCTGCGTCAGGTCCGCGGCCACTTCGGCCCGGCCGACGAAGCGCACGACATATCGGTAAACGTCTTCGTAATAGAGGCGAATCCAATCGTCAAACGACGCTTGGGTCAACCCCGCGGAAACGGTGGCGTATCGCTCGCCCGCGCCAAATGGGAGGACTCGGCGAAGTAGTTCCATGCTTTCGGCCATATGCCGAACTTTGACGCAGGTTCTATCAGTTTCGTAACACAGAGTTTTACGGCGACGGCTCAACGACCGCCGGTTGCAGCGGACCGCCAAACCAAGCGAATGGAAACAGGCCAAGGCTCAGGCACAGGACGTAGAAACCGATGACCTGCCCA
>Ga0247727_10008675_pt1 | contig 18761 bp, 8 predicted proteins | sample WisWelCaveWW1625_FD_202498 | JGI IMG/M metagenome (GOLD analysis project Ga0247727, IMG submission 202498) | Biofilm microbial communities from Wishing Well Cave, Virginia, United States - WW16-25 | ecosystem: Environmental > Aquatic > Deep subsurface > Groundwater > Cave microbial mat | place... | reverse complement strand
GTCCTCGTAGAAGATCCACTGCACGCCGTCCCCGTGGTGGGCGTCGACATCGACGTACAGCACACGTGAGACGCCGTGGTCGTCGAGGAGGGAGCGGATTCCGATCGCGACGTCGTTGAGGATACAGAAGCCGGACGCCTTGTCGGGCATCGCGTGGTGGAAGCCGCCTCCGACGCTGAACACCCGCGTACGCCGCTTCGTCGCGACCTCCTCGCACGCGAGGAGCGTCGCGCCTGCCTGGAGCGCGGAGGCCTCGTACATGCCCGCGAACACGGGGTTGTCGGCCGTGCCGAGGCCGTGCTCGTACGACACGCCCTTCGGCTCCTTGCTGAGCTTCTTGACGACGTCGAGGTACGCGCGGTCGTGGACGCGGAGGATCGCGTCGTCCGCCGCGGGCTTTGGCGATAGCTCCGCGCCCGCGTCGACGAGCCCGTACGCCCGGACGAGGTCCCTCGTGAGCGGCAGGCGGACCTCGCGGAGCGCGTGGTCCCCGCCGAAATCGTAGCGGAGGAAGTCGTCGTGGTAGACGAACCCGACCTTCACGCGAACGGATAGGTCCTCGTGGGACTTAAGCGTGACCAGGGATGACACGGCCCCTCGAGCCAACGGGACGAATCACAGCGGCGATCCTCGGAGGCTACTAATATCGGACGCGATAAATGAAAATGGCTACAGGAGCCATCCGCCCGTCACGCCGATCACGTCGCCCGTGACGAACTCGGCCTCGTCGGAGGCGAGGAACAGGACCGCCGCGGCGACGTCCGCGCCGACCCCCGGCCGTCCCACGGCGGTGTCCTTGTCCGTCCGCTCCTTCGCCCTCGCGCGGTCGAGGTCGGGGTCCTCGATCACGCCGGGCGAGACGACGTTCGCCGTGATCCCGTACGGGCCGACCTCGCGGGCCAGAGCCTTCGTGAACGCGACGATTCCCGCCTTCGCGGCGTAGAAGGCGGACGTCCGCGCGGAGCCGTGCGCGCGGTACGCCCCCGCGGCGCCGAGGTTCACGATCCGGCCCCAGTCGTTCTTCCGCATGTGCGGCACGGCGGCTTTGGAGCACAGGAACGTCGCCGTGAGGTTCGAGTCGAGGACCCGCTGCCACGTCGCGAGGTCCATCGTCTCGACGGGCCCCTGGGCCCACACGCCCACGTTGTTCACGAGGATGTCGAGGCGGCCGAACTCGGCCGCCACGGTCTCGACGAGCGTCTGGCAGTCGCCGGGTCGCGTCAGGTCCGCGCGGACCGCGATCGAACGCCGGCCGAGGGCCACGATCGCCTCCGTCACCTTGCGCGCCTCCGCCGCGCGGGACTTGTAGCTGATGTGGACGTCCGCGCCGCCGCGCGCGAGGGCGAGGGCGATCGCTTTCCCGATGCGTCGCGACCCGCCCGTGACGAGGGCCACGCGGCCGTCGAGGGGCACGTGGGCGCCAACGCCGGGCGGGACGTAAAGGATTCCGAGGAAGTGGAGGCGGTCCGGGCCACAGCCGAAAGGAATCAAGTTGCGAACGCTACAAACGGCGGTCGGCCAAGGTGCGTGGGTGGGATGGAGAGGTCGGCGGCGAGCTTCGCAGCTACCTCCGGAACTAGAACTCCGTGAATCCGGACCCGGTCAGATGTGCGCGTCGTAGAGCCGACCCGCGACGAGACGCGGCGTGATGACCGCCAAGTCGCCGACCTCCGTCTGCTTCACGTGGTCAATCCTGTACAGCTCGTACCGGATGTCCGTCGACGCGCACTTCGGGCAGCGGTAGGACGTCTTCACCGGGCGAAGGAAGCGAGGGTTCCGGGAAGAGGACTCCTGTGGAATCCCGGAGCGCGCTTAGGCATACTCGCCACGGACGAGCTTCTTGACGTAGGGCGAGAGGACCTTCGCGATCGCCATGTCCCCGTCCCAACCGTCGAGCTGGTCCCACTGGTGGTCCTCGATGTCCCCGACGCACCGCTTGACCTGCTCCATCATCGCGTCCGTGCCGTCCCCCTGGATCATTGCGGCGAGGATGACCCACTTACCGCGTCCGATCAGGATGTGCATCTGGCCGAACGTGAGCTCGTCGAGGTCGCCCTCCTCGGACCGGAAGGAGTCCTTCACGAACTGTTGGACCGCCGTCAGCATGCCGCTCAGGATGTCCGTGTCGATGTCCGGCTTGAGCCGACGCGTATCGTGCTTGATCAGCAGGCCGTCGCGGTAGAGCAGGAACACGTCGTCAATCGTCGATTCCGCCGACCGCTTCGGCGCCACAATAGGCGCGAGGGCGGGTTTCGACGCCGCGGCGACGGACCGGCGGCGCATCATCACGAAGAACAGGCCCGCGCCGATGCCCGCGATGAGGGCGAGGATCCACCACGAGTCGCCGAAGCCGAAGCCGGCGGGAGCGGCCGCCGTCGTGAAGGAGAACGTGTACGCGCCGCTCAGCGGGTTCCCCGCGGCGTCGCGCGCGCCGGAGTCGACGAATACGCCGTACGTCGTGCTCGGGTCGAGCGCACGCTCCGGCGTGAAGGTGAGCGTCCGGGAGTCCGCGCTCCACGTGAACGCGCCGTTCATGTCCGGGGTGATTGAGAAGGCCGCCTCGACGGAGGCCTGGTCCATCGGCTCGCTGAACGTGATCACGATAGCGGGGGTCAAGTTGACGTTCGAACCTCGGGGGGTCGTCAATGATGGGACCACGGAGGGCGCGGTCGCATCGATGTTCACCGCGGAGCTACCGGCGGACTCGACGAGGCCCGCGCGGTCCGTCGAACGGTATTCGACCGCATGCGTGCCGTCTCCGCTCACGATGAACGGACCCGTGTACGCCTGCCAGGACCCGCCGTCGATGCGGTACGACGTCGAGGCCACGCCGCTCGAAGCGTCCGAGGCAGACAGCGTCACGATGACGTTCGACCGGAACCAGCCGCCGGTGCCCGACGTGCCGCTCGGGGAGGCGGACGTCGTTGGGGTCGTCGTGTCGATCCGCACGACGACGTTCCGCAGCGGCTCCGTCCATCCGGCTCCGTCGACGGCGAAATACTCGACCGTGTGGGAGCCGTCCCCGCTCACGACGAACGGAACCGAGTACGTGAGGAAGGCGCCGCCGTCGATGCGATACGTGATCGAGAGGATGCCGCTGGTCGTGTCCGCGGCGGTTAGGCTGACGGTCACGGGCCCGACGTACCAGGGGTTCGTTCCGGCGGTCCCGGAGAGGGAGTGGGAGCTCACCGGCGCGGTGCGGTCGACGATCGTCCAGGTATCGTTGCCGGCGACCGACTCGACGTTCCCGGCGCGGTCCGTGGCGACCGTCCGGAACGCGTACGTTCGGCCGTCAATGGGCGTGTACGACCCGGTCGTGAGCGTCGTGCCGACGTAGCCTACGACGGAGGTCCACGCGCCGCCATTGTCGCTCACTTCGAGCGTGTACGTCGCGATGTCCGTCGTGCCCCCGGCGGGGGCCCACGACAGGGAGATCGTCGCGGTGATCGTGTACGTCGGGAGGGACGCGACCGCGGACGTGGGGGCCGTCACGTCGACGATCGTGTACGTGTCGTTGCCTGCGGGCGCGGGCTCGACGTTCCCCGCAAAGTCCGTGGCAATCGATCGGAAGGCGTACCGGTGCCCGTCCAGGCCTGTGAAGAGCGCAGAGATCGACGTCGTCGCGGCGAACCAGACCGTCCACGCGCCTCCGTTGTCGCTCACGTCGATGCGGTAGCTCGCGATGTCCGTCGTGTCGAAGTCCGGACCCCAGGTGACCGTGAAGTCCAGGGACGTTTGGTACATCGACAGCGCGCGCACGCTCGAGAGCGGGGCGGCGATGTCGACGAACGTCCACGAGTCGTTCACGGCGGGCGGGAGCTCGACGTTCCCCGCGGCGTCCGTCGCGATCGACCGGAACTCGTACAGCCCGGACGGCGGGTCCGCCGCGAACGTCGCGCTGGTGAGGATCGTCCCGGCGAGCCAGTTCGTCCAGGGGCCGCCGTTCCGCCGATACTGGATCGTGTAGAAGGCGATGTCCGTCACGCCGGCGTCCGGTGCCCAGCTCACGACGAAGGACGACGTGTTCGTGTACGTCGGGAGCGGGTTCACGTGGGAGCCGGGGCGCGTCGTGTCGACGATCGTCCACGTGTCGTTCGCGCTCGGTCCGGGCTCCTTGTTCCCGGCGTTGTCGTCCACCGTTGTCGTGAACTCGTACGTGCCGTCGCTCGGGGCGACGAAAGCGAACCTGCCGGAGGCCGCCGCGGGCTGCGTCGCGAACGCGATCCAACCGCCCGTGCCGTTCAGCCGGTACCAGAGCGTGACGTCCCGAAGGCCCGTCCCGTTCCCGTCGGATGCCGTGTACGAGACGTTGAACGCCAGGGTCGTCCTGTACGTCGGCTGCAGGTCCACGGAGGAGGTCGGAGCGGCCTGGTCGTCCATGATGAAGGTCTCCGACGTGTCGGACGCCATCACGATGTTCGTGCGCGGGTTGCTGAGGAAGTTGAAGGACAGGTAGGAGACCTCGGCTTCCGTCGTGTTCTCCGTCGCCGTGTTCGAGTTGACGTAGACACGGTCGGTGATGAGAAGCCATTGCGCCGCGCCCGACGCGGAGACGAAGTCGTACGTCGTCATCGCGTTGTCGCGCACCCGGATTCGAGAGCCCGCGACGGGCGTGAGGCCGTCGGGCCAATAGACGCTCACGCCAAGGTAGTTCCGCACGGTGAGGGTCCCTGCGGCTCCGATCTGGACGCGGGCGCCGTCGAAGGCCGTGCTGATCGTCGTCACGTCGGCCTCGATGTCGACCGCGATGTCGAACGTGCCCGTCGTACCGATTGTCGCGTTCTCGATCGTGAACGCCGTCCGTGTCGACGGAGTGCCGACCGCGTAGAACCCGGTCGCGTAGGATGCGGGCACGGGTCCGCCGACGCCGGGGGCGCCAGGGTTCACATTGAAGAGCCAGTCCAACGTCGAGGAGCCCTTGGGCACTTGGATCGCAAGGACGCCGCTCGCGTCGCCGCCGCGTCCCGCGTCCGAACCGTCGAGGGCGTCGCCCCCGCCGCCGCCCGCGAGGGTCCAGACGCCGTTCCCCGAGAGCACGAGGAGCACCGCCGCTCCGGCGATCCCGTTCGCAGAGCCACCGGGCCCGCCGATCCGATCGCCGAGGCCACCCTCGCCGCCCGTGAGGAACTCGATCCAGTTGAACGACACGGTCGTCTGGTTGAACCCGCCAATGCCCGTGCCGAAAGCGAACGCGCCCGTCGCGCTGCCGCCGACCCCGCCGGTCGCACCGCGACCTCCCTGGCCGCCCGCGACCTGGGACACGAAGCTCGAGCGTATCCACGCCGTGTGGGACACGAAGTTCTGCGCGATCCCGGACGCGTCGCCTCCGGAACCGCCCGCGACACGACCCGTCGCGGAGGCCGTGCTGTTCCCGCCGAGGCCTCCCGCCACGTCGACGATCGAGTTCCAGTTTGCGTCCGCGTTCCTGGCGTTCCACGTGAAGATGCCGTACGCTTCGCCGCCGTCTCCGCCCATGCCCACGGAGAGGGTGCCGGCTCCGCCGTTGCCACCAGGCCCGCCCGTCAAGCCGTTGACGTCGAAGCTGTAGAGGAAGGCGGACGTCGTCGCATCGAACGTCTGGAGTCCGGCGACGCCGCCCCCCGCGCCTCCGTTTCCGCCCCGGGCGGTCGTACCGCCGCCCCCTCCGTCCCCGCCTCGGCCCCCCACGACGTTCGTGATCCGATTCCCGGACATGTCGACCGCCGGCGTGCCGGACGTCACGATGCCCGCCGCGGAGCCGCCCGGTCCGCCCGCGCCGCCGTTCCCCGCCCCGTTCTCGCGCCCGTTGCCGCCTCGCCCGCCGTACACGGAAGCGATGTCGTTGTTCCAGATCCCGACCCACGGCGCTCCGACAGTGAGGATGCCGACAGCGATGCCGCCGGGCCCGCCGGGGTCGCCCGCGGCGACGCCGTTCCCACCGCGCGCACCGAGGATGCCCACGAGGATGTTGTCATAGATCTGGGCGGACACCCCCAGCGTCGTGTAGATGCCCACCGCGAAGGTGCTCGAGACGTTCGTAACGACGTTCCCGGCGATAATCGGCGTGGCAGCGCCCTCGGACTCGATCCCGATCGCTGTACCGTTCACGGCGTTCCCGATAATGTCGGGCGTGCCGCCGAACGTGTAGATGCCGACGAACCCGCCGCGGAGAATCGTGTTCTGGTACACGAGGCTCGACGAGCCCGCGAGGTAGAACCCGACGAAGGTCGTCGAGCGGACGAGGTTGTTCGTGATCAGCGGGGAACTCCCGTCCACGAGGATCGCGACGTCCGAGCGGTCGAAGATCGACCACGTGACGGACCCCGTCGCGGTCGCGTTGAACTGAATCCCGCGCCAAGGGAGCGGGATGATCAACGTGTTGGGGAGGAACTGGATCTCGTTGTTGAGCGCGCCGTCCGCAGTGAGCAGCCCGTCGACCCACAGACCGATCCCTGCCTCGAAGCGGACGATCGTGCCGGGCAGGATCGTCAGGAAACATCCGAACGGAACGGTCACGTGCCCCTGGACGATGTACGGGTTGTTCGAGGGGTCCCACGTCACATTGCACACAGGCCCGCCGGGCACGAGGACGGCCTGGGCGCGCGGCGCGGCGAGCAGGGCGGCGCCGAGGGAGCCGAGGAGCAGGAGGAAGGCAATCACGAGAGTCTTGCGCGTGTGCGGGAGCGAATCGGCGAGCATGTCGGACGGCTTCTCCGATCGAGCCCCATGCGTGGCCCGATGTTCCACCGGTTCCACGAGACGATATATTATGGAAAGGACGCGTTTATCGAGCCCGATAACAGACACCCGGGCGTCTGCGGTCGAACCTAACCGACCGCAATGCACGCGACCCCGAGGAAGATCGCGCCGATCGCCGCGACCTGGATCCGCGTGAGACGCTCGTGAAGGAACGCCACGGCCAGGGCGACCGTCACGGCGCTGAACAGCCCGCTCAACGTGCCGACGACCGCGACGGACCCCACGAGGATCCCGAAGTTGAACGCGACGAACGCGATCTCGTCGAGGGCGACGATCGCGGCAAGGACGGCCCACAGATCACGCGGCGGCCTCCCGACGGCGAGGCGGCGCACCGCCACCATGCCCAGGAGGATCGCTGCGCCGACGCCGCGAACGACCGCGGCCGAGGTCACAGGCCCGATCGGCTCGACGACCGCGTCGAGGGCGAAAAAGAAGACGCCGTAGCCGGCGAACGCGCCGAACGCGCTGACCACGCCGACGCGCGCGTCCTTCGGAGGAGGGTTGTCCGGGTGGGCCTCGCTCCGCGACAGCAGGACGGTCCCCGCGAGGACGGTCGCGATCCCCGCGGTCGCGAGCGCGGAGGGACGCTCCCCGAGGACGAGGAAGGCGAGGGTCGCCGTGACGGCCGGGTAGCTCGAGACGAGGGGCGAGACGACGGAGAGCACGCCGTATTCGAACGACCTGTAGAGCCAGAGGGACGCGAGCAAGTTGATCGCCCCGAGGACCACGAGCAGAGCCCACGGGTCCGTGGCGGTCCAGAGGTGCCGCTCGAACCATGCAGCGATCGGGAGGAACACGAGCATCCCGAACACCTCGAGGAAGAACAGGACACGCACGTGGCCGATCCGGTGCGAGGCGTGGCGAGCGAGGAAGTCGCCCGTGCCGTACCCAAGGGCCGTCGTCAGGCCGAAGGCGAGGTCGGAGAGTGCGCTCACCGGATCCCACGCCGGAACGAGGGCGGGGTCTTAGGGCTGCGGATTCGACGCCGACCGACCGAACAGCTCGATCCAGATGCCGTCGGGGTCCTGGACGTACGCGAGGGTCGTACCGCCCTCCGGGAACGGCGCGTGACCGGGCTTCGCGCCCTTGCGGAGGAGTTCCTTGTACGCGGCCTCGACGTCGTCGCATCCGAACGCAAGATGGTCGAGCTCGTCCCCGTTCCGGTAGGGCCCCTTGAAGAACGCGGATCCCTCCGGGTACCAGTTCAGCTCGAGGGTCGTCGGCGAGTCGGGGCTCTTGAGCTCCGCGATCGCTCCGCCCGTCTCTGGGATCGGCCCTCGCCCACGGAGCTCCATCCCAAGGGCGTCCCGGTAGAACGCGATCGAGCGGTCGAGGTCCCGCACCTGCACGCCGACGTAGGTCAGGGTGTACTTCATGGGAATCGGAAGGGTGAGGGGGACGGGGTCGATAAGGCCTGCGCCGCCGTTCGGCGGGCGCAAGGATTGTAGTCCCGTCCGTGTATATCGTACGCGGACAGGATGATCCAACTCGACGTCGAATTGCCGGACCGCCCCGGAGAACTCGGGAAGCTCGCGACCCTGCTCGGCGACGCGGAGATCAGCATCAACGCGATCAGCGCGGAGTCCGGCCGCGGCCGCACGTACATGAGCCTCATCGTGGACCACCCGGCGAGGGCGCGCGGCCTCCTCGGCAAGGCCGGTTACCCGTGCGCGGAGAAGACGGTCCTCGTCGTCCGGCTCGCGGACCGGTCGAAGGCTCTCGCAGGGCTCGCTCGGAAGCTCGGCGCCGCGGGCGTGAACATCACGAGCGTGATCCACCTCGAGTCGATCGGCGGCCATGCGCAGCTTGCGCTCGGCGTGGACGACCTCGCGAAGGCCCGCGCGCTCGTGTGACGTCGGCACGGCGCGCGAGGGCATTCCTTCATTCGATATCGAGAACGAGGGCCTCGTGGGACGAAAGGCTCAAGAGCGGACCGTTTCCTATATTCCGATGCCCATCGGTTGGGAGGAGTGCCACGCGGATGCTTGACGTGACCAAGGAGACTCTGGCGCCGGCCCCCTCGCGCGGGACCGTGTCGACGGGATTCGGCCTTCCCGCCCCGAAGCGGATGCCGCAGGTGGACTACGAACGGATCTTCGTCCTTGACGACCGGGCGGACCCCCTCGGGGAGTACGTCCTCGACGACGAGTGCCCGCTCGAATACCCGGACATGAGACGCTCGATCCCGATGAACGGGATGCGCCACCTCGTCGCGTTCTACCAGGGCGAGTACGCTTTCACCCCGTTCCGCGTCGACGACCTGTGGTTCGTCGTCCTGACGCAAGGCGTCCCGCGGATCGAGGACCGAGGGTCGATCGGGACGCTCCTCGCAGCGGCCCGTGTCCACATCGTCCCGAATCTCGCGCCCGCCCTCGCGAAGCGGGAGGCGGTCCTCAAGGAGGGGGAGAAGGAACTCCGCGATCGGGAGCTCGGTCTGGCGCGGCGAGAGCAGCGGGCGGTCCAGGTCGAGGCCGACCTGCAGCTCGCGGGCGCGCGGCTGCGCGAGCTCGAGACGGACATCCGCGCGCGGGAGGGGAAGCTCATCGCACTGCGCGACTACGCGGTAGGCATGCAGCGCTCGTTCTTCCGTACCGTGAAGGGCGGTAGCGACGTGCCCGCCACGGGCGGACCGACGCCGTGAGGGCCGCGACTTCTCAGGCACGATAACGGAAGGCCCTCCATTAAGTATCGACGCGCCCACCTTGACGGACGTTTCCTCGGCGCGTCTCCGCGTCGACCGACATACCCATGGCGGGCAGCGAATGCAAGGGCTCCTAGAGACCTTGGCAGAGGCTCTCTTCGTCCGAGGACTCGGCCCGGGCCTCGCGGCGGTCCTCATGGCCACGGCCCCGCGCAAGGCGGTGCGCGTCGAGCTCAAGAAGATCTTCGTCCTCGACGACAGCGGCGAACTTGCCTCGGAGTACGGCCTCGATCCGGACTGCCCGATCGAGTACCACGACTTCCTGCGCGTCCTCCCGGAGACGGGCATCGGGGACCGCGAATCGCTGTTCGTCGGGGAGTACGTGTTCACGGCGTTCCAGAGCGAGCGAGGCGTGTACGTGCTCCTCTCGCGGGGACGGCTGAACCCCGAGGACTTCGATTGGATCGCGCTCCTCCTGAAGGCCGCCGACGCCCAGGAAGGCGGCGCGCGACCCGCCCGACCCTCCGAGGTGATGGGCGCGTCACCGGATGCCGCGTTCGCGGACCGCGAGGCGCGCCTCCGGGCGCGGGAGGCGGAGCTCGCGCAGCTCGAGGTAAAAATCAAGGCGGACGAGGCGAACCTTCGAGGCCGTGCGGAGGAACTCGAACGGCAGAAGACCCAACTCGGCGCCCTCGCGGAGCAGGTCGCGCAGCGGGAGCGGCAGGCATCCGCTTCCCATGCGAAGGGGCAGGACGACGCGGACTCTGCGCTCGCGAAGGCCCGCGAGGAATTCACGTCGGAGCGTAGCGCCCTCCTAGGGGCGAAGTCGGACCTCGACGCGAAGTACCGCGAGGCCCTCTCCCAGGTCGAGTCCTTACGCATCTCGTACGGCGATGCCACGGCGGCCCTTGAGCGGGAGCGGGCGGAGTGGACACGCCGCGACGCGGACGCGGCGAGGTTGCGTGCGGAGATTGAGATCCGCGTTCAGGAGCTCAGCCAGCGGTTCGCGTCGATGGCGAAGGAGCGCCTCCTGCAGTCGCACAAGGGGTCCTCGGAGCCGCCCGATTCCGTGAAGCAGGCGATCGACCTCGAGAAGGCGCAGCTCGCGAAGGAGCGCAAGTTCCTCCAGAACCGCGCGATCGAGATCCTCGACATGCAGGAGCGCGTCGCGGACCGGGAGGCGAAGATCGCGGAGCGCGAGGCGATCCTCGGGCGTCGCGAGGACGACTTGACGAGCCGCGAGGCAGAAATCGCGCACGCGAAGACCGTCATAGCCCAGGCGAACGTGCCGACGGTCGCGCCGGGCGAGGCCCCGGACGACACGCGCCGCGACCTCGACCGCCGCGTCAAGGTCATCCAGCAGAAGGCCCTCGACCTCCTGGACCGCGAGGAGAAGCTCCGCCGGCGCGCGGAGGAGTTGCAGGCCCTCGAGGGCCGGCTCATGGGGCGCGTCCCGGCGAAGTGATCAGCAGGCGGCCTCCGCCTCCATGTAATCAGGCCGGATAACCACCGAAGGGCGCTTATATAACCCGAAGGGGCTCGATTCGTCTCGACTCCGGCCGAGAGGCTCCACCGCAAGGCCGGAGGAGACAGCCCATGCGCCGCGCGTCCGCGGACACTGTAGCAGTACTCCTGCTGCTCACGATGAGCGCCGCGAGTCTCGTCCCGTTCGGGCCGCCGCGCGCGTCCGCGGATCCCTGGATCGTCGACAACCCCGACGGCACGTCGGACGCCGTGTGGAACTTCACGACGCCCGCGGACTATGCGCTCGCGGACACGGAGATCTCCGGAGGCATCGCGACTCTGCGCCGCCAGACCGAGTGGTGGAACAGCACGTCTGCGGCGGACTTCGCCGCTCCGGACGGCGAGACGAACGTCGACCGCGCGCTGTGGCCGGGGAACGTGGCCTTACGGAACACCTCGGGAACCCCGACGGTCCTCGTCCTCCAGCCGGGAGCGATGGGAGAGGACGCCTACCTAGACCGGCCGAATGCGAATCTGAACCACGGAGCGGATCCGACGATGGTGCTCGACGGCCGCGGACCGTCGACCTTCCGCCCCGTGCTGCGCTTCGACGTGAGCGCACTGCCGCCGGGGGCGGTGATCGACGACGCGATCCTCAGCCTCTACTTGACGGCCGGCATCGGGAATCCTTTCATCGCGGAGATTCACCAAATCACGACGGCATGGAACGAGGCCACCGTGACGTGGAACAGTCCGTGGACGACTTCGGGCGGGGACTATTCGACCCATGTCTTCGCCACGATGTCCCTCGACAACACGGTCGGTTGGAAGACGGCGAACGTCACTCCACTCGTCGACCTCTGGTACCGCGGGCGCATCCCCAACGACGGGCTCCTCGCCCGGGCGCCGAATACCGGCGTCAATTCAGACAAGACGTTCCGCACCTCAGACAGCGGTGTTACAACGGAGCGCCCGAGGCTTGCAATCACGTACCGCCTCCTCGGCGCCACCGGTGAGTACGTCTCGAAGGTCAACGGCCCCGCGACGACCGCGAATTGGCAGACGCTTTCGTGGAACGCGACCTCGCGCTCGTTCGTCTCCGACGCGTTCACAGGACCGGGTCTCGACCCGAAGTGGGCCTGGACGAATGCCCCTCCGACGTGGGACGTCGGCGGGACCGTCCCCGGCCACCTCCACGTCGTCTCGGGCACGGGCAACGACCTGAACGACGGGACGTTCACGGGCCACGTCCTCGCGGACGGGATCGTCGGCGACTTCATCGCGACCCTCAAGCTCACGAGCAACCCGACTTCGAACGGACAGAAGGCGGGCCTGCTCGTCCTCCTGAACGCGCGGGACTGGTATGCGGTCCAGAAGACGTACGTCGGCGCGACGACGTCCGTGAACTGGCAGGCGAAGGCCACGGCGGACGCCCTCTCGACGGTCCGCGCGAACGTGGTGAGCGGGAACCCGAATCCAGCATGGCTCCGGATCTCCCGCGTCGGGAACGCCTTCGTCTCCTGGACGAGCGCGGACGGTGTCACGTGGACGCCCCTCGACGCCTACACGCCGACGTACGAGTACCCCCTCGGCCTGCAGCTAGCGGTCTTCGCGGCGGACGGGCTGTCGGGCGTGGCACACACGGTCGACGTCGACGACCTGCGCGTGACGCTCGGGCCCGATGCGACCGTCAGCGTCTCGACACGAATCGGTAGCACGAACCCCGTGGACGGCACGTGGTCCGGGTGGTCCGGTCCGTATCCGACGCCGTCGGGGTCCGCGATGGCCGGGGCCTCCAGCTATGTTCAGTTCCGCGTCTCACTCGCCGTGACGTACCCGGACCACACGCCCATCGTCGGCGACGTCAACATCTCCTGGTCCCGCTACACGGCCTCGGGGACCGTCGAGACCACGGACCTCGTCCCGGCGGACCTCTCCGAATGGGGCGACTTCACGGTCGTCCAGGCGCTCAACGGCCAGACAATCGCGCATGCATATTCGACGAACTCCGGCGGGAACTGGACGCCCGTTGGCCCTCCTGCCTCCCTGCAAGGTGTGAGCACCGCCTCGGGTCGCATCCGTTTCCACGCAACGTTCTCGACGTCGGACACCCTCGTTACGCCGATCCTCAGCGAGATGCGCCTCACGTACAAGCATCGGCTGGACCACTTCTACGTCGCCGCGTCCGCCAGCGCGACGGCGGGTGCGCCCTTCTCCGTCACGGTGACGGCGAAGGACGCCGCGAACGCGACGATGACGGGGTGGACGGGCGCCGTGACGCTGGCGGCCCGGCTCCTCGACGGCGTCACGCCCGGCGGCGGCACCCTCGGGACGACGAGTCTCGTAATCACCTCGGGCGGCTCTGCCACCTTCGCCACGGAGACGTACACGAAGGCGGAGGTCATCCGCATCCATGCGTCAGCCGGGGCCGAGACGGGCCTGAGCGGCGCCGTCGACTTGGGCCCGGGTCCTGCGACCCGGATCGCCGTGACCCCGGACAACATCACGCTCCTCTTCCTCGACGTACTCGTATTCTCGGGTCAGGGCTTCGACGCGTACAACAACTCAATCCCGGGACTCTCCTTCACATGGGCCCAGACGGGCGGCATCGGAACCCTCAACACGACGACGGGGACGTCGACCACCGTCACCGCCGGGACCACGGCAGCGAACGGAACAATCGAGGCGTCCGTGGGCGCGGTCGTCGGTGTGGCGCAGGTCCGCGTCGTCTCCGGAACGCAGCCATGGATCGCGATCGCCACGCCGGCTCCGGCGGCCCACGTGAGCGGCCTCGTCCCCATCACGTACACGAACAGCTCGGACTCCGTGTCCGTACGGTTCGAGTACGACGACGGGTCGGGATGGACCTTCATCGGCAGCACCGCGAGCCTGAACGGCACGTACGCCTGGGACACCGCGGGCGTGGATTTCGCGGGCGGGGCCCTGCGGGGGATCGTGGAGAACAACAAGACCGTCACGAACACGACCGTCGTCTCACCGCTCGACGTCGACAACACCCCGCCGACATTCACGATCGGCAGCGTGACGGACAATCAGGGAACGAGCGGCACCCTTACAATCGCCTACGCGGCCGCAGCGGACGTGGTCCGCGTGGACTTCACGTACTCCGATGGCGCCTGGAATATCCTCGGGACGGACCTCACGGTCGACGGGACGTACGTGTGGACCCCCGGGGCGGCAGTCAACGGCGTGACGCTGCGCGGCGTCGCGACGGACGAGGTCGGCCTCATCGGATCGGGCGAGAAGCAGGGCGTCGGGAACCGGACCGACGGCGCGAATCCCCCGAGGCTCCAAGCGATCCCGGAGGTCCGCGTCCGCATCGGCGCCGGGTACACGTTGAACCTGACGTTCTACCTGAACGACGCAGACACGCCGTTCGCGTCCCTCACGCCGTCCGTTTCGGACCCCGCGAACGTGACCGCGAATGCCGGCGCCTACCCGAACCTCCGCATCCAGTACGCGAGCGCGGGGACGTATCTCGTGACCCTGTGGGTCTCCGACGGCACGGATACGGCGTGGACAATCGTCCGGATCGTCGCGGCGGCGGGCGACCCGCCCACCCTCGCGGCCCCGGTCCCTCTCGTCGTCTTCGACGAGGACACGCCCGCGTTCGACGCGCTCGGCGCGCCCCTGACGGCCTTCTTCACGGACGGCGATGGCGAGCCCCTCGCGTTCGCGGTCCTCGACGCATTCTACCTGGCCTACCTCGTGAACCCGAACACGACCCTCGACCTGACCGCCCCCGCGGACTGGTACGGCACGGAGCGGCTCCGCTTACGGGCGGCGGACCCCACCGGGGCATTCGCGGAGGCCGGCCTGTGGGTCACCGTCCTCCCGATCAACGACGCCCCCACGATCGCCCCGATCCCCGATCTCGCCTACGATGCGGGCAAGGAATACCTCCTCGACCTGCGGGACTATGTCGCGGACGTCGACACGAACCTCTCCGCCCTCCAGGTGACGACGGACAGCCCGTACGTCGTGCTGGATGGGTTCGTCCTTCACCTCCGGTTCCCGGCCGACTGGACGTCGGCCGAATTCACGCTCACCGTCTTCGACGGCGCGGCCGCGAGCACGCAGCGCATCCGAGCGAGCTTCCTCCAGACGTGGTGGACCCCGCTCGCATACGCGCTGCCTCCCGCCGGCGCCGGCGTGGTGATCGCCATGTTCGTGCAACGCGCGCGCTGGAGGCCCGCGAAGACCTTCCTTGTGGACGAGTACGGCCAGCTCATCAGGGAATTCACCCTGGACCCCGCCTGCAACCTCACGTACGAGGAGGTCGTCAAGGCGGGGGTCCTCGACGCCCAGGAGAAGGCGATCCGCGTGACGAAGTACCACGCGCAGACCGTCGCGGGGGACGCCCTTGCGATCGTCCTCGTCGCGAACGGGCCCGTGACGCCGGAACACGTCGAGTTCGCGCGGGAGATGCTCGTGAACATCCAGGACAAGTTCGACGAGCGCGTGAAGGCCCGCCTCGAGGAGGCGCGCGCTATCGAGACGCAGGGTGCCGCGGAGATGCACGCCTTGAGGTCGGACCGTGCCGCGTTCGAGGCGCAGTCGAAAGCCTTCGCCGGTGTCATGGATGCGATCACGACGGCGCAGACGAAGATGGCCGCGGAGACGCGGAACGTCCGCGCGAAGCTCCTCGATCTCGAGCGGCGGGAGGTCCAGTTCCGCGAGGACCGGGAAACCGTCGACCGGCTCGGGCGGGAGTTCGAGGCGTTGAGAGAATCCCTCGGAGCACGCGAGCGCCTGGCGGAGGAGACCCTCGCCGACGCGACCGTGCGGGCGAAGGTCGTGAAGACCCGCGAAGACCGAATCGCGCCGCAGGAGGCGAGCCTCTCGAAGCGGCTCGTGGCCGCCGAGGAGATCGACAGGGACCTCGCCGGGCGCGCGGAATCCCTCGCAGAGAAGACCCTGGAGGTCGAGACGCGCGCGAAGATCCTCGACGAGACGGAGGCCCGCGTCCGCGAGACGAGGATGGCCCTCGAGACGCAGGCGAAGGAGCTTGAGCAGCTCCGCGGGTCCCTCGACGCCCGCTCCGTGCATGCCCAGGCCCAGGAGGCGGAGATCGTCGGACGGAGGGCGACCCTGAAGGAGGTCGAGGAGCACTGGGGTCCGATCGAGGCGGAGCTCGCGAAGCGCGAGGCCGTCGTCGTCGGGCGAGAGGACGCCGTGCGCACGGAGGCGGAGACCGCTGCGACGAAGGCGCTCCAGGCGGACGAGACGATCAAGGCGGCGAAGGCTCTCGAGGCGGGCGTCCTCGAGGAGCGTCGCGGGTTCGACGCGCGGGCGAAGGACCTCGCCGACCGCGTCGCGAAGCTCGATGTCCGCGAGTCCGAGGTCGGACGGCTCGAGGGCGCGGTCGCGGGGCGCGCCTCCGAGGTGAAGATCCGCGAGGAGCGCCTGGCCCCGCTCGAGAAGGAGCTCGGCGTGCGCGAGAAGCAGGTCGCGGAGCGCGAGGCGAGCGCGAAGACCATCGAGGCGCGCCTCAGCCCGCAGACCCAGGAGGTCGAGCGGCGCACGAAAGCCCTCAACGAGTTCAACGCGAAGCTCGCGGACGACCGCGAGCGGTTCGACGCGTCCATGGCCGACCTCAGCGCCCGCGGCGTGGAGATCGATGGCCGTACGGAGGAGATCCGGCAGCGCGAGGACGCCCTCGTGAAGCGCCTCGCGGACGTGACCGAGCGCGAAGGGGGCCTGGATCCGCGGGAGGCAGACTTGGTCCGCCGGGAGCAGGCCCTGGTTCGAAGGGACGCGGACCTGCAGGCGGAGGCGGACGCCCTCACCGCGAGGATGAAGGAGGTCCACGAGCGGGAGCAGGCCGCCCAGTCTCGTGAGGTGAATCTCGAAACTCGGCAGAAGGGGCTTGACGTCGGGGGGCGAGAGCTCGATGCGCGCGGCGCGCAGATTGAGGCTCGGACGACCGAGCTCGGACGACGCGACGAGGTCGCCGCCGCGCGCGAGCGCGACCTGGCCGCGAAGGCGACGCAACTCGCGGACCGCGATGCATGGCTCTCGAAGGGCGAAGCGGGTCTCGGCGAGAAGGCCCAGGCGATCCAACTGCAGGCCGAGCAGGTCGAGGAGCGGGAGAAGGCCCTGGGCGAGCGGCTGAGGAAGATCAAGCTCCTCGAGTCCGCCGTGGCCCAGGAGAAAGCTACGGCCGCGGGAGACCAGAAGGCGTTCGAGGCCGTCCGGAAAGACTTCGAGACGCGCAGCGCGGGCTCCGCGACGGAGCTGGAGAGGCGCACGCAGGACGTCGACGAACGGGCGAGGGCCCTCCAGGAGGACCTGCGCCGGTTCGCCGCGGAGCGCGAAACGTTCGGCGCCGAGCGCTCCGAGAAGACGCATTGGATCGCGTCCAAGGAGATTGAGCTCGAGGCACGGGAGCAGTCCGTCGGGACGAAGGAGAGCGCCGTCCGGGCGCAGGCGGAGGAGAACGCCCGCCACCTCTCGGATTTGTCCGCGAGGGAGGAGACCCTCGAGATCGCGACGGACAAGCTCGAGAAGGCCCGCGCGGACTACGAGACGAAGAAGGCGGACGTCGAACGGCTCGCGAAGTCCCTCGAGACGAAGGCGTCGAGCCTCCGCGAGGAGGAGACGCGAAAGGCGGACGAGTTCCGCACCTGGCATTCCACTCTGGAGTCGGAGCAGGCGCTCCTGAAGGAGCAGAAGGATCGGTTCGAGAAGGAGATCTCGAACCAGCGGGAGATGTGGGCGGACCGGATGCTCCGTGTCCAGATGAAGGAGCAGGACGTCGCGGAGCGGGAGGCGAAGATTCGCGTGGACGTCGAATGGATTGCGAGGAACGACGACGACCTGAAGCGGCGCGAGCAGGCCGCCGCGGAGACGCTCCAGCAGGCCCGGAGTCTCGAGACCCAGCTCGACGGCCGTCGCGGGGAGCTCGACGGTCGATCGATGGAACTCGAGTCGCGTGACCGGACCCTCCGGGAGGAGGCCACGCGCCGCGGGGACGAGCTCGCGAAGCAAGCCCGCGTCCTCGAGGAGGAGGGCACCGCGCTCGCGGAGGCGCGAGGAACGTTTGGTAGGGAGTCGGCCGCGAAGACGAAGCTCCTCCAGGACACCGACGCGCAGCTCAAGATGCGCGGGCGCGACCTCGACCGGCGAGACGCGGATCTCAAGTCGGCCGAAGAACGCCTCGGGGCGAAGGACGCCTCCCTCCGGAAGATCGAGGACGCGCTGCACCTCGAGAAAGCGGACCTCAACGTGCTGGGGCAGCAGCTTCGTGCGAAGCAGTCGGATCTCGACCAGGTCCAGCAGCGGGCCGACGAGGCCGGGGCGCGCCTCCAGGCGGAGATGGAGGGCTTCCGTCAGGCGGCCGCCGCGAAGGAGGCCGAGCTTGAGTCCCAACGGGATCGCGTCGCACGAGACTCGAACACCCTCCAGGAGCAGCTCGGCGCGAAGGCGCAGGAGCTCGCCGCGCGCGAGCGTGCCCTGACCTCCCGGGATGCCGAGACCCGCGCCGGGGAGCAGAAGCTCGACGCCCGCGTACGCGAGGTCGAGAGCCGCGAGCGGCAGCTCGCCGCGCAGGGCACGGAGCTCCAGGCGCGCGATGCGAGCTTGGCGAAGCGGCAAAAGGACCTAGACGACCGCGCGGCCAGCGTCGAGGCGACCGCGGAGAAGCTCGCGATCGAGGAGGCCCAGAAGCGGCGGGAGTGGCAGACCCTCCAGCAGAGCCTCAAGACGAAGCAGACCCAGGTCGACACGGACGCGCATACCCGCTACGCGGAGATCACGCGACAGATGGCGGAGCTCGAGAGCCGCGAGCGCGCCCTCACGAACGGGCTCGCCCAGCTCGAGGTGGAACGGGCGAAGCTCGCGGATGCAGGGAAGGCCCAGACCCAGAAGGACGCCGACGCCGCGGCGACGTGGGGGC
>Ga0247727_10008674_pt1 | contig 18763 bp, 18 predicted proteins | sample WisWelCaveWW1625_FD_202498 | JGI IMG/M metagenome (GOLD analysis project Ga0247727, IMG submission 202498) | Biofilm microbial communities from Wishing Well Cave, Virginia, United States - WW16-25 | ecosystem: Environmental > Aquatic > Deep subsurface > Groundwater > Cave microbial mat | place... | reverse complement strand
ACGGCAAGGGGCGCGCCGTCGAAGAACTGCCCTGGTACGTAATGATCGGCGCGCCGGGCTCCGGCAAAACCACGGCGCTGCTCAACGCCGGCCTGCGCCTGCCGCTGTACACAAGGGACAGCAGCCCGTCGGTTCCAGGCGTGGGCGGCACCCGCAACTGCGACTGGTGGTTTACCAACGAGGCCGTGCTGCTCGACACCGCGGGCCGCTACACCACGCAGGCAAGCGACCGCAAGGCCGATAGCGCGGCCTGGCAGGGCTTTCTCGGGCTGCTCAGGCAGTTCCGCCCGCAGCGGCCGCTCAATGGCACGCTGGTGACGGTCAGCGTGATGGACCTGCTGCTCTGGAGCAAAGCCGAGCGCGCCAGGTTCTCGGCCCACGTGCGGATGCGGCTATCGGAGATGTACGCGGCGCTGAACGCGCGCTTCCCGGTCTACGTGCTGGTTACCAAGCTGGACATGCTGGCCGGTTTCACCGAATTCTTCGGCGACCTGGACGCCGCCGGCCGCGCCCAGGTCTGGGGCACGACCTTCGCGCCCGATATCGACCCGGCGCTCATCGCGGCGCCCTACGCGGCCGAATTCGCGGCGCTCGAGAATCGCCTCGGCGCCGAGATGCTGGCGCGGCTGCACGAGGAGCGCGACCTGCAGCGCCGCGCGGCGATCTACCGCTTCCCGCAGCAGTTCCATGCCATCGGGCCGATGGTCGGCGACTTGCTCGCGCTGGCCTTCGGCACCCAGGTGAACCACAAGCCGCTGCAGCTGCGCGGCGTCTACTACACCAGCAGCACGCAGGAGGGCAATCCGATCGACCGGGTGATGGTAGCGCTGGCGCGCAGCTTCCGCCTGGAACGCGGCGCCGCAGCGGTGACCGGCGGCACGGGCAAGAGCTTCTTCCTGACCCGCCTGCTGCACGAAGTGGTGTTCTCCGAGGCCGATCTCGCGGTCGTCGACGACCCCGCGCCCGCCGTCTCCGGCGCCTAGCCGGCCTACTGCGCCTCGTCGATCCAGGCCATCTGGATGGCTTCCAGGATTTTCTCGCCGCTGCGCTTCGGGTCGTCGTCGAAGCCGGGCAATGCCAATACCCAGTTGCGCAGATCGACGAAGTTCAGGGCCCTGGGGTCCTGGTCGGGGAATTTTTCCAGCAGCGCCAGCGCGATGTCGCGCGAATCAGTCCACTTCATGATCGGATTCCATTACTTCCTGCTGCCTCCTTCGCGCTCGTAGTTGATGGTGTACTTCGGGATCTCGATCACCAGGTCCGCGTCGGCGACCCGCGCCTGGCACGACAGGCGCGATGTCGCTTCCAGGCCCCAGGCCTTGTCGAGCAGGTCCTCTTCCTTTTCCTCCGCCGGCTCGAGCGAGCCGTAGCCCTCGCGCAGCACCACGTGGCAGGTGGTGCAGGCGCAGGATTTCTCGCAGGCGTGCTCGATCTCGATGCCGTGCGCGAGCAGCAGGTTGCACAGCGTTTCGCCGGCAGGCGAGACGAACTCGGCACCGCCGGGGCACAGCCCGTCATGCGGCAGGACGGAGAGCTTAGGCATCAAGGCTCGCGACGCGCTTGCCCGTCAGTGCGCGGCGCACGCTCGCGTTCATGCGGCGCGCGGCGAACTCCTCGGTGGCGCGGTTCAGCGCGTCGCTCGCGACCTTGATGGCGCGAGGATCAGAGTTCGAGAGTGTTTTTTCAAGCTTCGTGATTTTGTCCTGAATTTCCCTTGTCTCTTCAAGATTCAAGAGCGAACCATCCTCAACAAGAGCATTCCTGGTTGCATCAATCAAACGCTGCGCATCGACGCGGTGCTCGTTCAGCGCGCGCGCGTGCATGTCTTCCTTGGCGTGCTCGTAGGAATCGCGCAGCATGCGCTCGATGTCGGCGTCGGCAAGACCGTAGGACGGCTTGACGGTCACCGAGGCTTGCGCGCCGGTGGTTTTTTCCTGCGCCGCCACCGACAACAGTCCGTCCGCATCCACCTGGAAGGTCACGCGCACGCGCCCCGCGCCCGCCACCATCGGCGGGATGCCCTTCAGCTCGAAGCGCGCGAGCGAGCGGCAGTCGGCGACGAGCTCGCGCTCGCCCTGCACCACGTGCAAGCTCATGCCGGTCTGGCCGTCCTTGAAGGTGGTGAATTCCTGCGACTTGGCGCAGGGAATGGTGGTGTTCCTGGGCACGATGCGCTCGGCCAGGCCGCCCATCGTCTCGATGCCGAGCGACAGCGGAATCACGTCCAGCAGCAGCCAGTCGTCGCCCTGATGCCTGTTGCCCGCCAGCACGTTGGCCTGCATCGCGGCCCCCAGCGCCACCACCTTGTCGGGATCGAGGTTGTTGAGCGGGTCGCGGCGGAAGAATTCGCCGGCGGCGCGCTGGATCTGCGGCATGCGCGTGGCGCCGCCGACCATCACCACGCCCTTTACACCGTCCACGGTCAGTCCCGCGTCGCGCAGCGCCTTGCGCGCCGGCGCCATGGTCTTTTGCACGAGGTGCTGGGTAATGCGGCAGAAGGTCTCGGTGTCGAGCGTGACGTCGACGAACTCCCCGGTGGAGAGTTTCGCGCCGATGCGCGCCTCGGCATGCCCGGTCAGGTACTCCCTCGCCTCGCGCGCCTTGACCAGCAGCAGGCGCAGGTCGCGCGGCGCAAGCGTCGCGAGCTTCGCCGCCTCGACGATCCAGCAGAACACGCGCTGGTCCCAGTCGTCGCCGCCGAGCGCGGCGTCGCCGTTGGTCGAGATCACCTCGAACACGCCCTTGGAGAGCTTGAGGATCGAGATGTCGAAGGTGCCGCCGCCGAGGTCGAACACCGCGTAGGTACCCGCAGCACCGTTGTCCAGCCCGTAGGCGATCGCCGCCGCAGTCGGTTCGTTCAGCAGCCGCAGCACGTTCAGGCCCGCGAGCATCGCGGCGTCCTTGGTCGCCTGGCGCTGCGCGTCGTCGAAGTAGGCGGGAACTGTCACTACCGCACCTGAAACGGATCCGCCGAGGGAAAGTTCGGATCTGATTCGCAGCACCTTCAAGATTTCCGCTGACACCTCAACCGGGCTCTTGATGCCGGCGACGGTCTTCAGCTGAACCATTCCGGGGGCATCCACGAGATCGTAGGGCGCATTCCCGGCGTGCGCGACGTCCTTCAGCCCTCGTCCCATGTAACGCTTCACCGACGCGATGCTGTTCCTCGGATCGTCCGCCTGGTGGGCCTGTGCGGCGTAGCCGACCTCGACCCTGCCATCGGGCAGGTAGCGCACGATCGAGGGCAGCAGCGAGCGGCCCTGCGCGTCGGGCAGCACAGTGGCCGTGCCGCTGCGCACCGTGGCGACCAGCGAGTTGGTGGTGCCCAGGTCGATGCCCACTGCAAGGCGCTGCGGGTCCGGCTCGGGTGGTTGTCCCGGTTCCGAGATCTGGAACAGCGCCATCAGACCTCCGGCGACCGCGTTTCGATCACCTCGTAGGCGGCGTCGATCTCCTCGCCGAACCGTTCCAGGAACATGAGTTTTCTCACCAGATCCGAGGCACTGTTGCAGTCATGCCTGCCGTCGATGCATTCGGCGATCCGGGCTTCGATGCTTTTCTTTTCTGCCGCGAGAGTTTTCTGAAGGAGGCCAAGCGCTGCCACGTCGCATGCCTGTTCCAGTTTTTCTCTCAGCTCCATCTGCTGCAGCAAAAAATCTGCCGGCATCGCCGTGTTGGTTTCGAAGCCGGCATCCACGCCATTCAGCTCGAGCAGGTACTTGGCGCGCTGCACCGGGCTCCTGAGCATGCGGTAGGCCTCGTTCACCTGCGTGGTCATCTGCATCGAAGCGCGCCGCTCGGCGTCGCCGGCATGCGCGTAGCGATCCGGATGTATCTGCGACTGGATGTCACGGTAGGCGCGCTCCAGATGCACGAGCTCCAGCGCGTATGCCGGGGTGAGGCCGAACAGCTCGAAGTGGTTCTTCAAGCCCTCAGACGTTGAAGCTTTCGCCGCAGCCGCACTCGTCCTTGACGTTGGGGTTGTCGAACTTGAACCCCTCGTTCAGGCCTTCGCGCGCGAAATCAAGCTGGGTGCCATCCAGGTAAGGCAGGCTTTTCGGGTCGACCACCACCTTGACGCCGTGGCTCTCGAACTGGAGGTCCTCGGGATTGACCGCGTCGGCGTACTCGAGCTTGTAGGCCATGCCCGAGCAGCCGGTGGTGCGCACGCCCAGGCGCAGCGCCACGCCCTTGCCGCGCCTGGCGAGGAAGTCCTGCACGTGCGTCGCTGCCTTCTCGGTAAGAGTGACTGCCATAAGAAGATCGATTAAGCCCGTGTCGTCTCGGGTATTGCTTCCGCTTTTTCTTCCTTCACGTGCTTCTTCTTGTAGTCCTCGACCGCGGCCTTGATCGCGTCCTCGGCGAGGATCGAGCAATGGATCTTCACCGGCGGCAGCGACAGTTCCGCGGCGATCTGCGTGTTCCTGATGCTGGCGGCCTCGTCCAGCTTCTTGCCCTTGACCCATTCGGTGACCAGCGACGACGAGGCGATCGCCGAGCCGCAGCCGTAGGTCTTGAAGCGCGCGTCCTCGATGACGCCGTCCTTCCCGACCTTGATCTGCAGCTTCATCACGTCGCCGCAGGCCGGCGCGCCGACCATGCCGGTGCCGACCGATTCGTCGCCCTTGTCGAAGGAGCCGACGTTGCGCGGGTTTTCGTAGTGGTCCAGAACCTTTTCGCTGTAAGCCATGGCTTGCTCCTCTACCTAGTTCAATGCGCGGCCCACTGCACCGTGCTGAGGTCGATGCCTTCCTTGTGCATCTCCCAGAGCGGCGAGAGGTCGCGCAGTTTCGCGACCTTCGTCCTGAGGTGGTCGACCGTGTAATCCACTTCTGCCTGCGTGGTGAAGCGCCCGAGCGTGAAACGGATCGAGCTGTGCGCCAGTTCGTCCGAGCGCCCGAGCGCGCGCAGCACGTAGGAGGGTTCGAGCGAGGCCGAGGTGCAGGCCGAGCCCGAGGACACCGCGATGTCCTTGACCGCCATGATCAGCGACTCGCCTTCGACGAAATTGAAGCTGAGGTTGAGGTTGTGCGGCACGCGCCGCTCGAGGTCGCCGTTCACGAACACCTCTTCCATCTGGTTCATCCCCGCGAGCAGCTGGTCGCGCATTGCCCGCACGCGCTCGCGTTCGACCGCCATCTCCAGCTTCGCCAGGCGGAAAGCCTCGCCCATGCCGACGATCTGGTGCGACGCGAGCGTGCCGGAGCGAAAACCCCGCTCGTGGCCGCCGCCGTGCATCTGCGCCTCGAGTCGCACGCGCGGCTTGCGGCGCACGTAGAGGGCGCCGACGCCCTTCGGCCCGTAGGTCTTGTGCGCCGAGAATGACATCAGGTCCACCTTGAGCGCCTGCAGGTCTAGGTCGCATTTGCCGGTGGCTTGCGCGGCATCGACGTGGAACAGAATCCCTCGTTTCCGGCACAGTTCGCCGATCGCCGGAATGTCCTGAATGACGCCGATCTCGTTGTTCACGAACATGACCGAAACCAGGATCGTGTCCTTGCGCAGCGCGCTCTCCAGCTGGTTCAGGTCGAGCAGGCCGTCCGCGCCCACCTCGAGGTAGGTCGCCTCGAAGCCGCGGCGTTCAAGCTCGCGCATCGTGTCCAGCGTCGCCTTGTGCTCGGTCCTGACCGTGATCAGGTGCTTGCCCTTGGTCTTGTAGAACTCCGCCGCGCCTTTGAGCGCGAGGTTGATGGACTCGGTCGCGCCCGAAGTCCAGACCAATTCCTTGGCGTCGCAGCGCACCAGCGCCGCCACCTGCTCGCGCGCCTGCTCGACCGCTTCCTCGGCCTTCCAGCCGAAGGCGTGCGAGCGGCTCGCCGGATTGCCGAAATGCTCGGTCAGGAAAGGGATCATCTTCTGCGCCACGCGCGGATCGACCGGCGTGGTCGCGGAATTGTCCAGATAAATGGGCAACGTCAGAGGCCGCTTCATCACGCAGCCACCTTGTCGGGCATCTTTTGCGCGGCCCGGAAATCGCGGATCACCGCGACCGGCTTGCCCTGCTGGTGCGAGACCACGTCGGCGAGCGAAACCGAGCTCAGGTAGTCGTTCATCTTCTGGTTCAGCGTCGCCCACAGGTCGTGGGTGATGCAGCGCCGGTCGTCGTCGCAGTTTTCCTTGCCGGCGCACAGGGTGGCGTCGATCGGCTCGTCCACCGCGCTGATGATGTCGGCCACCGTGATGTTGGCGGTCGGCTTGGCGAGGCAATAGCCGCCGCCCGGGCCGCGCACGCTGTTGACGAGTTTCGCGCGGCGCAGCTTGCCGAACAGCTGCTCCAGGTACGACAGCGAAATGTGCTGGCGCTCGCTGATCGCTGCGAGCGTTACCGGGCCACGCGTCTGGCGCATCGAAAGATCCACCATCGCGGTAACCGCGAACCTGCCTTTGGTCGTGAGTCTCATGGGTGTCTGGGCTGCCTTGGGCTATACCCGATAAGGATACTCAAGTATAGCAAATCCCGAGTATTTCAATCAAGTATCTTCTTTCTTTAAAATCAATTACTTGATTGCTCTGAGCTGCTCCGTCTTCGAGCTCTCGGAAAGCCGCTGCTCCATGCGCCGGATTTTCTCGGTCAGCGCCGAGACCGTCTGCTCCAGTTCCTGCGCGTGCTCCACCAGCGATTGCAACGTCTTGAAATACGGATCTTCCTGGCCGGGCACAACGCCGTAGGCTGAGAACCGGGTCTTTTTCTGCCCCGCAGCCGCCTCGTCCACGATGCGCCCCGGCACGCCCACCACGGTCGCGCCGGCCGGCACTTCCTTCACCACCACCGCGTTCGAGCCGATGTTCGCGCCGTCACCGACGATGAAGCCGCCGAGCACCTTGGCGCCCGCGCCCACCACCACGCCCTTGCCGAGCGTCGGGTGGCGCTTGGCGCCGCGGTAGAGCGAAGTGCCGCCCAGCGTCACGCACTGGTAGATGGTGCAGTCATCTCCGATCTCAGCGGTCTCGCCGATCACCACGCCCATGCCGTGGTCGATGAACACGCGCCGCCCGATGACCGCCGCAGGATGAATCTCGATGCCCGTGATCCAGCGGCCGATGTGCGAGGTCAGCCGACCGAGCCATTGCAGGCCGTGGGTCCAGAACCAGTGGCCCACCCTGTGGATCCAGATCGCATGCAGGCCCGGGTAGCAGGTCAGCACTTCCCAGCTCGAGCGTGCAGCCGGGTCGCGCTCGAACACGCTGGCCAATTCCTCACGTAGCTGCCTGAACATGAAAGGTATTTTACGGTGCCTGACTAAAACTCTCAACTATTTGGACTGCGGGTCCTGCAGCGCGTTCAACAGGCCGCGCAGGATGTTGACCTCCTCGCGTTCCAGTGCCGGCACCCGCGAAAACAGCCGCCGCAAGCGGGTGGGTAGTTTCGAGCCGGAGGCAGGGTCGAAAAACTCGCTTTCGATCGCCGCCCGCTCGAGATGCGCATAGAGACCTTCGAGGTCTTCGACCGTTGCCGGCTTTTCCGGTCTTGCTGCCGGAATTTCCTTGGCCGAAATCAAATGCAATTCATAACAGACAATCTGCACCGCCTGCGCGAGGTTGAGCGACGTAAACTCAGGGTTCGCCGGAATGCGCACCAGGTACTGGCAGGCCAGCGTCTCGTCGTTGGTGAGCCCGGCCGCTTCGTTGCCGAACACGAACGCCACCGGGCCGTGCAACTCCGCGGCGCGCGCCGCCGCGGCGCGCGCATCCAGGATCTGCAATGACCACTCGCGCGGCCGCGCCGACAGCGCGAACACGGCAACGCAGTCCTTGATGGCACTTTCGAGCGCGGGATGAATCTGCGCCTTTGCCAGCACATCCGCCGCATTCGCCGCCATCCACTGCGCTTCGGGCGCGGGATAGCGTTCGGGGGCGACCAGGCGCAAGTCGGCGAGCCCCATGGTCTTCATCGCGCGCGCGGCCGCGCCGATGTTGCCCGGGTGGCTCGGCCGGCACAGCACGATGCGGCAGCGGGACAGATGCGGGGAACGATTCGTAGCGCGGCTCACCATAATAGAATACGCGCCCCATGCATCCGATGCTGAACATCGCGATCAAGGCTGCGCGGCGCGCCGGCAGCGTCATCAACCGCGCGGCCCTCGACCGCACGCAGCTGGAAATTCGCTCCAAGCGCGCCAACGATTTCGTCACCCAGGTGGACAAGGCCGCCGAGACGGCAATCATCGACATCATCCGCCTGGCCTATCCGGACCACGCCATCCTTGCCGAGGAATCGGGCAGCCTTGCCGGCCGCAGTTCATCCTCCCGGGCCGAGTACCGCTGGGTGATCGACCCGCTGGACGGCACCACCAACTTCATCCACGGCTTTCCGCATTACTGCGTCTCGATCGCCATCCAGCACCGCGGTGCGACCGCGCACGGCGTCGTCTACGACCCGTCGAAGAACGAACTCTTCACCGCCTCCAGGGGCCGTGGCGCCTTTCTCGACGACCGGCGCATGCGCGTCTCCAAGTGCGTGCAGCTCAAGGAGGCGCTCGTCGGCACGGGATTTCCCTTCCAGGAGCTGTCGCGGCTCGACCTGTACTTCAGGCAACTGGAACAGGTCATGCGCAATTCCCACGGCGTGCGCCGCGCCGGCGCTGCGGCGCTCGACCTCGCCTATGTCGCGGCCGGACGCATAGACGCGTTCTGGGAACTGGGACTTTCGGCCTGGGACATGGCGGCGGGCGCGCTGATGATCCAGGAAGCCGGCGGCCTGGTGGGCGACCTTGCCGGCGACTCGAATTACTTCGAGAGCGGCAACATTGCCGCGGCAACTCCCAAGGTCTTCCCGCAACTGCTCGCCGCGCTCAAGACCTAGACGGTCCCGGCGCGCCGGCCGGCTCGAACTGCGCCACGGCGAACTGCACCACGCGATTCCGGCCCGCCTGCTTCGCCTGGTACATCGCGCGGTCGGCGCGTGCCACCACGGCGTCCAGCGTGCTGCCGTCGCCCGGATGGCTGGCAAGGCCGATGCTCACCGTGCAATTCACGTGCTTGCCGTCCAGTCCGAGCGGCGCACCGGCGACGGCGTCGCGGATGCGGCCCGCCACTTCGGACGCGCCCTTGGACGGCGTCTCCGGCAGCAGCACGATGAATTCGTCGCCGCCGTAGCGCGCCAGCACGTCGGTGTAGCGCAACTCGGCCTGCACCAACCGGGTGAGCTGGCGCAGCAGGCGGTTGCCGGCCTCGTGGCCGTAGCTGTCGTTGACCGTCTTCAGGTTGTCCGAGTCGATCATCAGCACGCTCGCCGCGCGGTTGTAGCGCAACGCCTGGCCGAACAGACGGTTGGCGGCGATCGAGAAGCCGCGCATGTTCAGCAGGCCGGTCAGCTCGTCGGTCTCCGACAGCAGCTTAGCCTTGCTCAGCCCGTAGCGGATGTCCGCCGAAAACATGGTAACGATGTAGGCGACCAGGATCACCGGCGCGATCTGTGCCGCGAAACCGCCAAGGAACGCGAGCGTAAGCAGCACGTTTGCCGAGAAACTGCCGCCGAGAAACACCTGGCAGGCGGCGATCAGCGCGACTTCGGCCAGCGTGGTCAGCTTGCCCAGCGTGAGCGCGGCGGTGATCACCGGCAGCAGGAAGGTGTTGAGCAGCGGGCTGGCCAGGCCGCCGGTGTACAGGCAGACCCAGGTGATGTACGCGATCATCGCCCAGGTCTCGAGCGCCACCTTCCAGCGCGACTCGCGCTTGTGGAAGTTGGTGTAGCGGAAGAACATCACCAGCGCGGCGTAGAAGAACGACGCCGACATGACAGCCGCCTCGGCCACCTTGTCCGTATCGCCGAAAATCACATACAGCAGCACCAGAATCAGCAGCAGCCAGTGAATCTCGGCCACGGTGCGCGAAATGCCGCGCAATTCCTCCTGCTCGATGCTGGGCGTCTCGCCGCGGGATCTCGCGGCGACAGGGTCGGAAGTTGGCGTGATCGACATCTCGGTCCGCTGCAATCTCGATTCTAGCCTACCGCCACGCGGTCGGCCGCGGCATGCTAGCATGGATAATCCTTCGTAATCAGCGAGTTCGATGCGAGTTGTCGTCACCGGCGGACTGGGTTACATCGGCTCGCACACCTGCGTGGAACTCGCCCGGGAAGGCAGCCGGCTGGTCATCGTCGATAACTTCGCCAACAGCAAACTTTCGGTGCTGCCACGGATCCGCGAACTCGCGCCCTCGGCGGACATCGAGTTCGTGCGCGCGGACATCCGCGATGCGGCGGCGCTCGACCGCGTATTCGCCGCCGGCGACATCGACGCGGTGGTGCACTTTGCCGGTCTGAAGGCGGTCGGCGAGTCGGTCAGCAACCCTCTTCTCTACTACGACGACAACGTCGGCGGCGCCATCGCCCTGCTGCAGGCGATGGCCCGGCACGGCGCCGAACGCATCGTGTTCAGCTCCTCGGCCACGGTGTACGGCGTGCCCGAGTTCCTGCCCTACACCGAGAACCACCGGCTCGACGCGATCAATCCCTACGGGCGCAGCAAGCTGATGATCGAGAGAATCATCGCCGACCACGCCGCGGCGCGCACCTCGTTCCGCCACGCGACGCTGCGCTATTTCAATCCGATAGGGGCGCACGGCTCGGGCCGCATCGGCGAGGATCCGCGCGGCGTTCCGAACAACTTGCTCCCCTACCTTGCGCAGGTCGCGGTCGGCCGGCTGCCCGGGCTGCGCGTTTTCGGGGGCGACTACGACACAGCCGACGGCACCGGCGTGCGCGACTACATCCACGTCGTCGATCTCGCCCGCGGCCACCTCGCGGCGCTGCGCTACCTGCGCAGCCGCGAGCGTTCGATCACCGTCAACCTGGGCACCGGCCGAGGTCATTCGGTGCTCGAAGTGGTGAAGGCGTTCGAGCAGGCGACCGGCCGCCCGGTGCCTTACGAAATCGTCGCGCGGCGTGCGGGCGACCTGCCCGCCTACTACGCGGAAACGTCGCTGGCTGCGAGCGAGCTCGGCTGGCGCGCGCAGTTCGGCATCGAGGAAATGTGCCGCGACGCCTGGCGCTGGCAATCGGAGAATCCGACCGGATACCCGGATTGAAACCCGGCGGACTGAGCACCCGATGAAACCGGCATGAATGCAGCGGATGAAAAGAAACAGCGGCAAGGCGGTTCCCTGCGAGAGGAGACGCGCTATCTCGGGCGCGTGCTGGGCCAGGTGCTGCGCGACCAGACCGGCATCGAGGGCTACGAGCGCATCGAGCGGATCCGGCAGCAAGCAGTGGGATTTCGGCGCGCCGAAGGTGCCGAAGCGCACGAAGTGCGCGCAACGCTGGAGGCCCAGCTCGACGCCCTCACGCGCGACCAAACGCTGGATGTGGTGCGCGCCTTCAGCTATTTCCTGCATCTTCTGAACGTCGCCGAGGACCGCCAGACCAACCGGCTCGCGCTGGAGCGCGAACGCCGGGGCGCGGCGCCTGAAGCGGGCAGTTTTGCCTACGCGCTCGCAAGCGTTCGTGCCGCGGGTGCGGGTGCGGCCGGGCTTGACGAATGGCTTGCGCGCGCGCTGGTGGTGCCGGTGCTCACCGCGCATCCGACCGAGGTGCAGCGGCAGAGCATCCTGGACTGCGAACGCGGCATTGCCGCCGCATTGTCGCAACTGGAGGACGAGCGGCTGACCGCGCGCCAGCGGGCGCGCATCGAAGCGCGGCTGCATGCGCGCGTCCTCACGCTGTGGCAGACGGCGATGATCCGGCTCTCCCGCCTGCGGGTCATCGACGAAATCGAGAATGCGCTCTCCTTTTACCGCCTGACGTTCCTTGCCGAGGTGCCGCGCCTGTATGAGGAAATCGAAGCGGCGCTCGGCGGCAGGCCTGTGCCGATCCTGCTCCGGATGGGTTCCTGGATCGGCGGCGACCGCGACGGCAACCCGTTCGTCACCGCCGAAGTGTTGCGCGAGGCGGTGACCCGCCAGGCCCGCACCGCTTTCGCGCACTATCTGGAGGAAGTGCACGCGCTGGGCGCGGAGCTCTCCATGTCCCTGCGCCTGCTGCAGCCGACGGCGGCGCTGCTGGAACTGGCGCGCGCGGCCCAGGACCCGTCGCAGCGCCGCCACGACGAGCCCTACCGCCAGGCGCTCTCCGGCATCTATTCCCGCCTGGCCGCGACCGCCGCCTCGCGCAGCGGCTTCGTGCCCCCGCGCGAGCCGCATCGAGCGGCCGAGGCTTATCCCGACGAAGCCGAGTTCGCCGCCGACCTGCGGGTCATCGCCGATTCTCTGGCGAGCCATGGCGCGTCGCCACTTGCCGCAGCGCGCCTCAAACCGCTGCATTGCGCGCTGCGGGTATTCGGCTTTCACCTTGCCGCGATCGACCTGCGCCAGAACGCAGACGTGCACGAAGCGGTGGTAGCGGAACTGCTTGCCGCGGTAGGGGTGGAGCCCGGCTACCTGGCGCTGGATGAGCCGGCGCGCGTGGCGCTGCTCGAGCGCGAACTCGCGACGCCGCGGCCGCTCGTTTCCCCGCATCTTTCGTACAGCGAAAAGTCGCGCAACGAACTGGCGATCCTGCGCGCCGCGGCCGAAATTCACTCCGTCTACGGCCCAGCTGCGCTGCCGCACTACATCATCTCCAAAGCGGCCAGCGTGTCCGACCTGCTGGAAGTAGCGCTGCTCTTGAAAGAGGTCGGCCTTCTCACTCTGGGTATAGGCCTGGCGATGGATATCGTGCCGCTGTTCGAGACCATCGCGGACCTGGAGAACGCGCGCGACGTGATGCGCGGTGCCTTCGCCCTGCCGGCCTATCGCGGCTGGGTCGCGGGCCGCGGCCACGTCCAGGAAGTGATGCTCGGCTATTCCGACAGCAACAAGGACGGCGGATACCTGACCGCCAACTGGGCGCTGCACAAGGCGCAGCGCGCCCTGGTCGACGTGCATCGCCAGGCCGGCGTGCGCCTGCGCCTTTTCCATGGCCGCGGCGGGACGGTCGGACGCGGCGGCGGTCCAAGCTACGACGCGATCCGCGCCCAACCCAGAGGCGCCGTGGACGGCGCCATCCGCCTCACCGAGCAGGGCGAGATCATCGGCAGCAAATACGCCGACCGCGACGTGGGCCGGCGCAACCTCGAAACGCTGGTGGCCGCGACGCTCGAAGCGAGTTTCGCGAGCCCCGGCAGCAGCGAAGGGGACAGCCGTTTCGACCCGGTCATGGAGTCGCTCTCGGTGCATTCCTATGCCGCCTACCGTTCGCTGGTCTACGAAACGCCGGGCTTCGCCGACTACTTCCGTGCCTCGACGCCGATCGCGGAACTGGCCGAGCTGAACATCGGCAGCCGCCCCGCCTCGCGCACGGCATCGCCGCGCATCGAAGACCTGCGCGCCATTCCCTGGGTCTTCAGCTGGAGCCTGTGCCGCCTCATGCTGCCGGGCTGGTACGGTTTTGGCACGGCGGTGGACGCCTGGTGCTCGGCACGGCCCAATGGCATGGACATCCTGCGCGAGATGTATCGCGAGTGGCTGTTCTTCCGCACCGTCACCGCGAACATGGAAATGGTGCTCGCCAAGAGCGACCTCGCCGTGGCCTCGCGCTACGCGGATCTGGTGCCCGACGCGGCGCTGCGCGACGCCGTCTTCGGCCGCATCCGCGAGGAATGGCAGCGCACCGTGCGCGCGGTGCAGGCGATCACCGGGCACGATGCGCTGCTCGCGGACAATCCCGCGCTCGCCCGCTCGATCCGCGACCGCCTTCCCTACCTCGATCCGCTCAATCACCTCCAGGTGGAGCTGCTGCGCCGCCACCGCAGCGGCCAGACCGACGAACGCGTCAAGCGCGGCATCCACCTCGCGATCAACGGCATCGCCGCAGGGCTGCGCAACAGCGGTTGAACACGATGGAACACACGCCGATGATGCAGCAGTACCTGCGACTCAAAGCGCAGCATCCGGATATCCTGATGTTCTACCGGATGGGCGATTTCTACGAGCTGTTCTACGACGACGCCGAGAAGGGCTCGCGGCTGCTCGATCTCACACTGACTTCGCGCGGCCAGTCGGCGGGCGCCCCGGTTCGGATGGCCGGCGTGCCGGTGCATTCGGTCGAGCAGTACCTGGCCAAGCTGGTGAAGCTGGGCGAATCGGCGGCGATCTGCGAGCAGGTCGGCGACGTCGCCACTGCGAAGGGCCCGGTCGAGCGCGAGGTGACGAGGATCGTCACGCCGGGGACGTTGACCGATCCCGCGTTGCTGGATGAGAAAGCGGACAACGTTCTGCTGGCGATTCACCCGGTAAAGGCAGCGGTAGGACTTGCATGGCTCTCGCTTGCCAGCGGCGAACTCCGGGTCGCGGAAGTAGCGCCGCAGGCGCTGGAAAACGAGCTGCGCCGCATCGCGCCCGCCGAAATCCTGGCCGCCGATGGCCTGGAGCTCCCCGGCTTCACAGTGACCCGCCTGCCGGCCTGGAATTTCGAGTTCGAAGCGGGCAGGAAGCGACTGCTCGAGCAGCTGGGCGCCGCCACGCTCGCCGGCTTCGGCATCGAGGACCTGGAGCCCGCGATCGCGGCCTGCGGCGCGCTGCTCGACTACGCGAAGAAGACCCAGGGGCAGGCGCTCGCGCATGTCGTCGCGGTGCGCGCCGAACGCGCAGGCCAATACCTGCGCATGGATGCGGCGACGCGGCGTAACCTGGAGATTACCGAAACGCTGCGCGGCGAACCCGCGCCGACCCTCTTCTCCCTGCTCGATGAATGCGCCACCGGCATGGGCAGCCGGCTGCTGCGGCACTGGCTGCATCACCCGCTGAGGGACCACAGCTTATTGGTTTCCCGTCATGAGTCTGTCGAAGCTCTGCTCGAGAAAAATCAGAGCATTAAGACGATTCTGCGCCGCTTCGCCGACGTCGAGCGTATCGCATCGCGCATCGCGCTGAAGAACGCCCGGCCGCGGGATCTATCGGGTCTTAGGGAGAGTCTGGGTCTGCTGGAGGCGTTGGGGGCTTTGATTCCCGTTTCAGCTTCTCTTTTGAAGAATCTGATTCAAGATCTAAAGACGCCTGACGAAACCCAAAAGCTCCTCGTCGAAGCAATTGCCCCCGAGCCCTCGGCGATGCTGCGCGACGGCGGCGTCATCGCGGACGGACATTCTGCCGAGTTGGATGAGTTGCGGGGATTGCAGTCGAACGCGAGTGATTTTTTAGTTTCTTTGGAAAAAAAAGAAAAAGACCGTACCGGCATTGCCAACCTGCGCGTCGCCTACAACCACGTCCACGGCTATTACATCGAGGTGACCAATTCGCAGGCGGGCAAGGTGCCCGGCGATTACCGGCGCCGCCAGACGCTGAAGAACGCCGAGCGCTACATCACGCCGGAGCTGAAGAGCTTCGAGGACAAGGTGCTGTCGGCGCGCGACCGGGCGCTGGCGCTGGAGAAGAGCCTGTATGAAGCCGTGCTCGAGGACCTGAAACCGCATCTCAGGACCCTGCAGCGGATCGCCAGCGCGCTCGCGCAGCTGGATGTTTTGACTTGTTTTTCTTCAATCTCCATGAAAAGAAACTACTGCCGCCCGGTTTTCACGAACGAGATTTCAATAGAAATTACGGCGGGACGGCATCCCGTCGTTGAAGCCCTCGTCGACCCCTTCATCGCGAACGACTGCCGGCTGGCGCCGGCGCGGCAGCTGCTGCTGATCACCGGCCCGAACATGGGCGGCAAGTCCACCTACATGCGCCAGGTGGCGCTGATCGCGCTGCTCGCGCACACCGGCTGCTTCGTACCCGCGCAGCGCGCGCGTATCGGCCCGATCGACCAGATCTACACGCGCGTCGGCGCCTCGGACGACCTGGCCGGCGGCCGCTCCACGTTCATGGTCGAGATGACCGAGAGCGCGAACATCCTGCACAACGCCACGCCGGCCAGCCTGGTGCTGATGGACGAGATCGGCCGGGGAACCTCCACCTTCGACGGCCTGTCGCTGGCCTGGGCGATCGGCAGGTTCATCCTCGGGAACAACCAGTCGCTGACGCTGTTCGCCACCCACTATTTCGAGCTGACCCGGCTCGCCCTGGACTACAAGACGGCGGCCAACATCCACCTCGACGCGGTGGAGCACAAGGACAGCATCGTGTTCCTGCACGCGGTCGAGGAAGGCCCCGCCGACCGCAGCTACGGCCTGCAGGTGGCGGCACTGGCGGGCGTGCCGAAACCGGTGATCCGGCAGGCAAGGAAGTATCTCGAAGCGCTGGAGCAGGAAAGCCTGCAGCGGAACGGGCAAAGCGATTTATTTAAGAGTGCAGAAGATCAAGAAAAAGAACCAGAGTCCGACCCACTGCGCGAAACGCTGCAAGGCGTCAATCCGGACGAGTTGACGCCGCGCGAGGCGCTCGAGCTGCTCTACCGGCTGAAGAAGCTAGATTAGGAACGAGGCGTCCTGACCGCCTCGTTGGCGACGCTAGCGCGATGCGCGCCGGCGCAGGTCGGATTCGATCTGGCCGCGGGTCAGACCGAGGTCGCGCAGGCGGTGGTCGGACAGCGCTTCGAGCTCCGCGATGGTCTGGCGCTCCCGCACCTCGGCCGCGTAGTTCTTCACCATCAGCGTGGCGCGCTGCCACAGCCAGCGCCAGATGGGTGTGCGTACGGCGATTCGCGAGCTCGACGCGGCCGGCCCTGCCTCCGTGCCGACGACGACCAGGCCGTCACCGGCCACCTTGTACTGCATGCCGGAGGCAACGATCGCGTCGCGTTCGCGGCCGGCCTCGGTGATCCAGACGCGGCCGCCGAGCACTTCGACGGTCGTGCCGCGCGCCCTGGTCAGGCGCAGGAATTCGTTGGCGCATAGGTTCAGGATCATGTGCATTCTCCAGTGTTCGACTCCTAGGGCACCGATGATGCCGCCCGGCCGTCACCCAGAACAGATGCAGTTGCTGTACACTGTGTCCAGTACAGTTGTCTAAATCCAAAAGTGTACCGGGCACAGCAGGCGGCAACTGTGTCTGGCCCCGGTACAGCCGCGCTGCGAGGATGACGCCATGCTGGAATCCGCCCCTCTCTACCATCAGGTCGCCGAGCACATCCACGACCTGGTCCGCTCCGGCACCCTGCGCAGCGGCGAGAAGGTGCCTTCGGTGCGCCGGCTGTCCAGCCAGCAGCGCTGCAGCGTTTCCACGGTGCTGCAAGCCTACCAGCGGCTGGAGGATGCCGGGGTCATCGAGGCGCGGCCGCAGTCGGGCTACTACGTGCGCCGGCCGGCGGCGCCGGTGGCCGAGCCGGCGCCTTCGCGCCCGCCGCAGCGCGCGCTCACCGTGGAAATCAACGCGCTCGCCGACACCATGCTCGCCGCCGGGCAGGACCCGAAGATGGTTTCCTTCGGCGGGGCCTGCCCGCAGGGCGATATGTTTCCGCTGGAGCGCCTGCGCCGCGCGCTGTCGTCGCGCGCGCGCCGTGACCGAGCGGCGCTCGGGCGCTACTGCCTGCCGCCGGGTTCCGACCTGCTGCGGCGCGCGATCGCGCGCCGCGCGCTGGAGTGGGGTTGCAAGATCGATTACCGCACCCTGATCACCACCACCGGCTGCATGGAGGCCATCAACCTGTGCCTGCGCGCGGTGACCCAGCCCGGCGACACGGTGGCGCTCGAATCGCCGACCTACTACGGCTTCCTGCAGATCCTGCAGGCGCTCGGCCTGCGCGCGCTGGAGATCCCGACCGATCCGCGCAGCGGCATCTCGCTCGACGCGCTCGAAGCCGCGCTCGCCGCGCATCCGGTCAAGGCGGTGCTGGTAATGCCCAACGTGTCCAACCCGGTCGGCGCCACCATGTCCGATGAGGCGAAAAAACGCCTGGTGACGATGCTCGCGGCGCGCGGCGTGCCGCTGATCGAAGACCACATCTATGCCGAGCTGAACTACGAAAGCAGCGCGGCGCGCGCCGCGAAAGCCTACGACAAGACCGGCAACGTGATGCTGTGCAGTTCGTTTTCCAAAACGCTCTCGCCCGGCATCAAATCCGGCTGGATCGAGCCGGGGCGCTGGTACGACCGGATCCGCACGCTCAAGTTCGTCTCCAGCGGCGGCACCACGGAACTGGTCGAGCTGGTGCTCGCCGACCTGCTCGAATCCGGCGGCTACGAACGCTCGCTCAGGCAGCTGCGCCGGCGCTGCGCGCAGCAGGTGGACGCGGCGCGCGCGGTGATCGCCGAATCCTTTCCCAAGGGCACCAAAGTGACGCGCCCGGCGGGCGGCTTCATCCTCTGGGTCGAGCTGCCCAAGGGCTGCGATTCGATCGCGCTGTTCGAGAAACTGCTCGACCGCGGCATCAGCATCGCGCCGGGCCCGATGTTCTCGGCCTCGCAGCGCTACCGCAATTGCATGCGCATCAGCCTCGGGCACCCCTGGAACGAGCGCTCCGAGAAGGCATTGCGCGAGATCGGCAGGCTAGCGGCAATCTGACTGCGCGGCGACCCAGCCGCTCAGCTCGCCGATCGCGCGATTGGCGGCGCGCGCGAACGCGGCGGCGCCCGAAATGGCGTCCGCACCCGCATTCGGTTCGATCAGGTTCCAGCCGCGGGTGGTGACGCCGGCGCTGCGCAGCCAGGCGCGCAGTTCGATGTGCGCCTCGCTTGCTTCCCTGGCGGAGAACACCTGCGTGAATTCCTGGATCTCAAGGTCCAGGCTGCACTTACCCGTCTTCTCGTTCGCCGCGCGCAGCAACTGCTTGCGGAACAGCTCCGCGGGCGTCGCGGCCCAGCGGCTGTTGATGAAGGCGGCGATTTCAGCCGGGTTGCGGTAGGCGAGGCGGTACTGCATGCCAGTCGCCTCGAACGGCGCGACCGCTCGGACCGAGCCAATACGCACG
>Ga0247727_10008673_pt1 | contig 18764 bp, 17 predicted proteins | sample WisWelCaveWW1625_FD_202498 | JGI IMG/M metagenome (GOLD analysis project Ga0247727, IMG submission 202498) | Biofilm microbial communities from Wishing Well Cave, Virginia, United States - WW16-25 | ecosystem: Environmental > Aquatic > Deep subsurface > Groundwater > Cave microbial mat | place... | reverse complement strand
AGAAAAAGTTATTCTAAACATGGGACGTCTCCTTTTGCTCTGGGTTGCTAGCCTTTTGCCTAAGGATAAGGCGTCCCCATTATTTTTCAAAGTGCAAAATTCCAATTCTATTTCTCAAGATCTATAGCGCTCACATCGTCCCGATGTCCTTCGGGAGGGAGACATTTTGAAATGACTTGTATTTTTTATTGAATCGTAAATTCAACCGTACTGCTCAGCGCGCCATTGAAGGACACCTCCACGCGGTAGGTGCCCAGGGGCCAGCCGCCATCTGGCGGCTCAAAAAAGAAATGGACAGTGCCATCGAAGGTTTCATCTTCAACGGTGTATTCAACATTATCAATGAGGGAATCAACCTCGTATCCTTCTACGTTAGCGGCGTACCACGCAGACGAAACAACATTTCCCCGCACACCATTCGCCAGGTCATTCACCACGTACACGGTATCAGAAGGTGCAAATGCAGAAGTGGTGTTGACACCGTCCTCATCGAGGGCGGTACGCGTATTGCTCAGGGTCGGGTCACCGCCGCCTAACGCGCACGCCAGCGAGGATGCAACCAGCGCCAGGATTGCAAGTAAAACCGGGAATTTATTATTCATGACAATTACTCCTATTCATAAATTGATGGGGTTTTATACAACAGAAATCGCGTATGGCCCAGTATACCATTGGGGCTGAAAATAAAATCGGTTGCGAATCATTCAATTTCGATGTAAAGCCGTTTATTGATCGCGCCCTTGCTTTTGTAATCCACGACGCGGATTGTCCCAACTTCATTCGTGTTGCGGACGTGCGTCCCGCCATCGGCTTGCAGATCGAGACCGACGATTTCAACCGTCCGCACCTGCGCGATGCCTTCGGGTAACAAATTTATTTTTGTGCGGATCAGGTCCGGGATTTGGAAGGCTTCTTCGCGCGGCAATATCCTGACTCTGATCTCACGCGCTTCTTTCACTTCCTTATTCACCGCGGCTTCGATCTCGCGGACCAGGTCGCCGCGCATCGTTTCGAACTCGAAATCCATTCGCCCTTTGAGCAGCTCCATGTCCCCGCCGGTGACGAGCGCGCCATAATCGCGGAAGACCGTCCCGCACAGGACGTGGAGCGCGGTATGGGCGCGCATCAGCTGGTGTCGCCGCGCCCAGTCCAAGGTCCCGCGAGAAGCGGAGCCTATGGACGGCAGAGGCGCGCTCCCTCCCAGAACATGCAAAACGTCATCCGCCTGCTTCTTCACTTTTTCCACAGGATAAATGACACCCGCAACATTCAAGGAGCCGAAATCGCAAGGCTGTCCTCCACCGCCCGGATAAAAAGCCGTACGGTCCAACACGACTGCGCGTTCATCCTTGAGCGCGTTGAGAACGTTCGCGTCGAACTCCTGCAAGTAACCATCGGTTTGATATAACAATTCGGTCATGGCGTCTCCTTCGCATGAAGTGCATAGCAAAAGTGTACAGCAAATGATAAAATCAATCAACGGATTACCTTATCGGAGGCAGACATGAATCCAAAACGCATCGTGATTGACGGCAAGACCTATAACAGCGTGGACGAAATGCCGGAGGATGTTCGCAGAAATTACGAACAGGCAATGAGAGGGTTCAAGGAGGTCAACACAAACAATATTTCGGGCGCGCTGGATGATGTGAAGAACATCCTCGCAGACAAGGACAATAACGGCGTGCCAGACGTTATGGAGAACAACCAGGTAATCAATATCTCCGGCGGCACGAAGTTTGTTGTGGACGGCAAGGTTATCAACAATGTGGACGACTTGCCACCTGATGCCCGCGCCAAATATGAACAGGCAATGGGTTCGTTGGACAGGAATCGAAACGGAATGCCGGATATTTTGGAAGGCATGATGAATGTTTCGAATCAGACTCCACAGCCATCCATGAACGCGCGGGATCATTCAAGAGACACAACGCGTCATTCGAAGCCTCTGCTTGATTCTGCCGCCATCGCGCCTGAATCATCAAACGGCTGGATGCTCGCGCTCGCGGGGGCGCTTTTGTTGTTCCTGTGTGTTGCCGGCGCAATCGGCGTTTGGTATTTCTTCATCCGTTGAAAATTAGCGTTTGATTAGAAGTTCACAAGCCGCTTGACTTTGATTTTGAATTTCTGTATAGTGATTTACGATACATATATTGGCACGGCTGCCCCACCGGCTAGGCGTGCCTTTTGTTTGTAAGCACCTCATCCCAATTTAAGGAGAGCCAATGATCCAAGTCAATGGTCTCACAAAAGATTACGGCGCGCGCCGCGCCCTCCACAACATCACCTTCGACGCCAATCAGGGAGAAATCGTTGGCTTTCTCGGTCCGAACGGCGCAGGCAAGACGACAACGATGCGAATCCTCACAGGCTACATGCCTCCCACTGATGGCACTGCTATTGTGGCAGGTTACGATGTAGTGGAAGAATCGCTTGAAGTCCGCAGGCGGGTTGGGTATATGCCGGAAACCGTTCCACTTTACACCGACATGACCGCGCTCGAATACCTCAAATTCATGGCAGACCTGCGCCACATCCCAGACTCTGAGGATCGCGCGTATGAAACTCTTGAAAGCGTCAACTTGAAAGATCGCGCGAATAGTTACATCGGCAACTTCTCCAAAGGTATGCGCCAGCGCGTGGGGCTGGCTCAGGCGTTGATCCATCGTCCCGAAGTGCTGATCCTGGATGAACCGACAATCGGGCTTGACCCAAATCAGGTTGTGGAAATCCGTGAAGTGATCCGCGAGATCGGCAAGGACCGGACCGTGCTTTTCTCCACGCACATCCTTTCAGAGGCACAGCAAATCTGCGACCGCGTGCTTATCATCAACAAGGGCAAGATCGTCGCGGAAGATACGCCCGAAAACCTGCAATCGAGACTCGTCGGCTCACAGCGTGTTGTCTTACGCGTACGCGGTGAATCGGACGACCTGGCTGGCAAAGTCAAAAAGATCAAGGGCGTCCGCGAAGTGGAAGCAAAAGCGGATGGCTCAGTTGAATTTGAATTTTCCGCCGGGCAGGACGTGCGCCCTCAAGTGGCAAAAACCGTTGTGCAGGGCGGATACGACCTTCTTGAAATGCGAGCTGTGGGTATGAGCCTTGAGGAAATCTTCCTTGAACTCACCCGCGACAATACCTCTGGCAAAAAATCTTCGTGAGGACATCCATGCGAAACATTTGGACTATTGCAAAACGCGAGTACGATCATTACTTTATCAGCCCGATTGCCTACGTGGTGGCTGTGGCTCTCCTGACTTTGGTTGGCGGGTATTTTGCCATCATCCTGCTGGCGGCAAACCAACAAGCCGCTTCAGGGTTTGGGTTCGTTCCTGAAATCAGCGAAGTCAATAACTTATTTGCCTTCATCTTATTGATTGCAACCCCTGCCCTGACGATGAGATTGCTGGCAGACGAAACCCGAACAGGGACAATCGAGTTACTCCTCACCGCTCCCGTCCGAGACTATGAACTCGTTATCGGAAAATGGCTGGGGAGTCTACTCTTTATGGTCAGCATCATTGCCGTGACGCTTATCTATGCTTTCATCTTGAATAATCAGGTTTCACCGGGCATAGATCTAAAATTGCTTTTATCATCCTATCTCGGATTGATCCTTCTGGCAGGCGCGTTTCTCGCGATTGGCGTGGGGATTTCTGCGGTGTTCAGCAATCAAATCACTGCTTTTATATCCACTCTTGCGATCTTCATCGGACTTTGGTGGCTGATCGGAATCCCTGCCAGCCTGCTGCCCGTGGGTGGAGAATTCTTCCGTTACATGGTGATGAATACACATTTCGGCGGAGCGTTCAACACCGGAGTCATCAATCTGTCTGATTTGATCTATTTCGTTAGTCTAATCGCCATCGGATTGTTCACCGGCACCGTGGCAATCGAAATTCGGAGATGGAGATAATGAAAAACAAAAAAAATCAACCGGCGCGCAATTACACCATCATTGCGCTGTTCGTCGCGCTGTTCGCATGTATCGCTACAGCCCTTTTGGGAGCCATGAAGGGGGTAGTCGCGATTGGACTTTACACACTTCAATTCCCCGAAAGATTGAACAACGCACTATGGATCAGCGGCGGACTCGTTATTCTTGGTTTGGCAACCTATGTCATTCTCGAACCTGGTAAGGCTCAAAAATTCATTACCGGCAGACAGGCTAGGTATGGAAGCAATACCCTGATTACTTCCCTTGCATTTCTCGGTATCTTGATCGTGGGCAACGTCCTTGCCTTTCAAAACCCGGTTCCGTTGGGCGACCTCACAGAAGATAAAGCCAATACGCTTGCCCCTGAAATGCTTGCGGCTTTGGAATCCCTGCCTGAAAAGATTACCGCCACCGCCTTCTTTTCACAAAACCAGGGTACCGACTCAGCCGAGCAATTGTTGAACAATATCAAAGCCAACAGCGGCGGAAAATTCGATTACGAGTTTGTAGACCCCGACCGCGAACCTCAACGCGCGCGCGAGAACGGCATCACCGGCGATGGAAAAATATTGCTTGAGATGGGTGATCGAAAAGAGATCGCCGCGTTTGCCGATGAATCGGAAATCCTTCAGGCAATGATTCGGCTGATCAACCCGGACGAAAGAGCAATTTACTTTCTCACTGGCCATGGCGAACGCGACACCGAGAACACCAATGAAGACAATTCGTCCATGACCCGCGTCAGAGCCACGTTGGAAAGCAAGAATTACGTGGTCAAAACCTTGAGTCTGCTTGCGGAAAACAAGATTCCGGAAGATGCCGATCTGATCGTGATCGCGGGACCCGTGCAACCCGTTTCGCAAAACGAAGTAAAGTTATTGCGCGACTATCTCAACAACGGCGGCTCCCTGCTCATCATGGAAGATTCCCTCGCGGTCACAGATTTCGGCGACGCGGCTGACCCGTTGGCTGAAATGCTCCTGGAAGATTGGGGTATCAGCATTAACAAGGATGTTGTCATTGACCTGGATAGCCCGGATCCCACTGTTGGGGTTTCTGCGACCTATGACGGATCACATTCCATTACCCGCAAGATGAATAACCTCGCCACTTTCTTCCCGCTGACGCGCAGTCTCAGCCTGATCGCAGGGAAAGAAAATGTTCAGGCAACTCTGCTCGTGCAAACCACAGAGCGCTCATGGGGCGAGACGAACCTTGCCGATCCCAACGTCAGCTTTGATGAAGCCACCGAATCAATCGGTCCGATGACGTTGGCAGTTGCGGGAGAGAACACAGTCACCGGCGGACGGGTCGTTGTATTTGGCACCTCACAATTTGCCATTGATCAAATTTTTGACCAGTACGGAAACGGCGACCTCTTCGCCAATTCGGTGGACTGGGCGGCAGAGCAGGAAAATCTCACGAATATCACACCGAAACAGCCGATCTCACGTATCTTCCTGCCGGCATCACAAGCGCGGATACTCTTTTTGATGTTCATCGTGGCGCTCGCCATCCCCGGGATTTTCGTCATGCTCGGCATCTACACCTGGTTCACGCGCAGGCGGCAGGGATAATCCATGCGCCGTTCAACCTGGATCTATCTCCTGCTATTGCTCGCACTGGCAGGCACATATTATTTTCTCAACAACCGCGAAGAACCTGCGGATATCGCCATTACGTTTGAACCAGAAGCGGAAGTATCCTATCTGTTCAGCGCCGAAGACGGCGTGCCAGCAAGCATCCGCGTAGAGTCGAAGGCTGGGGAAATCGTCGAAGTGACGCGTGACGCGGATAACGCCTGGGTGTTGAAACTGCCTCTCGAAGCCTCAGCAGACCAGGGGGCGGCTGAAGCGGCGGCGAGTCAGGTCACCACCATGCGCATTCTGGACAGCCTCCCGGATATTGATCTCGAAATCGTCGGGCTGAAAACTCCTGAATATACGTTAATAGTCAAGTTCAGGAATGTGGAACGAAAAGTGAGCATCGGTGTTATCACCCCAACAGAAAGCGGATATTACGTTCTCAGCCCGGATGGTGACGTTGTGATCGTATCCGCAAGTTCGGTGGACGCGTTGCTAAATTTGTTGACTTTCCCGCCTTACTTGGAAACGCCAACGCCCAGCCCGATCCCTGCGACGGAGACTCCGCTTCCCTCCACGCCCGAGGCTGGTTCCGTTACCCCAGGCGCCACCACTTCTCATCCGTAACATTTTCTTATTTCAAGCGTCTATGAAAGAGCAACGATAGGGGCTTGAATTTCCCTTGAAAAAAGCGTATTCTGATAGCAAATAAAGAAAACGGACCTGACATTAATGGATGTAGACAAGATTTTGATGGTAGACGAAGAAGAAGAGTTTCCCGCGATCGCGCGTTTGGTCGAACTCGGGAGGCAAAAATCATACGTCACACTCGATGATATTCTTCACTTCTTCCCGGAAGCCGAACAGGATGTGGAACAACTCGAAGAAGCCTTTTCGGCTCTTTTGAGCGCGGGTATCCCTTTTGTGGAAGACGCGACCACCGCAGAACCAACAGAAGATGAACTCGTTGCCGTTGAAGCCACCGAAGCCGAACCCGAAATTGACCTCGCCCTCGACGATTACCTCGCCAACATTGATACCGACGACACGATTGGCTTGTACCTCAAGGAAGTCAGCCGCGTTCCGCTGTTGACCGCCACCGAAGAGGTTGCCCTCGCCCAGCGCATCGAACGCGGACGAATGTCCCGCGAGGAACTTGCAAAGGGCAACGCCACGCCGCGCCGCCGCGGCGACCTTCGTAAACTCATTGAGGATGGCTGGTCGGCTCGCGAGCACCTGATTACGGCGAACTCCCGCCTGGTAATTTCCGTCGCCAAGAAATACATGGGGCGCGGCGTCCCTTTCCTTGATCTCATTCAGGAAGGCAATATCGGCTTGATCCGCGCAACCAAGAAGTTCGATTATCGCCGCGGGCACAAATTTTCAACCTACGCAACCTGGTGGATCCGTCAGGCTGTAACCCGCGCGATTGCCGATCAGGGGCGCACGATTCGCGTCCCCGTCCACATGGGCGATCAGATCAACAAGCTTCTCCGCGTCCAGCACCAACTCACCCAGAGGCTTGGGCGCGAGCCAAGTGTAGAAGAACTCGCCGAAGCACTGGACGTTCCTCCGAAAAAAGTGGAGAACATGATTCAAGTGGCGCGGCGTCCGCTTTCGCTCGAAACACCAACCGACGATGAGGAAGATTCCGTACTTGGCGATTTCATCGAAGACGATGAGGCTCCTCCGCCCGATGACACAGCCACATACAACCTTCTCAAAGAACATCTCGGCGAAGTGTTGAACGGGTTGCCGCCTCGTGAAGTCCGTATTTTGCAATTGCGCTACGGCTTGCTCGACGGGCAGGCTTATACTCTCGAAGAAGTGGGCCGCAAAATGGGCGTCACCCGCGAGCGCGTCCGACAGATCGAAGCCCAGGCGTTGAGCCGATTACGCCACCCGACCATTCGGCGCAAATTGCGCGATTATTTGGGCGAATAAAAATGAAGCGATATCGCAAGGTGTCGCTTTTTGATTCGTAACTTATAATTACTCAGTGGTAAACAAACGGGTTTTGCTTATTGTCAGCATCTTAGTTATCGCATGGGGTGGATTTGTTATTGCGGCATATTTTGTTGCCCACAAACCCTTTGCCATGCAGGTATCCAGCCACCTTGCAAACCTGGCATGGACGCTGATCGTTACGTCCACGCTGATGATGAATGCTTTTGGATTGGGGCGACGCACCCTCAAACTATTAATTCCAGATATCGTCGAAGACATCTCAAGCCTCGTTTTGGCAGGCGGGATCGGTTTAGGCGTACTCGGCTTGCTCGGGTTTGGTCTCGCAATCATCGGAGCAACAGGGTTTGTCATCTTGCTGGTTGTTCAAATTCTGCTCCTGTCATTTTTCACGCGGCGCGGAGAGATCAAAGATATTTTTCGTCAACTAGGCACGGCAATCGCAGATGTCAAAGAATCGGGGTTGAATATCCCAGCATGGATGAAGTTGGCGGCCCTTATAGCATTTACCCTAACCTTGTTGAGGACCCTTCTTCCTCCTGTAGATGCGTTTGACGCCTTGCTATATCACCTGACCATCCCTAATCTCTGGATTCGGGATGGAGGGTTGCAAGCATATAATTTTCCGCATTACTGGCTTCCCGGATTGGTGGAAGGTGTTTATCTTTGGGGGTTGGGATTAGACTCTGAAATTGCCCCTCAGCAAATACATCTTCTTTGGGCAGCGCTGTTGGCAATTCTCCTGTGGAGTTGGGCACGGAAACTATGGGGTGATCTAACAGCATGGTGGACTCTGATGCTCCTGATCTCCATGCCTTCCTTGTTGCTTCTGGCTTCCTGGGCATACACTGATTTAGCCCTTTCTTTTTTTGGGGTTGCAATGCTGTTCGCCTTATGGCTGGGGACAGAAACAAACGACATACGCTGGTGGAAGGTCAGCGCAATCGCCGCGGGGATGGCTATGGGAGTGAAGTATACAAGCTTTGTCATGCCTGCCGCCGCTGTCATTATCATTTCCATTTGGAAATTTCATGAACGGAAAGCATGGCTGATGGAGATTACGCGATTCGGCATTATCAGTGGGATCGCAGGGCTTCCCTGGTATCTGCGTAACTGGGTTTGGATGGGGAACCCTTTCTATCCTTTTGTGTTTGGCGGGAGATACTGGGATTCCTTTCGCGCCGCGGCGTTTGCCGGCGCAGGGACAGGCACAGGCTGGGACCCGGAAGCGCTACTCTCCTTACCGCTAACAATCACTTTAGGTTATCAAGACGTTAACTACTTTGACGGAAATATCGGACCATTATTTCTTTTTTCATTCCCAATGGCATTACTTCTTGCGGGGAAGATTGGCTCTTATGCGGTTTCTCAAAAAAAAGCATTGGGGATGATCGGGTTCTTTACAATTTTTAGTACGGCCCTTTGGGTATATGGATATATCACAACGAAAAATTTATGGCAAACACGATTGCTGCTTCCCGCGATCATTCCATTTGCCATACCCGCCGCGGCCGGCATGGTCTCGGTCCAAACGATGGATACAAAAGGATTCCGCGCATCATTCATCGTTACGGCGCTCGCGGCAACAGCGATCTTCATCAATCTGCTGGATGCAAGCCTGGGCGTGATCGCGCGGAATCCGTTAGCAGTAGTAACAGGTATCGTCGCACGCGACGCTTATTTTGAAAAATATCAACCGGGCTACTTTTCCGCCCTGCAAATGATTTCTCAAACGCCGGCGAATTCCAAAATTTACTCTCTCCTCGAACCGCGCAGTTACGGTTCATTGCGGAGCATTCAGCCAGATACCATTCTGGATAACTTTTCGCATGATGTATTTTTGTATAAAGACTCGGAATCCGCTGTCCAAGCCTGGCGCACGGAAGGATACACCCACGTCTTGTTGAACATTCGCGGCGCAAACTTGTATTTCGAGAACAATAAAGAAGAACGGGAAATTCTGGATGAGACAATGAGTTTCCTCAATTTGCTCGCCACATCCCCAGATGGAGGATATGCGTTATATGAAATCCAAGCACCCTAGCAAATTCTCCATGCAAAGTCCAAGGACGAGATTCCTGGCTATTCTTGTGATTGCACTGATCGTTCGATTGATTGGCATCGCGTCCCGCCCCATCTGGTATGACGAAGCTTTTTCTGTTCTATTCGCTGAAAAAGGGACCAACGCCATGCTTTACGGAACCCTTGAAACCACTGGCTCGGGCGCCGCGGAAGAACATCCACCTGCATATTACATCATCCTTTGGGCATGGATGATTGTATTTGGAAAATCTCTTGTATCTGTCAGGGCAGTCTCGATATTTGCAGGATTAATCACAACCTGCTTTGTACATCTAATTGCTCGCGAATGGTTCGACGAAACCACATCACAACTGAGCATGTTGTTCTTCGCGTTAGCCCCGTTTCAAATCCATTATGCTCAGGAAATCCGTATGTATTCTTTCATGGCGATGTGGCTATTACTTGCCACATTTGCGTATCAACGCGGGACGAGTACGGGGCAGGTTCGCTGGTGGATATTATTTTCCGCCGCATCTGCACTTGCACAGTATACACACAACCTCTCCGCGTTTTATTTGATCTCGCTTGCACTGATCCCTTTATTCAAAAAAGATTGGAAGGGTCTCCGATCAGTTATCGCAGCGGGCGTGTTGGCTGTAATTTTCTACACACCATGGCTTATCCAGCTACCTGCCCAATTTGCAAAAGTCCAGCAGGGATATTGGGTGAAACGCCCCGAAATTGCAGAATTGTTCACGCTCCTGATCGTCTACGTGACCAACACACCACTACCCAACATATGGATACCGATCGCCCTGCTGATCGCTCTTCTCACAGTTATGATTGGAGTAAGGCAGACAATACGCTTTTTTCGAGAAACAAACCAAACCAATGGATTGTTCGTTTTTTATTTATCCTTTGCCCCTCCTTTGTTGTTATTCCTTGTTTCGCAATGGAAACCTGTGTACGTCGAAAGAGCCTTGCTTTCTTCTGGCGCGATATTTTGTATCTGGCTGGCGTGGGTATTAACAAAAACACACCTTTCAGGTTTGATCCGCAATATCCTGATCGGCGCGCTGGTTGTCGCGTCTGCAATGGGGATTTATGAACACGTCACCTATCGCGATTTTCCATACGGACCCTTTCAATCATTAACCGAATCTTTGCGCGCGCGGCTTGAATCTCAGGATGTGATCATCCATTCCAACAAGTTAACGACGCTTCCTGCATTATTATTTGACCGCGAACTCCCGCAGACATTCATCCGCGACTTGCCGGGAAGTGGTGCAGACACACTTGCACCCGCCACACAAGAAGTGCTTGGCATCAAAGAAGAAACAAATATCCGGTCCGCGGCCGAAGGCGCAAAGCGCGTCTGGTACATCATTTACTCGCGCTCAATCAAAGATTATCAGGCAAGTGGAAAACGGACACACCCCGACATTGAATATCTGGATTCAAACTTTGTGTTCATCACAAAAGAAACTCGGGATGGCATTGAAGTCTATCTTTACGCAAGCAAACCATGATTCGCGATAAAAAAGAATTAACCTGGGTGATCCTCGCTTCCCTGATTATCCTTGTTTGGGGATCCATCCCAACATGGGTTGGCTATCAGGCTGAGACGGAGTCTCTTCGTTTTCGCGGTTTGTATTATGACAGCCAGGATTACGCAGTGCACCTCGCGATGATGCAGGCTGGTGCGCACGGTGAGTGGGCGTATCAATTTCGATTTACAACCGAGCCGCACAACCCGGCTTATTTGCGGATGTTTTACATTGTTCTTGGGAACATCAGCGGATGGTTGGGACTCGCTTTAGAATTGACCTTTGAACTGGCGCGCTGGACCCTGGGCTTTTTCGCACTTTTCGCGCTGTACAGCCTGATGCGAAGAATCTCCGCGGACATTTTTTGGGCGCGGATGGCATTTCTGCTCGCCGCGCTAGGCTCGGGCTTAGGCTGGTTGCAACTGATCTTCAATTGGACGTCCAGCCAAATCACGCCAATTGATTTTTGGCTGATTGACGATTACGTCTTCTTTAGCCTGTCAGTTTTTCCCCACTTTGCTTTTGTTACATTTGGGATGTGCCTCGCTCTAACCCTCTGGCTTGATTATTTGGATAAGCCGCGCTGGTCAAACATCCTGTGGATTGGTATCATATCCATTCTCGCGCAGTTCGCGAACCCGATTGCATTCGCCACCGTAGACGCGAGCTTCGCGGGAGCAACGTTTTTCTCGTGGTGGAAAGTCGGAAGAATTCGGAGAGGCGATATTCTGGCTTTGACGCTAATTGCATTTGCACAAATTCCATTGCTGGCATACAACTTCATTGTGCTAAACAACGATCCATTATGGAGTCAATTTACCGCGCAAAACAAAACGCTGTCACCGCCTGTTGATTATTATCTTTGGGGGTTTGGTATGTTCTGGCTCCCTGCAATTTATGGAACGATCATCGCCTTCCGCGAAAAATCTCCTGCAATGGGAGCCGCGGTGGTATGGATCGTTGCAGGTTTTGCGCTGGCTTACATGCCTGTTGAAATTCAGCGGCGCTTCTTGCAAAACATCACTATCCCGCTGGCGATTCTGGCGACGCCAGGGCTGATCAATTTTCTTAAATCGGTATCAAGTCAAGGTCCACGAATGAAACGCTGGCAGACCAGTCTCGTCGTGCTATTTGTGTTCGTCGCATCCATCTCTTCAATCCAATTAAGTCTGGGTCGTGCTGTTTATCTTCAAACACATCCCGATGACTTTTATTATCCGACAAGCATTGATCAGGGCGTGGCTTGGCTGAGCGAGCACGCGCAATACAATGACTTTGTGCTCGCATCGGAAGAGACATCGCAGGTGATCGCTCAAAAAGGTGGCATGCGTGTTTATCTCGGACACGAAATGGAAACGCTCGGCTACAAAATAAAACAAGCGGATGTGCATGCTTTTTTTCAAGGCGACATGCCTGGAATAGCAAATAAGCCGATTCGCTGGGTTATTTACGGACCTATTGAACGAGAAATCAACCCTGATTTTCAACCGCCGAGTAATCTTGAGTTGGTTTACGATTCCCAGGAACTACAAATATTTGAAGTGAAATGATTCAAAAACCCAGCCTCAGCGATTTTATTTTTATCGCGTTATTTTTCAGTGTGCTCGCCCTGGGGACACAAATGCTCAGCCTTGACAGCGATCTCGGGCGGCATTTAACCCTTGGGAATTACATTCTGGATCATCGCGTCGTCCCGACCCGCGACCTGTTTTCACACACCCAGGCAGGTCAATCCCGACCGCCGTACGAGTGGATGTCACAGGTCGTCTTTGCGCTTGCGTACCGCCTGCTGGGTTTGGACGGCGTTATTTTGATGACTGCCACCATCATCGGCATAACGTTCCTGCTCCTCCTTCAACATTCGAGCCACAGAAGTCAGTTCCCGTTGATCGCATTGATGGTCACTTTGCTCTCCGCCGCGGCGACAAGCATCCACTGGCTCCCGCGTCCTCACGTGATTACTTTTTTACTGCTCGCAATTTGGATCAACAAACTCGAAGGATTCCGAATCGGCAAGAAGACTGAAATTTACATATTTCCATTGACCATGCTGTTATGGGCAAACCTGCACGGCGGATTCGTTTTTGGCTTCCTTGCATGGGGCGCGTACTTTGCCGGCTGGGTCATCGACAAGCGGCAAAATAAAACCACCAAACAAACAGCGAAGAATCTTATCCTTGCAGGAATATTCTCATTCGCCGCGTCCATCATTACCCCGGACCTCTGGCACAACTGGGAAGCAGTTCTGAACAACAGAAGCGCTTTCGTCCTCAGCCGCACAATCGAGACAATGCAACCTGATTTCTCCAACCCAGTTATGCTGCCCTTTGTAATTTTGCTGGTTTTGACTACCTTCTTTTCAGCGCTGAATTGGCGCGACCTCTCAGCCAGCCACATATTTTTACTCGGAGGGCTGGGATTCATATCCCTTTTGATGACGCGCAACATTCCACTTTTCGCTATCGCATGCGCGCCGATTCTCTCTGGCTGGATCTCCAAGAAACTGAGTCTATCAACTCAATGGGTCAACTTTGAAAAACGATTCATGAATCTTTCAACCCCAAATCGCTGGCATTTAGTTCCGCTTATTACGGTTTTCGCTGCTTTTGGATATTTTGCTTACAACCAATCACACAATAAACCAATGTTCCAATTCAATCCGCAAGTCTTCCCCGTCCAAGCCGTGGATTGGATCGAGTCGAATCCCATCGAAGGCAGAATGTTCAACGAGTTCAATTGGGGAGGCTATTTGCTGTTTCGATTGCGGCCCCAGCATCAGGTATTTCTCGACAGTCAAAGTGACTTTTACGGCGAGCCGCTGATGAGAGAATATGAAAACATCTTAATCGCTCAAGACAATTGGAAAGATTTGTTCAATAAATATCAAATTAGCTGGGCGATCATCCCTGTTCATTCGCCGCTGGCAAAAGCGCTGGCATCAGATTCAGAGTGGGCAACGGCTTACCAGGACCTCGTTGCAATCATTTATTACCGAAAGTAATTACTTGCGGCGAGAGACCGTCACTTCATCCGTCTGTTCATGCCACCCAACTTCCCCACAAAAATACCCCTACAAGAAGAATCTGGGAAAGGGAGAAAACAAAAAATACTACAAGCCGAGGGGATTTGTTATTGGACAGGGCTGGTAAAACAAAAAGGGGAAACAAAACCAGGAAATAACGGCTGTAGCTGGCTAACAGGAAGGGAGGCGTGCCCCGGGTAAATAAAACGCCGATCGTCATCCAAATATAGAGTGAGAATGCAGGTTCAAAGAGACGCAAGCCAATCAGGCTTGCCAGCAGGACGACGACAAATAATGCAAGATCAATCCAGTCCATATAAATAAAACTTGTTGTAACGAGTCTTTGAAAGAACAGGGCAATGCCGGTCCAAGGCATTACAGTTTTTATCTTCCAATGCTCCTGGAGTGTGCCTGGTATTGACCCAAAGCCAGACGCATAAAGCCAGGTCTGGTACGCCAATGCAACCAATACCGGGGTTAGGACAGTCAACCAGGCAGTTTTGTAGCCTGAATGGATTATCTTGTGTTTGGAAGATTTGAAAAGCTCCCATACCTGGCGCACTTGTCCAATTGGACTGGGATCTGGTTCCTTTACCAGGCTGATCAGCATCATCCACAACAGAACAGGCGCAAGAATCAAACCCTGCAGGCGCGTGAGAGTGGCAAGCCCGGAAAATAGAGCCGCCCAATACCAGCGTTTCCTCCGTCCGAGAATCCAAAAAGCAAGCACGAGCGTCAAGAAAAGCGATTCGGTATATCCAGCGAAGAGAAAAAAGGCTGTTGGGAAAGATATAAACAGGATAACTGCCTGTCGGGAAATCTTTGAATTGAATATCTCTGCAAAGAGTTCGTAAAGTAAAATTAACGTAATGACTGAAAATAATGTTGAAAGCATTAATGCCGTCAATAAATAGTCCCCGCCCAGCAAAGGGCTTGCCAAACGGATGAGGATGGGGTAAAGCGGCATAAAAGCGACCGAACTATCCTGAACGCCATAGCCAAACATTGCAATTCTTAAATAAGAAATTGTGTCCCATCCAAACCATGGATTAATAAAGAACTGCGAAAAAACATCGTTTCGCAAAAAAGGTTTCATTTGAACATAAACAGACTCGTTCAACGGGATGGGCCCGCCACGCGAAACAATCAATAACCCAACTAAGGCATAAAAAAGCCGGAGAGCGACAGCGATGGCGACAAATTCGGTCCATTCTTTTTTCCAGCGGACTAATGATTTATTCATTGGGGCTACCCAGCCTGGTTCGGCCAAAAACGCTTTCTCCCCATTGCTTCACAGCACGGCGTCAATCATGATCGCGAGAAAGATGAACACGAGGTAAGCGCTTGACCATTTGTACATTCGCCATGCAAATTTATTGCCGCCCTGCCTCCAAACTGCCCACGCGGCGTAGAGCAACCCACCGCCAAGGATAAGCGCGGAACCGAGATAGAAATTCCCGGCAAGATCAAGGATGGGGAGTAACAATGTCACCAATACCAGCTCAACTGTGTAAATGAATATCTGTCTTCTCGTTTCCAATTCGCCGTGCACGACCGGCAGCATGGGAACGCCCGCGTTTTCATAATCCTTCATGCGGACGATAGCCAGCGCCCAGAAGTGCGGAGGGGTCCACATGAAGATGATAGCGAAGAGAATCCACGCCGTCCAATCGAGATGTCCCGTTGCCGCGGCATAACCCACCATCGGCGGAATCGCCCCCGCCCCGCCGCCAATGACAATATTCTGCACGGTTGCTTTCTTGAGCCACAGGCTATACAAAATCACGTAATAAATAATTCCTGCAAGCGACAGTAAGGCGGCAAGTTCATTGACAAAACACGCCAGGATGAAATAACTCATCAAAGATAACCCAAGCCCGAACGACAGCCCTTCCGCATCTGTCAGCCGCTTATCCGCCAGCGGGCGTCTCGCCGTGCGTTGCATGTTCTTGTCGAGTTCACGGTCAATATATTGGTTCAGCGCGCTTGAGCCGCTCGCCGCGAGCGCGCCTCCGAGCAACGTCCAGGCTGTGAGCGAAAAGGAAGGAAAAGATTTTCCGCCGATGACGAGTCCGCCGTAGGTTGTGATCAAAAGCAAACCGACGATCAACGGCTTGGATAACGCGAAGAAATCTTTTGTGCGCTGTCCACGATTCAGATTTTTAATCTGCATGCCATCTATAGCAAGCAAAGCGGATGCATAAACGAGGAGCAGGAGTGAAACCCAAAGCGCAACGTTTGTCAACCCATGCAGGAAAACAAGGTGAGCCGGAAAGTTCTGCCCCACCTGAACCGCGCCGACCAGCGACTGCCCGAAGAACATCACAGTGAGGATCGTCGTCAACGGCAACAGAATGCGTCCCTCGCTCTGTTCGCGCCATGCTTTGCGAAACACGTTCAACACCAAAACGGCTGTAATTCCAGCCAACGCAACGTGGGAAAATTTCAACCAACCTAAAGGCTCGCCTGGAAAACAAATTGGAAAGCCTTCGCAAATCATTCGCGCGCCGGTCACGGTTACCGCCCTACCCAGCGCCGTGAGCGCAAGCATTGCAAACAATAAAACAAACACCCATCGGGTAAATGATGATTTAAGAGAATATTTCATTTCGTTTTCGATTCCTGCTTTCGCAAAAAGAACGGATACCCAACGAACAAAATCGCCGCAAAAGTGAACCATTGCAAAGCATACCCAAAATGCGAGCCTTCTGTCAACTCAATTTCAGGCTGAAACGGGATCGGCGGCGTTGAGTCATTTTCAATCGCGTCCAACTGAATATACACTGGAAGAATCGGATATGGCAACTGACTTGCGATTCGTGTCACGTCAGCGTTGTTCCAAACCTCAAGCCGTAACCCATCCTCAAGCAACGCGTCGTCAACTCCGCCGAAAGCTGGCTTGCCCTGCCCAAGCCGAATCTGCCCTGAGACGTTGATCTCACCGGTCTCATCGTACTTGCGCCAATCTTCGGGCGCGGAATTGCCGTCAGCGGGGACCCAACCTCGGTCAACGAGAACAGCCGTCCCGTTGAAGAGAAGCGGAGTCAGTAGGTGGTATCCATATTCGTCGCCATGATATTTATTCCGCAACGCGATTTGATTCTCGAAGTCGTATTCACCAGAGACATGCACGGCACGCCATTCCATCGTTATGATATTTTGTGGTTGCTCCTGATTCAAGTCCAGCAGTGGAAGCGCGCGAGATGATTCAACTTGTGTATTAAACGCCCGCCGCGTTTCAAGACGATCCAACTGCCAGATGCCAAGACGAATCAACACCAGCGTTCCGATGAAAACAAGCAGAGTGGCGAACCACCACCTGCGGCTGAACATGTTACGCAGGAGCATCTGCCTTTTTCTTCACCGGGATCACAAAACTATACAAGGCAATCAAGATGCCCATGGGAATTCCCACATACGAAACACCAAATAAACGCGTTGCCCACGTGAGCGGCTGATGCACATCAAGACCAAAATAATTCCCGGGTTGGAACGAGCACTCAAACGCAAGATTCTCCTCCTCGTCGAGCGATAACTGCGCCGATGAATTCGCGGGAATCCACAACGGTCCGAGTTTATGGTCAACTCTGTCTTCGTTCTTCACAATCAAAGTATCGCCGACGACGAAAACCATATTCGCGGGAATGGACGGCGGTTGCTCGCCGCGCGCCACCTGCTCCGCTGTGCCTTTTGGAATCGTGAGCGTAACTTCCTTCGGCGGGCGCGCAGTTTCCCGGAGAAAGAGAAATGGAATTTCACTCACCACTGCGCCGATCAACAACCCGATCAACATTGAAATCAGTATCCGCTTAAACATTATTTCTTTAGGTGGCATGGCAACTCTTTCAAAATTATTTCAACAACAACTTCAAATCGTGGACAATATCATCCACCGGCGTATCGAAAGCAAACGAAACGCGCAGGTTTCCCTGCTGGTCAATCAATGTGACGCGCGCCGTGTGGTCTACCAGATAACTCGTTGCTGAAGAGCTTTCCACATTCTGTCGGAACACACCATAGTTATTCCAGACATTTGCCAGCTCAATTTCCGTCCCGCTCAAGCCAATGAACTTCGGGTTGAAGTGATTGACATATTCCTGCACGCGTTCGGGCGTATCGCGCTGTGGGTCAACCGTTACAAATACAACCTTAACTTGATCCGCTTTGTCTGCGCCAAGTTGTTCCAATGCCTGGTTGAGTTCTGCAAGGGTCGTGGGGCAAACATCCGGGCAGGATGTGTAACCGAAGAAGATCAACACGACGCGTCCCCGCATCTCACTCAGCCGGAAGCTGGTTTCGTCCGATCTGATTAACTCAATCTCCTGTGCAACAGGATATGGCTCCCCATACGAAGTACTGCGAAAACTGGCTGGCTTCGCAAATAGAATAACCCCAAGAGCCACAAGCCCGATCAAAAGAAACGACGCCAGCCCAACAAACAGTGTTTTGTTATTCATAACTTTCTCCAATTGCAAGTGCGCTTCGTCTTCGTTGCACTCCGCTCAGCGCGATACCTATCGGCAAAACGGGGCGACCTGTTTCTGGTCGCCCCGATCTTTTTTTTCTTAGAGAGCGTTTCTTAAGTCAATTTGTAGCTAATTTCAACATGCGTCGAATGCTGGCGATATAAACAACCGACTCGCTGGATGAAGCGGTGTGTTCAAAATCGCGAGATAAACGACGATAGC
>Ga0247727_10008672_pt1 | contig 18765 bp, 9 predicted proteins | sample WisWelCaveWW1625_FD_202498 | JGI IMG/M metagenome (GOLD analysis project Ga0247727, IMG submission 202498) | Biofilm microbial communities from Wishing Well Cave, Virginia, United States - WW16-25 | ecosystem: Environmental > Aquatic > Deep subsurface > Groundwater > Cave microbial mat | place... | reverse complement strand
TTGGAAGGATTCGAGATTGCGCTGGAGACCATTTTTGCTTCATGAGCGCCCGAAACAAAAAAAGCCCCTAAACAAATTCAGGGGCTTTTCATTTACAATTCGGGAGGTTAGGAATTAACGTACTAATCTGGACGCCTCGATTCATCGAGGTGCCGCCCCGAATAAATTCGGGCGTCCACTTGACCTTATTTAACCAATAGCATCTTGCGCGACAGCGTCAAGCGGTCGGAATCCAACCGCAGGAAATAAATCCCTGCCGCCACTTGCTCACCTCGATCGTTGCGTCCGTTCCACTGGGTGCTGTGGGTACCCACTTCTTGCCGACCCTCAAACAGCAATCGAATGCGCTGACCGAGCAGGTTGAACACCGCCAGCTTAATCTCGGCGGCATTTGGAACGGCGTAGCGAATCACCGTGCTGGGGTTGAAAGGGTTGGGATAATTCTGCGCCAACTCAAATGCTGTCGGAATAATATCCCCTGGATTTTCGGATACATCCGTGAGGACATCCTGTAACGACGGCAGCGCGAAATCGATCCCCGTGCTCGACGCTGCGACCAGCTGCGCGCCGTCAGGTATGGGAGAAAAAAACGGTATCAACCCGCCAATATCTCCGCCACCGAGGAATAGGCTAAACAGCAGCCGGAAAATATCCGTGCTATTCAAATCAATCTGGACCACCACGTCCGGATAATAGAGGTCACCAAATAATTGCGATCCAATCTGGTCCACTATATCCCCGCCGCCGGTGAGCAGACCGAGCAACAGCGACAACGGATCCGCGCCGCCAAAATTGCTATCTTCCAAGAACGATAGCAGCCGGAACAACGCAAAGGTGCGCACATAGTAGCTGCCCGGCCGCAGACCACGGATGTAATATTCACCCGGATTGGGCAGGGGCTGCTCGGTGCTAATATCAAATCCGCTGACCCCGGCGGACACCGCGTGGCCGGTGGCGTCATACGCAATCACCAGCACGCCGGCTAACGGATTGCCGGCTTTGTCGGTGACATTTCCGGAAATACTTTCCTCCCCGGTGGCCAGATCGATATTGGCTGACGTAGTAGCCCCGGCGTCAACTTCGATTACGGCGGAATTCGGATCATCAAAGGTGGCCCCACCGCCGGCGTAGGTTCCAGCGTACCCATCGGCAGCAGTCAGCGCCGCGATTTTGTATTTGCCCGGCGCCAGGCCATTGATGCGAAATCCGCCAGCGAAGGTCACGTCCGAGCCGCCCGCCACAAATCCGGGCGCACCGACCTGGGTAACATCGTAGGCCACAACCAGCGTTTGCGACAGGGAGTCCGCGCCCACGGGAAAATCGGCCGCGATGTTGACCACCCCCTGAATGGCGCCCGCGCGCACCATCTTGAAATCAATGCCGGAGGTAATATCCGGCGCGGTTACCGTTATGAGGTCGGCATCATCCGGATTCGTGGCGCCATCGTAGAATTGCGGGAGGTAAATCACTTCGTCGCTGTCTACTATTCCGAGTAGAATAAACGTGCCGCTGGGCAGCGGACGAATTTCATACGTTGAATGTAATGAATCGAAACTCGAAAGAGCAAGCTCCGGTAAACCGGTCGCGGCGTTGAAAGCAATGGCAATACCCGTCCCGATAACCGGCGTGCTGCCGTCGCTTTCAAAAAAGTGCCCGCTGATGGCGCCGGCCAGATCCAATTCGAAGTCGATGCCGGAAGTAGTGTCGGGCGGGACCACCGGGACCGGCGTGGCATCGGCTATATCAAAAAGTCCCTGCACATTGTCATAGTATTCATCCAAAACCTGGCCAAATAGCGGGCCGGGAATGCTCAAATCCGAGCCGATGAGCGACACGGTTCGAACATAATATCCTCCTTGCGACAAGCCGGCTATGGTATAACCGCCGTCAGGACCGGAAAAGGTGAGGCCCAGATCCACATCGTCTACAAAAAACTTATCCAGTTGCGCCAGATCAACTCGAATCGCCAGCACCAGCAGGCCCTCCAGCGCAGCGCCGGTCGCGTCGGTGATATTACCAGAAATTGCGCCGCCGGCCGGCAGCGTGAAATCGATCCCCTCGGTTGTATCGGAACCGCTTACGGTTAACGCGTCGGCCAAATCCGGGGTGGGGGCATCCTGATAATATTCGCCGATGACCGCGGGCGGAAATACGAAATCCAGAATGTGATTGGCAAAAAGAATGTAGCTTCCCGCCTGCAATCCTCCCAACTGATAGCTGCCATCAAAACCTGCGAGAGCCAACCCGGCGATGGAAGTATCCGCGGTGTCAAAAGCGAAAACCAACGCCAGGCTCACGGGTTCCAACCCGGCTTCAGATTCGCCCAGCACGGTTCCCTGAATCTGCGAGCCTTCTGCCACTGTATCGTCTCCCAGCCGAACGCTAAAATTGATAATAGTGATGTCATCATTCAGGGTGGCGATTTCAATCACATCGGCGCTGTCGAAATCGGGTTTATTGTTAAAAAACTCTCCGACAAAATTATTTACGATGGCTTTGATTTTGAAATGACCAGTGGCCGGGATGAAAATCTGATACTCCGCATTAAAGTCGGTGGTCGTTGAAATGACAAATAGCGGCTCCGGATTATCGGCGGGGAAAATTTCAAGTGTGATGGGAGCGAATGGCAGCGGCACGCCGCTGTCTTCGATAGTGAGTCGGCCAGAAATGGACGCGCCGGTTTGCAGATCAAAATCAATATCCGAGGTAGGGCTGCCTTCTGTTACTGGGACTAAAGTCGCGTCCCGCCAATTTCGGAAAAAGTCCACCATCACGTTGTTGTAAAATTCATCCACGAACGGGCTGCGGGTGACCACATAATAGCTGCCGGCGGCTAAACCAGAAATCGTGTAATTTCCCTGATCATCGATAAACGTCGAGCCAGCGAAAAACCCGAAGCTATCAAACGCAAACACCTCGATAAACTCGGTTGCAACTTCTCCGTTAACTGTAACCGTCCCGCTGATGCTGCCAGTTTGGGCGGCCTTGAAGAGTACCTTCTTATCATCTGAAAGCGATTTCAACATGGCTTTGGTGTTGACGCCTTTGCTCTCTTCTTTTTTAAGGACATCCAGAAAAGCAGCCATTTTCTCCCCAGCCGGATAGTCGCGAATTTTTTGCTGCCAGCGTTCGTGCTCGCGATAGGCCGCTACCTTCGCTTGCACGCGTTTGAAAAATTCTTGATTGGCTTTAGCCAGCTCTAATTTTTTCTGTATCTCCGGATTCCCGACATTGGAATTTCCGTAAATGCTGGCCCACCCCTGTCCCGCGGCAAGCGATACACCCGGAGAAAATAACCCTTGAAACGCAAAAACCCCCAGTAAGAGAAAAACGAATAGCGTCCTTGATAACGAGAAGTACTTCCTCATGCTGTCTCCTTTCCATGGTTAGTTATTATTTTAGAACTGGAAGAAATTTCGAGGTAAATAGTAATAAGTATTTACCAAAGAGTCAAGCACTTTGTCGGATCGGGTAGTTTTTCTGTTGCATCTATTGATATGAAATTTTAAATTAAATCAATTTTTGAAAAGGAGCGCCTATGTCACCTATTAAGGAAAAAATGATTTCGATTATCCATTCTTTGCCAGACAATAAGAATGACAAGGAATTGCTCGAAGAATTTTTGACGAAGATGATGTTAGAGAAAAGTAGAGAGCAATTCAAAATAGGACAATATATAGACCATGAAGCGGTAAAGAAAGAATTACTGAATGGCTAAAATTCGCTGGTCTTTTGAAGCCGTTGAGCGGATCAATAGCGTTGAAATTTGGGGAGTTTGGGATTCCAGATCGATGCTGCCGGATTTTAGTTAATTGAGAAAGGCTCCAGCGATTTAGCTTAAGAGTTGCCCCACCAATTTATTTTCTTCACTCTGTATTTCCACAAGTTTCTTATTTTCCAGCTCCTTCTTCTCCTCCGAATTCAGCGGGCGCAGCACCTTAAAATCTTCGCGGCGGATTTCGGTTTTGCGGCCATCGATTGGGAGATAGAGCCATCCGTTTTCCACCATCAGACCCAAATCGAAATAGCGGTCCGCTTTCACCAGCAGCTCGACCACCTCTTTCCAGTCCATCATGCGTTCCAGCAGATCGAGGCCGTCTTTCCAGCCGTATTCTTTTGCTATCTGACCTAATTGCCGCACCAGCGTGCGCCATTCTTTGCCGGTGAAACGATCCTCAATTAACGCTTTGAGAGCCTGCGCCTCGTATCGCAGTCGTTCAAAATGCGGTTGCGCATCCAGAATACCTTTAAACACGTTAATTAACCCATCCAGCGCATCCTGCTTTTCCGCCAGCGGCCACGATTCCGACTTCAACGTATATTTGGCCAGCGCGCGCCAGCGTTCCAGGTTTTCCGCCCACGATTCCGGTGTAAACTTTTGCGAAGCTAAATAGGCAAGATTTTTGTACACCGCAATCCAATCATTGGAAAGGAAACCCATGTCCATCGCATTGGCGTACTGTTCCGGCAAAATGCGATCGTCCGGATCATAAATGATCACTTTGCCAGCCGAGGCGCCAGCGAGAATGCTGTTGCCGGCGAACGGCAAATACTTTCGCCGCAGCACGCCGACCTCGTCCCACTCCAGACCGAGCATCAGCACCATGCCGCCCATCAACGACTCGGCGAGATATTCCATCGCCGAGCCGACGATCACGACTTTTAAGCCGGCACCGGCGGGACTACTGACGCTGTTGATGACCCAGCGCGTGCCCACACTGTCGCGCACGAAAAGCTCGCCGCCTTTGGCGCCGTACACGCCAGTGTTGCCGGCCAGACCGTGGACTACCACCGTGCCGGAGTGGATAATTTTGGCCATATCATTTTGGGCATCGGCGTGCACGTGCACCGCGCCGCCCATCATCGAGTTGCCGATATCCTGTCCCGGATTGCCATAAAGATGCAATTCCAGATCGTGCGTGTTCGGGCCAAATCCCGCGCCCAGGTAGCGCTGCCCGGTGATTTTATAGACGATAAATGTGCGCCACCCTTTTTCATAGGCGCCAATCAACGTGCGCGCCAACGAGTCGTGCCCCTCTGGCGGAAAGCCGGTGGCGTCGACAACTAAAATTTGCTCCGGATCAACACACGAAGAAATTTCGTTTTGCTGAATTAAGGTCACCCGATGATAGGTTCGCCGCGGCTCGCCACGGTTGATGAGTTCGACACCATCAAATATCGCGTTCAGTTGCTCCCGAACGATTTGAATGAGCGACCCCCGCCGCTTGCTCGCCACCTCGATGCCGGGTATTCGATCTTTGAGCAGGGTCAGGATTTCAATGGCAAAAGCAATCTGTTCGTCCGTTTTTGTTTGATCCCCGAGACTATTTACCAGCCATCGGAAAGTATTAAAGTCCCAATCTTTGAGATTGGACTTGATGAAGTCGAACAGTTTTTCGGGTTTTTGAAATTTGAAACGGCCATTCGCATCCAGTACTTTTGACGAGACCGCTTCGATCTGAGCCGAATTCTTTTGTAAAGGCAGATTTATATCGCAGTGTTCCCCAGAGTCCCGATTCAGTCCGGTATTAAATACGGGGTTGCCAAATTTATCGGTGATCACAAACTCGTATTCGCCGCGTGATTTTCTTTTTAAATTATACATCATCGCGCCGCCGCCGCGAATATCCCCTTCTGCTTCTTGTTCGACGCTGCCGCCGCGAATGATGCGCACGCCGTCCGGCTCGTTGGAAGCCAGTACCCCCGTCCGATAGAGCGCGTCCATCACCGAGCGACAGGCTTGCTCTTCCGAACCCACCAGTCCGATCCCGACGGGTCGGGACTTCCCATTGGCGCTTTGCTGCCAGACAAACACCGACGGCCGCAGCACCGAGGTATCCGTCAGCCCGATGACGCGCAAATCGCGAGTGACGGCGTCCTGATCGCCAATAATGAAAAACCACGGCCCGTCCGGCGAGCCGGCAATCTGCGATTTCTGGATGGCTTCAAAATCCGCCGCTAACTCGGGATTGACTTTTTTCAAACGCTGCATATCGATGCCGGTGGTCGGCGCGATGGCCTCGATGAGATGAGTTGGCGGATACCCCATCTGTTTGAGAATGGCGTAGGCTTTGGCGGCCATCTCGGTGTCGGTGCGGAACTGCGGCGCGCCGCCAAACTGATCCCAGAAGCGCACCATCGCCACGTAGTTGGCAAAATCGCCGTTGTGGATGAGCGCTTCGTACACCCGGCCGTAAAACGGGTGGCTGCCGCCGCTATACGGACTGAACACGGTGGGAAAGCGCTGGTGACCGATCCAGATGTGAGCGCCGCGGTTGTAAGTCACCACCGCGCGATCATTCTTTGCTGAAATAACTTCGACATTCGACATTTGACGTTCGATATTCGATATTTCTTCGTTTGCAATGTACTCCGCATCGCCCACAATCCAGTAATCCGCCGCCTGTTCGGCGTACCCCACCAACTTCCAGATGCCGCCATCTTTCATCATCGACGCCACGAACGCTTCTGGATTGGCGTCGCGATTTTGCGGCTCGATATAAAATTTCTGGTTAATAGCAAACGCGCGGCGATAGATAAACTCGTCTTCCAAATCGCGCCACAGGCTTTCGTATTTCGGCTCGGCCCAAAATTCGCAGTCCGGATCGATGCTTTTCAAATATTCATCCGTGAGCAGGTCAAAATACTTCACGTAATATTCAATCCATTTGCCGGCGATGTTGAGATTTTGCAGCAGCTCACATGGGTTGCCATTTTCCAAAACTTTTCGTTCGGAATCGGAAAGTCGGCAGGCATCAAGCGCCTGTCGCGCAAAATTCAGCAGCACATCTTTTTTCACGCGCACAAAAAAGCGATACAGATCACCGGGGTCGACGGCCAGTCCGGCTTCCTGCCAGGTGATGTCTCGCCCGTCTTTTTGGCGGCGTGGATTGCGTAAGCGTTCGATGTTGGCGGCGGTCACCGCAGATGAATCGAGTATCCGGCCATCACGGAGAAAAATGTCGAAATCCCGGAGATGTTCGTGGATGACCTGCAAAATTTTTGCTTGTCGATCTGATTCCGGAACCAACGTAATAATTTGCAGGGCATAACAATCTTCAAACACTTCGGCAAAAATTCCACCCAGTGCGAGAATCCCGCCGCCGCGGCCGTTGCCGCGATTGTGCATGCGCTGGCAGGCCGTCTGAATGCTCTCCACCGGCACCGGTTTGGTGCAGGCAAAACTCACCACCCCGCAAGCGTCTAGCTCCTTCCGCTCCTCTTTGCTGGCATCCCACTCGTTTACCACCACGGTGCGCTTTACGCTCTCCGCTTTCCGCTTTTCGGTTTCCACTTTTCGCTCTTCGCTCTTCGCTTTTCGCTCTTCGAAAGGCTCCCATCCCCACTCGGCAATCAAATCCGTGCGGCCGCGCAGTTCACGAATGTCTTTAATTCCCCAGACGTACATCAATTTCATAACGTGCTGCATCACCGCCACCTGCGAATTGATCAGCCACTGGGCGTTGAGGAGAATCTCCTTCTGTTCCTCCAGTTGTTCGACGGTAGTGGTGATGCCTTTCTGGCAGCCGCCGGGTGCCTCGCAGTTGCCGCAGCGGTTGCACTGCTGCGCGACGATTTCCTGTGTACCTAAAATAACTTTGTCCGCGCCGAGGATGATGGCTTTGGCCACATCGTACGCGCTGCGGATGCCGCCGCTCGCCACCAGAATCACTTTGTTACGCTCGCCTTGTTCCACCAGAAATTTGTGCACATCGGACAGGCCGTACTCCAGCGGCATGGCGATGCGGTTGCGGGCAATGTCGGGCGCGGCCCCGGTGCCGCCGGCGGTGGCGTCGATCTGAATTTCATCGGCGCCGCCGGTAACCAACCCCAGCGCCACGTGATACACATCCACCGGCGTGGAAATTTTCACGGTGATGATGACGTCCGGGTTGATGGTGCGCAGCCACTCGATCATTTTGGTGACGTCTTCGATGGAATAGACGTCGTGAAACGGAAAGGGACTGAAGACGCTGATGCCGGCAATCACCCCGCGCAAATCCTCCACCTGCGAGGTCACTTTCGGGCCGAGAATATGCCCGCCCAATCCCGGCTTGGCGCCCTGCGCAAATTTCAACACCACTTTCCGCACCCGGCGAATGGTATCTTCGTTGACGCCGAAGTAGCCGGTGGCGGTCTGCGTGGCCACCCAGTTCTCAAGTTGTTTTCCCAGCCAGCGCAGCTCGTCGCCGGACAGATTCGGAAAAAAGCGCTCCAGGCGTTCATATTTTTCTAAAGGAAACCCACCCTCGCCGGTACCGGTGAAGCGCTTCAACACCGCGCCCGCGAGATAGCGCGCCAGCGTCAGCTTCCAGCCGATGGAACCCAGCGACATGTCCGCGGCGTCGATAGGGAAGTGGTTAACATACGGCGCGGTTGCCGGCCGCCGATGGGGGTTTTGAAGCCCGGCGGAGATGCAAAGGGAATCGAGCGCCGCAAGCGTTTCGGGATCGCCAGCATGGAAGCGTTTTTCCACTTGTTCAACGGCTTTTTCTAAGTTCATGGTTTTGCCGTTGAATTTTACCGGGGCGAATTTCATGACATCAAAGCTGCCACCGCCGAAATCGGCGCCGGTTTGCGGGACTTGATGGGAAGGTACGGTACCCGAGGCCATCTGCCAGGTGGCGGCGAGCATGTCCGCGTTCCAGCGACGGTCGCCGCGCGCGGCCAACATCGATTCGAGACTGCTACGGCGCTCGCCCAGCAGATTGGCGTTGGGCGGCGGCACCGCCTTCACCAATTTACTCAACTCGGAATATTTCCACGAAGCCGCGTGCGCCACGTCGCCATCTTCTTTGATTTTCTGTTCATTAGTAGAAATAGCCAGCCGCCGCAGCTTTTCATCTTCGACAATGGCGCGCATCTTTTTTTCGCGCTGCTGCAGATCAATCAGCCGTCCGGTTTCGCCGACGGTGCGACGAATATCGCGGACGCCAAACGCGCCCAGCACTTCCTGAATCTGTTTATGCCAGGATTTGAAGAGATTGTGCAGTCGGTGCACCCCTTCTTCCAAATCGATTTCCGGCAGCGCCGCGCCGTTTCTTTCCAGCATGGGAAATTCATGGTTGAGCGCCACCAGCGCGGCGCGGTCGATGACTATGGCGCTGGCGCCCAGCATCAACGCGATGCCCAAATCCGCCGGCGATTTGATGCCATTGGCGATCAACGACAGTTGCGTGTGGAGAGAATTTCGCAAAAGCTCTTCGTAGCACGCGGGGATAATCTCGGCCGATTCGTAGTATCCTTTTTGCGGATTGAACTGGGTTTGCAGATGGATGATCTCGGCGCCGGCTTTCGCCAGCTCGAGAACCCGCGCCGCAACCTCGGTGGGGTCCGCGCCGAGATCGCATTTCACCAGATGAGAAATCACCACCTGCGGATCGAACCTTTGCCGCAACGTAGAGGCGGGTTTGAAACCCGCCTCTACGTGAACCAATTCAATCAACGGAAGGTGTTTGAGGGCTTCGATCCATTTGCCATCCGCCGCGTTTTTATCCACGGTTGCGAGGTCTTCCGGCTGCAGCCGCAGTCCGAGATGTTTGGCAAAAGGATAAACCAGATCAAAATTCTCCTTGAAATGGGAGAACGGGAGCAACAGAATGGTCCCCTCGCGCTGGGCGCAGCGGGCAAACACCGTCAGCAGATCGCGAACCTGCTTTCGTCCCGGCACGAGGGGCAATTCCAGCAGAATGGGCGCCGGCAAATCGAGGGTGTGAAAATGGGTTTTCAAGCGTGGAAATTTCGCGCCATCAGTTTTTTCAAAAAGATGAAACAGCGGCTTGCGGCCGAGGTTGACGCCGATGTCGATGGCCTCGCGGATGCCGTCGCGGGTGGGGCGCACGATCACCGAAAAATCGAACATGTAGCGGTCAAACCCTTTGCCGCCAAACAGGCCGGTGGAGCCGGTGCCGCTGGTGGGCACGCCGCCGGTGCGCGCCTCCTCGTTGATGCGCCGCACGTCCTCGCGGGTAAAATCTTCGCCGGCCAGATCCACATAGTAATCGTTGATGGTCACCCGAATGGCGTCCACCGGGCACTCGATGACGCAATACAGACAGCCGTTGCAGTGGTGGTGGCCAGCGTCCAGCAAAGAGGTTTTTGGGAAATAAACATGTTCGCCGTTGCTTTTCCCTTGCGCCTTCAGCGCCACTGGAATCGCGCCGCTGGCGTCCGCAAACCAGCTCTTCGGAATTTTGCCGTCGAGCTCGCGCAGCAGATCGTCGAGACTGACCATGTTGCGCGGGTGGCGCGGATCCCAGAAGCCGCGCTGGCTGGTGGTATGTTCGTCGCCGCATTTGCCGCAGTTGATGCAGCGGTCGCGATCGACTTCGACTTTATAAATGGCAAAATCGGTTTTGGGCTGCAGCACCGTCAGGTCGCCGTTCTTGGGGACGCGGTAGTTGCCCAGCACCTCTTTCATGGCGCGCGCCACGCCGGGGTGAGTTTTCAAAATATCCATATAGCGCTGAATGGCGCCGTCCAGGTCGTACCCCTCCTGTCGCAGCCGCGCTTCGAAGCCGTCATAGGTCGGCAGCTTTTTCTGGCAGGCGCTGCTGCCGCCGTTCTCCACCTCCAGCAGCAGGTCGCTGATGGGACAGACGGTCTCGCGTTCGGCCACGCCGCAGCGAAAACAGAGCACGAAACGGTCGACGTCCGCCTGCGTAAGTTTTTTCCCTTCGTAAATATGCTGCTGCATGTACTCCATTTTAAAGCGCGGAGTGATGTAGATGGCGTCCTTCATCAGTTTGGGATCGCCGGACTTTTCCCAAATTTGGGCCAGCGGACAGATCATGCAGGCCGAGCACTTGATGCAGCGATGCAGCGCATCGCCGCGCTCGCGCACATACGGCAGGGTCTGATCCGAAAACAGCGTTTCGCGGGCGGGTTTGAATCGCCCAAACAGACTTTGAATTCGTAAAACCACATCTAACAGATCGATAGCACGCTCGTGCAGCAGCAGATGGCCGAATAAATTTTTGCAGCGGCTGCGGATTTCGCTGAGCTTGCCGGGATTGAGAATGCCCGCTGGATCGAAGCGCTTTTTGGCTCGACGCAAATCTTCGTATAGCTTCGCGCCCAACCCGCGCCGCGACAATCCCGCCAGCCAGATGCCAAAGCCGTACGGCCGGCCGCCAAACGTTTTGGTCGCCCGCCGCGCCAGCACCGGCGCGAGACTGAAATGGCGATAGTACTGAAACCGACGCCGACGGTCGGTGAGATATTGCGGCAGCACCAGCACTTCTTCGGAATTTAACAGGTAGGCCACGGGAAAAAGTTGAATGCCCAGTTTCTTTGCAAACTCGATGACGTTTTTCAAATAACTCGCTGTTTCCGGCAGCGGCAAAATGACCTCCGCGGTGAGCAGGTCGCCCTTTTTGCGCAGCTTCATAGGCGCGAAGCGCTCGTCCCAGATTTCTTCGGCAACGCTCTGGGGCGCGAGGCCGGCGCCGTCGCGTTGAATCACGTAGTCACAAAACGCCTGCCAGCCCCGCTGCTCGTAAAAAACCAACAGCACCGTGTCGCTCGCAGGCGTCTTCTCTTTTATAGATTCAACCGGCAGCAAACCCCCGTTGCTGGGTTTCTTCTCGGCGGACTTAATTTTCCTGATTTGTTCCAGATACGCTTTTCCAAAAAACTCCACATGAATGGGCTGCAGCTTCAACCTTTCGGATTTTAAATCCGCAGAAAAGGTTTGCAGAAATTGGAACGCCTTTTCTGCATTAGAAAAATGCAGGGCCGCGGGATAGTGCTTTTCGGGTTTGGGGAGAGCGCGCAACGTAACTTCGGTGATGATGCCATGGCGGCCGTTGGTGCCGAAATAGTACGGAAAGTCCGGCGAGCCCTTCGACACGAATTGTTCTTCGCCCGCGGCCGTCATGACTCGAATCGATTCGACGGTGTTGCGGATGTGGCCGAAGGCAAAAGCGTTCAAACCCAGTCCGCCTTTCAACGGCTCGCCCACCGAAAGAAAGCCGGCAATCACGCCGTAGCGGTTGCTGGGGCGCGCCCGCAGCGTGAGGTTGTGACGATTGAGCGCTTCCTCCGCCTCCAGAAAATCCACGGACGCGCTGACGGTGATCGTTTGCTTCTCCGGGTCAACTTGAATGTTCTTTTCGAATGCGGCCATTTCCAGCACCACGCCGCCTGTGGTAAGCAACGCCCCGCCGAGCGCCCAGGTGCCGCGGCCGCGCGGCGCCACGCTGATTTTATGTTTGGATGCATATTTTAGGAACCGGCGGAGTTGGTCCGTATTTCGCGGCGTAAAAATGAGCTGCGGCACCATATCGAACAGCGCGCGCAATTTCTGCGGAATGACGGCGTAGTCGCGCGTGTAAACCGTGCGCCGTGAAAAGCGCTCGGTTTTGAACAGCGTGCGCTCTTTCTCTTTGCTAAAACCTAAATCGGCGATAATTTTTCGGGCTATTTTGTGGGCGCGCGCATCCATCCGGCGCTCGAAAAAGGACGGGTTTTCTGAAGCGGCCTGTTGTCGCCATAGAGAAACATTCTCCCGCGCCTGCCACCAGCGGCGCATGGCCTCATCCAGCTTTTCCGAGCCGGGTTTGGCGCCCTCGGCCGCGAAGGCCATTAAGTCAGAAGAGGAAATGGCGCTCGCACTCGGTTGGCCGTTTTGCGCCCAATCCCTAATCAGGTTTCGTTTTGCGGGCTCTAATTTCCAGGGGAAAATTTCCTCCGTGGTGGGAGCAACTCGACCGAGCCCGGCGAAGGTACGTTCCCCTCCGCCGTCAAAAAACTGCTCGATGGGTAGGTTCTGAGCAAAGGTGCGGCGCTCGTCTGGAATTACGAGGGTAGATGGTGCGCTTTCGGATTCTCCATCCATTTTACAGTCTGTTTCTAAGGTCGCATCTTCCTGGTTGATTTTCATAAAGGTTGTAATTTGATAAAATAATTGGATTGCGGATTTCTTTTGCAAACGCCATGTTAAACATCCCACAGTATAGCTTCAAATCTGTAGATTTGGCGAGATCCACTAATACAGCCGCCCGTCATATCAATCCTTATGCACCAAACGATAATTCCCCTCCCCCGACTTATCCAGAAAAACAAAGCGGCGAGCAATATGAAGGTAATACCAGGTTTCATAGGGATTCGATCCCACTTCCAGGCTGCGGCGCCGTACTTCGGAAGGCGCGCCATAGATGACGTAAATTTTGCCGCGATCAGTTTGCCAGCCCGGCCGATCCTCAGCCGCCACCGAAAAATGCTGGTTGCCGAATTTAACCCGGCGCTCGAGCTCCTCTCGCAACTCATTTTCCGATGTGCCCGGTGTCGGGTCACGCTGCTGCGAGCCGTTCTATCCGCTCCTCTCCAGTTGCGTTTGCCATATTAGCGAAATCTTTTGGTGCGCAAATGTATTTAAGCGCTCCCATTGGAGTCGCTGTCCTGGCATCGACAAACTGGGTCGATTCATCGGTAAATTGAATAAAAAAGCTTTCTCGCGCCGCGGCTTTTTCACTGCCTATTCGCCCCTCCACAACCAGAAAATACTGTCCCGCGCCGGGAACGAGCTTTTTCAGTGGCACACATTTTTGAATGGCTTTTCCCATGGCGGCGCAGCTCGTAGTTTCTTTATAGACGGCCTGCCGGTTGTCATCATATATCGCGATATGAAGATTAACGGAATCGTTCGCGGCATTGGCCCTCAAAATACGCGCCGAAATCCGAGTTCAGCGTCTCCAGAGTTTTGCTCATATTGGGAAAAACCGGTTGGAACGGCAACGAGTCCGAGCATGCGGCATCCACAAACATAATGTCGCTCAACGACACCAGACTCTCGGAAAAATTCCGCACCGGCAGGTTATTCGTGCGTTTAAGATGACGGCCGTTGTCCAGGTCCGTCAGCTCGAAAATGATTTCATACTCACCGGCAGGGACATCAAAGGCAAATTGATGCTGGTTTAATTCCTGGCGCGAATTGGTTTCGGAATAACCGGATGCCGCGATTTCCCGTTTCAAAATGCTGCCCTCCTGTCGATCACCGTGGCGGTCAACTATTTCCACCCGCAATTCGTATTGCGCGCGGTAGCTCCCATCCGGTTGTTTCACAAATTGCAGAATGTCGTTCACAAACGCGGCATAGACCCGCACTTGCGACATGCCAGATTTGGGGGATGCGAAGACACAGGTGGTATACATGAAGGGCGGCTTGCCAAACGTTTGCACGAACGCGGAGCTGTCGCTGGCTACTGGGTTCTGGCCGAATAACGCTGAAGCAGATAAAAAAGGACTGGCAGTATAAATTTTCCTGAGTCGTTTTTGATGGGCATACCTATTTATCGACTTCCTTAAAATAAAACTTTTGAAAAATACCCAACGGAGAGTAGGGGCGTATGGCCATACTTCTACGGCGCAAAATAAATCTTGCTTAAATTTTATTTCTTTCTTAGTTTTCCGCTCTTGCGGAATGTCCTTCAGCGATGTTTTGTATTAATCAAAAATTCAAAAAAAGCGGAGACCGTTTGATGCCCAGGCGTTTTCTTCAGCGAATTTGGATTGCATTGACCCTGAGTCTGGTTTTTTCCTGGCCGAGCCGTGACGTCGCGGGTGGTTTAAAAAATAAGACGAATGATTTCACGACGGCGCGCGCGGCCATGCTCTCGATCACCGTGCCGGAATCGCAATTTCATGTGACCACGCTGGCAGCGCCCCGCTTTCAAGGCCGCGAGGCCGGCAAGCCGGGCCAGTGGTTAGCGGCAAAATATTTGGCAACGGAATTTTCGAATTATGGATTGCTGCCCGGTGGCGACGGCCGCACCTACTATCAAAACTTCCATCTCGAACGCACAGATTTAAAGCACGCCAAGCTCTGGCTGGAAATTGGCAAAACACCCGCCGGTAAAATGGCGTTTACATTAAAAAGCGATTTCATTCCGTTTAATTTTACCGGCGAAAATCGGCTGACCGCGCCGGTGGTCTTTGTGGGCTACGGCATCACCGCGCCGGAATATAACTACGACGACTACTGGAGTATCGATGTGCGGGGCAAAATCGTGCTGGTGCTGCGGCACGAGCCGCAGGAAAACAACCCGCAAAGTGTCTTCGCCGGTACCGAGCTCACGAACCACGCCCTTTTTCAAGAAAAAGCCCGTAACGCCCGAGCCCACGGCGCGGCAGCGATGCTGCTGGTTTCGGACCCGGCAAACGAACATGACCGCCTCGAACCGCAAGGTTACTGGCCGTCGTTTAATCCCGGGAAAATCATCCCGCAACCCTGGCAACTGCAAAATAAAAATAAGCACGACCGCTTTCCGGCCATCTGGATAGATATTCGAATCGCGGGGGCGATTCTGGCGGGCAGCGGCAAATCTCTCCTCGACATTCAGCAGAGCATCGACCGCTCTCTCCAACCGATGAGCTTTGCCGTCCCCAATCTGCGCGTTCATGTTGACCTCGCCTTGAAAAAAGACCTTCGGCAAACCCAGAACGTGCTGGCTTTAGTGAAGGGCGCGGACCCGGAGCTCAACGACGAGGTCGTGGTGGTGGGCGCCCATTATGATCACGTCGGCATCCGGCATGAGCAAATCCATCCCGGCGCGGATGACAACGCTTCCGGCACCGCCGGCCTGCTGGAAATCGCCGAGGCCTTCAGCGAGCTCCAGGGGCAGGTACGCCGCAGCGTGCTGTTCATCGCGTTTAGCGCTGAGGAACTGGGGCTGCTCGGGTCGCAATTCTATGTGAACCATCCCGTGCTTCCGCTCGAGCAGACGGCGGCCATGATTAATCTCGACATGATCAGCCGCAACGTCGACAACGAGGTTACCGTGATTGGCTCCAACCGCAGTCCGGAGCTCCACGCCTGGAATCTGGCGGCCAACCAGGAAATTGGCTTAACCTGCAAATACGATGGCGAGCATTTTTTCAACCGCAGTGATCAGGCCAATTTTGCCAAACATAAAATCCCGGTGCTGTTTTACAACACGGACGTACACGAGGATTACCACCGACCCACCGACGTGCCGGAAAAAATCAACGCTGAAAAACTAACCCGCATCACGCGCTTGGCGTTTCTGGTGGCGTGGGAAATCGCCAATGCGGATCAGCGGCCCAGGTATCGGCGGTTCAGAATATCAGAGTAGTTTTCGAAAAGTTGACATTGCCAAGTCGAAGCATTATATTTTTTGGAGTGCAGCGACTATGTCGCTGCTTTTTGCAGCAGCCGACCATTGACACAGTCAATGGACTCCAAATTTTTAAAACATGAATCGAAAAATCAAACTGATCGTCAACCCGGCGGCCGGCAGCCAAACCGTTTCAAAAAAGTGGCCCACCCTCAACCAAACGCTCCGCATCATTTTAGGAGAGGTTGCCGCCGATTTTAGCCGGGGTATGGGCGATGCCACCCAGAGCGCCCGGCGCGCTATTTTAGACGGGTACGAAACCATCGTTGCCGTGGGCGGCGACGGCACCATCAACGAGGTGGTCAACGGGTTTTTTGAAAACGGCCGACTCCTCAATCCCGCGGCCCGTTTGGGAATCCTTTCGATGGGCACCGGCGACGATCTGGTGAGATCGCTGGCAACTCCGAAAAAATTAGAAGACGCCGCCGGCCGAATTCGCGGCCAGCGGGTAAGAAAATGCGATCTCGGACGACTGACTTGTCAGGGGCACGACGGGCGGCCGGTTACGCGCTACTTCATCAACATCGCCGACGCGGGTTTTGGCGCCATGGTGGCAGAAACAGTCAGCAGGTCCACCAAAGCGCTGGGGCCGTTTTTTTCCTACCTCACCGGCTTGGTGCGCACGATGGCCGTTTACAAAAATCAACCCATGCAAATTCAAGTCGACGAAACGTATTTAGCGGAAGCGCCGGTCAGTTGCGTAGTCGTGGCCAACGGCCAGTTTTTTGGCAGCGGGATGTGGATCGCGCCCGAGGCCCGCTTCGATGACGGCTTGTTCGACGTGGTTATTATCGGGGACATGACGCGCCGGGAAATCGTAACCAACATTCACAAAATTTATAACGGCAAGCTGGCGAACCACCCAAAAGTCACCTGCTTGCGAGGAAAGCAAATAAAATTAAATTCGCCATCGGAAGTCTGGATAGAAGCCGATGGCGAACAAACTGGCAAACTGCCGGCCACATTTGAAATTTTGCCGAGCGTGTTAAATATCATTTGTTAGCTGAATAATTCACCCCGACCGGTCGGGGCCGCCAAGACCGCGTGGCGGTTTATAAATGAAAAATGAAAATTGCAAAATGCAAATTTAAACGAATTCATAGAAAGGAGGACACGGTTGAACCGTCAAGAAGCCTGGACACTGATGACCGAACACACCAAATCCGAAAACCTGCGCAAGCACATGCTGGCGGCGGAAGCAGCCATGCGCTTTTACGCCCGCCAGTTTGGCGAGGATGAGGAAAAATGGGGTGTGGTAGGTTTGCTGCACGATTTCGATTATGAACAGCATCCCACCCCAGCGGAACACCCATTCGTCGGTGTGAACATTCTCAAAGAGAAAGGGTATCCCGAAGAGATCACCCGCGCCATCCTCGCCCACGCCGATTATTCCGGAGTGCGACCCGAAAGTCGGATGGAAAAAGCGCTGTGCGCGGTGGATGAGCTCACCGGATTCATCGTGGCGGTGGCGCTCATGCGGCCTAACAAATCGCTGGCGGAAGCCACCGTGGAGTCAGTGATCAAGAAAATGAAAAATAAAGGCTTTGCCCGCAACGTGAAGCGGGAAGATATTGAAAAGGGCGCGGAGATGCTCGGCCTGCCGTTAGAGGAACACATCGCGAACGTGATTCAGGCCATGAAGAGCATTGCAGCCGAATTGGGATTATAGCTCCAAAAAGTGGAGATACCTTAGAAACGAGTTTGAGCCGCTTCAAAGTTTTGGAGTTCGGCGACTGCATCGCCGGTAGGTTGACGCAGTCAACCTACTCCAAATATATTTCATCAAACCGGTAAATTAAGTAGCCATGCAGTTTCCCACGAAATGGCGCGCGGGCGTCATCGGCCTGGCGCTGTCGTTTTATTTGCTCATCGAGCTATTGGCGCAATTTCCAAATTTCGTCGAAGACTACTATTCCAACGGCTTGTATTCGGTGCTGGCTACGCTCATTTCCAATCTGACGGGATGGATTCCGTTTTCCATCACGGAATTGGCGTTCTGGTTTATTCTGCTAATGGGCATACCGTTAATTATCCAGCGCATCCGCAAAAAACGCATGCCCCTCACCCGCGTTCTGCTGAATCTGACGGCGACGGCCGCGGTGATTTATATCTGGTTTTACCTGCTGTGGGGCATCAACTATCTGCGGCCGCCCCTGCGAACCCGGCTGCAACTGGATAACGTCTCGCTGCAGGTCAACGCACTTGATTCGACCCTGGCACAGCTTATCCGACACGCCAACGAGTTGAACCATGGCTACGATATGCAAAATATCGACGATATCATCGCAAAAATCGATTCCTCTTATAATCGAGTTCTGACGAAACTGGGATTAAAAAACCGGCACGTACACGCGCGAGCGAAACACTTTGTAGTGAACTCACTCTTCAATAAAACCACCACCAGCGGCTGGTTCAGTCCGTTCTTTCATGAGGTGCACTACAACTCCGACTTGCTCATCTTCGAGCTGCCGTTCATCCTGGCGCACGAGAAGGCGCACCACCTCGGGTTCACCAACGAAGCCGACGCCAATTTTCTCGCCCATCTGGTTTGCATCAACACCGCCGATCAGCTCATTCAATACAGCGGCTACTTTGGGGTATTAGGGTATTTTTTGGGGAGTATCCGGGG
>Ga0247727_10008671_pt1 | contig 18768 bp, 11 predicted proteins | sample WisWelCaveWW1625_FD_202498 | JGI IMG/M metagenome (GOLD analysis project Ga0247727, IMG submission 202498) | Biofilm microbial communities from Wishing Well Cave, Virginia, United States - WW16-25 | ecosystem: Environmental > Aquatic > Deep subsurface > Groundwater > Cave microbial mat | place... | reverse complement strand
GGCGCAGGTGCTCGAGGTGGGCGTAGGTCTCGCTCTCGGCCATCTCGCCCCAGCTGCGCGGCTTGAACAGCTTCTGCGAGTAGGCCTGCACGGTGGCAGGGCCCAGCTCTCGGCCGATGCGCTTCACGCTGTCGAGACGGTCGTAGTGGTGCTGCTTGATGGCCTGGCAGCGGGCGGCGAGATCGGTGAAGGGATGGCCGTGTGCGGGCAGCACCCGCTTCACGTCGGGCAGCGCCGCGGCCTGGTCGAGCGAGCCGAAGAAGGTGTCGAGTGGGTCCTTCGAGAGCGCGAGGCCCGAGATGTGCGGCGTGATGGTCGGCAGCACGTGGTCGCCCGACAGGAACAGGCCGTCGGCCGGGTCGTGCAGGCAGATGTGATCCTCGGTGTGGCCGGGCGTATGTCGGATCACCCACTCGCGGCCGCCCACGCGCAGCACGTCGCCCGCGCGCACCGGCTTGGTGATGGCCGGGACGAAGGAGCTGCCGAGCCAGCGCGCGAGCCGCCAGCGCAGGCGCATCTTGAAGGGCGGACGCGGATGCTGCCCGCCCCACGGCGTCCGACGGTTCCAGCCGCTCAGCACGTTGCGGTGCGCCTCGTCGTTCTCGCCCGAGGCCGCGAGGTCGTCGACGGAGACCTCCGCGTCCTGCGTCGCCTCGATCACACCGAAGCGGAAGGAGTGGTGCGCCACGACCTCTGCGCCCGACTCGCGCGCGAGCCGCGCCGCGCCGCCGAAGTGGTCCGGGTGCGAGTGCGTGACGATCACGGTGTGGACGTGCTTGGGCTTCAGGCCGGCCTGTGCGAGCCGCTCCTGGACCGCCTTCCAGTTGCTGGGCGTGGGCAGGCCCGGATCGACCACGGCGGCGCCGCGCTCGTCGATCAGCGCGTACATGTTCACGTGTCCGAGACCGGGCATCGAGATCGGCAGCTGCATGCGCAGCACGTTCGGTGCGAGTTCGCTGATCTCGCGCTGCGCGGTCTCCTGCTCCTGCTTGGGCGGCCTGTGCGGCTGCGGGGGGTGGCTGTGGGCGTGGCCGTGATCCATTGCGCGCGCAAGGTAGAGATTCGGCCACGCCCGCGCCGCCCCGGGCTGTGTTGGCGGCGCTCCGCTGTGCCAACTTCGCGCGCCGAGGAGAACCCGGTGGCCCGGCTCGGCATGACGATCCCGCTCCAGAACCTCCCGCTGCCCCTGCACGAGCGCTTCGTGCGCGAGCTCGAGCAGCTCGGCTACACGGACCTCTGGACCAGCGAGGCGCAGGACCTCGACGGCTTCGTCCCGCTCGCGCTGGCCTCGCAGTGGTCGAAGACGCTGCGCCTCGGCTGCGCCTGCTTCCCGGTGCAGACGCGTGGGCCGGCGCTGCTCGCGATGAGCGCGGCGGCGCTCGCGCTGGCGGCGCCGGGGCGCTTCGTGCTGGGCATCGGGTCTTCCTCGGAGTTCATCGTGAAGCACCAGAACGCGCGCCCCTTCGAGAAGCCCTTCCAGTACACGCGCGACATGGCGCGCTTCCTGCGTGCGGCTTTGCGCCACGAAAAGGTCCGCCACGAGTACGAGAGCTTCAGCGTGCGCGGCTTCCAGCTCCGCCGCGAGATCCCGGAGCCGCCGCCCATTCTGGTGGCCGCACTGCGCCCCGGCATGCTCGAGCTGGCCGGGCGCGAGGCGGACGGCGCGATCCTCAACTACGTGGCACCCGAGGACGTGCCGAAGGTGATCCCGCACGTCCGAAAGTTCGGCGAGACGAAGGAGATCGCGGCGCGCATCTACGTCTGCCCGACGCGCGAGCCCGAGCCCGTGCGCGCGGTGGCGCGCGCCTCGATCGCCGCCTACTTCGCGGTGCCGACCTATCGCGCGCATCAGGAATGGCTCGGCAATGCGCCGCTGTTCGAGGCGATGTGGGAGCGCGCCGCGGCCGGCGACTGGAAGGGCGCGCGGGCCGCGCTCTCGGACGAGGCGGTGGACCGCTACTACATCCACGGGCCGGCCGAGTACTGCCGCGAGCGCATCGCGGCCTACCACGCGGCCGGTGTGGACACGCCCATCCTCGGCCTGGTGGAGGAGGCGATGGATCCGCTGGAAGCCGCCAGGCTGCTGGCGCCGCGCTAGCGCGATGGAGCTGGCCGAGCTCGAGACGCGCCTCGTGCCCTTCGCGCGCGCGAAGTACGCCGACGCCGCTGCGGAGATCTCGGCCGTGCACAAGATGCCCGGCCACGCGGGCTTCGCGTACGGCTTCACGGTGAGGAGCCGCGCGCGCAGCGAAGCGTGGTTCCTGCGCCTGCCGCCGCCGGGCGTGCAGTGGCAGGGCACGGCCGACGTGCTGCGCCAAGTGGAGATCCTGAACGCGCTCGACGGAAGTGCCGTGCCGCACTGCTCGGTGCGCTGGTCCGGCGACGACCTCACATGGTTCGGGCGCCCGTACTTCGTGGTGCCGAAGCTCAGCGGCGACGTGCTCCGGCTCGGGCCCGGTGAGTGGGGCGCGAAGCTGCCCCCGGAGCGCCTGCGCGACATGGCGCAGCAGGCGATGCGTGCGCTGGCCGGGGTGCATCGCGTGGACCTTCGCAGCACGCCGCGGCTCGGCGCGCCGATCGCCGCCGCCGACGACGTGGTGCGCTGGGACCGCTTCCTGCCCAAGCTCGCGGAGCCGGGGCGCTTCGCGCTCCAGCCCCGCGTGCGCGACCGCCTGCTCGCGACAGTTCCAGCCGACGCGCCGGCGGGCGTGTTCCACGGCGACTTCCAGGTGGGCAACCTGTTCTACTCGCTCGAGGGGCGGCTGCTCGCCGTGATCGACTGGGAGCTGGTGGGTGTCGGCGCGACGCTCAACGACGTGGGCTGGATCGCGACCTTCAACGATCCGGCGGCGTGGGCAGGCCGCGGGCGCGGCCCCGGACCGAGCGAGTCGGCGTTTCCGGGCGCGGAGGAGCTGGTCGCGATGTACGCGGAGGCGTGGGGCGCGCAGCTCCGAGGCATCGGCTGGTATCGCGCCCTGGCGGCGTACAAGTTCGCGATCATCAGCGGCCTGAACCTCGGCCTGCACCGGCGCGGCAAACGCCCCGACCCGCTCTGGGAAGTCGTCGCCGAATCGATCGAGCCGCTCCTCGCCCGCGCCGCCCAGCTGCTGGGCTGAGTGCGGGGACGTTCGTCAAGTTGTCAAGTTGTTTTCTGATTCGCGATCAACCGCAGACACGGCCAACAACTTGACAACTTGACGAACGTCCCCGTTCTCGTCCCCGTTCTACCGCCTACGCGCCCAGCTCGACTTCGAGGCTGTGCCTTGCGCCGTCGTGGGCGAGCGGAACGGCGGCCGTGCCAGCGATGGGCGCGAGCTCCTCGCCGTCGAGCACGACGCGCACGACGCGCGCGGAGCAGTGCCGCGGGTTCGTCACGTGGATCGCGTAGCGCGTGTCGCCGCCGAGCGCGCGGTACTCGATGAGGTACTCGCTCCACTCGTCCGGGACGCAGGGCCGCAGCACGAGCCGCGCGCCGTCTTCGAGCGTGAGGCCGAGCACGGACTCGAGCGCGACGCGCAGCATCCACCCAGACGAGCCCGTGTACCAGGTCCAGCCGCCGCGGCCGACGTGCGGCGGCACGGCGTAGATGTCCGCCGCCACCACGTAGGGCTCGACCTGATACGTCGCGACCTCGGCGGGCGTTCGCGCGTGGTTCACAGGCAGGATCATCTCGAGCAGCGGCAGCGCCTGCTGGCGCCGCCCGAGCTCCGCGGCGGCGCGCACGAGCCAGCACGCGGCGTGCGTGTACTGGCCGCCGTTCTCTCGGATGCCGGGCACGTAGCCCTTGATGTAGCCGGGCTCCTGCGGCATGCGGTCGAAGGGCGGCGTGAGCAGGCGGATCAGCCCGCCCTCGGGCAGCACCAGCTCGCGCAGCGCCGAGTCGAGCGCGATCTCGCAGCGCTCGCGCGGTGCCGCGCCCGAGAGCGTCGCCCAGGCCTGCGGCAGCACGTCGATGCGGCACTCGTCGGCCGCGGACGTGCCGAGCGGCGTGCCGTCGTCGAACCACGCGCGCCGGTACCAGGCGCCATCCCAGGCGTTCGCCTCGATCGCCCACGCGAGCGCCGCGCGATGCGCCGCGTAGCGTTCCGCGCGCGCGCCGTCGTCGCGCGTGCGGCAGAGCGGCTCGAAGCGCCGCAGCAGATCGAACAGGAAGAGGCCCAGCCAGACGCTCTCGCCGCGTCCCTCGCGGCCGACGAGGTTCATGCCGTCGTTCCAGTCGCCCGTTCCCATCAGCGGCAGGCCGTGCGCGCCGACTGCAAGCGAGCGCTCGATCGCGCGGCAGCAGTGTTCGTAGACGCTCGCGCTTTCGGCGGCTGGCGTGCTGGCGAGGTACGCCTCGTCCTCGCCCGGTTCCAGCGCTCGCGCTGTCACGAAGCCGGCCGTCTCGTCGAGCACGGCCCGGTCGCCGGTCACAGCGACGTAGTGCGCCGTGACCGACGGCAGCCAGAGCAGGTCGTCCGAGAAGCGCGTGCGCGTGCCGCGCTCGTGCGGCGGATGCCACCAGTGCAGCACGTCGCCCTCGACGAACTGATGCGCGGCATGGAGCAGGATCTGCCGGCGCGTGAGATCCGGCCGTATCGCCACCAGCGCTGCGGCGTCCTGGAGCTGGTCGCGGAAGCCGACGGCTCCCCCCGACTGGTAGAACGCCGTGCGCCCGTGGATGCGGCACGACAGCGTCTGGTACGCGAGCCAGCCGTTCACGAGCAGGTCGAGGGCGGGCGAGGGCGTCTCGACGTGGATCGCGCTTAGCGTGCGCTCCCATTCCCTTTGTACCGCGGCGCGCGTCGCGTCGAAGGCACCGGGGTGCGAGAAGCGCGCGATCAGCGCCTCGGCCTCGGCGCGGCTCGTCGCCTCGCCGAGCAGGAACACGAGGGCGACGCTGGCGCCGACTGCCAGGCGCAGCGAGAGCTGCTGCGCGAAGCAGGGATCGAACTGCGCTCCCGTGCGGCCATCGAGGGTCGCACCATGGGTCAGCGCGAACGGCTGCTCGAGACTCCCGCCGGTGCCGAGGAACGCGCGCCGGTCGCCGGTGTGCGAGATGGCCGAGGCGGCCAGGTCGCTCGTGACGGAGGCGAAGGCGACGCCGTCCGCGTACGCGCCTGCGAGCGCGTTCGTTGCGAACAGCGTGCGCTCGTCCGGCGCTTCCAGCGTGACGGCCCGCGGGTCATCGGGCAGTGTGGCCAGCACGAGCCGTGCGTACGAGAACACCGAGAGCGAGCGCGTCCGCTCGCTCCGGTTCTCGAGCGAGAGGCGCGTGAGCTTCAGCGGCGCATCCGGCGCGACCAGCGTGACGACCTCCTGCGCGAGGGCAGAGCTCTCGTGGCTCCAGCTCGACTCGCCGAAGCCGTGGCGCAGCTCGTAGTCGGCGCCCGCGGGCGTCGGGCCGGGCTGCGGCGACCAGAACTCGCGCGCCTCGTCGTCGCGGATCCAGAGCGCCTCGGCGTGCGGATCGGCCACCGGATCGTTCGACCAGGGCGTCACGCGATGCTCGCGCGAGTTGCGGCTCCAGGTGCTCGCGGCGCCGCGCTCGGAGACCAGCATGCCGAAGCTCGGGTTCGCGATCACGTTGACCCAGGGCATGGGGGGAAGGCGTGGGCCGGCCTCTGTGGCGGGCATGCGCACGACGTAGGCGCGGCCGTCCGCCGAGAAGCCGCCGAAGCCGTTGTCGAAGCGCAGCGCCTCGCGCGCCGCGGCAGCGGGGCGCGGCGCGGCGCGGGCCGGCCGGTGGCGAGGCCCGAGGCGGGCCGGTCCCGGGACCGCGCTCGACGCGGCCACCGCGCCCTCGAGACGCGGCCAGTCGTCGCGCCGTTCGAGCTCGTCCGCGCGCAGCGCGATTCCGTGCTCGGCCCAGTAGGCGAGCGCCGTGTCGAGCTCGCGCCGCCCGACGTGAGCGTGGCCGGGACCCTCGCTCAGCAGCAGCACGCCGAGAGCGTTCAGGTACTCGCCCTGTTCGGGCTCGAGGCCGAGACTCCCGCACAGCTCGCGCGCGCGCCGCTCGGCGGCGGCGTGCGCGGCCCTGAAGGCCTCGCGCCCTTCGAAGCGGCGCGCGAGCGCGGCGGCGTCGCCGCCGTGCGCGAGCACGCTGATCCACTCGGCTGCCTCGCCGGGCCCGAGCGTGACGCTGCGGCGCCAGCTCGCGATCGGGTCCAGCACGTTGCCGAGCGTAGCATCGAGCGCGGCGCCGTCGTCGAGTGCGGCGGGGCGCACCAGCGAACGGCCGCGGCCGAGGAAGCGCGCGCGGTCCGTGTCGAAGCTGGCCGGCCCGGGGCCGAAGAGCGCATGCGCCAGCTCGGGCGGCGGCGGCTCGGGGCCACGCGGGCGGCGGCGGGCCACGAGGACGCTGCGGCTCGCATCGAGCCGCGTCTGCACGAACAGCTTCGAGAAGCCCGGATGTGCGGCGTGCGCAGCGGCTTCGTGCAACACGAGTCCCACGTAGCTGGTCAACGTGAGGGAGCGGGCCTGCCGCAGGTTGTGGACGCGGATGTGCCGCAGCTCGACGTCCTCGGCAGCGACGACCACGTCGATCTCGCAGGCGAATCCGCGCTCTTCGCCATGCCATCGGAGCTGCCCCGGGGTCGCGGTCGCAGCACCGCCGAGCGGCCAGAAGCCCGGCTGCCCCTCGTCGCGCAGGAACAGCCTTACGCCTTCGGCGCTCGTGAGCTGGAGACCCGCGCAGCTCGCCGCGCCACTGCCGTCGGCCGCGATCAGGCTGTGGAGCCGGCCGTTCGACAGCACGCGTCCACAGGGCGGGGCCTCTGCGGGGATCGTCATGCGCGCCTCAGAGCGCCGTGAAGCGGGCCGCCGCGGGGGAGGCGGGCTCGACGAGGCGCGCACGCCCGCTCGCGCACAGGTGCTCGAGCAGCAGGTAGACGGTCTCGGCCTGATCCGCGGCGCCGGCGCGCGCGGCGATCTGCTCCACACCCTGCGCCTCACGCGAGAGCGCGGCCAGCACGCGGCCCTGCAGCGCGAGCGCCGCACTCGCGGCCTGCTTGCCAGCCTCGACGCCCGGCTGGTCGTAGGCGTTGATCCCGATCAGGCTCGCGTACAGGCCCACCGTGCGCTCGAACAGCGCGATCAGCGCGCCGATCGACGCGGCATCCACGCGCGGCAGCGTGAGCGTGATCGACTCGCGCTCGTTCTCGGCGAGCGCAGCGCGCGTGCCGAGCCAGAAGCCGTGCAGGTAGTCGCCGGTCGTGATGCCCGGCTCGACCTCGAGCGGGCTCCCGCCCGGCTCGAGCACGCGCACGAACAGCGCGAAGAAGTCGTTGCGCCCGTCGCGCAGCTGCTGCACGTAGGCGTGTTGGTCCGTCGAGCCCTTGCTGCCGTAGACGGTGAGGCCCTGGTCCACGCGCTGGCCGGCGCGGTCGAGGCGCTTGCCGAGCGACTCCATCACGAGCTGCTGGAGGTAGCGACCGAGCAGCAGCAGGCGGTCCTTGTAGGGCAGCACGACCATCGCCTTCTCGCCGCGCCCGTTCGTTGCGTGATGCCACATCAGCGCCAGCAGCGCGGCCGGGTTCTGGCGCGCGTCGCGCACGCGCGTGGCGGCGTCACAGGCGGCTGCGCCCGCCAGCAGGCCGTCGATGTCGAGGCCCTGGAGCGCGGCCGGCAGCAGCCCGGCGACCGACAGCTCGCTGGTGCGACCGCCGATCCAATCGAAGATCGGGAAGCGCGCCAGCCAGCCGGCGCCCGCGGCCTCGAGATCGAGCGCCGAGCCGGGCTGCGTGATCGTGGCGGCATGCGCCGCGAAGGAGAGACCCGCCGCGCGGTAGGCCTCCGCCGTGAGCAGCATGCCGTTGCGCGTCTCTGCGGTGCCGCCGCTCTTCGATGTGACCAGCACGAGCGTCTCGCTGAGCGCGTCCCCGATGCCAGCGAGCGTGCGCGCGATGCCGTCCGGGTCGGTGTTGTCGAGGAACGCGATCTGCATGCGGTCGGCTGCGCCGCGCCCGAGCGCGTCCGCCACGAACATCGGGCCGAGCGCCGAGCCGCCGATGCCGATCGCAAGCACGCGCCGGAAGCGCTCCGCGCGCGGCGGCGTGACGCGCCCCGCGTGCACGTCGCTCGCGAAGCGCTTCACCTGCGCGAGCCCGCTACGGATCGCATCCGCGAGCGCCGGGCTCGGCGCAAGCTCCGGGGAGCGCAACCAGTAGTGGCCGACCTGGCGCCCTTCGTCCGGGTTCGCGATCGCGCCCGCCTCGAGCGCTTGCATGGCGTCGAAGGCGCGTTCGAGGGCGGGCTGCATGCGCGCGAAGAACGCGTCGTCGTAACGCATGCGGCTGACGTCGAGGTCGAGGCCGGGCGGCACGGGGCAGAGCGTGGCCTGATAGCGCTGCCACGGCGTGCGAGACGTCATCTCCGGCTCAGGATGAGCGAGGTTCCGCCTCCGCCGCAAGGAGAGCCCGCTTGCGCCAGCTGGCGAAGCGGTAGCCGCCGACGCCGCCGGTCTTCGGGACGACGCGATGGCAGGGCACCGCGAGCGGCGTGGGGTTCGTGGCGCAGGCGCGTGCGACGGCGCGGGCTGCGCGCGGCTGACCGAGCGCGGCGGCCAGCTCGCCGTAGCCGCGCCGCTCGCCGTGCGGAATGCGGCGTAGCGCATCCCACACGCGGCGCTGGAAGCGGCTGCCCGCCACGTCGAGCGGTACGAGGCTGGCGTCGGCGCGGCCCTCGCACGCGGCGGCCAGCGTGTCTGCCCAGTGCTCGACGCGGGTCTCGCCGCGCGCGAGCGCGGCGCACGAAGGCTCGCGCACGAGCGTGGCGCAGGGCAGCTCGCGTGCCAGCGCCGCTTCGAGCGCCTTGCCGCTCGCACCGAAGCGCACGTGGCAGACGCCGCGCTCGCTGGCGGCGACGAGCAACAGGCCGAGCTTCGTAGGGCGCAACGTGTACGTGAGCTGTCGCTGCATGGCTTCCTCCTGCGCGCTTGCAGCGAGTCTCGGGCGAGCGGCGCCTCGCGACCGGCCGGATTCGGACACGGCGTCGCCAGGCGGGAGGTCCGAAAACGGCTAGTCCCGGCCGGGACCCGGGGGCATACTGGCGGGCGTGCCGCTCGATCCCGACCTGTGTTACCGCGCGCTCGCGAGCCGCGACGCACGCTTCGATGGCCGCTTCTTCACGGCTGTCGAGAGCACCGGCATCTACTGCCGCCCGGTCTGCCCGGCGCGCACGCCGCTGCGCCGCAACTGCCGCTTTTACCCGTCCGCCGCGGCGGCCGCGCAAGCGGGCTTTCGCCCGTGCCGCCGCTGCCGGCCCGAGGCGGCGCCCGGCAGCCCCGCCTGGCACGGCAGCTCTGCGGCGGTGACGCGTGCGCTGCGCCTCGTAGGCGAGGGCGCGCTCGACACCAGCAGCGTGGAGCAGCTCGCGGCGCGGGTCGGCGCAGGCGGTCGCCATCTGCGCCGCCTGTTCGAGCAGCACCTCGGCGCGTCTCCGCTGGCTGTCGCGCAGACGCGGCGCGTGCATTTCGCGAAGAAGCTGCTCGACGAGACCAGCCTGCCGATCACGCAGATCGCCCATGCGGCGGGCTTCGCGAGCCTGCGCCGCTTCAACGACGCCATGCGCAGCGCGTTCGCCGCCTCGCCACGCGAGCTGCGGCGCGGGCGGCGCGCGAGCAGCAAAGAGGTACTGCTCACGCTGCGGCTCGCGGCGCGTCCGCCGTTCGACGGCCGAGCGCTGCTCGCCTACCTGGCGCTGCGTGCGCTGCCGGGCGTCGAGGAGGTGAGCGGGGATGTGTATCGCCGCAGCGTGCGGGTGGGCGACGAGAGCGGGGTGATCGCGGTCGCACTCGACGCCGAGGCGGCGGGCGTGCGGCTCACGCTGCCCGCGCAGCTCGTGCCCGCGGCGGTGCATCTCGCGGCGCGCGTGCGCCGGATCTTCGACCTCGACGCCGACCCGGCGCCGATCCGCGCACGCCTGCGGCGCGATCCCGCGCTCGCCGCCCGGCTGCGGCGCAGCCCGGGCGTGCGCGTGCCGGGCGCGTACTCCGGCTTCGAGCTGGCGGTGCGCGCCGTGCTCGGGCAGCAGGTCACCGTGGTCGGTGCACGCACGCTGGCCGGGCGCCTCGCCCGCGCGCACGGTACGAAGCTCGCGTCCACGGACGGCACGATCGAGCGCGTGTTCCCGTCCGCGGCGACGCTCGCGCGCGCCGAGCTGGCCCCTCTCGGGCTCACGCGCACGCGCGCCACGGCGCTCGGTGCGTTGGCGCGCGCAGTGGCTGCCGGCGACCTCGACCTCGAGGGCGGGCAGGCGCCCGAGGAAGTGCGCCGCCGGCTGCTCGCGCTGCCGGGCATCGGGCCATGGACCGCTGACTACGTGCTGCTGCGCGCGCTCGGCGAGCCGGATGCGTTCCCGGCCGGCGACCTCGGTCTGCGGCGCGCACTCGGTCCGCCGGGACAGCCACTTGCACCACGTGACCTCGACGAACGCGCGAAGTCCTGGCAGCCCTGGCGCGGCTACGCCGCGCTGCTGCTCTGGGGTGGGGCGAGCGAGGCGTAGGAGCTTGCGCGACAGAAGCGAAACGACCTGAAGTAACCGATGGGCGGCGCGAAGAACTCTTGCAGCGTCGGAGGCCGGGCCGGGTGGACCGGTCGCCGCTCCGGCGCTGGTCGGGTGTCGGCGCCGCGCGCTTCGTACGCGCCAGCGCTCGTTGTGCCGCCGTGCCAGCGCCCGGCTCCGGCTGCTCTCGCTCGCGGCGCCTCCGCGCCGACCGGACTCCACCCGGCCCCGGGGCCGAGAGGCGTGCAAGAGCTGCCGTGCACGGCTTGTTCCGAACGGGCGCCAGGAGGACAATGGGCAGCCGAAGAACGTGTTAGGCGGCGGGTCGGAGGAGGAGAGATGTCGGACACCATCTCCAGCATCCTGGACGCAATAGACACCTTCCTGCGGTACGTCGCTCCTGGCTTTATTGCGCTCGCACTCTGGTTGCTCGCCTATCCAAGTCTCTCTGATGATCCCGCTGATCTCATTCGTGCGCATCCCGAAGTGGCGCTTGTCGGCGGCCTAATCCTTGGTGTCACGCTCAACAGTATTCATGTCGCCCTGATCGAAGACTTGTTCACCATGCTCGTCTATCTGGCGTACCACATTCCATTTCTCCGAAATCGACTTCCGGTCAGCATGCAGAAGCTCTCCACCGTCCAGAAGTTCCGGGCGATCGAGGCTCAGCGAATCAAGCGACGCATATCGAGCGATGGCCCAGCGAAGCGCTTCCAAGACGAAAACGACGCATACGCTGCCACCCTCACGTTCCTCTACTGCTCGAGTTACTCAGGCCTAGGCATTGCCGTCTACCAATACTTCTCCAACCAGTGCCTCTTTTCGCTCGTGCTGTGGTCCGGTGTCCTATTCCTTCTCTTCGCGCTCGCATGCGACTTCCGGTATGCCGGTCTAGACGTCTGGGCTGCCCGTGAATTCCCCAGGCTTGATTCACAATCTCTGAACGGTCGGGCTGATGGTTTACAGAAGTCCGGGTAGATCCTTTACACCCTTTGGGCGTCGTCAGACACCAGTGATTCCTTCCGAAGAGCGCGGCCCAACAAGTGATCGTGATCGAGCAGTCGCCGCGGGGTGACCGCGCTCGGGGCCGGGGGGAGTCCGGTCGGCGCGGAGGCGCTTGGGCGGGAGCAGCCGGAGCCGGGCGCTGGCACGGCGGCACGACGAGCGGTGGAGCGTGAGGAGCGCGCTGCGCCGCCACCCGAGCCAGCGCCCGCAGCGGCGAGCCGGTCCCCCCGGCCCGGCCTCTGCCTCCGCACGCCTCCTCCTGCTAGCGCGGCGCACAGGGGATGTGCTCTAGGATCCGCGCCCGATGCGCTTCGCAGAGCGACCGCGGATGCTGGCTGCGGCCGCGCTCGCTGCGGCGCTGCTGGGCGCACTCGCGTTGCTGTGGCTCGAGGCCACGCGAGCGGACGGCGTGCCGTTCTTCCCGCGCGAGGCGCCCGCCGAGTGGATTCTGTACCCGCTCGCGCCGAATACGTTCGTGCGCTCGCAGCTCGAGCTCGAGGCGCTCTTCACGCGCGAGCTGACTCTCCCGGCGGCACCGCAGAGCGCGCGCCTGCGCGTGCGTCTGCACCGTGCCGGTCGCGTGCTCGTCAATGGCGCGCCCGTCGCCTTCGCAGCGAGCAGCGGCGAGCGCTGGAAGGAGGCGCGTGAGGGCGACGTCGCGGCGCTGCTGCATGCGGGCAGCAACCGGGTCGAGGTGCACGCGAGCGCGCGCTTCGGGCCGCCCGCGCTCTGGCTGGTGCTCGATGCCGGCGCCGAGCGGCTGGTGAGCGATGCGAGCTGGACGGTCTCGCTGATGGGGGCGGAGGAGACGCCGGCGCGGCTGGCGCGCGAGCCGATGAGCCGCTGGGCGCGCACGCAGGCCAGAGGCGCGGAGCTCGATGCGCAGAATCCGCGGCCACTCGACGCGCTGCGCGCCCGTCTGCCGACGCTCGTGGGCCTGTTCGCGCTGGCTGGCGCCGTGGCCCTCGCCGTGGCGCGCGGTCTGCTGGGCACACGCCGGCTCTCGCCGCGCGTGACGCTCGGCGCCTGGCTCGCAGCGGCCGCGGTCTGGATCGCGCTGTTCGCGCACAACCGCGCGTTGCGTCCCTCCTGGGGCTTCGACTCGCATGCGCATGCGGACTACGTCGCCTTCCTGCTCCAGCACGGCAGCGTTCCGCTCGCCGACCAGGGCTGGCAGATGTATCAGCCGCCGCTCTACTACGTGCTCGCCGCGGGTGTGGCGCGACTCGCCGGCTTCGCGAGCGTCGAACCCGAAGCGGTCGAGGCGCTGCGCTGGCTCGGCTGCGTCGCCGCACTGCTCCAGTCCGGCTTCCTGCTGCTCGCGCTGCGCGAGCTGCTGCCCGAACGACCGGGCCTCGTGCTGTGCGCCTTCGTGTTCGGCGCCTTCCTCCCGCTCCAGCTCTACCTGTTCCAGTTCGTCACGAACGAGACCTGGGTGGCAGCACTGGTGACCGGGGCGCTGTGGTGGACGATCCGCATGCTGCGCCACCCGGCAGCGGATCTGCGCCAGCACGCGATCCTCGGCGTCTTCCTCGGCCTCGCCATGCTGGCGAAGTTCAGCGCGCTGATCCCACTCGTTCTGTGTCCCGCAGTGCTGCTCGTGCAGCGCTGGCTGGCAGGGCGCACGCCGGCGCGCGGGCTGCTGGCGCGGCTGGCCGTCACCCTCGGCGTGGTGCTGCTGCTGTGCGGCTGGCACTACCTGCGCGTCGCGCTCCACTTCGGCGGCAATCCCTTCGTCGGCAACTGGGACGCCGCGAGCGGCTTCAGCTGGTGGCAAGACCCCGGCTACCACGTGCGGGACGACTACCTGCGCTTCGGGCTGGCGCTCGAGCGGCCGCTGCTGAGCGCGTTCGCCTCGGTCCCCGATGCGCTCTACTCGACGCTCTTCGGCGACGGGCTGCTCTCCGGCAGCGGCTTCGCCCACATCACGCCGCCCTGGGATCTCTCGTTGATGGCGGCCGGCTACCTCGTCGCGCTCGGCCCCTGCCTGGCGCTGCTGCTCGGGGTGGTGCTGGCCGGCGCAGACTTCGTGCGCACGCCGCGCGCGGAGCGCGGCCTCGCGCTCGCACTGCTCGGCGCCACCGGCTTCGCGCTGCTCAGCCTCACGCTGCGGCTGCCGTTCTACGCGCAGGCCAAGGCCTTCTACGGCGCGTCGGCGCTGGCACCGCTCGCGCTGTGCTTCGCGTTCGGCTTCGATGCGCTTGCGCTGCGCCGGCGCTGGCTCGCTCCGCTCGGCGTGGCGTGGCTCGCGGGCTGGGCGGCGCTCGCGCTGGCGAGCTTCTTCGCGCCGGCCGAGCGCCTGGCGCAGGATCCGACACAGCGCTCGGGGGTGGTGGATCGCGAGGGCTGGATCGCGAGGGCCAATGCGGCGCTCGCAGGAGGACGCAGCGAAGAGGGCATCGAAGCGCTGCGCCACGCGCTGGTGCTCGATCCCGACCAGGCGCGGGTCGGACCCGTCCTGGCGCAGCTGCTGGTACGCGCGGGCCGGAGCGACGAAGCGCTCGCGGCTGCGCGTGCAGCCGTGCGCGTCACGCCCACGGAGCCTTCGCTCCATGCGCTCCTGGCGGAGCTGTGGCGTGCGCAGGGGGATGCCGAGCGTGCGGCGTTCCATCGGGCTGCCGCGCGCAGCGTGCTCCCGCCTAGGGCGCGCTCTGCTCGAGACCGGTGAGCAGCTCCCGCGCGGCGGCGTCCTCGGGCCAGGCCCCCAGGAGGGCGCGCAGGTGGCGCTGCGCCGCGTCGCGGTCGCCGTGATCGCGCGCGAGGAACGCAGCCGCCGCGAGCAGCTCGCGATCGCCGGGCCGGCGCGCGAGCGCCCGCTCGAGCGTTTCCCGTGCAAGACGTGGCTCGCCGCGATCTTCGAGGGCGAGCGCGAGCCCCTGCACGACGCGGGGGTTGTCCGGGGCGAGCGTCGCGGCAAGCGACAGCTCGGCAAAGGCCTCGTCACGGCGGCCGGTGCGGATCAGCAGCAGGCCGAGCGCGAAGTGCGGCTCAGCCAGCTGAGGAGCCACCGCCAGGGCCTTTCGCAGCGCGACCTCGGCAGCGTCCTCGCGGCCCTGGCTGCGCTCGAGGTCGGCGAGGTTCACCCAGGCCGGCACGAACCAGGGCGAGCTGCGCAGGGCCTCCTGATAGGCTCGGCGCGCGGCGCCCTGATCACCCTGCGTGGTGTGCAGCAGGGCGAGATTCACGAGCGCCTCGGGTCGATCGGCGGTCGTCTCCTGCGCGGCGCGGTAGTCGGCGAGCGCGCTCGCGAGCAGGCTGCGTTCGGCGGGGCGGAACAGCGAGGCGGGGACGTCCGCAAGCACGCGCGCGGCGTCGCTGCGCACGGAGAGCAGGGGATCGCTGAGCAGCGGCAGCACGCCCGGGAGCCGTGCGCTCGGCTCGAGGCCGCGCGCGGCCTCGAGCGCGCCGAGCCGCACCAGCGCGTCCGCATCGCCGAGCCCGCGCCGGATCGCAGCGCTCCCGGCCGCCAGGTCCGGCGCCGCGAGCAGCGTGAGCGCCGTGGCGCGGGCGATGCCCGGCTGCCCGGCGTCGCCTGCCAGGTCGACCAGCGCAGCTTCGGCACCCGGCACTCCGTTGCGCCCGGCGTGCAGCGCCTCTGCGTAGTGCGGCGTGCCGCTGCGTCCGCCCGGGAACCAGCGCCTCACCCTGTCCGCCGCCCAGCGCGGCGCGCGCTGGCTGTGACAATCGTTGCACGCGTTCGGCGTGCCCAGCGCGACCGAGAGATCGGGACGCGGCACACGGAACGAATGGTCGTGGCGCACGTCGATGCCCATGTAGACGCGGCTCGGCATGTGACACGCCACGCAGTCCGCGCCGGTGCTGCCCACGAGGTGGTGGTGGTGCTCGGGCGTGTCGAAGGCGGCGGGCCGGTGGCACTGCCCGCAGAGCGCGTTGCCCTCGGCGCGCAACGCCAGCGTGTGCGGCTCGTGGCAGTCGCTGCACGTGACGCCGGCCGCGACCATGCGGCTCTGCACGAAGGAGCCGTACTCGTAGGCCTCGCCCTGGATCTGACCGTCCGCCGTGTAGAGGCCCTCCTCGAGCAAGGCCGGGCGGTGCGTGTCGAGGAAGGGCGCACCCGTGGCGCCGCCCTCGCGCAGCAGCGTGCGCCGCGCATGACAGGGCGCGCAGACCTCGAGCTGGGTGTGGGCGGACAGCGGAGGCTCGCGCCGTGCGATCCGCTCGCCCTCGGCGAGCAGCCAGCGCGCCGGCTCGCCCTGCGGAACGGGGAGGCCCGGCCCGCCCGCGCCCGCGCCCGCCTCTGCCCACGCGACGTGCCGCGAGCCGGAGCCGTGACAGGCCTCGCAGGCCACGTCGAGATCGGACCAGGTCGTGGCATAGCTCGCCTGCACACGGTCGTAGCCGCGGCGCAGGTTCGTCGAGTGGCAGTCGGCGCAGCCGCCGTTCCAGCTCTGCGAGGGCGCTGTCCAGTGCAGCACGTCGCCGGGCGGCGTCACCTCGTCGGGATAGAGCGAGTACCAGCGCTGTCCGCCCGCCGCTCGCGCTCGTGCATCCCAGGCGACCGTGAGCGCCTGGAAGCGACCCTTCGGCAGCGGCAGCAGCAGCTGCTGGAGCGGATCCACGCCGAAGCCGTACGCGACCTCGAAATCGGCGGAGGCGCCGTCCGGCCCCTCGGTGTTGACGAAGCGACGGCCGTCGCGCTCGAAGAAGGTGGTGACGGCGCCGTGCTGCGCGAAGCGCGCGCCCGCGAAGTCGCCGAGCAGGCTCTCGGCGCTCGCGACTTCCATCGCGCGATCGTGATCGGAGCCGCGCCAGGCCTCCGTCTCGCGCGCGTGGCAGTCGGCGCAGCGCGCGGCGCCGACGTGCGCGAGCGGCGCCGGCGCGGCGGGCGCGGGGGCTGCTGCCTGCTCGCGCCCGCAGGCGGTGGCGAACACGACACCGAGCAGACATCCAACCAGTCGCGAGGACACGGCGCGTGTTAGCAGCGCTCGTGCAGGCGGGTCAATCGGGTGCTCGGCGCCGCGGCCGGAGCAGGCCGGAGAGCGCCGCGAGCGCGAGGAACGCGAGCAGGAACGTGACGACCCCGGTGCCCTTGTGGAGGGGTGTCTCGAGGAAGCCGGGCCACACGGCGGCAATCGCGATCAATGCAAGGATGCGAGCCAGGTTGGCGGCGAAGGCCACGGGTGCTGCCGCCACGAGCACGAGGGCGCGCCGGGCCGGGCTCGTGACGAGCTGCGCGATCACCAGCGCGAAGGCGAGCGAGCCGTAGAGCGTCGAGAAGCCGCTGCACGCCTCCGTGATCTCGAAGCCGCCGTGCGAGAGCTGGAGCATGCTGTCGACGCGCGCGACGTGGATGCGGAGCCCCACCAGCACTGCCTCGGTGGCCGCTGCGCTGAGTGAGCGCAGCAGCTCGTGAGCGGCGGAGTCGTAGTCGACCGGTAGGCCGAAGGGCGCAAGCGACAGCGGCAGCCAGAGCCGGCGCAAGCCCTCGCGACCGAGCAGCAGCAGGACGAGACCGGGCAGGGCGACCACGAGCCCGCAGGCGGCCAGCGTGGGGCTCGCGCGCAGCGTCCCGAGCGCGAGCAGCGCAAGCGCGCCCCCGAGCACGGGAGCGCACCACGCGCTGGCTTCGAAGCGTTCGACCGGCCGCTCCCGCAGCGACCCGCGACCGAGCCAGAACATCGCGATCGGGACGAACAGCCCGTGCGCGTTCTGCCACACGCTCTGGGTCCAGCGCGTCACCAGCCACATCAGGCTCGGCAGGAAGGCCAGCGCAACCAGCGCGGCGGCGGCCAGCGCCCACGGCGCCGGCCGGACGCCGGCCCGTCGTAACGGCCGCGGCTCCGCGCGGCGCCACCAGCCGGTGCGGCGTGCGGCAAAGGCCGCCGCGGCCGCCATCCCACCCGTGACGAACGAGGTCCAGGCCCACGCGCCGAAGGGCGAAGGCGTGAGCGGGCTGAACGTCACCAGCACACCCACGGCCAATGCGACGCCCGCGTCCCGGGCCCAGCGCGGGGCTCGAGAACCGCCAGCGCAACGCCGCCGCTTATCTCGATGCGCTGCTCGCGCCGCTGCTCGAGCAGCTCGCGGCCGACCGCGAGCCGCCGCTCGTCGTGGTGACCGGCGACCATGGCGAGGAGTTCTTCGAGCGCGGGCGGCTCGGCCACACCTGGGACGTGAACGACGAGATGGTCCGCGTGCCGCTCTTTCTCTGCCTGCCCGAGGCTGCCCGCACGCGCTACCGCTACGCGGATCACGGGGACGTCTTCCCGACCTTGTTCGACGTGCTGGGTGTCGCGACCGAGGGTGGCCCGTTCATGACGGGGAAATCGCTGCTCGACTACGCGCCGGAGCGCGACCTGGCGCTCACCGGTGTGCCGCGCCGGCGTGCGCGCCTGCGCATGGCGGTGGCGGGCGACGGTCTCAAGATCCACTTCCTGCCCTTCGGCGTGCTGCGGCCGACGGCGATCTTCGGGATGGGCGACGAGCCGCTCGCCGAGCCGCCGCGCCCGGCGGTCGTCGAACTGCTGCGCCGCGCCGCGGAGCGGCAGCGCGTCAGATGACCTGCTTCTCCCGCAGGGCGCTGATGCGATCCCAGTCCCAGCCGAGCAGGTCCATCAGGATCTCTTCGGTGTGCTGGCCCAGCTCGGGAGCCGGCATGCGTACGCTGCCCGGCGTCTCCGAGAGCTGGACCGGAACGCCGACCATCTTCGTCGGGCCGCACTGTGGGTGGTCGAGCGTGACGATGTAGTCGTTGGCCTGCACCTGCGGATCGTCGGGCAGCTCGTCCACGCTGTTCACGATCGTGAAGATGTAGTCGCCCGCGTCCTCGTTCAGGATGCGGATCCACTCGGCGCGCGGCTTGCTCGCGAAGGCGGCGTCGAGCACGGCGACGCACTCGGCCGCGTTCCCGGCGCGCACGTTCAGATCCTTGAAGCGCACGTCGGTCGCCAGCTCGGGGTGACCGATGGCGCGCGCGAAGTCGGCCCAGTAGCGGTCGGCCTGGAGCATGGCGAGCGCGAGCCACTTGCCGTCCTGGCAGCGGTAGTGGTTCCAGAGCGGGTTGAAGGCGCGCGCGCGGAAGCTGCGCGGCATCGCCACGCCCGCCATCAGCTTCATCGAGACCGAGAGGCCCTGTAGGAACAGCATCGAGCCGAGGTGCGAGCCGTTCACCTCCTGGCCGCGGCCGCTGCGCTCGCGGGCGAAGAGCGCGGTCATCACGCCGTAGGCGAGCATCGCGCCGCCCATCTGGTCGGCGATGCCGCCCGAGATGCCGAGCGGCGGCATGTCGGGCTCGCCGGCCGCGAGCATGATGCCCGAGCG
>Ga0247727_10008670_pt1 | contig 18771 bp, 16 predicted proteins | sample WisWelCaveWW1625_FD_202498 | JGI IMG/M metagenome (GOLD analysis project Ga0247727, IMG submission 202498) | Biofilm microbial communities from Wishing Well Cave, Virginia, United States - WW16-25 | ecosystem: Environmental > Aquatic > Deep subsurface > Groundwater > Cave microbial mat | place... | reverse complement strand
AAAGGAATGACGCCAAAGCCATATTCGCTGTGTTCCACTGTCTTATGCCGAAAAATAACTTCTGTCTCTATTCGACGTCCTGCGGCAAAGGCGCCGGCGACGAGAACGATGCGATCATAGCCTTCGCGACCAAACTTAGGTCGTACCCGCCAGCCGTTTTCGGATAAAAACGTTTCCCACTCGCCGTCGATAGATTCCGGATCGGCCTGTGACCAATCTACAATTCGAGGTAAGATTGGAGCTTGAGGATCATAATCGAACTGCATCGAAGTGGTCTCTTGCCTGCCGCCATAGGCTACCGCATGAATGGTGAGCGTATTGGTTCCCGGACAAAGCTCATGAGCATTTAATTCAATAACAAAAAATGGTGCGGGCGCCCGAGGCCCTCCTTTTCCAATGTCAAGCCCCGGCCCATCGTTTAGCCGATACTTCACCTGCCTGGCTATTTTTGATAAGGAGCCGTGGATATTGGCCGTGAAGTCGCCATAGCGACGGGAATACATCTTTGGCATTGGGAAGATCTTCACAAGCTGCAAATTTAGGCGATTTCGATTTTTTTTCTCATTTGCATCAGGCATGGTCGTCGCATCGGTTGCTGCTTCGTCATCAGGATGTATGTCTATATCGCGAGCTTTTTATAAAATCGCGCATTAGCAAACGAGAAAAGTTTTGTTTCACGATATCCTTTTATTCTCGCCTGCAAGGAAAACGGCAGCCTTTTGAAAACCTGTTTTAGCCCTTTTTTGATGCCTGTATATGAGGAGAGTGTTCTTTCTTGATTCCAGAGGCTGACATAGTCGCTTTGCAGCAGCGAGTGAGCAAACACGGAGGTATCACTGGTTTTCTGCGCTTCCACCATCATCATGACTGGTCCTCGTGAGACGAGTCCGACTCTACTCCGCACCTGTGCAGGATCCGTGACTTCGTATACATTGCGATTGGAAGTCAGTTCGACGCTGGGGAACAGAGCTTCAAACAAAATGATCCTTCTTAACGCAAAACCATTTTCCGGCGCAAAAATTCTAAACATCAATTCGGGGCTGAATTGATAAAATCCATGTCCACATAAGTTATTTGCGGGAGTCGTAATAAAGATATTGCCTCCAACCTTCAACATCTTCATCAGATTGGCGATAGCAACCGGGAAATTAAAAACATGCTCTAATGAACCGGCTTCAATTACCGTATCAAAACGTTCCAAGAGATGGTCTGGCACCGGTTGATTGAGATCATGAATAAGGTTGGCGCCTTCATAATCGGAATAATCGAGCATGGTGATAGAAGTAGCGCCTAAAAAATCACGCAGGAATTCGTCCGAAAAGTCACCAAATTTATAATTCATCAGTGGCGTGGTTTTGGATTGGGGAAAACTGGCACGATATACTCGTCGCAATAGCGTTACTTCTGCAGGGTGCAGCTTCAGGGAAAGGTGTGCGATGGTAAGGGTATCCTTAAAGGATGCGCCCCTTAATCGTGCTTCCCATAGTATTTTTGCATGTTGATAATTAATTCCCATGACAGATACTCACATACTGACGCCATAAATTTTCAACAACCCGCTCGTATGAAAAGAGCTGCATCGCGCGTTCTCGTCCGGCTTTCCCCATCGCTTTCCTTGTTTCTTCGCTTTCAAGCAAGTACTGAATCGCATCGGCTAAGGCGGTCGGATTATCCGGTTCAACCAATACACCAGTTTGGCCATCTTCAACCGTTTCTACAATGCCGCCGGTGCGTGTGGCAATGACGGGAACCCCTGCCGCCATGGCCTCGATCGGCGGAATCCCAAATGGCTCGTCCCACACCGACGGAAAGACAAAGATATCTGCCTGCCGATAATAGTTCAGCAATTCATGATGTGCGACGGAATTTCGAAAGGCTACTTGTTGCGTCATGCCATTTGAAAGTCTATCCTGTAAGTGTGAAAAGTAGCTGCCGGAGTAAAATGCAGCCAAATCTGTAACCTTGGAGTTATCACTCAACGCCACAATGAATTCAAAGGGCGCTGCTCCGATCGGACCGACGATTTCAAGCTGCGTCTGGGGAAAACGTTCAATCACCTTCTTAAAAGCTTCTAGTAAAACATGAATCCCTTTTTCTGGAGAAACTCTGCCGACGAATAATAACCGCGTCACACTATTCTCTTTCTTCACGCGGTGACCATTTTCAGGGAGAAAATAGGCAACGTCGGCGCCATTATGAACGGTTTGGCAACGACTGGCAAACCGGGGGAAAGCGCGACGAATTTTTTCGGTTATATACTCACTGCAACCGATGACCAAATCGGCGGCGTTGAGCCGCCGTTCAATCATGGCCGGATTGAGCTTGGTCAACCATTCACAGCGCATGTTCAAGACAATCTTAATTTTGGGATTGAAGGCCCGGATGATCGGAACAAACTGTGAGAAATTCAGAATGTGAACCACATCGCATTGTTGCCTCTTTAAATCGCTTGCCACTTGCAAAACGTATCCCAGGTAATAAAAGAACGAGGCAAAAAGGGAATATCTAATCTTGAGCATTCCTAAAAATCGTTCGAGCAATTTGAACCAACCTTTATCGAGGCCGATGGGAATACGTCGATATTGCACTCCATCGATATAATCGACTTGCTTCCGCCAATGGCCGCCTTTGGTATAAACGATGACCTCGTAAGAGCGCGCGAGACGGCGCGCGACTTCGTAGGTCCAAACGGTTAAAGAACTTTTCGGCGGCAGCGCGAATCCATCGAGAGGCTGACTGACGAAAGCGATTTTCATTGCTTTTAAAGGCCTTTTTTCGTTGCGGTTCTCTTTTCGTTGCAAAATTCAGATTTTATATCGTTGCTCATTTCACTAAATAACGCTTGATAGCGTCGCGCAAATAATTCTAAGGCAAATTCTTGTTCGGCTTTTTGACGCGCACGTTGCGAGAGCCGCTGGTAGCGATTACCATCTTCGAGCACCCAGGCAATGCCTCGCGCTAAATCTTCCACTTGATAAGGTTGTGCGAGATAGCCATTCTGCTGATGCTCGATGAGATCGGCCATGCCGCCAATATTGAAGGCGACGCAAGGCGTTCCACAAGCAATCGCTTCCATCACCGTCGTTGGCAAGTTATCTTGCAGTGAAGGCGCAACGAATACATCTGCCGCAGCATAAGCCAGCGCGAGAGAGATATCATCGCTCAGCCTACCCAAGTAGTGCGACTTAAAGCCTAAATCGGGCCGAGGACTAGGCTGAGAAAAACCAAAAACAACGACCTCGACCTTATCTTGCCATCCGGACTTGCTCAGGCTTTGCAGTGCAGGTTGCAGCAGATGAAATCCCTTCCGATAATTATTTTCCCATGCGCCAAAAAGGACGATTTTCTTCTTGTGAGGCCAATTAAGCCACTCGCGTGCGACTTGACGATCTATTGGTTTAAACCTTGCGATATCAATGCCATTGGGGATCACTTCGATTCGTGCATTCTTGAAGAGAGAACTGGAGCGAGCGCATTTAGCTAACCATGAGCTGGGAGTAACAAGGGTTAGATTAAAATCTTTCCAAGCCCTGGATTTGCGCCGCCATACCCAACGCGATAGATCCAAATCTTTACTACTCTTAAGTCGTGGACAGGCGCCACAAGCATCGGTATAGCGATCACAATCATCACTAAGGTGACATCCGCCGGTGAACGCCCACATATCGTGAAGCGTCCATACGATGGGCTTTTGCAGTTTCGAGAGCGTTTCGATGCGCAGCATGCCATTGCAAATCCAATGTAAATTAACTACGTCCGGACCAAGTTGCGCCACTTTTGAAGCCAGCGCATCCGGAACCCACTGGAGCGAAAATGTGGCGCGATCGCGATGCGGGTAAAAGCTCAAGGGCAAATGATCCAAAGTTTGATTTGGCAGCAGCCGTTCAAGCGCCCGAACCAATTTAACGAGCTTGGACTTTGGCGCAACCATAACCGCATCGTCATCCACCTCTTTATTTTGCGTGAGCATTTGGACATGGACTCCCATTCCCTGCAGGTTCTGATATAGTCGATAGGCTGCACCTCCAGCGCCTCCCTTGGTAGAATTACAGATTAGCAAAACCTTCACTGCTTATTTTCTCCGACTTGGGAACTCAGCATTGAACCAACCATCGACACAAGCCACCCATTGTCCAGCGTCGATGAAATGCGGATCAATATGGTGCATTCCCGATGCGTTCCAGCCGATTCCGTCAGCGGCCAATATTGAGGCATGGCGATTTTCCTGTTCGTGATAGTCTGTGGTCGTCAGCGTCGTAATTTCAAAGGCCCGAACCTTAGTCCCGTAGATAGGATGACAATCCTGGGTGTAGCGAACCACGCGGTCATTGATGGCTAACACTCGGCCAGCCGGTCTGGCAATGTGTCCATTGCCTTGGATGATGGGACTCTTAGGATGCTCGCGCCATGGCCCCATCATGTCATCAGCATAATAGAGCCGCAGCGTGTCATGCTTAACATTAGGATTGGTTTCCGTAAACAACCACCATTTGTTGCCATGACGACAAATCGAAGCATCGACATAATAGGGTCCGCGCAGCAGCGTGCCGATGAACGTCCACTGGGTGGGAAATGGCGCGGCTTTGTATAATCGAATCGAGTTGGCTTTTTGAGTCTCCGGAATCATGTAATATTCATTCAGCCATTCAAAAACGTAGGGATAAGAAAGATGAAAAGGTTCGGCAAGCACGATTTGTCGATAAGTCCACTTCACTCCATTGTTACTAATCGCCAACCCAATTTCTCCCTTTCTGGTTTGTTGATTCAGGACCTCAAAAAACATGTGCCAGATGCCATCGACTTTGAGCATGAACGGATCTGCAACAAACGCCGCCTGGATGTCTGATACATCCTTCCGCGTCAGAACCGGATTGTCGATGTTCTCAGCAGGAGAAAAATCAAACGGCGATTTGCCCATATAGATTCCAATCGACCATTCGGCCTGTTGTTTCCTGGGTGCATCTGGCGATTGTGTAATCATCACTGGGAAAAGCAATTTCCAGTAGCGTTTATAATGTTCCCATTGAGCCCTTAGCCGGTGGCGGACAGATATAGACAACGTTCGTCGTCCTAGAAAAAGCGCCAGCCTTTGCATATACTTTACGGGATCACGGCCAAAACTTGATAGGCTGTGCAGGATCGGATGGTGATATGGCCACAATTCTTTTTGCAGAACCTTCCATACCTCATCAGCCTTGATCTCTTGCCGCAACATATCTCTGTAAGCCAATTCAAGAAAATTAACCGCGACGCACGATGGTATCCGGTCTTCGCTGCAATCATCGTGCGGGCATCCGGATGCACCCGATGCCGGTACCAACACTCGTTAGCCACGAATATGGGTGCGTGAAGGCTGAGTTTAGCGTAAAAAACTTGATCTTCGTACATGCCCCTGAAAGTTTCTTCGAATCCATTCATACTTTCTACTATCTCATGTCGCACCAGGATACAGGAAGGTCCGGGCACAGCAACCTCGTTTTGCAAGAATAGCGTGATTAACTTTGTTGGTTCGATTAGAAGATTGGACTGTACACCGAGTGCTTGTATGGAGTCACGCGGGATATCTTCAGGATTGCCAGTCCAGCTGTACCACCATTGAGCACGACCGTAGATCATAGCCGCCTCGGGATGAGAGTTCAGGATTTCAACTTGCTGTTCGAGTTTATGCGGCAACCAGACATCATCAGCATCCAGAAAAGCGATGTACGCACCTTTGGCGTTGCCAATGCCCAGATTGCGTGAAGCGCTCATGCCCCGATTCTGGTGACCATCGTGCTCCAGGTAACGTACCTTCCCTGGGTATTGTTCAGCATACCTCAGGGCAATTTCAGTGCTGGCATCCGTTGAGCCATCGTCCACGAGCAAAAGCTCCCAGTTATTGTAGATCTGAGTGAACACACTCTCAATCGCTTCCTGGATAAATTTTTCAGCGTTCAAGAAGATAATGATAACAGAGGCCAATTGACTATTCATCCTATTTCACCTTCTTGGTTGTAAACCGGACGACTTCGCTAAAATCCTTTTCAATCTGGCTAAAGATTGGTAAGTACGGTCTTTGAAGAAATATACCCATAAAGGGAATATCGGCTCTGTCACTAATGCCGCCACCTCAGGAAACTGCCGGTAAGCGTGGAGATAATGTCGAATCGCCCAATAATTTTCCCATTTTCTGCGCTCTTTGGCTCTCCTGGCTGTTTCTATCAACCTTGTGATCCAGCCTTGCTGAATGTCGCATAGTTTCTTCTCCTCCAACCTCTCCGCATTCCTGGATAGCCATTCTTCGACTGTGCCATGCCAGAGCGTTTGAATCGCCGGATTAGCGCTTTGATTTGTGTCATGGAGTCGAAGACCTGTCAAGGGTTCACTGACGAGACATATTCCCCCTGGTTTATGCATAATCAACTCCAGGTGATAGATTAGATCTTCTGCATAACGCGTCCACGTCGGGAATCGTGCGGGGACGCTTTTGCGGACAATAACGCTTGAGGGACTTCCAAACGAATTCCACACCGCCATATATTCGATACTATAGCGGACCTCTGGCGGTATGAGTGAGACATCGGCAATACTTTTCCCCGCTCCAAAAACAAAGTAATTGGTGTGAACACACATCACCTCAGGAGTAATGACTTCCAACTGTCGTTCCAGCTTTGTCGGTTTCCAGAGATCATCTGCATCCAGAAACGCGATCCAGTCGCCTTGCGCTGCGTCGATGCCGCGATTGCGGGCGATGGATTCCCCTTGATTCTTTTGCCGGATGATACGTACGGGAGGACCAAATGACTCCGCGATGGCAGCGGAATCGTCTGTGGAGCCGTCATCAACCACGATCACTTCCAAAGGCGGATGAGTCTGTTGTAATGCAGACGCCAACGTTTCGTGAAGGAACCGGGCCGCATTGTAGCACGGGATAACGACCGAAACAGTCAGATCGATCTGGCTCATAAACTTCGACAGCTTTAATTTTTGAACAGTACCCTCCGTGAAATTTATCCCAGTCAAATCTCAAAGTGCTTTTCCATGAAGCTGGGACTCACACGCGTCATAATTTCACCCATTAGGTAGAGCAGATAATACACGCTCATGATCCAAACAGCGCCAGGGACACAGGCCAGCGAAAGGTTGACACACGCGCGGTTCTTGACAATTGATTGCGCTGCTCGAGTGGTTAAGAATCTGAAATGCTCGAACGATTTAGGCAGCTTGTGCAACTTTGCCTTGTCAGGAGCACCGATATGTTTGTGAAACAACAGGTGGTCACGCCCTTCTGCAAGCGCGCGAATGATAAAATGTTTTAGTCCATTCGGCGGCGGATGGCTCAACCGTGCAGCACGATTTTGGTAGATGCCTACGCCGTGCTCTGTTAACGTTTGCGCCAGCTTGCCACACGCTCCCCGTGACGTCCCCTTCAGCACGGGAAAGGCAAATTTGGCGAACACTTCCTTCCGAAAGGCAACACTGTTCGCGAAGAAATAGTGCACCTTGTGGAGAGTCTCGTCCTCGGCGCGTAGCGGAAAGAACCAGCCAAGTGCGAACGCTTTTGCGTATAAATCACTTGGGTCAATATAGACGTTGCTGCCGACCACTTGCACCTCGGGATTGGCAAACGCTGCGAGCAGATGCAAAAGCCAGCCCTCTTCCGGGATCACATCGCTGTCAAGGAACACGATGAAGTTTCCTGTGGCACGCTGAGCGCCAAAGTTCTTGAGTTGATAATATCGCCGCCCGGGCGCTGGCAGCAACCGTAATTGGATGTCCAGATGATCAGATTTGATGACCTCTTCAATGATCCTGGCGATCACCGATCCGTCGATCTCCTTATCATCATAGAGCACCATTACCTCAACCTCGCGAAAACGCGAAAGAAACGTTTGCTCAGGCGATGACGCCGTGCCGTTGGTCATGTCCGTTAACTGGAGTATCTGCGCGCTCAGTTGCCTGAGCATGGCCTTGCTGCGGCCCAATTCCGAGAGGCGGACATTTTCCCACTCAATTATGATCGATACACGCAGCGGTTCCACAGTGTGTTCTTGTTGGAAGCTCATCCGTCAATCTCCATATAATAATTTAGACGCGCTAGACGATTGCGCCAGATTCAACCGCACATACATCGGACGTCCCTTGAACGCTTAACCGGCAATGGCTTTGCGCCTGACTGTCTAATTTCTTTTCCGTTCAGGCGCCATTCGGGTATGGCGTAGACAATCCCATTCTGTGGTGTGTTACCTGTCCCATAAATGTCAGCCGGCAGAACCTCGAAACGAGTGGCGACAAAAACTTCGTCCAGATTTTCACCCATGGACGAAGCAAAGATTTTGACCTCATAGGTGCCCGGTAGAAGGCGGGGCTGAGCGATCTTACATGAGATACAGCCATCATGATCGATTGATAGGATAGATCCGATGGTATCTCGGGTTGTGATGCGGTAGATGATCTGACCGAGGGAATTTTGGATGTGCAGTCCGAAGTTGCAATTCGGGACACGACGATAAGTTTTGAATGCCATAGTAATGGAAATATCGTTGCCCGTGTAAATTGCGCCGTTTTCGGATTGAGAGTCGGCAACTTCGACATGATGGAATTTAATGGCGCCTGTGCCTTTGCGATCATCCCGTTTGTCCAACGGGATGTTGGCAGCTTTTGCCCGTATGTCATCAAGATAATAGCGAACAGCATCATGGCTGGAGGTATCTCGAACGAGGCGCCCCTGATGGACGACGATAGCACGACTGCAGAGAGCCTGAATGGTCGGCAGATTGTGCGAAACCATCAGGATGGTTCTTCCCAATGAGCTGAGAGATTCCATCTTGCCCAGACACTTCTTCTGAAAGGCCGCATCTCCCACTGCGAGCACCTCGTCCACCAGCAGGATCTCCGGCTCAAAATGGGCCGCCACTGCAAACGCCAGGCGCAGGTACATACCGCTTGAGTAGTGTTTCACCGGCGTATCAATGAATTTTTCTATCTCGGCAAATTCCACAATTTCGTCAAACTTCCGATCAATTTCTGCCCGCTTCATCCCGAGTATGGCGCCGTTAAGATAGATATTTTCCCGGCCCGTCAATTCCGGATGAAAGCCGGTGCCCACCTCGAGTAACGAGCCCACCCGGCCGTAGATCTCCGCAAATCCATTCGTTGGCTCTGTAATCCGGGAAAGAATTTTTAGCAAGGTGCTTTTCCCGGCGCCATTGCGCCCAATGATGCCAACGACTTCGCCCCGCTTGATCTCGAAAGAAACGTCCTTGAGAGCCCAGATTGTCTCATCCGATTCGGCAGCACCTGTGGCCTGGCCACGTAATAGCTTGCCGGCCCGGCGAAATGGCGACACGAAGGCGTTGGTTAGGGTATCACGCAGCGTTTTGTAGCTCTCCTGCTTCCCGCCAATGTGATACCGTTTGCTGAGACCTTCTACCTGGATTGCAATGTTACTCATAAAATTCGTTACACCACATCGGCAAAAGTTTTTTCCATACGACGAAAATAAAATGCTCCACTGACCAACAGCAACAACGCCATGACTGAAGAAACGATGATGATTGGCCCTGGGGCGGTATCTGTTCCCAACAAGGCCCAACGAAAACCTTCCGTCACACCGACCATCGGATTGAGGCCATAAAGCGTTCGCCATGGCTCGGATAATAAGCTGCTTGGATAAGCGATGGGAGTCGCGAAGAGCCAAAACTGCGTGAGGAATGGTATCGTGTAACGGACATCACGAAACTGCACATTCATGGCAGAAAGCCAAAGCGATACACCCAACGAGGTGACGAAAGCCAGGAGCAATAAAAGCGGCAGCCAAACCACATTGCTGGTTGGGGCGGCGCCAAAGTAGAGCATCATCCCAATGAGCACCATGAAGGCGAACGCAAAATCGACGACGCCTGAAAACACCGTTGCCAGTGGTATTGCCAAACGAGGAAAATAGACTTTTTTGATAAGGTTCGCACTGGCGACTAAACTGTTCGATGCCTGGCTCAATCCATTCGCAAAAAAGGTCCACGGCACGAGTGCGGCGTAGCTAAAGATGGGGTAAGGGATGCCATCCGACGGCACTTTGGCCAGCTTGCCAAAGAACAAGCTGAAAATGACCATCGTAAGAAAAGGCTGGATGATGGCCCAGGCGGCGCCGAGCACCGTTTGCTTGTAGCGCACTTTGATATCACGCCAAGTCAGAAAATACAGCAACTCCCGATACTCCCATAGCTCACGGAGCTTGAGAGAAACCCATCCTCTCGAGGGTTTAATAACAATCTTCGACTGATCACTCGAACTTAAAGTTAAATAGGTCATTGCCGGCTCGTGTCATTGTTTTCATTAAATAGTTGGAGTTAATATATCTTGCCAGTGTCTCGCCAACGAATTCATGGCCTTCCCTATTCCAGTGTCCGTCTTCAACGAAATACAACTGTTTTCCATTTTTTCCAAGCTTCGCTGCTTCAGTTTTGAACGATTCAGTAGGCTCAATGAAGTCTATTTTATTTATCTCGCAAATCTTACGCAATTCAATTCCAACTCGATCAGTATCCCAGTCTTGATCCGATATCTCATATTTTCTTTTCGTGGCTTGCCAATCGTCAAGGTAGATACTTGATCGTGGAGAAACATAAAAAACCAGCAGTTTGCCGTTAGCAGAAACAATTTCTTCATTTAACTGCTTAATGAGCGCTGCAGTGATTTCCCAAGCCTTAACCACGTCGTCATCGTAAGTTTTTTTGAAAACTTTGAATTCATCCGGGACTGAAATACGAGCGATTTCATGCGTTTCCGCCAAACCAAGTTTAATCGCCAGGGAAAACAAATCATACGAGTTTTCAATTCTTTGCCGCAAGAAAACATATAAATATGAGTTGTAATTGCACCAATCTTTCACCCCTCGAAAGAACGACCTCTTTTTACTTATTATTTGAATGGCGCTGGTGTCCGGTTTTGGAACCGGAACATTCGTTAAAACCACTTTGCCATTTTCAAGCTTAAATAGTGGCTTGTATCCACGCCAATATTTGGATTGGGTGTTATACCAAGGATCATTATCGTAAAAAAGCAGTATGGCGAGATCCGGGCGGTACTTGTTTCCTTCGCGTTGGAAGAACAGCAACTCCTGATCCGTGCTATATCCGGCGGTGCCGCAGTTAATCACTTCGCAATATTTGTTTCCATTATTGTTCATTTCCTTTTTTAAAACTTCAGAAAAGAGTTCCGCAAATTCAACCGTATAGCCCTCGGCAAACGAATCGCCAAGAATGAGAATTCTATATTCAGCCTCATTTTTTTCGTATGAATATTCCGGACCACGGAGGCCACGGGAATTAAAGCTTTCAAGAACGTCATATTCATCCTCGAAGTGTCTTCCGGTTTTATTGGGAATCTTCCTCCAGCCCAGCACAGAGTCGTACTCGCAGAATATTTTATGATGGCCGGACTTCCTGGTTTCCCACGGAGCTTTGTCCAAGTAAATTCGCAGCAGCGCTTCGCCTGCCAGCAATGAAAATACAAGCGCCAGCAGCGCCACGCCTGAATTCAGGAGATACCCCTTTATTCTGTCAGACAGATTCGGCATAAAGAAACTCCGGCATAAGCCCAAAGTCAGTCGTGAATTGTCGAATTTCATTAGAAAATTTATCCGCTGGTAAGGCGTATCTCGCCAGGAATTCAATGGTTCGTTCAGCTTGGCGCCAAGATACACGGCAATGGGTCGGTAGATTAATCACTTCGGAAGCAATCCGTTCTGCTATTGGACAAAGTCCTGATCTGTAGCCGAAAGCTGACATCGAGGTTTCGATTGGATGCAGTGGGCATTCAAACCAACTACCTAGCTCAATGCCATGCTTTGAAGCTTTCCGCAAAAGCTCTGATTTATTTCCAACCCGAACCGGATAGCAAAGAAAAATTGCGTCTTCCCAAGGTTTGAGCTGCACGTATGAGAATCCAATTCGGTGCAACTCATTTTCATAGAACTGCGCCAGAGCTCGTCGATGATCATTCATTGAGTCGAGGCGTTGTAATTCTCGTTCGCCGATAAACGACTGCAGCCTTGACATTCTTTTCAGGTAGTCATGTGGTTTAGATCCACGGAGCTCACCTTTGGCGGAAGAACCAATCATAATGTTATGCGTAGAGAGTTTACGGTAAAGTGACCTCGCTCGTGCATGGGTGCGAGGAAACACAAAAGCCTTATGAAGGAGCCACTGTATTCCTAATAAAGAAATATCCAGCATGCTTGGCTTCGCTGCATTTTTGATCACAAGCGCAACTTTTTCCGACAATTCGCGTGAATGGACGATCAAAAGCCCACCCAGGCCGGTTGTAAACGGTTTACTCCATTGTGTTGAAAGGAATGCTGCAATGCCAAATGTGCCAACCAGGCGATTGCGATATGCTGTGCCAAAGGTATGACAACAATCCTCAATGATCGGAATTCCCTTATCGTCGGCCCAAGCCATAATGCTATCCATCTCGGCAGGGATTCCGTAAGTATGTTGAACGATTAAGGCTTTAACGTCCGGTTGCCAGAGCTTCTCCAACAAGATGGGATTGAGATTGTATGACCGCGGATCAATGTCTACATAAAGCGGTTTGGATTGTAGAGCCTTCACAGCTGCTGGAACGACTGCACAGGTATACCCAGCCATCATCACGGCATCTCCAACACCGATATTCAGTGCTTTGAGTGCCGAGAATAAAGCCACCCTACCCTTCCAAAAGGTAAAGGCTTCTACGGCGCCGAAATAATCTCTGGTCTGACTTTCCAAAGAGCCGTTATTTAATAAATGTTGTATAATTGTTGCCATCAGTAAAAATCAATGAATTAAGAACCAAAGAGAAATTAAAAGCATTAAGCCGCTCTTGCATCTGCATTTTTATCAGCTACCGGACATACATCAAATTCACTAATCTCCACACTGATGGCCTGCCTGATTTGCTCAATACCAACCAATAGTCTTTTTCGCCCACGGTGTTCGATCAACAGACCCCGCATTCCTTTAAAAGGTCCTCGGATGACTTCCACCCTATTTCCTATCGCCAAATATTGAGTTGTTTCAAAAGAATCTGTCCGTTCTAAAATATTTTTAAAAGCATTAATCTCTTCGTCGGGGATAGGCGAAGGGGTCCCATTGAATGAAACCATGCGCACCACACCATCGGTCTGTACGGCACAGATTCTTTCGCTTAACGGGATTCTAACAAAAACATAGCAACTAAAAAGAGGCTCCTCAATTTTTTTCCATCGGTCGCTCCACCGCCGCAAGACGGTATGCAAAGGAACGTAGCTTTCCAAACCTTTTGTCTGCAGCGTTACTTCTACCTTTTTCTCGAACCGAGGTCGTGTGTATAAGGCATACCAACGAGGAAAATTACGACGATCTTCCATAACTGAGTCTCTCATATGCATTCCCTATATTTGGAATTATTTTCGATTAGTCCATAGACAGCTCCGCCATCTCAGTCCCATTTGGTGCCCGAAATCTTATACAGAAACAGCGCAACGGTAGGGAACTGAAACAGAAGCAATTTCACGCGGCGCCGCCAACCCAGGCTTGATGGCTACAGTGGTTTGTATCCACGCCAATACTAAAGAAACTCCGGAATAAGCCCAAGGTCATTTGTGATCTGCCGAATTTCATTTTTATAGATTGGATTCATCACGATCACAATTTCTGGTTGATAGCTGCGTAAAAACTCAGGCGCCACAATTTGCTGGCCGGTTCCTGCTACATACATTCCTTGCTTGCGAGGGTTAATATCGACCACATACGCGATTTCCTCCTGAATTCCAAGGGTGTTCAGGAAGGTGACGCCTTTTGAGCCAGCCCCCCATACCACCAGGCGTTGCCCGCGATTTCGCAACTCTTCCAATTTGTTTCGCCATTGTTCAACCTGGTTTTGGAAATTGGTGGCAAAAGAAGCCACCTCATCGGCAAGTCGCTTGAATTCATCCGGAGATTCTTCAGCCGGTTCTGTCTCGCCTGCAGCCGGCAGCGCCTCGATGCCGAGAAACTGCCCGGCAAACTCTTCCGCGAGCGAGGAAACGCGAAACCGGCAGGATGAAAACGCGCGCCGCAGAGAAATGGCAGTGAAATAAGAACAGTGTTCGTAAATAATGTCCCAGATCGCGAGACGGCGAAAAATGTGCAGCGCGTTGGGCACTTCAAAGAACAGGATCGTGCTCAGGCGATTCCCGATTGCCCGTCGCAGCGTGTCAAGCAGCGCTTTCGGCGTCTGAATATGTTCGAGGGTGTGGCGACAGCAAATGAAATCGCTATGATAGTCAGCGTAGCGTTCCGAGTAAAAATCCTGAATGAATCTGGCGCGATAATTCGCCTGATGATGCTCCGGCGGTCCAGCGTAGCTGGGGTCAAAGCCCACGCCGCGGTTGCCGCCACGCTCGCAGAGCAATAACAGGAAATCACCTTTTCCACAGCCGATCTCGATAATATCTTTATCACGCAAATTGTGGCGCTCAACCAAACGCGCTGCCAGCGCGCGGGCATAATCCTGGAAAAGCGGGGAAAAATGCAGCGAGTTTTCATACGCCTGGCTGTATTCAAGGCGAGTCGGGTCGAACGCCACATTGAAGACGAAACTGCATGCGCGGCAGAACGCCAGTTTGACGTCGCCGCGAGGGCAATGCCGCGCCGTCTCACGACTTCGCCACAGGTGATTGCAATAGACCGGAACATCCGGCAGCTCAAAAAACACTTCCACGTGTGGTGATGCGCAAACCGGACAAAATTTTGCAGATCGCATGCTCATTTTTATTCGCTCAATCAAGCAAAATAATTTCCGGAACGACTCCCAGCGTTGCCAGCATTTGCCTGATTTCATCGCCATAAATCGGGTTCATCACAATGACGAAATCCGGCTTGAGGGTTGGCAGATGTTCCGGCAGCATGATCTTTTTTCCGACGCCGGGAATGAATTTGTCATGCCGATGGGGATTGATGTCAACCACACCGGTAATTTCATTGTCAAGACTGAGACTCGTTAAAAATGCGACGCACTTGGAGCCGGAACCCCACACGACAATGCGCTTGCCGGCGATAGCCAGTTGTTGCACGCGTCGTTGCCACTGCCGCATTTTATCCCGACAATTTTCCGAGAAATATCGCACGTGCGCCGCCATCCGCTCAATATTTTCTTCCAAAGCGTGCGGTGTATCCGATAGTATTTTTGTCGGCCGCGCTTCGATGAGCAAATATTGCCGGTCAAACTCGATCGTGAGATCGCTCACCTCGAAACCGCAGAAGCGAAACAACCGCGCCAATGAGCCGGGGCTGAAATAGGAGCAGTGCTCATAATAGATGTCCCAGAAGGCCAGTTCCTGCAGGACACGTGTCGTCTCCGGCAGTTCGAAGAAGACGACAGTATTCAAACGGTTGCCAATCGCCCGGCGCACCGCGCGCACAAATTCCGCCACGGGGTGAATATGCTCCAAAGTATGCCGGCAGCACACGAGATCGCCGTGATAATTCGCGTAGCGCTCGGAGTAATAATCCCTGATGAAAGTCGCCTGGTTCGCGGCTTCGCTCCGCAGGCGCTCGGCGCAAATCGCCGGATCAATGCCGACGCCGCGATTGCGGCCGAGCTCGCAAAGCAGCAGCAGAAAATCACCTTTGCCGCAGCCAATTTCGATAATCGTCTTCTCGCGCAAATCATATTTCCGAATCAGACGATTGGCCAGGTCGCGCGCAAAGGTATTGAAGGTCGGCGAGAAACACTGTTGGTCCTCGTAAATCGGCGAATACGCCTGCACCGTCGGGTCGAACGCCATGTTCGAGATGAAGCCGCATTGTTTGCAAAACCCAAGCACGATGTCCCGCCGCGGAAATTGCCGCGCCTCCTGTTCGGTCGGCATGAGCAAACAGCTATGGACCGGAACATTCTTCACTTCGTAAAACGGCGACATAGCGTGCCAGCCACAGCACGGACAGGAATTATTTTGTCTCAAATTATTTTGACTTAAATTTTTCATCTGTTGGGTTGCCTGCCCTGCCGCAGGCCAGGGTTTCCATCAGTTGGCAGCTTTTTATCCGTTGGGCATAAAAAACCTGGAAATTTTTTCTAAACAATCCGAGGCTGCGGAATCGGAATAATAAATTTGCCGCCTCTTTGCCGATACGCTTGTTGCTGCTGCAAAATCTCTTCGGCAAAATTCCAGGCGAGGAGCAGCACGTAGTCCGGCATCTGCTCGACGAGCTTTTCCGCAGAGAAGATCGGCAAATGATTGCCGCCCATGTAGCGACCGTGTTTAAAGCGATTCAGGTCGACCACATAATCCACGAGCTGCCGGTCAATACCGCAATAGCGCAAAAGGGTCGTCGCTTTCGCAGCCGCGCCATAAGCCGCTATTTTTTTTCCCCGGCGCTTTAAGGTCCATAAAATATCCAGCAGCGCCTGGCGAATCTGTTGAACGCGATCAGCAAAGCCACGATAGTAAGCCATTTGATCGACGCCTTTCTTCGCCTCTTCGCGCAAAAGCGACTGCGCCGATTCTCTCACGGCTTCACGAGGCTCCACGAATAACCGCAGCGAGCCGCCATGGATCGTCAGATGGCGAAGATCGTTGAGAAACAGCCCATGTCGTTCGAACAGCCGGCGCAACGTTGTCACCGAGAAATAACACAGATGCTGATGATAAATGGTGTCGAATTCGCAGTTGGTGATGAGATCAACCACGTAAGGCGCTTCGAGGACGGCAATTCCCGTGTCCTTCAGCAGGATTTTAATGCCCGCAACAAAACCGTTCAGGTTTGGAACGTGGGCCAGAACATTATTGGCAATGACGACATCCGCACGCCGTCCTTCCCTGCGAAGCCGCGAGGCAAGTTGCCTGTTGAAAAACGCGCCCATCGTTGGGACGCCCGCTTTTTGCGCGGCTAAAACAGGCCCTTTGGCCGGATCGATGCCGAGCACGGGAATGCCGGCTTCCACAAAGTTTCTCAGCATGTAGCCGTCGTTGCTGGCGATTTCAACCACGAAACTGTTTGCATCGAGCGATCTTGACCGGATCAGCTCCTTCGCATTCCGTCGTGAATGCTGCAGGAGCGCCGGCGAGACCGAAGAGAAGTAGGGATAATCTTCGCCAAACAGGATTTCCGGCGAAATCGTTTCAGTAATCTGCACGAGCGAGCAACCCGGACAAAAGGCGAGATCGAGTGGAGCCGTCAACTCCGGTTGTTCCAACTGTTCCGTGGTCAGCAGGCGGTCCGCGAGCGGGGTGGCGCCAAAAGATAAAATTAATTCAGTATCCTGATGTCCACACGAGCGGCAAGTGCGCTTTGATTCGTTTTGCATATAATTTTAAGGCGATTCCCTGAGAAGGAAAAAGATTCTTCCAAATGACATTTTCCTTACTTTTACAAATATCGATTTCATTGCCTTCGCCAGCGCAATGTCGTATCCAACCGTCGGGTCCTCAGGAGCATTTTGATATGGTCGATGCGCTTGTAGCGCGGGCCTTCAAAATCTTCCAAACGCAAACCAGCTTTCTGATAGGACTGGTATAATTGCCGCGCGCCGCGCCGGGCGTTCCACCGCGGTTTGAACGCGGGCAGAGTTCGCGCCAATTTTCCAAAGTCGACGCGATAGCAGCGTTTATCCGGTCCGGCGTCTTTGGCAAACTCAATTTGACAGCCCGGCGCCGTTTCTTTCACGATCTCCGCCAGCTCGCGGACGCGATAATTCTCTTCCGTGATGCCGACATTGAACGCTTGATTGTGCACGAGCTCGCGCGGCGCCCTGAGCGCGGCAATAAAGGCACGGCTGATGTCTTCGATATGCACGATGGGACGCCACGGCGTGCCGTCACTTTTGAGATGAACTTTACCGGTGGTAAAAGCCCACGCCACCAGATTGTTGAGTACGAGATCAAAACGCAGGCGCGGCGAGACGCCGTAAGCCGTGGCGTTGCGCAGAAAAGTCGGGCTGAAGCTGGCATCAGCCAGTTTTGCCACCTCCTGCTCAACCTGCACCTTCGAGCAGCCATAAGGCGTTACCGGAGAAAATTCCGCGGTCTCATCGACCATCTCGTCACCGGCGGCGCCATAGACGCTGCACGACGAGGAGAAGAGAAAACGCGAGATGCCGGCGTCTTTAGCCAATCGCGCCAACCGCACGGAAGCGAGATGATTGATTTCATGCGTCAACGCCGGATTCAAATCTCCCAGCGGATCATTCGAGAGGCCGGCGAGATGAATGACGGCGTCAAAATTTTTCAGATCCGCCAGCTCAACCTCGCGAATATCCTTCTTCCGGGAAGGAATTAACGGAACGGTGTCGCCAAACGTGCACCGCGTGAAGAGATCGCTGTCAAGTCCGACAACTTCGTGTCCATCCGCCTGCAGCATCGGAGCCATTGCGGTTCCAATATAGCCGTTGTGTCCGGTGAGCAAAATGCGCATAGTTTTTTCAATACAAAAAGATTATCAAACAAGCTGAAAACTTGAGCCCTTCGGGCAGCTTTAAATCAAAAGATTTAGAACACGGATGACGCGGATGTAACGGATTCTCACGGATTTTTTATTTTTGCTTTATCTGTGTAAATCCGTTTCATCCGTGTGATTTGTGTTCAAAAAAATGACAAGAAAACTTTCAGAAGACACTAAAAACCGGCAGTCTGAGTTACCAAATTTTCCACGGCGCCTGGCCGCTTTCCCACAGCGACTCGAGCAGGCGTTTGTCGCGCAAAGTGTCCATGCATTGCCAGAACGAAGCATGGCGATACGCCATTAGTTGCCCATCGCGCGCCAGGCGTTCCAAAGGCTCTCTTTCCCA
>Ga0247727_10008669_pt1 | contig 18775 bp, 18 predicted proteins | sample WisWelCaveWW1625_FD_202498 | JGI IMG/M metagenome (GOLD analysis project Ga0247727, IMG submission 202498) | Biofilm microbial communities from Wishing Well Cave, Virginia, United States - WW16-25 | ecosystem: Environmental > Aquatic > Deep subsurface > Groundwater > Cave microbial mat | place... | reverse complement strand
CTCCACTAGTACTTGTCCCTTGCCGGCCTTCGGCCGGGAAGCGTTATCAACCGTTTTCATTACGTGTTGACCACCATAATTATTGATCTGGGCTGCTTTCATCAACTGCCTTTCTTTATCTCAATACTATACATAATATAGTTATGGCTATGGGTAGTCAAGTATGGGCTATAATTAAGCGGTAAACTAAATTATTAACGTCAAGCTATATACTATTGTTAAGTAATTAGCTGGAGGCTCATGAGGCGACTGCTCAGGTTCGCGCGCCACTACAAACTGTTTAGCGCGACTTTGTTAACGGTTTTGGTCGGCTTGATTTTAGAACTAGGCGGGCTGGCCAATTATGCCCATTGGCTGTTGGCCGCCGTGTCGCTGATCGCGGTTTGCCCGCTGCTGTGGAACATGTGGCAAGATTTACGTTCCGGCAAGTATGGCATCGACATCTTAGCCGCCACGGCCATCATAGTGTCTGTAGCGCTAGGGCAGTATTGGGCTGGCATAGTCGTGGTGTTGATGCTGACTGGTGGCGAGGCTCTAGAGGATTTTGCCGAGCACCGGGCCAAACGGGAGCTTGATGCCCTGCTCAAACAAGCTCCGCGGATTGCCCGCGTGATACGTAAAGGCAAGACGCTGGACGTGAACGTCAATGAACTACATGTCGGTGACAAATTACTTATTAAACCTGGCGAGTTAGTGCCGGTTGATGCCGTGGTAGTCGATGGCACGGCCAGTTTTGACGAGTCTTCCCTAACTGGCGAAAGCCTACCCCAAACCAGACATGCTAAAGAGCAGCTGCTGAGCGGCTCGATAAACCTGGACGGCGCCATCACGGCTAAGGCCACGGCTACGGCCGAAGACAGCCAGTACCAGCAAATCGTCAAGTTGGTGCGCAGCGCGGCTGCCAGCCAGGCACCATTCGTGCGCCTGGCCGACCGTTACAGCCTGCCTTTCACCCTCATAGCCTACGCTTTGGCTACGGCTGTTTGGATACTTAGTGGCGACGCTATCCGGTTCCTAGAGGTAATCATTGTAGCCACGCCTTGCCCTTTGTTGCTAGCAGCTCCGATCGCCCTGATCAGCGGCATGGCCCGGGCCAGCAAATATGGAATTATCGTTAAGACCGGCTCGGCTCTGGAGCGCTTGGCCGAAGCTAAGTCGATCGCTTTTGACAAGACCGGCACTCTAACTAAGGGCCAGCTAGTGGTGGAATCGGTGATAGCCTTTGGCGACTTCAAGAAGGACGAGGTTTTAGGGGTTGCCGCCAGCCTAGAACAAAATTCTAACCACGTAGTCGCCAATGCCATAGTCGCGGCGGCGGCTAGCCAAAAGATCAAACTTACTAAAACCAAGCACTTAACGGAGATTTCGGGTCGCGGTATCAGAGGCACGCAGCGCGGTCAAGAAATCTTGATCGGCCGTTTAAGCCTGTTAGAAGCAGCAGGCATAAAACTACCAGCTAGATTTAAGCAGGCAACTATTAAGCAAACGGCCGTATATGTAGCTATAGATGGGCAGTTGGCTGGCCTAATAACCTTGAGCGACGAATTAAGGGCCGAGGCCAAGCCAACGTTAGATAGCTTGCGCGCCCTGGGCCTAAAAGACACCATAATGATTACCGGAGACAACCAGGCAACGGCCATGGCCGTTGCCAAACAACTTGGCATTTCGCACGTCCATGCCGAGATGCTGCCAGCCGACAAGCTGCGCGTATTGGATGAGGCCGACCACCGGCCGCTGGCCTTCGTGGGTGATGGTGTTAATGACGCGCCCATTTTGGCCGGTGCCGACGTGGGTATTGCCCTGGGGGGCCGCGGTTCCACCGCTGCTAGCGAGTCGGCCGATATGGTAATCATGCTCGACGACCTCAGTCGCGTAGCCGCGGCTGTGGCTATCTCTAAACGTACCTTCAAAATTGCCAAGCAAAGCATCCTGGTAGGTATCGGCCTAAGCCTAGCTCTGATGGTAGCCTTTGCTACCGGCAAGTTCCCGCCCTTAGCCGGCGCCATTGTTCAAGAAGTCGTTGACGTGGTAGTTATCTTCAATGCCCTGCGGGCTCACCTAATCACTTTTAATGATTAACCAGAGCGATGGCCACCAGTACTGGCACCAGTAAATTATCCGAGCCCAGCACCCCGATGTTTTCTAGGACGCTAGCCAAGGCGCTGATCGCCAGTACAAAAGCCAGGCTTAACGGCTGGCCGCCCCAGTGGCTAAAGGCCAGTAAAATAGCAACCGAGATTGCAAAAAAGGTCAACGTTCCGGCTACGCTTTTAGCATGTCCGAACACCAGGTATTTCATGCGGTTACCATAGTGGCGGCCAACTATAGCGGCCAGGCCGTCAGCCAGGCTCATCTGCAGCAGTGCCGCGGCATAGATCCATTTATCGTGTGTGATTAGAGCAACCAGACCCACCGCGGCCGCAAAGAACAGTTCGCCCCAGGTGGGCCGCTGCACGCTATGGATAGCCTGGAAGATATTCAAAGCCCGCGATATGCCAATCACCACCACGAGAGCCACGCTCAACAATTCAATCTGTTGCCAACTCAAAAAGAACGGCCAAAAGGCCACGAAACTGCCAACTGTAATGTGCACGAACTTGCGGCTGAGCTCACCGTGCAGGTTGTGCTTACGCCACCACAGCTCGCTAGCCACCAGCACCAAAAAAACAGCCAGAATAGTCAGTGCAAGTTCCATCCCAGTATTGTACGCTATATTCTAAGTCTGGTCGGGGTGAGCGGATTCGAACCGCCGACCTCCGCGTCCCGAACGCGGCGCGCTACCAGGCTGCGCTACACCCCGAAATCCTGACCTCTTCCGTACTAGAAATATCGTACTACTATTTGGCGTATTTAGGCCATTTACGTCCACTCTTTAGCCATAGTATTGGATCTCAAGACCTGGAAAGTGGTTGGATTGTCAGCTGACCGTAAGTTTTAGCGAAAAATGAACATATAATTGTAGAGTTTTTTAAAAAACCTAACAGATACAGAGTGTATAAAAACCTTTCAAAAAGGTCTACATTTTTCGCTAAAACTTACAGCCTGGAGGCCGTTTTCCGCCAGGTTGGGCCTGGCTCCGGCGGTCTGGCCATTGACCAAGGCCCCGAATCCGCAGACTCGGCGCTCTTGGTCGATGGTTCGATTAGTGATGTGATGGTCGGGGAGACAGGATTTGAACCTGCGACCCCCGCGTCCCAAACGCGGTGCGCTACCAGACTGCGCCACTCCCCGACGGTGTGTTACAGGGGTTGATTATATAGAAAAACCCTGTCTATTGCCACAATTATTTCACTACCCAGTGTCCGGCTTCATTTCCGCGTTAGGGCTGGTTCACTTAACTCAGTCAAAGTTTTTTGGATTTGTTCGATTGAGGTGGCTAGGCCCTGGCTGTTGGATTTAATTAGGACGGCGTTGAACTGGTGCGGGCCGTCGGTTTCTAGGATGTTGCGAGTTTGTTGGCCGTCGCGCCAGCGTGGGATGACACTGGTGAACTTGATGCCCAGTGAAGCATTGAGCGCACCGCACATGCCTACATCTGTTATATGAGCCGTGCCGCCAGGTAATACCCGTGCATCCGCCGTGGGTATATGCCAGTGGTCACCTACTACTAAACTAGCTCTTCCATCTAGATAATGGCCAATTATTGTCTTTTCACTGGAGTAATCGCCGTGGAAATTGACTACTGTGGCAGCTTTAACGACATCTTTTTGGCTACTTAAGATTTGGTCAACGACTAGCAAAGGATTATCTATAGGCAAGGCTTTTTTGCCGATAGTCTGCCCCATCAGGCTTATGACCAGGACTTTGGCACTGTTTGTATTTGCGTACTTCCAGCCAAGTCCGGGTGTTTTAACAGACCAATTAGCTGGCCGAATAATGGGCTGTGCCGGGTCACTGTAGGCCGAAAAAATACTTTTTTGGTCAAGACTATGATTACCGCCAGTGCAAAAATCGACACCAGCTTTTTGTAAGCGTCCAAAGTCTGTTGGTGTTATACCTTTGCCGTTGGTGGTGTTCTCGGCCTGAGCAATTACCAGATCAATTTGCTTCTCATTGCGTAGTTTTGGTAGAACTTTTTCGACTACTTCGAGCCCAGGTTCGCCCATTACATCACCAATGTACAGAATATTCATGGCTAAAGGGAAGGCTTTACTTGGCGAATTCTACGGCGCGGGTTTCGCGGATGACGTTGACCTTGACAGTGCCGGGGTACTGCATGGTCGACTCGATTTTAGTGGCAATGTCGCGGGCTAGCTTAATGGCGCTGAGGTCATCGATCTGTTGCGGCTTGACGAAAACCCGAACTTCGCGGCCGGCGCTGATGGCATAGGACTTATCGATGCCCGGGAAGCCGTTGGCGACGTTCTCTAGGTCGCGCATGCGGTCGCCAAAGTTCTCGGCACTGATGTTGCGGGCCCCAGGGCGCGAGGCACTGATGGCATCGACAGTGCGGACAATCAGGGCTTCTACCGTTGTAGCTTCGACATCATCGTGGTGCTGCTCGGCGGCCAGGGCGACTGCTTCGGGCGCGCCGTATTTGCGCAGCATCTCGCCGGAGATGTGGTGGTGCTTACCTTCCATCTTGTGCGTTAAGGCTTTGCCTAGGTCATGAACCAAAGCGGCATACTTGGCAGTCTTAATATCGGCACCGACTTCCTCGGCGATCACGCCGGCAATGTGGGCCATCTCGGTGGAGTGCTTGAGCACGTTTTGGCCATAGCTGGTGCGATATTTAAGTTCGCCCAGCAGTTGCAAAACTTCTTTGGGGATGCCGATCACGCCAACTTCGCGAGCGGCGTCTTCGCCAGCTTTGATGACATCTTTCTCGACTTGTTTTTGGGCTTTAGCCACGACTTCTTCGATGCGTCCGGGGTGGATGCGGCCGTCTTTCATCAACATCTCCATGGTTTGGCGGGCTACTTCGCGGCGGATAGGGTCAAAGCTGCTCAGCACCACGTAGCCGGGGGTATCATCAACCATAATGTCCACGCCGGTTGCCCGCTGCAAGGCTTGGATATTACGGCCTTCTTTACCGATGATACGGCCCTTCATTTCTTCGTCTTCCAGTTTGACGCTAGTGATGGTCCGCTCGGCCGTGACCTCGCTGGCCATGCGCTCCATAGCTGTCGTAATGATCAGTGCGGCTTTTTCTTCGGCGTTGTCGCGGGCCTCGTTTTGGAGTTTGGCGACCAGGCCCAGCAGGTCATTTTTGATGTCGCGCTCGGTCATCTGCATCAGTTTGTCGGCGGCATCTTGTTTGGTGAGTTTGGCAATCTTCTCCAGCTTGTCTTGCTGTTTGCCGCGGATCTCACGAATCTCGTTTTTTAGCTGATCGGCTTCGTCTTCGTTTTTGCGTAACGACTCGTTGCGCTTATCCAGCTCGTCGATTTTTTTGTCTAGGTTTTCTTCGCGGGTGACCAGCCGCTGCTCTAAATCTTTAAGTTCTTTGCGGCGGGCCTGTTCCTCTTTGCGAGTCTCTTCAACCGCCTTGTTGGCGTCTTCGCGAGCTTGCTCAACCAGTTTACTGGCCTCTTTTTTGGCCTTTTCCAGTTCCTTTTTGATTTGAGCTTCGGCAGAGCCGGAGCGCTGTTTATAAATAATGGTGCTGGCACCAAAACCAGCAACCAGCCCTACTATGGCAAGCAGTACTGCTAACATATAACTTCCTTCCGTTCACGGCCAGAAAAGTCGTGCTTCAGACGATCGCTATCACTTCTCTAGTCTGAAAAACTAATCTGAAAATCGCATTAATTTATGGTCAACGGATTCACCTTAAGGTTCTCTCAAACGCGGTAATTCCTAACTTAAATATACGCTGAGTAAGACACGCAGGTCAAATGAGATTACTAGTTATTAGGCCGTGAAATGGCTTGTAGCTGGGCTGTGGCGGCACTAGTAGAGCGCCAGGTTTGCAGGCTGACTGCCACACCGATTACAAAGATCAGGCAGGCCATGCTCAGTAAAGCGGCTTGCAACGAAACGTGGTGTTTTAGGTTTATGGACCGCAGAGATTTTATAAAGTCCCAAGCTTCGTCTAGGCCTTCCAGCAGAACCTGGCTATAACGCTCTATCGTACCCGGCTCCGAAAAGCCTATTGGTTCGAGGTCAAAGTTTTCAGTTGCGCCTGGCTGAAGCGCGATATAGCCTAGGCTGGAGACTGTTGGTGTTAAAGCCGGTACCCAGGTCGCAGCCACAGCTGCCGCGGCTTGGGCTTGGAGCGAGGCCGGGGCTGAAGCCTCGGGCGGTGCCCGATAAAACGCCGGGGGGACCGATTGCAATTGCTCCCTTGATTGTTGCTGAAGCTCCGGCTGAGTATTATTTAGCGCATTACTAAAGATTTGCTGGCTATGAGTAGCCTTGGTCGGCTCGGGCTCAGACGCATGCTTAATACGCGGTGGCGATTTGCGTAGCCGACCCCTGAATGTAGCGTTGTCAAGACCGATTTTTACCCCACTAGGCATTTGGTCTTCCCCTTTTTCTTTTGTTTTTTGAAAAGTTCGTTTTTATGTGCTCACGCTTATGGAATAATAGTAAGGCATGTGTAAGGTGTTGTCAACCCGTCCATACATCCGTCCGTCGTCCGTTTGGGGTTGTTAATGGTTGATCGGCTATTTTTTGGGCAGGGTGATGTGCGGTGGCGAACCATACTCCGGGATGGCGAGTTTTTCGTTTTCCCCTTTGTCTAGCCTAGCTTGGCTCCGCTCAATCCACTGGTCGCCAGTTGCCGCAACAATTGGTATTTCCAGACTGCTGGCCAGGGCATTGGCAACACTCAGGCCAATACGCAGGCCGGTGAAGCTACCTGGGCCTTTGAAGACCACGATGCTATTTAGATCCTTTAGTGATAACTTATTATCGTCTAGGAGGTGTTTGATTTTGAGGTGGATGGTTTCGGCCAGGCGATGATCGGCCGGCCATTTGTAGTACTGGAGCTGTCGCTTGGCCTTGAACAGGCCCAGTTCAGCTTCGGGCTTATCGGTTCGGATGGTTAATATTATATTTGGCATGCTAAGCACCGCTTGGAATTAAGTATTTTAGGCTGTCCGGGCAGCGGAAAGTAAGTTCTCGGCTGCTTTCGGTGATAGGCCTGATATGAATTACCAGGTGTTCAGCGGGTAATACCTCCTCGATTATACCCGGCCACTCCACGGCCACTACCGCATTTTTATCTGCCAATATTTCTTGGAGTTCATTGCGCATGATGCCTGGCTGGCTAAGCCGATGAAAATCAAAATGGTAGAGTGTTAGGTTGCCAGCCTGGTATTGGTTGCTAAGCGTAAAGCTGGGGCTACGCACGGCATCCTGGCTGCCCATACCGTTAGCCAGTCCGCGCACAAAGTTGGTTTTGCCGCCGCCCAGGTCGCTAATCAGCTCCAGGACTTCGCCGCCGCGCAACCGACGGCCGATTTGCCCAGCCAGCTCTAAGGTAGCTTCTAAGCTGGTAGACTCGGTTTGCCAGGTCCGCGCGGTACTCATACGCCCCGTATAGTAGCGCGGCGACGGCGACCAGGGCAAGCGCGCGCAAATGAATTGGTGTCGTACTGGGTTCAGCCGAGTTCTTACCAGCCAGCGTCTTGGCGGCTTTAACGGCCTTTGCTTTAGCTGCCGACTTTGAGGCGGCGGCTTTGCCAGAACCGGAAGTTTTAGTAGCTGCCTTCTTACCTGCTACCGGCGGCTGGTTGATAACATTGGCCGCGCCGGGCGTTAGTTTGGTAGTCCAGTACCACTTGCCATTGGCCAGGGCCCAAGCCTGCCCGTTTTTGGCTGTTCTGTAGCTATCGGTAGCCGCGATCGAATTGCCAAACGGGTCAAGCAGTTTAACCTGGCCACCAGTATTACTAAGGCTTAAATGAGTCGTGGTCGAATAAAAAGCCGTGAAACCATTAGGCGGCAACCGAGTGCCGGCCGCAAATTTGTAGGTATGCAAAGAGGTGGTGCCGACCTGTAGGCTAAAACCGCTGAGGTCAAAAGCGGCCGCGTTAGGATTATAAAGTTCGATAAACTCGTCGCTGGCGTCATTGCCGGTGCCGTTAGGATTGGGCAATAGCTCGGTGATTTTAGGCGCCATCAGGCCAATATCGGCAGCAGGCAGGCCGGAGACAGCCGTAGAGTTTGATGCTGGATCATCACCATCCGCGGCTAGTATAGTAGCCGGCGGTTCGCTGGAGGGCAAGAGTTCGCCCAAGCCAGTTTGGATAGTGCCCGACCCGGCTGTCATGCCTACAAGTTTACAAGGGTTAGCCGGATCAGGTTGGACGGACTGCCAACTACCCGCGCCAGGAGAATTCACCGCTGGATTATAGGAATTATCTGTTGGCTGGCGCTGTAAAAAAGCACTGGTGTTACTGGGCAAAGTCTGGACACCGCTGGCGGCCGTTTTAGACCAGCCAACATAATCTTCCAGCGTCGGTGTGGCCGAACCGCCCGGACTGGCCTGATTAAAAGCCAGCACTTCTACTAGGCCAGCCGTGCTGGACAGGCCCAACGATACCGAATCAACCATTAGCTGGTAACAGAGAGTTAGCGCACCGTCGTTAACCATATAATAACCATGTGGCGGCACGATGCCGGATAAGCCGATCAGCTTGCTGCTGGTAGCCTTGCCTAGATCGTAATTATTGAAATACTGCAGTTGGTATTTGCTCATATCTAGCGTGCTCTGGCCAGCATTGTAGAGCGTTATGAACTGGCCGTTACTGCTGGTAATTTTGAGCTGGCTGATGACGAGGGAAGGGACACCAGCCGGGTCTGCCCTGGCAAACGCCGGCAATCCAATCGCAGGTAATACCGCTACCAGGATTGCCAGGCTACCATTACGTAGTATTTCTTTAATCCGCCACATGGTAGCCGGATTGTAGGCGGTAGCTTAGGCGGCTGGCAAGCACCAGCGTTTTGAAAGTGCCTCAAAGTGCTTTAAATATTAAAAAAATTTAATATTTAAAGCCAATCAAGGCCTTTTCGCTTGATTATCACCCAGTGGCAGGCGTTATACTAGGTACATGCTTCAATTGAGTGCCAACTTGCTAAACAAAGCCGTCCTGTCGTTAAGAACCGGCTCGCCCATAGCTGCCGTTACCGGCCCGATCATCAACCCTGACAACCTGAAAATCGAGGGCTTCTACTGCCAGGACAGCGTCGATAAAAAACGGCAACTGGTGCTGCTTGGCCAAGACATCCGCGACGTGCTACCGCAGGGCTACGTAGTTAACGACCACGACGTTTTGGTGGATCCGGGGGAGTTAGTAAGATTAAAAGAGGTAATAGACTTGGAATTCGAGTTAATCGGTAAGCAAGTAGTGACCACTAGCAAGCAAAAGATTGGCAAGGTCAGCGATTACGCTACAGAGGTCGGCGCCATGTACGTGCAGAAGATTTACGTGGCACAGTCCGTACTTAAAAGCTTTACTGGCGGCTCGTTAAGTATCGACCGCAACCAGATCCAAGAAATCACGCCTAGGCGGATTATCATCAACGAGCTACTTAAGAGGACGCCCATTGCCGCGCCGGCAGTTATTGCTTAGGCCGGCTGGCGCTTTTCACGAACCCAATAAACAAGCTACGCCAAGCTGGTTCAGTTTCTGCCTCTAATGATTCCGGGTGGGACTGCACGCCGATCACAAAATCGGTGCCGGGTAGCTCAATCGCCTCGACTACTTTATCTTCGGTGCGAGCCGTTACTACCAAGCCATTACCAAGTTTATTGACCGCCTGATGGTGTAGGCTATTGGCATCTATGCCGTTAGTGTCTAGGATAGCTGCTAATCGGGAGCCTGGACTAATGTTTAGGCGGTGCGCCAGCAAGCGGAAGTCCTTGCGGTGTTCCGACAGCTGATGGTCGCTGGCAGCCGGTAAATCACTAGCTATATCTTGATGCAACGTACCGCCCAGCGCCACGTTAATTAATTGCATGCCGCGGCAGATGCCCAACACAGGTTTGCCGTCGGCTAGGGCCCACTTAAGTAGCTGCAACTCCTGCTTGTCGCACCACTCGGGACTGCATTTGGTCAGTGGTGATTTTTTGGCGTTATAGACGCTGGGACCGACATCATCACCGCCACAGAGCAACAGGCCGTCACATTGCTCATAAAGTTTTCTTAAGGCCAGTTGATCGTTGATTTGGGGAACTATCAACGGAATGCCGCCAGCCCGCACTACGGCGTCGGCATAGGTGTGCGACTGCCCATAAGCCGGCGGCGCCCAGGGTGCCACTCTACTGGGAATTTCTACCGAATTAATAGCTATCAAGGGTTGCATGGCTCTATTTTAACATTTGTGACTTAGGTTCTCGGCTATAAAGTTAGCCAGGCTCCTCCGCCGCCAGGGCGCTCTTGATATCATCGTAATTGAAGCCCTGCCGGGCCAGGTATTGCATGAGCTTAAGGTCGTCTTGGTATTTAGACTGGCGGCCCTTAGTCTCGATAACCGCTTGCAGGGCGGTTTGCTCGTTTTGCGGTTCATTACCGACCGTCATTTGTATAACCTCGTCCGCAACATGTTTTTTACGCAACTCTAAGGTCATTTTACGGCGTGAAGTCGGGCGCAGCAGGCGCCGGTCGTTCACGAAAGCCCTGGCCAGTTTTTCATCGTCAATCAACCCAACAGCACTCAGTTTGTTCAGTATTTGTTCAGTCAGGTCGGGCGAGGCTTTTTTGCGCTCCAGGTAGATTTCGATTTCCCACCTGGTGCGCGGCCTCATAGCCACATAGCGCAGCGTTTGGCTGTACAGTTTGTCGTCGGCCGAAAGTTTTTTGAACTTCCCAACCTGCTCTTTTGTGAGCTCCTGGCCGCTGGCTAATTTACTATCCAGCAAAGCCGTTTCGCTGAGCGAAAAGGCATACTTGCCTTCTACGAACACCGAATACCGGTTTGCCCGCTTGGCCTGCTGTTTAATCGTCGTGATTTTCATGGCTGGTAATAGTCAAGGCTGGTGGTTAGGCCGCTGGCTACTTGGTCGGGGTGGTTAACGATTAATTGCTTGATGTCTGCCAGTTTCATCCATTTAACTTCGCTGACTTCTTCGGGGTCAAGCTTAAATTGCGTTGAAGGTGACACGCTAACTCTGTAAACCCGCTTAAAACGTTTGAGCAATTGTCCTTTGTGGGTTTCGTCACCCCTAAAGCTAGCAATTTCTTTAAGGTCTAGGCCGGACAACCCAAGTTCCTCGTATAGTTCCCGCTTGGCAGCGGTTTCATAACTTTCGCCTTCATCAACATGACCAGCAGATGAAATGTCCCAGCAGCCAGGATAGGTATGCATATTAAGGCCGCGTTTTTGTAACAGTATTTTGCCGCTGGGGTCTTCGACGAAGGTGAATACAACCCGATGAATTAGGCCTTTTTCGTAAGCCTCGGCCAGCGGAGCAGCACCTATCGACTGATCCTGGTCATTAACTATCTGTATAGGCGGATGTGTCATAACCAGCCATTCTTATCTAAGGTTTTGGTTAGCTGTGGTAGTTCCGAAAAACCTGCCTTGTAGTTTAGGTGGTCGCCGCCCGAGACGACAATAATTTGGCTGCTGGTCTGTTTGGCCAGCCACTCTGCTTGTTCCAGCGGACAGTAGGGGTCATTGTCGCTATGTATGAATAACAGATGGTTGGCTTTGCTTTTGATCATGCCAAGATTTAAGCCGTCTTGAGGGAAAAGGTCTTTAAAGCGTTCACGGGTTAGGCCGCCATGATTCAGATTAGCCTTGGCTGTATTCGCCCAAACACTGACTAGAACGGCTGTTTTGATGGGTGGGCAGCGTTCATCTTGCAGTAAATTCATGACGGCTACTGCGCCCGATGAGTGGCCGACTACCAGGTTGTTGGCGAAATCCCAGCCTTTGCTAAACAAGAAGTCATTATAGATCTGCCGGTTTGGCGTTTCATTGCCTGGCAGTTCAGGCACCCAGACATCGTAGCCTCGGCCTTTCAGCTCAGTTTTTAACCACGGCAACCAGTTGCCTGCTGGTGATCCGCCGGTTCCATGCAGAATGACTGCTCGCCTCATGCGTTAGTCCTTGGCGGCCTCGGCGGCTAGAATTTTGGCGGTTAGTTCGACTAGAACCTTGGGGTTGTCTTCTAGGTATTTTTTGGTGGCTTCGCGGCCCTGACCGATTTTTTGGTCTTTATAGGCGTACCAGGCGCCGGATTTTTCAACTATGCCAGCCGCGGCGGCTAGGTCAAGCACGTCACCAGTAACACTGATACCCTTGTTGTACATGATATCGAATTCGGTTTGGCGGAATGGCGGCGCGATTTTGTTTTTAACTACTTTAACGCGGGTGCGGTTGCCGATCACCTCTTCGCCCTGCTTGATCTGGCCGATGCGCCGGATATCCATGCGTATCGAACAGTAAAACTTTAGGGCGTTGCCACCAGTGGTAGTCTCGGGGTTACCGAACATCACGCCGATCTTCATGCGGATCTGGTTGATGAAAATAACGCTGGACTTGCTGCGGCTGATGACGCTGGTTAGTTTACGCAGTGCTTGGCTCATTAGCCGGGCTTGCAAACCTGGTAATGAATCACCCATTTCGCCTTCGATCTCGGCCCGCGGCACCAGCGCGGCCACTGAGTCGACTACGATTAGGTCGACGGCATTAGAGCGCACCAGCGTTTCGACAATCTCTAGGGCCTGCTCACCGTTATCTGGTTGGCTGAGCAATAAATTCTCCACGTCCACGCCAATTCGTTTGGCATATGCTGGATCCAGAGCATGCTCGGCGTCAATAAAGGCGGCAGTGCCACCGGCCTTCTGCACTTCGGCAATAGCGTGTAGCGTAAGGGTAGTCTTGCCGGACGATTCCGGGCCATAGATCTCAATCACCCGGCCCCTGGGTATACCACCACCCAGGGCAATGTCCAGGCTTAGGGCGCCGCTGGGCGTGGTTTCTACCGCCGTAGTGTGAGCATCGCCTAACTTCATGATGGCGCCCTTGCCGAACTGTTTCTCGATGCTCTCCAGCGCCAGGCCCAGGGCCTTGACCTTGCCTTCGGCTGGGCTAGCTTTAGCGCTTTTGGGGTCTTTGCTAGCCTCGGGCTGCTCGGAGCCTTTATTGTCCTTGTCGTCTTTAGCTATCTTAGTATCTACCATATCTGTAACCTCCTTAAGGTCTTTGCCGCCGCTTTGTTAATATTTTAGCACTATAAGCCGTCCGGCTACCCGGTGGAAATTGCTACAGCTTATTTTAAGCCAAGATTTTTGAATTATTTAAGCTTTTTTTAATAAATAGACTCGGATTGATAGCCTGGACCGGTCTTTTACGCCGTTAACGTTTTTGTCTAAAGACTGGTAAAATAAGCTCATCAGGATGGGCAAATCTAACAAAGGTAAGAATACCTCGTGCGTATAGCCGACTCACTGGTCGAAACACTGTTGCAAAACAGCAAGCATCCCGGCAAGGAGCAGCTAGCTAGTTTGCGCGCCCAAAAAAAGGCCGAGAAGTTGCCATTGCAAGACCTGGTGATCAAAAACAACCTGTTAAGCGAGCAGGAGCTAACCAAGCTGTACGCCGCCGAGATCGAGATGCCTTACGTGGAGCTGAACGCCAAAGACATCAAGCCATCGGTGCTAAAACTATTGCCAGAACGCATTGCCCGCCAGTATAACGCCGTGGTGTTCGAGATTGGCGAAGACGGCACCAAGCTACTGGCTATGGAGGATCCCGATGACATCCAGGCCCTGAACTTCCTGCAAAAGCAGTTAGGCAGCGACATCAAGGTGCATATTACCACCAGCGGCTTGCTGCAAACAGCGCTGGATCTGTACCGCGGCAATATTAGCAGCGAACTGACAAAGGTTATAGATGACGAAGCGGCCAACGAAGAAATCGAGGAGGTAGACGAAGAAGACCTGGCCGAAGACTCGCCAATCGCCCAAACCGTCAACATTATAATCGAGTTCGGGGTCAAGGCCGGGGCCAGCGACGTGCACATCGAGCCGCGCGAAGATTTCGTGATAGTGCGCTACCGCATCGACGGCCTGCTGCGCGAAGCCAACAAACTGCCGCGCAAACTACTAGGCGCCCTGGTTAGCCGTATCAAGATCCTGAGCAACCTGAAAATCGATGAGCACCGGGCACCGCAAGACGGCCGCTTCAAAGTTGAGGTCGGTAGCCAAACTTACGCCCTGCGCGTATCCACCCTGCCGATATTGGACGGCGAAAAGGTGGTGATGCGTATCTTGAACGAATCGACCAAGCCGGCGGATTTTACCCAACTGGGCTTCTGGGGCACGGCCCTGGCCGACCTGCAGCACGCCATTATCCAGCCGCACGGTATGGTACTGGTTACTGGGCCGACCGGTTCCGGCAAATCAACCACCTTATTCAGCGTACTCAGCAAGCTTAATACACCGAACATCAATATATCGACCGTCGAAGATCCGATCGAGTATCATGTGATTGGCGCAAACCAGACCCAGGTTAACTCACTAGCCGGCATGACCTTCTCTAGCGGCCTGCGGGCCCTGTTGCGCCAAGACCCCAACATTATCATGGTCGGCGAGATCCGTGACGGCGAAACGGCAGACCTGGCCGTGCAGGCCGCTCTGACCGGCCACCTGGTATTTAGCACCCTGCACACTAATAATGCCGCGACTTGCCTGCCTCGCCTGCTAGAAATGGGCGTTGAGCCATTTTTGATCGCCAGCACGGTGCGGGTAGTGATTGGCCAGCGGTTGGTGCGCCGGCTATGCATGGAATGCCGTGAAATTTTCACGCCAGAGATGGCGATTGTCAAACAATTAGAAAAGAGCTTTCAAATCGCCGCCAAAGGCGGCCTAAAGAGGATCAACGAACTGGAGGCAGCGGCCATCAAAGATAGCATCGGCGCCGCGAACTCCAAAGCGGCCGGCAGCGGTAACGACCTTAGCAGCACCGCCAGTGGCATTAAACGCCTATGGAAGGCCCACGAAGACGGTTGCGACAGCTGCAACCACACCGGCTACAAAGGTCGCCTGGGCATTTATGAAGTTCTCAATAACTCCGGCGAAATCCAAAAAATGATCGTCGGCAACAGCACTAGCGACGTAATCGAGCAGCTGGCCATTAAGGGCGGCATGATCACCATGCAGCTAGACGGTCTGGTTAAGGCGTTACGCGGCGAAACCACTATAGAAGAGGTGCTGCGGGTCACTACCCAGGAATAAGCCATGCTATTTACCTACAAAGCTTCGACGGCCGCCGGCAAAACCATAACCGGCACCGCCGAGGCAGCCAATAAGCAAGAGTTGCTGCAAATGCTGCACAAGCAGAACATCCACCCCTTGCTGATCAAGGTCGGCAAGGGCCGTGGGCGGTCAAAATCACTGTTCGGACCCAAAAAGAAGGTCAAACTCGGCGACCTGGTGATCTTTACCCGCCAGCTGTCCACCATGATTTCGGCCGGCGTGCCCTTAGTCAGGTCATTGGCCGCCTTGCAAAGTGATGCCGGCAGCCCTTACTTACGCCAGATCCTCAGGGATATTACCAGGGACGTCGAGAGCGGCACGACCCTGGGCGACGCCTTCGCCAAGTTCCCCGCTGTTTTTTCCGACGTTTATGTCAACATGGTGCGAGCCGGCGAGGAAGGCGGCATCCTAGACGACATCTTAAAGCGCCTGGCCAACCAGGTCGAGCAGGACGCCAGTATCCGCAAAAAGATCAAGAGTGCCACCATGTATCCCCGGGTCATACTGGGCATTACGGTAATCGCCTTTTTTGGCATTATGCTGTTTATCGTGCCTAAACTGGCCACTATCCTAACCAGCTTGGGCGGCCCGAACGCCAAATTGCCCATATACACGCAAATTCTGCTGGATTTTAGCAACTTTTGCACGGGGCATACTATTATCGCCCATATTCCCGTTTTGGGACCGCTAATTATAGGTGTTTTTAAGCATATTCCGATAATTGGCCAATTATTCGTTATGAACCTGATACTAATGCTGATAGTTGCCGGCATAGCTAGCGTTTATCTGTTACGTTATATCCGCACGCCGGCCGGCAAGTATAAGTTCGACAGCCTGCTGCTAAAAATCCCGATCATTAAAACCATTATTCTCAAGATGGCCATCGCCCGGTTTTCGCGCACTTTCGCCTCGCTGATGGGAGCCGGGGTTAACGTGCTGGACGCGCTAGAGGTTACCGGTGCTGCCCTGGGCAATAAGGTTATCGAGGCCGAGCTAGCGGCCGCTGCCAAAGAGGTCCAGAATGGCAAGCCGCTGTCGGAGCCGATTAGTAATAGCAAGCATTTTCCGCCGATTGTCGCCCAAATGTTGGTCGTCGGCGAAGAGACCGGCCAGATCGATACCGTGCTAGTTAAGATCGCTGACTTCTACGAAGAAGAGGTCACCACCACGATTGACGGCCTGGCCTCGATTATCGAACCAATCATGATCGTCATTTTGGGTGCCGGCGTCGGCTTGATCGCCGCCTCTGTTATGGGCCCGATCGCTAACCTGTCTAAAAACATTGGCACCTAAAAAGACTTGACGGCGTAACGCTTATGTTTATAATCATAGCCAGATGCTTGTAGTCCAGCATTATAGACTTGGCTGTCAAGATCAATAAATAAATTAACAAAATAATCAGGAGGGTGGGTTCTAATGATCTCTCTTAAGAAGCAAAATAAGGGTTTCACGATTGTGGAACTGTTGATAGTTATTGTCGTTATTGGCATACTGGCAGCATTAGTAATAACAACCTATAGCGGTATCCAGAAAAAGGCCCGCAACAGTAAGCGACAAACGGACTTGCAGTCACTGCAAACCAACCTCGAGGCCTACTTTAACGAGAAGGGCTACTACCCGAACCGGGTAAACGATATGAACAGTGCTTCATGGTTGACTACCAATATGAAGAGTCTTGACCAGAACGCCAAGACTGATCCTTCCAACCCGACCCAGAGTAAGGATTTAGCAGCTTCGCCAGCGGCTAAGGTATATTCTTACCAGGTTACCCAGTCTGATGACAGTTCTTGTGAATCGGATGACACGACCTGTGCTAAGTACACCCTGACCGCTACCTACGAAGGTACCGTCAACGGTTCCGGCACCTTGGTCAAAACCAACGCCAACTAGTTAACACAAGATTGGTTATGGTTAAAGAGCCCCGGGCATACCAGTTCGGGGCTCTTGAAGTCTAGCTTGATCCCTGGGTGGCGTCCGCCTAACCGGCCAGGCTGGCGTGAAATGATATATAATCAACCATAACCATGATAAAAAATCGCCAAGCTGGTTTTACGATAGTCGAGCTGGTCGTTACCATCGCTGTAGTTGGCGTGGCTACGGCCGGCTTAAGCAGCCTATTCGTAAGTACCCAAGCTATCCAGCGCAAAACAACCTACGTCGACACCGCCACGCGAGCCGCCCAGCGGGAAATAGAAGACCTGCGCAATGATAATTATAGTTCCTTAACGCCTGGGCAAACCATTGACTTCACCGCCCAGCTGCCGGCAACGCTGCCTAGAGGCAGCACTGGTACCGTACAGGTCAGCCAACCAGCCACTGACCTGCGGCGGGTCGACGTGACCGTAAGTTTCACGTCTGGGGGTAGCCAGCGTAATATTACCCTCAGCTCCTTAATCGGAGTCATAGGTATTACCCAATGAGGCTGGTAAGGCTTGGTTTTAGCGGCAAATCTGGTGGTTTTACGCTGGTTGAAGCAGTGGTCGTATTAACGGTGACCACTATCATGGCCCTAGTGGTCACCGGCTATATGTTAGCTAATTTAGAGCAAAGCACTCTGGCCAGTAACCGCTCGACACTAATTAGCGAGACGGCCCAGAGCCTGGATTTAGCGACTAACGACATCCGCCTGAGCGCCAACGCCGACCTGAACAACCGCTGGCCGGACGCCAACAGTCCGGGCGGATCTGGTAACCAGTTTGGCTGGCAATCTAATGCTAGCACTCTAGTACTAGCCACGGCCGCCCAGAATAACGGCGGCGGCATCATCTTCTCTGATTCCAAAAATTACATAACAGAGAAGAACAACCTGGTTTACTTCGTGAGCGGTGGCACCTTGTACAAGCGCGTGATCGCCTCGCCCCTAGCCGCTAATGCCGCCAAAACGACTTGCCCGCCGGCCAGCGCCAGCACCGCCTGCCCGGCCGATAAGGAACTACTGCACAACGTGACGTTGTTCAACGTTAAATACCTGGATGGCCAGAACCAGGCGGTTAGCCCTACCGATGCCCGGTCGGTCGAGTTACACGTCAAGGTGTCTAAGCAGGTGTTTGGCCAACCGGTTAGCGCCGATTACACTACGAAGATGGTATTCCGCAATGATTAGTCAGCATTTGAGGCAAAAATTTGCGCGGCGGCCGACCGCTAAGAGCGCCGACCAGGAGGGTTTGATCCTGATCACCATCGTGATCGTGGTTGGCGCCTTGATGGTAGTTGGCCTGGCTTTGATCAGCGCCGCCTCTAGCCAGTACTCAATCGCCAATCGGAACGCCTACGGCGCCAATTCGCTACTGGTGGCCGAGGCCGGCGTGGAGCAATCACTGCAGCAGCTTAATACCAACGACGCTTTTGGCGGCTACCCCTCGGAACAGCAGTTCTTCAATAGCAATACCCAGGGGCGGGCCGTTTACACCACTGCCATCGCCGGCAGCCCGACCGATAGCAACGCCAAAGTGATAACCTCTACCGGTAAGGTCTACCGCTACAATAACTCCGCCACCCCGATCAGTACCCGGATCGTTAAGGTAACGGCGGTGGGCACCAGCTCGCAAGGTTACTCGGTAGCTACCGGCCCTGGTGGCTTGATCTTGGGCGGCAGCGCGGCCATAACTAACTCCGAGGTC
>Ga0247727_10008668_pt1 | contig 18776 bp, 19 predicted proteins | sample WisWelCaveWW1625_FD_202498 | JGI IMG/M metagenome (GOLD analysis project Ga0247727, IMG submission 202498) | Biofilm microbial communities from Wishing Well Cave, Virginia, United States - WW16-25 | ecosystem: Environmental > Aquatic > Deep subsurface > Groundwater > Cave microbial mat | place... | reverse complement strand
CATTTTTCCAGACTGCAAAAGGTGCGCGCCGTCGTGTCGCCGCTCTGCCATTTGCTCGCGAGTGAGTTGTTTGGGTTGCCATGTCATGAACCCTATATTAACCGATTTTTGTGAACGTCAATAGTAAAGAAAAAACGATGAGCGGCAGGATTCTCTATAACCCAAAATCTTTGAACGCGGCTTTCAAGAATTATCTTTTCCCTCTCGGCTGGAAAAATTCTAAAGTCGCCAGCACGTATTCGGTGGATTATTATGTTGGCGATTACAAATCTTCTGCATCTTCCAAAGGCGCGTTCCGAGAAATGGATTTTGTAAAAAACCGAGTGGGCGTTGAGATTCAGTTCGGTAAGTACGCCTTCATGGTCTACAACGTCGCCGCGAAGATGACCATTTTCCACAATCTAAATCTAATTGACGCTGGGATTGAAATCGTCCCCATGAAGGATTTTGCTGATCACATGTCAACGGGTGTTTCCTACTTTGAACAGTTCGCTTGGGATTTGGAACATCGCGGAGTATCGAATATTGATATTCCAGTTTTGATATTGGGAATTGCGGCTTGAGTCAAGAATTTCCTTCGCTCTCCAACTCCAACTGCCTCATCACCGGTGGACTCGGCTTTATCGGGTCGAACCTCGCGCGGCGGCTCGTCGAGCTCGGCGCGCGCGTGACGCTGGTGGATTCGCTCATCCCGGAATTCGGCGGCAACTTGTTCAACATCGCCGGCATCGAAGATAAAGTAAACGTCAACATTGCCGATGTGCGCGACGAATCCTCGATGCATTATCTCGTGCAAGGGCGCGATTTTCTTTTCAACCTCGCCGGGCAGACTTCGCACCTCGACTCGATGCGCGATCCGTACACCGATCTCGACATCAACTGCCGCGCGCAACTCTCGATCCTCGAAGCGTGCCGCAAAAATAACCCGCGCGTCAAAATCGTGTACGCGTCGACGCGGCAAATCTACGGCAAGCCGGATTATTTGCCGGTGGACGAGCGGCATCTCTTGCACCCGACCGACGTGAACGGCATCAACAAAATGGCGGGCGAGTGGTATCACATTCTCTACAACAACGTGTACAATTTGCGCGCGGTGTCGTTGCGGCTGACGAACACCTACGGTCCGCGCATGCGCGTCAAAGACGCGCGGCAAACTTTTCTCGGCATTTGGATCAAGCGATTGATTGACGCCGAGCCGATCGAGGTATGGGGCGACGGCGCGCAATTGCGCGATTTTAATTTCGTGGACGATGTCGTGGATGCAATGCTCAGCGCGGCGGCGAGCGACGACGCGAACGGACACACTTTCAATCTCGGCAGTGACGAAACGATCAATCTGCGCGATCTCGCCGCGCTGTGCGTCCAAGTCAACGGCGCCGGCGATTATCGCGTCATTCCTTTTCCGGCGGATCGCAAGCCAATTGATATCGGCGATTATTACGCGGACTATAAATTAATTCGTTCTAAACTTTCTTGGTCGCCGCGTGTGCAATTGCGCGAGGGGTTGAAACGCACGTTGGAATTTTATCGAGCGAATCGAGAGAAATACTGGTGATTCCCTTTTTCGACCTCACGCAACAATACGAATCCATTCGCGCCGAAATTGACGCGGCGACCGCGCGCGTGATGAAGAGCGGCTGGTTCATTCTGGGACCCGAAGTGAAAGAATTCGAAAAAGAATTTGCCACGTACATCGGCGCGTCGCACGCGATTGGCGTCGGCTCCGGCACCGAAGCGTTGCATATTGCTCTGCTCGCGCTCGGCGTCGGTGCGAACGATGAGGTGATCACCGTGCCGAACACCGCCGTCGCGACCGTCGCCGCGATTGAACTGACCGGCGCGCGCGCGGTCTTGTGCGATGTGCGCGCCGATTCGATGCTGATGGATGTAGAAAAACTGGAGCGCGCGATCACGCCGCGCACACGCGCGATTATTCCGGTGCATCTTTTTGGGCAAGCCGCCGATCTCGATCCGATTCGCGAGCTCGCGCACGCGCAAAATATCGCGGTGCTCGAAGATTGCGCGCAGGCGCACGGCGCGACGTACCGCGGCAAGCGCGTCGGTGCGCACGGACACATCGCCGCGTTCAGTTTTTATCCGACGAAAAATTTGGGCGCGTACGGCGATGGCGGCGCGATTGTGACGAACGACAACGCGCTGGCAGAGCGCGTGAAATTGATCCGGCAATACGGCTGGCGTGAACGCTACGCGAGCGACATCAAAGGGATGAATTCGCGGCTCGATGAATTGCTTGCCGCGCAGTTGCGCGTCAAACTGAAATACCTCGACGCGTGGAATGCCGCGCGCCGCGAACGCGCGGCGGTGTATTCCGAATTGCTCAAGACGGTTACGCTCCCGCGCGAAATGCCGTACGGCGCGCCGGTCTATCATTTGTACGTCGTGCAATCGGCACGCCGCGACGCGCTGGCGGAGCATTTGAAAACGCGCGGCATCGGCACGGCGATTCAATATCCGTTCCCGATTCATCTGCAAAAAGGGTACGCGAATCTCGGCGCTCGCGCCGGCGATTTGCCGGTCGCGGAAAAATTAGCGCGCGAAATTTTGTCTCTGCCGCTCTATCCGGAATTGCCGCTCGCTGATGTGCGCGCAGTCGCGGATGCGGTGAATGAATTCAAATAATCTAACCGCGAAGGGCGCAAAGATCGCAAAGAAAAATCAAAGTCAATTGTCATTCTGAGGGAGCGTAGCGACCGAAGAATCTCGCTATTCGTTGGAACAACGAGACCCTTCGCTTCGCTCAGGGTGACAATCAAACCGGCACTTCCCTTTGTGCCCTTCGTGTCTTTGTGGTTAATCTTCGGAGTTACAATGAAAATAGACGTTGGCGTGCTCGTGCCGAATTTGCTCGATATGCCCAAGACCGCGCGCGCGGCCGAAGAAATTGGCTTCGATGCGCTGTGGACGAGCGAAACGCAACACGAACCCTTTTTGCCGCTTGCGCTCGCGGCAGAGCACACGACGCGCATCGAACTCGGCACGTCCATCGCGGTTGCCTTTCCGCGCAGTCCAACCGTGCTCGCGCAGATCGCGTGGGATTTGGCGCAGGCATCGCGCGGGCGTTTTATTTTGGGACTTGGCACGCAAGTGAAGGCGCATATCGAGCGACGCTTTGGAATGACGTGGGACGAACGCGCCGCGCCAAAATTGCGCGAGATGATTCTCGCACTGCGCGCGTTGTGGAGCGCGTGGCAAAGCGACGGCAAAATAAATTTTCGCGGCGAGTTTTACAATATCACGTTGATGACGCCGTTCTTTAATCCCGGACCGATCGAATTTCCGAACATTCCCGTTTACATTGCTGGCGTCAACGAGCATCTCTGCCGCGTCGCTGGCGAAGTGTGCGAGGGCTTTCATGTGCATCCTTTTCACACCGCGAAATATATTCGCGAGATCGTTTTGCCGAACATCGAGAAAGGCGCGCGTGTCGCGAATCGCTCGCGCGCGGATGTGCAATTATCATCGGCGATTTTTGTCGCGACGAATGACGCCGAGCGCGAAGCCGCGCGGCAACAAATTTCTTTTTACGCGTCCACGCCGACGTATCGCACAGTGTTGAACGTGCACGGCTGGGGCAACGTGTCTGAACAATTGTCCGGGCTTGCCGCGCGCGGAAAATGGGATGAGATGCCCGCGCTGATCACGGATGAAATATTGAATGAGGTCGCGGTCGTCGCGCCGGCGCCAGAAATTCCGGCGCGCTTGAAATCGCGTTATGCCGGCTTGCTTGATCGCGTAACGTTCTACGCGCCGTTCACGCCGGACGACGCGCCGAAATGGAAAGCAATGGTGCAAGCGTTCAGAGATTAGGGCAGAGAGATTAGAGATGGGAAGTTGGAAGTTGTCCCGCAAAGAACGCGCCCCGCCAACCGCAGCGGGATCTACGAGGATCTCCGCTTCGCTCAGAGAAATTGGAGGTTAGATGGTGGCAGTTGGAAGTTTAACTGAAGAGCGCACGGTCTGCACGAACATCGGTCCCGCGGAGCGGCGCAAGCGTATGTGGTTTGGCGCGCAGATGTTGATCGTGTCACTCGTTGTCGCGGCGGTGATGATCGCGTTCGGCGTGGAGCGCGCGTGGCGCGTCGCGCTCTTCTTTCCGTTCGCGAGTGCAATGACCGGCTTTTTTCAAGCATTCGAGAAAACCTGAGTCGCGCACGCGGCGCGCGGGACGCGCAAAATGAACGGACACACGGAGACGGTCGAGGACGCGGCAGTGAAAACGCAATTGCGGCGGCAAGCGAGTAAAGTGTACGCGGAATCCGTTGCGACCGGTGTTTTACTGACCGCGCTATTTCTTTTTATTCCATAACTCCCTCTTGCCATTGCGAGCGAAGCAATCTCCCGATAATTTGGGGATTGCTTCGCCGCCTCTCGGCGGCTCGCAATGACATTTGTATTATGCTCCCCGAACTGATCGAAATTCCCGCCGGTGAATTCACAATGGGCGATGACGCGCTGAGCGATGCGTCGCCGCGGCATCGCATCGCGCTCGCCGCGTTTCGCCTCGCCCAATATCCAGCGACAAACGCGGAGTACGCCGAATTTATTTCCGCCGGCGGCTATGGCGCGGAAAAATTTTGGACGGCGCTGGGCTGGCGCTGGCTCGCCGCGCGCAAAGAAAACGCGCTGGCGTTTTGGCGCGACGCGCAATTCAATCGCGCGCGTCAGCCGGTTGTCGGCGTGAGTTGGTACGAAGCGACCGCGTACTGCGCGTGGTTGAGTGAGATGCACGCGCGGCATTTTATTTTGCCGAGCGAAGCGGAATGGGAAAAAGCCGCGCGCGGCGCGGACGATGCGCGCAGATTTCCGTGGGGCGATTCATTTGAATCGGATCGGGCGAACACCGCCGAAAGCGGCGTTGGTTGCACGACCGGTGTTGATGAATTTCCAACCGGTGCGAGTCCGTACGGCATCTTGGACCTTGCCGGAAATATATTTGAATGGACGCGCAGTCAATGGGGACGCAACTGGCAAGAGTTGCAGTTTACGTATCCGTATCGCGCGGACGATGGGCGCGAGGATTTAGCCGGCAGCGCGGCGCGCGTGATGCGCGGCGGATCGTGGTTTAATTCCGCGCGCGAGGCGCGCGTGTCGCAGCGCGCGCGTTATTTGCCCGGCTCGCGCGCGAGCAATATCGGTTTTCGCGTTGCCGAACGGCTGGCGCCGAATGCATGATTGAGTTTATGCATTAGCCCCTCCCGAGTGGTGGTGAACGCCAAGCCTCCACGTCAGACGACGGAGAAGACAGCGACGCACGGTTTCTGTATGTATCGTATTCGGGCAGTAAGCGATCATATTCTTCATCCATCAACGGCGACGAGACCATGAAATCTGCCGTCGCGCGATTGCAAGCGATGGGAATATTCCACACGACCGCCATCCGTAAGAGCGCCTTTACATCGGGATCATGCGGCAGCGGTTCCAGTGGATCCCAGAAGAAAATCAAAAAGTCAATCTCACCCTCGACGATTTTCGCGCCAATTTGCTGATCGCCGCCGAGCGGTCCGCTTTCGAGTTTGTGGATGGGAAAGCCCAGTTCGCGCTCGAGCAACGCGCCGGTCGTGCCCGTGGCATAGACCGTGTGATGCGCGAGCAGATCGCGATTGAATTTTGCCCATTCAACCAGATCGCGTTTTTTATTGTCGTGCGCGACGAGCGCAACCTTTTTGTCACGTTCGATCGTTATTCTTTTGTGTGCCACATCGCCTCCGGTTTGATGGTTTTCCAACCTCTGCGCGAATCATGGAAAAGTTCCCCCACAGGCAACGGAGAATACCTTTCTTTCGCTTCCATCTAGCCATAAGACGGGGCGAAAATTATTGACCGCTGGATAATCATTATACTCAACCAAGATTTCAACGGCAGGCGTGATAGCGCAGGCAGTCACGTGATTTTGTAATCCGGGTGTCCACGACCCAAGCACGAGTTGGTGCAAGCCGGGAGTAAGCTGAGCCGATAGATCGGACGTTTGTCCGAGAGGGCTTTTCGTTTGTGGAATATAAACGGACAGTCGGAAACGGCTGCCCGGAACCAGCGACTCTGCGAGGGTGTTGCACATTCCAACGCGGAACTGCCGCGGTGTTTGATTCCAAATCAGACTAGGAAGCGGCTCGATGTAAATGACGTACAGCCCACGCCGTCCCTCTGCATTCGATGGGCAGGTTGTGACTGGGCTGGCGGTGGGACTTGGGTTAGTCGCATTTGGTCGGGTTGGGATTTGCGTCCGCGCCTCTGTTGGCACGGGCGGAGAACTCGCAACGGCGGGTAACGCGGGACCTGCGACCGTCGGATTCGTCGCCGGAATCGCCGGCACCGCGCACGCGGCGAGGACTTGCGCCAACGCAACCCAGAAACAGATTTGCTTGATGCTCTTCATAAATCATGGCCTTTTCTGGTTGGATCTTTGTTTTGAATTGGATAGATTGCTGATAATGCTGAACCCCTCGGCAACGGCACGCTTGATGAGAACGCGCGCGCCGTTGCCGAGGGGCGTGTAGTTGGCCGTTCATGCGCCAAGAATAACAGGACTTGCCGTCGCGCATGAAAACGGCAGAGGGTGAACCCGAACAGCTACTTATCGAGCAGGATGAGTACGCCTGCCGCGATAGCGAGGATCGCCATAATCAAGGGCAGTCCCGAAAAGCTGAGACTGAGCAGCGCGATCACTCCGGTCAGGATGAGCCAGATCGCCAGCAAGAGCATTCCCAGGTTCTTTGTGATATTCATTTTGTTCATCTCCTTGTGTGAGAATTGCGATTCGGAATTCCGCGATACTTTTTACGAGCATCCGCGTATCGAGTCGCATGATTACTTGCCGTTGAACCGAATGAGAACAGATCAGCAGTTTGGGCTTATGACTGTTTCTCCTCTCTTGACTCGCCCCAGCCACTACGGTGGTCTGACCGTCGGTGTGCGCGTTGGCGTGTTTGTGGGAGCCGTGGTTGCTGTTGCAGCGGGTGCAGCAACCGGGTTGACCGTGATCGTCACCTGAAGTGTCCTGGACTTGTCGCCGCAGGATGCCTTGAGCGAATAGGTCGTCGTTGTTGTAGGGTTTACGACAATGCTGCCCGGTGTTGCGATGCCGCCAATATCATTATCAATCTCTGCCATCTCAGCGCCGGTGACCAAGCCCCAGCGCAACGTTGTGGATTGTCCCACAGCGATCGTCGGAAAAGAAGCCGTGAACGATTCGATTGCCGGCGTGGAAGGACACACGGTCGGTGTGTTGATTGGCGTAGGACCGGGAATGCTGATTGCCACGTTAAGGGTCGTCCCAAAGATTGCGCCGCCCTGATTTCTCATGCGCCAGTCTGCGATATGGACGCCGGGCGTTGTTGGAGCCGTCATCGCGACCGACAGATCAACCGTCCCGCCGGGCGCGGTGGCAGGAATCACAAAGGTCCTGGTTTGCGTCATTGCGTTGCCGCGCACGAAAATCAGTTGCTCATCACTGCCCCAGTTGCACGTGCCGGTATTGCGAACGCGCCAAGTTTTGGTGAACGCTTGTCCCGATGCGAGCACGGTTCGATCCGGAATAGTGACATCAGCAACAAATACCGAGTTGTTCACGCACGTCAGTTGCGGAGCAGGTGTCACGGTGACCACTTGAACCACCGATATCGGCGTGGCAGTCACAACAATGACGGCGGGGCTGACCGGTGCAACTGAAATGGCAATAGATGCCGGCGCGCTTGCGACACCGGCGGTGTTTATTGTCCGCACCGTAATTGTATGAGTGCCGGCAGTGGCGGTCCAGGTTTGGACAACGATCACGGTTGTTTGCGAATTCGGTAATGGGTCTGTCCGGACGACATTACTATCAACCAAAAGCTCGACGCGAACGATCCCGGACGGATCGGTTGAAGTGGATTGAACGGTAACGAGCTCGCCTTCGCGGAATTGAGCATTATTCGGTGGAGAGTTTACTACGGTGATCGGATCTACCGGACTCGTTACCGCGTTGCACGCCATTGCCCCCAGACCGATGATGATCAAGAGGACTGTCGAAAATAGTTTTTGTTTGTTCACTGAACTTGCTCCTTGATTATTGAAATGTGTGTTTGCTTTTCGTGCCGGCCGTGCCTATTCGAGTTTCCGTCTGAAGAGTCCAACCCGTAGCATAGTCCCCTCGTGGGCGACGCCGACAAGCGGCTATGCTACGAAGTTTTCGGATACAAACTATCCAAGTGGGCGGCGGCCCTGCAACACGTTCACCACGATGACGATCAACGCGATTACTAACAGAGCGTGAATAAGCCCACCGCCGATGTTCCCCACGAGACCGAGCAACCATAGAACCACGAGAATCACTACAACTGTCCATAACATTGGGAATACCTCCATGCGTGAAAATTGCGATTCGGAATGCCGCAGACGCCGTTTGGCGGTTTCTGGCAACCCGAGTCGCGCGATATATTTGCCGATAAACAATTGGATGGTTCGTCAAGAGTATTGGGTTGTCGGTGTTCCTCCTAACGCCGCATCCATTTTCAGAAACATTTCGACCACCTGTGGATCGAAGTGGGTGCCGCTCAGTGAGCGGATGTGGGCGCGCACTTTCTCTTCGGGCCAGCCCGCGCGATACGGATGGTCGGAGCGCAGCGCATCGTACACATCCACCACCGCAAAGATACGCGCCGTCAGAGGAATTTGCTCGCCATGCAAGCCCAGCGGGTAGCCCGTGCCGTCCCACTTTTCGTGGTGGCGGTACGGGATGTCTAACGCCAGCCGCAAATAACGAACCGGCGTGAGCAATTCGTAAGCAATCGTCGGGTGTTGCTTCATGAGTACCCATTCCTCGTCTGTCAGCGAGCCGGGCTTGAGCAAGATTCCATCCACGATGCCCATCTTGCCGATGTCGTGCAACAACGCGCCCCAACGAACTTGCACCAATTCTGCTTCGCCAAGACCGAAAGCGCGCGCGAGTCGCACGGTCATCTCCGTGACCCGTTGAGTGTGACCTTCGGTCTCTTTGTCGCGCAGATCAAGCGCGCGCGACCACCCTTCCATCGTGGCGTCGTAGGCGAGCGTGAGTTCCGCGTTGGAGCGTTGCAAGCTGTCGAACAGCATAGCATTATCAATCGCAATCGCGGTCTGCCCGGCGAGTGCCTTGAGAAAGTCGAGCCATTCTGCATCGGGTTCAAGCACGGCGCGATGGAAAACTTCAAGTACGCCTTTGACTTGTCCCTTGGCGATCAGCGGTACGCCATAGTAGCAAACAAAATCTTCGCCCATCAAAAGTTTAGTCAGAAGCAAATTGTCCGGTTCATCTTTCAGATTCGGGATTTTAACAAGTTGACGATTCAATACGGCGCGCCCGGCGTGACTCTCGCCCAAACGGACTTGGGCTTTTTCCGCGGCTTTGGTGCGAAAGCCGCGCCCGGCGCTGAATTCCAACATCTGCGAATTGGAGTTCAATACCAAAATGTCAGCGGCATCGATGCCCAGTTCTATCGTTACATGGTTGAGAATCTCTGAAAGGTTGAGGTGTAAATCAAAACTAGATCCGATGACTCGATCTATAGCGCTCAGGGCGGTGAGATGCTCGAGTTGGCGTTGAATTTTTTCTTCCGCTTGCTTGCGCTCAATGATATCGGCTTGCAACATGCCGTTGGCTTGTGCCAATTCCGCCGTTCGTTCTTGCACCTTGCAGTCCAACTCGGCGTGGGATTTTCGCAGCGCCTCTTCTGCGCGCTCGCGGTCATCGTTGAGTTGCTTCACCTTCAACAATAGCTTTATCCTCGCGAGCACCTCGGTCTGGTCGAAAGGTTTTGACAAGATCTCCTCTGCCCCGGCTTCGATGCCTCGAATGCGATCTTGTTTGGCGGTCAATGCCGAAATCATAATGACCGGTATGTTCCTAAACTTTTGGTCTGCTTTGATCTGCCGGCACACCTCAAAGCCGTCCATCCGCGGCATGATGATATCCAAAAGTACTAGGTCGATCGTCTGACTTTTTATTTTCAACAAAGCGTCTGCACCGCTGGCGGCGCTGACCACCGCGAATCCTCTGGGAACGAGAATATTTTCGAGCAACTTGAGATTCGCCGCTTCGTCGTCAACGCAGAGAATGATCGGATTTTTTGAATTCACGATTGCACTCGCGCAAGGATTTCCTTAACCAGCTCCGGAAGTTTCCGCGTATCAATGGGCTTGGTAACGTATTCATCGAAACCCGCCTGCAATGCTTTTTCCCGATCGCCTTTCATAGCAAACGACGTGACGGCAATCGCTTTGATCTTTCTGAGTTCAGGATTTTTCCGCAACTCGCGAACAACTGCAAACCCGTTCATCACAGGCATCTGAATATCCAACAGGATGAGCGCGGGCATGTGCGTGCGCGCCATCTCCAGCCCGGTCAGACCATCCATCGCTTCCAAAACCTCATAGCCGTGGTGAGTCAATATCTGTCGCATGAGGATGCGGTTTTGTTCGTTATCTTCTACGACAAGAATTTTCTCAGGCATTATTTTTTCTCGCTTGCGTTACAGGGATGACAAAGGCAAAACGGCTGCCCTTGCCGAATTCGCTCGCCACTTGCATGCGCCCGCCGTGCAGTTCAACCAATTTTTTGGTGAGCGCCAGCCCGAGCCCCGTACCTTCGTACTTTTTATCATAGACAGAATCCAATTGAGAGAACTCCTTGAACAGTTTCGGAACGTCCTCCGGCTTGATCCCGATGCCGGTATCTTCGATACTGGTCTCAATTTCTTGTCCTCCGGCGATTTTTCTCGCCTTCACCCATACGGAGCCACCGTCGGGCGTGAATTTCACCGCATTGCTCAGGAGATTAAACATGATCTGCTTGAGTTTTCTTTCATCTGCTTCGATCACAATATCTGTGACCGGTTCCATTTGTAAATCCAGACTGATCCTATGCCGCAATGCCTTCTCTCGATGCATGACCAGCGACGCATCCAGCATTCCTTTCAATGATACTTGCTCCACTTCGAGTTCCATTTTGCCCGATTCCACCTTAGAAAGATCGAGGATATCGTTGATCAAGCTGAGCAGGTGTCTTCCCGCTTTGAGGATGTACTGCAAGTTTTCGCGCTGCGACGTATTCAGCGCGCCGAGCAGTTGGTCCTCCAACACCTCCGAAAATCCGATGATCGAATTGAGCGGGGTCCGCAACTCATGGCTCATGTTGGCTAGGAAATCAGATTTAGCTCGGGTTGCCGACTCTGCCTCGGATTGTGCTTTCTCGGCGTCGCGTGTTCGTTCTGCCAATTCTCTTTGCAGTCTCGTTTTTTCAGTGACATCTTCGATAGCCAGAAGGATGATCCGCTCTTTTCCCAACGCTTGTTGAATTTGCCGAGCATTCAAAAGCATGACGCGCCTGCCAATGGTGGCAAAATCATGCTCAACCTCGTAGTTGTCAAAACTTGCCTTTTCGGGAAGGATGGTTTCCAATAGTTCACGCAACTTGGGGATATCCCACTGGTGATTGCCTAGGTTATAGATCAGCTGTCCCACAGTCTCTTCAGGCTTTACCTTGAAGAATTCATAGAAGGAACGGCTGACCGTAACTACTCTGAGGTCTTGATCCAAAGAAATTAAGGGTTCACGTACGGTGTTGATGACGCTCTCGGCGAATTCACCGGCTTCATCCGCGGATTGTTTAATAACCGCCAATTCTTTACGGGTCTTTTCCAGACCGGCTTCTATTTCTTTGCGCTCGGTAATATCCTCGATAGCCAGGAGGATGATCCGCTCTTTGCCCGACGCATGTTGAATTTGCCGGGCATTCAAAAGCATTGTGCGCTTGCCAATGGTGGCGAAATTGTGTTCAACTTCATAGTCATCGAACTGGTTATCTTTGGGCAGAATCTCTTCCAGCAAAGTTCGCAGCTTGGGAATATCCCATTGTCGGTTTCCGAGGGCGTAGATCAGGTTGCCGATCGTTTCCTGTGGCGTGACCTTGAAGGAATCATAGAAACTCCGATTGGCTTTGACCACTCTCAGGTCTGAGTCCAGCGCCAACAGGGGTTCACGCACGGTGTTGATGATGCTCTCGGCGTATTCGCGGGCTTCATCCTCGGATATTTTAGTTACTTCCAGTTCTTTACGGGTTTTTTCCAGTCCATTTTCTATCTTCCTACGCTCAGTGATGTCGCGCGCGGCGGCAAACACGCCAAGGACGTTGCCCTTGACGTCCTTATAAACGGCGGCATTGTAAAGCACTTCAATGATCCGTCCCGACGCGTGGCGGATGGCGAGCGGATAGTCGCGCACGAAACCTTCGGAGAAAGCTTTCTGGTAGCCAGCACGCGCCTTGTCCGGCTCGGTGAAGTAATCCGAAAAGTCGCGCCCGATGAGATGTTCGCGCGCGACGCCGGTCGCCTGCACGGAGGCTTCGTTCACATCGGTGATTTTGCCCTGCGCGCTGATGGTGACGAGCGGGTCGAGCGAGGCTTCAATGAGCGAGCGGGCGTAAGCGGAAGAGACCAGTTGCAGTTCCTCAGCCATCTTGCGCTCAGTAATGTCTTCGATCGCCAAGAGGATCAGCTGAATGCCTTTGTCTTTTTCAGTGATGCGGCGGGCATTGAGCAACATGATCTTGTGCCCGATGTTTGAAAATTCATGTTCAACTTTATAATCGTCGAACTTGTTATCTTTGGGAAGGATTTCTTCGAGCAACTTTCGAAGACTCGGAATGTCCCATTGGCGGTTTCCAAGATCATAGATCAGGTTACCGATCGTTTCCTTCCGCGTGACCTTGAAGGAGTCATAGAAACTACGGCTGGCGGCGAGAACGCGCAAGTCGGAGTCCAATGCTAAAAGGGGTTCGCGTGCTGTTTCGACAAAATCTTCAAACATCTTGATCGCTCTTTTCTTGTTTAAACATTTAATCCGTAATCCGGCGACCCGAATGCGGGCTGGGCTCTCTAACCGAAATCAAAATTTGTTGCAACGGAGATTGATCCAAAATTTCTTGAGCATCTGCGCGCGTCGAACGAAGCATCACGCTCACCCCTATGCCAAGAATAAAAACCAACATGCCCGCCATCAAAAACAAGATGAAGGGCAACGGCTCGACCGGCATAAAACCTTTTCCCAGTAATACGCCCAGAAAAAGTCCCGCCAATGCCGCGCCAAAAAAGAACAGCAGGATCTCAACCCACCGGCTCGCCGCGCGACTCTCGGCAATCGCCGTCGCTCCCGGATTGCGCGCGGTGGTTCTCAACTCTTGCCGATGTATGTGCATAAAAGAACTGTCGGTAAAATATCGGGTTCCGCTCGTATCGCCGGGGATGCGCGCGATAATATTTTGCTCTTCATGCGCGCCGGTTTGAATCGGCTCACGCCGGTCGCTTTGAAACTGCATTCGATTTTCCATATTGGATTCCTTATTGGATTCGATAAAAGGAGACCGGCACGCGCCCGGTCTCCTTCGATTTGCCTTATCTACATTGCCATCTGCGCGTAACGCTCAACCAATCGCGGGAACTTTTCTACATAGACGGGCGCGTTAGCTCGGCGTGGCGGTCGGCGTCTTCTCGCTCTCATAGGTGGAAACCGTCCGCGCGCTGGGATGGTAGAACACCAACCAGATCAAGCGAATGATCACCGCCGCGAGCATCGCATAAACGATCAGCGCGACGAGCGACGTGATCTCGAGCACATTACCGCCCACCGCCGGGTTGCCCATCAAACCGGCAAAGGGTGCCACAAAGAGCGCCGTGATGTTGTAAATGAAACTCGCGAACGCATTCTTGGCATTGGCATCGATGAACTTGAGAACGATCCGCAATCCGATCAAGCCCTCGATCACCGTGAAAAAGAAACCAATCATCGCCGAGACCCATTGAAGCGTCTGACGCTGGCTGGCATTCACGTCCTCGGTCACCACCTGACGCTGTTCAGCGCCCGGTTGTTGAGAGACGCGTACATCCTCACGACGAGCTACATTCCCTGGATTTGTGGACATTTTTCCTCCTTAAGGTTGTCCGAAAAGATACTAAAAGCGGTCTCATAAATGGCGCTCTGGGTTCCCATTTGCAGATTCGGAGCGCAATACTTGAGAAAGATTAACTCTCTTGAGGGTTTATGAGACCGCTTTTATTGTTTGATTCGCGGTTATACGATGAGCCAGCGGCAGGAATATTTTTGTGTACCATTAATTGCTCCCATGAAATGAGTACTAAATTGTGCCTTTGTCATTTTGTTGGTGAATCCGCGTAACTGGTTTAGGGGTCCGTTCGATCAGTAGCTTTAACGCGGGGACGACTTGATCGAATTCGGTGGATTTGATGAAAAAGAAATCCGCGCCGGCTTCCAAGCATTTTTGGCGGTACTGTGGATACGGATAGTTCGTCAGCATAATCACCGCCGGAGCCGGAATTTGTTTTTTCAATCTTTGCAGGACGTCAATGCCGCTTCCAGTAAGCAATTGGATATGGAGCAGAACCACATCCGGCTTGGTCGCAAAGATGGCGTCGGTCGCTTCTTGCGCGCCGCCGGCTTCGCCGATCACTTGAACGTCTGGCAAGTCGGCGATCATGCGCTTTAAGCGCTGGCGAATAACCAATGAGTCATCCACTAAAAATACATTCATGCGTACATCCTTCGGGCTGGTGTCCTCAAAATGATTTGGCGGTTGTCCCTTTTAGAACACGAAATAGAGCATACGGGTATTCGCCGGAAAAAGGAATCGCTTGGACAGCGTTCTTGTTGTCGCAAAAACAACGGCCGCGTTGTCGTATTTTTGATGACAACGCGTTCGTGACTTGACCTTGAATATGCTGACTCTCACAAATGAGTTTCATTGTCACTCCGAGCGCATTCGCTTCGCTCAGTGTAAACTCCGCGAGGAGTCGCGTTGACACTTGAACAACGAGACACCTGCACTTGCGTACGGGGCAAGTGTTTCTCGCCGCTGCGCGGCTCGAAATGACATTTTGTTAAAAGCACTCAAGGCGCTGGTTTTGGGTTGACGATCAGAATCACTTCACGCGTTGCCACTTGACCGGCGAGATTGCGCGCTTCGATGCGAAACGTGATCGTGCCGACGGTCGTTGAACAATCCGGCGCGGTGCCATTGAGCATCGCGTTATCGAGAATGACGACTCCGTTGCGGAAAAGGCGAACGGAATTCACATTGCCGCCGACATCCCAACTGAGCGTCGCACATTGTTGCTCAATCACCGCGTTCGGATTGATCGCAAACGCATTGATCGCCGGTCCGGGCGGCGGCGGAATGGGCGTCGGCGTCAGCGGCGCGATGACGTTGACATCGCGCTGGGCGCGATTATTTCCGCCCGGTCCGTTCGCGGTAATCACATACGACACAATACCGGTTCCGGGCGGGCAATTCTGAAGCGTGCCGCGCACCGGCGCGCCATCCCAAATCGCCGCGCCGTTACTGCTCAGCGTGATCTTGCTCGCATCGCCTTGCACGTCCCACGTGAGCGTCACGCATCGCCCGGCGACAATCTGAAAACCTGGATCCACCGTAAAACGCGCGATCACCGGCGCGTTCGGTACGATCGCCACGTCAATGCGAACTTGGCGCGTTTCAATTTGATCGTTGGATTTGATCACGCGCAATTCGTAGACGGTCGTATTTTGCAGATAGACTTGGCGCGAGCCTTGTCCGGCGACTCCGCGTTGTTCCCACGGCTCGCCGATCACATACAGAAAAGTGGCTTTGACATTGGTGACGTTCCAATTGAGGACGACGCTTTCGCCGGCTTGAATGCTCGTGCGATCAGCGGAAAAACTAATGCCGGGCACCGGCGTTTGGGTTGCCGGCGGTGTCGGAGGGACCGGCGCGGGCACTTGAATGCCGACATAAACCACTTGGCCAAACGGGACTCCTTGCGCGTTCCGCATCGCCCAAAACGCCTGATACGCACCCGGCAGAATAGGCGCGGACAGTTGGAGTTGCAGGTCGTACGTTTCGCCGGGCGGAACGCTGCGCGCAAGATTCGTTGGCACGCCCCCCATGCGCGCGGCGGCGCCCACGATCCCTTGCGAAAAATTCAGCGAGAAGGATGGATCCCACGCGCAAGTACCGACGTTGCGAACGCGCCAACCTTTCGTAAAGGATTGACCGGGATTCATCTTGGTCAGCACGGTCAAATTTTCTTCGAGCGACAAATGTTGAACGAATGCCAAGCCATCGATACATGCCGGTAATGGCGCCGCGGTGGCAGATGCTTCTCCCAGCGCCGGCGTCGCCGTTGGAACGATGGGCGCCGGCACCACACCGAGATATTGCAACGCGATTTTCGCGACAACGCCATCGCTCTGCATCTGCGCGAGCGCCTGATTGAGATGGTCGCGCAAATTCGTTGCGCCTTTGCGGACGGTCATCGCGTAATTTTGTTTGGCGAGCCCGCGCCCCACCAGTTTGACGCCGCCGAGTTTGACCGCGTCTTGCGCGGGCAAAAAATCCATCACGATCACATCAAGGCGATTCGCGCGCAAGTCGGCAAGGGCTTGATCGATTTGTTTGTAAACGAAAAAATTGCTGACCGGCATTTTGCCGGTGTTCACGAGACTCGTATTGAGCCACGCTTCGTAAACACTGTCGCGTTGCACGCCGATTTTTAGCTTTGCCATTTCGTCGGCGGAGCGGATCTGGGTGAGGTTCGATTCTTGACGCGCAAGCAGACCGTCTTCGCCGACAAAATAAATGTGGGTATAGTCTACTGCGCCCGCCGGCTCGGGGACGACCGAGATCGCCGCGATGGCGACATCGATCTGGTTGAGTTGCAATGCGCCGGTTAATCCTTCGAAGGGAAGCGCCACGTAATTCACTTGCAGACCCAAACGCTTGCCGATTTCGTTCATCATTTGAATATCAAAACCGTCCCATTCGAAATTCTTGCGATGATAAGAAAAAGGTGGATCATCGGCAGTCGTTCCAACGGTAATTTTCCCGGCGGCTTTGATGCGGGTCCAATCTCCATCGTTTATCCCGGCTAAAACCGGCAACAGCGTCGCGACACCTGACGGCGCGATGAAATTCCAAATCAAAAATCCTAAAAGAGCAAACGCCAAGACAAAAAAACCGACGATCGCCGCAACCTGCATCGTGGAGAGCGCGGGTCTCAAGTCGGGTTGTGGCTCCAGAATGACTCTAATCGGCGGAGTGTGAGAAGTAATTTCGGGTTGAACCGGATTGCTCGGTGGCGCGGACACCGGTAGTGTCGCCGCGCCGCCGAGCGCGGCATTATGAACCCGCGCGCGAAAATTCTTGAGGCGTTCTTCTAACGCGGCTTGCCGTTCCAGCGTTTTTTCCGATTGCCACATCTCAAGCGACGGACGCCCAAGCGAATCTGTAACCGCGTCGGGGTCGCTAACGACCTGATCATCATGCGCGCTCGACACCGCTTTGATCAAGTCTTCAATCTCATTGAGCGTAAACAATTCCGTCGGCTTTTCTAAAAGCGCGCGCACGCGCCGCGACCAATCGTCGTTGCTTTGGCTATGATCTGCATCGAGATTGCGTTTGAGGTTGGACTTGTCAAGACCGAAATCATCCAGCAAGTGAAATTTTGGTTCTTCCATTATTCTCTCCATTCCAAACTCGGACAAGCCAAAACAAAATTAGGACGCGGATCAACGCGGAAAGAGCGGATCGAAACAATCCTACGATCTGATTTTCCCGCGTTTACACTTGCACCGCACTGCGTGCGTTGCAGTGCAGGTGTCCGCGTCCAAAAAAATCTCTGCGTTTTGTGCAAACATTTCACTTGTGTGGCCCTAACCTTCGCTCAACAGGACTCACAATAAACTTTTCCCAGCGGAAAACTCCACGAGCTGGTTTCCGTCATCCCATAAAGATAATTCGGCGCGAGCGGATCGATCACCATTCGCAGGGTCACATAATCTGCGGGCCACTTGGCGATCAGATTCCACGTATCGCCGGCGTCTTGGCTCACATACAAGCCCAAGGGCGTCATGTTTTCCTCAACCGTATCGAACCACGCGGCGAGCGTCACGAAGACGATGCGCGGATTTGTGGGGCTCACGGCAATCGCCGTCACAGTCGTACGCTCCGCCATCGGCAGCCCTAGATCCAATTGTTCCCAGGTGTTGCCACCGTCATAGCTTTTTAGAATTCCAAGTCCGCTCGTCCCAAGATAAAGTGTGTCGGCGTCCTCGCTACTCACCGCGAGCGCGAGCGGCAAAGCCGGAAAGCGGCTTTGCATCTCCCAATCCATTCCGCGCGGCGCATAAATGCCATCCCACGTCGCGACGTAGGTGCGCCCGTTGGAAGGCGCGACCGCGATCACGCGCACGTGATCTTGCGGACGCCCCAACTCATTTGCCACGCGCGCAAAGATTTTCTTTTCCGCGAGTTGCGCCGCACGGCGAACTTGCGCGTCCATCTCAAAAACCTGAATCTGTTCCACGCGCGGCAACGCGAGCGGCGACGCGATTTCGCCCAGCGCTTGCACCGCGGCGAGCCGCACGCTTGGCTCGGGGTCGTACGTGGTAAGCGTCAGGACATCCAGCGCGCCGACCGGTTTTTTCTGCGCCAGAATTTCAGCGACGCGGACGCGAATCACTGGATCGGTGTTCGTCATAGCGTCAAATAACGCCGGCGCAATCGCGGCGTCCGGCATTTGCCGCAAATTTTCTTGCGCGGCGGTGCGCGCGGCGGGATCGCTGTCGTTGCCTACAGAGCGTCTCATAAATAACTAAACTTTTTAGATACTCAAGCCGGCAAGAGCAAAGAATGATTGGATCATACACGGCTTATGTCGCAAACGCCGAATAGCCAGATTGAGTTCTCGGCGTAAATG
>Ga0247727_10008667_pt1 | contig 18777 bp, 14 predicted proteins | sample WisWelCaveWW1625_FD_202498 | JGI IMG/M metagenome (GOLD analysis project Ga0247727, IMG submission 202498) | Biofilm microbial communities from Wishing Well Cave, Virginia, United States - WW16-25 | ecosystem: Environmental > Aquatic > Deep subsurface > Groundwater > Cave microbial mat | place... | reverse complement strand
GTCCGCCGCGGACGGATCGATCCGAGTCGTCGAGGAGAATGTCGTTCGCCAGATCGCCGATGAGCTGGGGCTCGATCACGCCGACTTCATCGCAGCCCGCGCGCGATATCGGGACCTGCGTGCGGTCCATCGCACGACGCCCGCTCGCGACGAGAGCGGCTAGGCCACGCACGCCGCCCCGCTGCTTCGGCGCAAGCGGAGGCACCGGCGGCCGGGCGATCCGCCCGTCGCCGAATCCGGGGGTTCGAGCGAGTCTCCGCATCCGTAACGCTATTCGAGCACGAGCGCTGCCGGCGCGCCGGGATTCGTCGTGGCGGTCCCGCGCCACGACCGACCATCCGCGGCGGTGATCTCGACGGTCCAGCTGTCCGGCGGCAACGACGCGAACTCGATCCGCCCGGAGGCCACGGGCCACTCTCCGCGGGGCGATCCGCTCCACCCGAGCGATCGAAACGGCTGGCTCGACGCGTCCCGCACCCTCGCCGTCGCGACCGTGTTCGAGCTGGAGAGAGCCGGAACCTCGACGCGGAGTGCGGTCGCCGGGCGCAGGGCGATCCGGACTTGCGGGCCGGGCACATGCACACTCGCGGTCGCGGTCGCCGCTCCGGGTGCAGACACGAGCAGCGTCCATTTGCCGGGCGGGACGCTCGATAGCCGGATGCTCCCGTTCTCGCCCGTCGCGTACGTTCCCGATACGAGGGCCGCCCCAGTCGCGTCGAGCGCCGCTACCAGCGCTTCCGTCGGAGCGGAGCCGGACGGGAGACGGACCTCGATCCCGAGGCCGTCCGTGGAGTCGAGCGCGACCCGGACGTCGTCGACGTTCTTTCCGGTGGTCACCGCGAGCGGGGTCGTCTGGGCGGCGTACCCCTTGCGCGAGGCGGTGAGTCGCCAGTCTCCATCCGGCACGCTCGTCAACGAGAATCGTCCCTGCACATCGGTCGTCGCCGTCCGCGGAGGTCCCGGCGTTGCCCCCGTCGCCGGGCCGAGCGTCAGGCTCACACCGGCGAGCGCGTGGCGATCGACCGCGTCGACGACTCTTCTCGCGACTCGATTGGCCGGCAGTCGCAGCGTGACCTCGCGGCTAGAGGCCAGTGCGATCGTCTCCGTGTGCGCGAGACCACTGACGAATTCGCGCAGTTCCACTCGGTAGGTCCCCGGGTCGAGGCCCTCGAGTGTGAAACGGCCGGCATCGTCGGTTCGCGTCAGCCCGGAATCCTCGACGTCGGTTCCTTCGACGAACAGGGTTGCGCCGGACACGGGGACCTCGCCGGTCAGCGCGATTCCGGACAGCGCCACCCCCCCGCCGAACTCGAGGTCGAGCCGGGCATCGCCCTCGCCCTCGCCCTCGATCGTGGCCTCACCGGAGGCCTGACGTCCGGTCGACCCGATGCGCCCCTGCACGGCGTAGCGGCCCGCTGGCAGCCGCTCGATCCGGTAGTCGCCGCAAAAGTCGGCAGATCCGTGACCGACCGAGCCCACGCCGCTGCCCTGCGCCTCGATCGACACGTCCGCGAGCTGGCGCGCATCGACCCCGCGGATCTTGCCGGAGATCGATCCGCCCCGCGCGAGCGAGATCTCGAGTCCGGCGAGCGGTTGATCGGTCACCTCGATCGGAGTGTCCACGGAAGTCGGCGCGTACCCGCTCGCCTCGCCACGAATCCGGTACGTCCCGGGCGTCACGCCGAGGACGCGGAACCCTCCGTCGGCCGAGCTGCGCCCTTCGGACCCGCCCCAGTGCCGTCCCGCCGGCACGAGGGTCACGCGGGCATCGCCGACCGGGGCTCCTCCGTTGTCGCGCACCTGGCCCGTGACCTCGGTTCCGCCTTCGAACGTCAGATCGAGGGGATTGCGGCCCTCGCGTAGTTCGACGTCGCGCACGACGCGGGGGTACCACTCGTGTGTGGCTTCGATCGACGTCTTGCCCGGCGCCAGCCCGTCCAGCCGGTAGTACCCGTCGCCGTCGACGGCGGCGTTCCCCGGGCCGAGCCGAGGACCGTCTTCGGGGTCATCCCCGACTGCGCGCACGCTTGCGCCGATCGCGGCCCTTCCGTCCGCCCCGAGCACGCGCCCCTCGACGATCGCTCCGACCGAAAGCGGGAGGACCAGGTCCGTGAGGTCTTCGCCCGCCGGGATCGCCAGGTGGTCGAGCTTCGCTTGTTGGTAACCGGGTGCCGACGCGGTCAGGGAGATCGAGCCGGGCTCCTCGTCCTCGAACAGGAACCGCCCTTCGCCGTCGGCGATCGCGTCCTTCATGACGATCGTGCGCGCCACGTTGCCACCGAGCTCGAGCGTGCGTGCGCGCTCGAGCGCCAGGCGCGCGCCGCGACGCCCCGGTCCTCGGAGTCGACGACCCTTCCCGCGATATCGGAGGCGGGATCGAGCACGACCTCGATCGGTGTGCTGCGCGGGACCTCGACATTCGCCGTTCCACCCTCGACGTAGCCGCTTCGGCGGACCTCGATCGAGTAGCGGCGCTCGGAGGCGAGGTCGGCGATGGCGAAGAACCCGGTGGGGTCGGACACCGCGTCGGGCGCCGCGGGCGTCGCCCCGGACGGACCCCCCATCTGGAACACCGGACCGGCCATCCCCTCTCTCACGAACACGTCGGCGCCCTCGACCGGGGCGCCGCCGCGCGCTCGAATGTAGCCCTGGAGCGTCTCTCCCGGGTCGAGGACGAGCTTGCCGACATCGACCGAGTCCGCAGTCCCGACCTCGATCGCCGGCAGTTTCCGCGGCGCATAGCCTCTCCTGCGCACCTCGAGATCGAACTTCCCATCGGCGAGCCCTCGGATCACGAACCGACCGTCGTCGTCGGTCGACGCCTCGATCACCGGCGTAGAGCCTCCCGCCTGGATCACGCGGATCAGCCGCGGACCTTCGGGGGCCGCCGCGCGCGTCAGTTTCACGGCCGCGTCGCGGATCGGAGCCCCGTCCCGGTCGACGACCGTGCCCGAGACCGCCCGCCCTCGGCTCAACGTCAGCCGGACACCGGTCTTGCTCCGGTGCGGCTCGAGCCCGGCGACCGCAGTTTCTGCGGGAGCGAAACCGTCCGCCTTCGCCCGAACGTCCCAGCTCTTCGATGGATCGATCGCGGCGAGCCGGAACCGGCCCTTCTCGTCGGTCCGAGCCTGCGGGCCTTCCTGCGAGCGTCCGATCTCGATGCGCATCCTGCCGCCGGTCTGTCTCCGTTCGGCCAGCGTCAGGATCGCGCCCACGACGGCGCGTCCGTCCGTGTCCACGACATCGCCCTCGATGGCCGACGCGGGCGCGAGCGGTAGCGTGAGTCCGGGACGGCCGTCGGCGAGCAGGTGGATCTCGAGCGGATCGGCGGAGAGGTATCCGGGCGCTGCAGCCGAGACTTCGAGCAGCCGGCCGATCGCGCCGCCGAGCGCGAACGCGCCAGCGCGGTCGGTCGCGGCAGCGGTCGAGACCTCCCGCAGGTCCCACACCACGGCGCTCGGCACCGCCTGGCGCGTCTCGGCGTCGATCACTCGCCCGACGAGGACGTGGCGGTTCGGCACCACGATGCGCACAGGAGCGATCGCGCCCTCGGCCGGTGCGTCGAGCAGGCGTCGCGCGCGTCGTCCGTCCGGCGCGAGAGCCGCCACGGTCGTCGCCGCCCCACGCCGCAGCGACACGGCGAGCCGGCCCTTTTCGTCGACGGTCCCCACATGTGTGAGCGAGCTGCCGATGAACACGTCCGCGCCGGGGAGCGGTCGGTTGTCTGCGCCCACGACCTCGATCCACGTCCGGACGCCCGCATCGAGTCGGACCGTCGCGGCCGTCCCGCGATGCCCGTCGACCTCGCGCAGCGCGTATCCAGCGGCCGCGGCCTCGAGGTCGAGGCGCTCGCGGTCCCCGCGCGGGATGCGGGCGGCTCCGTCGGTCCCCGTCGTCGAGTCTCGGGTGGGAAAGCCGGCACCGCTCGTGCCCGCGTCGAAACGCCCGCGCGGTGTGCGAGCGGTGACGGCGACGCCCGCCACGGGCTCGCCGAGCGAATCGACGACCCGGACGTGGAGTCCCGCATCCGCCTCGAGCTCGAGGTCCGCGAGCTCGATCGAGTCGACGAGCGGATGGAGCGCCCATTCGACGGGAACGAAGCCCGGCGCGTCGATCCGCACGGTCCAGACGCCCGCCCGCGGCGCGTCGAGAGCGTAGCGACCGGCATCGTCCGTGATCGTGCGCACCCGGGCCGGGCTCGAGCCGCGGGCACGGTCGCGCGCCCGGTCGAGCGGGTCGAGGTGCTCCGCGAGCTCGACCTTCACGCCCGCGAGGGGCGCTCCGCCGGGCGTCAGGATGCGTTCCGGCCACTCGGAGTGACTCGGGGCGAGCGCTCGCGGCAGCGCCGACGAGAAGCGCGAGGGACAGACAGGCGCAGGGAGTCCGCATGCTTCACCTCCGAATGGATCGGATCGACCGCCGGCCGAGAAAGCAAGGGACGTTCCCGCGACGGATCGCTCGATTGTCCACGCCGCGCCGGACGGCGGCCACTCTCCTGCCTCGCCTGGGGCATGTCGACCCCAAATGAGGAGGCACCTTCCAGTCCCCGAGTACAGGGTTCGGAACGTCCCTATCGCCGGGTCTTCTGCTGGTACGCGCGGAGCACGGTCATCGCGTGCCGAAGACGCCCGAGCCGACGTTGTCGCGCCTGCATCTCCGGCGGTTCTTCGTTCACGCCCGCTTCGGCGCGAAGCTCGCGCATGTACCGCTCGGACTCGTGGGACAGCTGCTGCATCTCCGCGTCGGTCATCCCGCGGTACGTGCGCTCGCTGACCTGCACGAATCCCTCGCCGATGTCCCGCGCCATCGAGAACGCGCTCCCGCCGAAGAACCCGCTCACCGCGCCGCCCCGCGCGCCTCGTGAACCTCGAACTCGGCGCACACGGGCAGGTGATCACTGGCCACGCGAGAAACTCCCAGCCGACAGGTCCGCGCCGCGATCCGGCGCAGCGGACCGCGGAAGTAGATCCGATCGAGGCCGGTCGTCGGCGAGAACGACGGGTACGTCCGGAAGGTGCCGTTCCGACCGGTGTCCCGACGGGTGGCGCAGTGGAAGTCGAGGATCTCCGTGAAGATCGGGTCGAGCCGCAGCGTCCAGTCATTGAAATCGCCCCCGACCAGGCAAGCACGACCGGGATCGAGCGCGGCAAACTCGCGCGAGTGCGCGAGCATTCCGATCTGCTGCGCACGCTCGCGCGACGAGAGCCCCAGATGCAGGTTGAACACCTCGACCTCATACGCGTGGCTGCCGGCGCGCGCGAGCCGGATCGTCGTGTGCTGACAGCCGCGGCGTTTGCGGGACCCGATCGTCAGGTCGATGTTGCGCTCGCGGAGGATCGGGAACCGGCTGAGCGTGGCGTTCCCGTAGCGCCCTTTGCGCAACGCCACGTTGTGACCGACCGCGTAGAACGAGTAGGCCAACTCTTGGGAGATGAGTCGAGCCAGGTCGATCTCGCACGACCGCGGCGCCCCATCGTCCACCTCCTGCAGCAACACCACGTCGGCCTGGTGATGAGCGAGCACGTCGAGAACGCGCTGCGGGCGGAAGCGGCGATCGACGCCGATCGCGCGATGAATGTTGTACGACAGGACCTTGAGGTGCATTCCCCTGTACTATGAAGCGGTCCGGCGGCTCCGACAAGGGCCGCGAGAGGTCAGGGTCGATGTCGCAGCAGCTGCCCTTGCCCGCTGTGATTCTCGGTGGAAGCGACCGCCGCCCCACCCACCTGCCCGAGAAGGGCCGGGACAAGCATCCGCTCGCCGGGTACAAGGGAGCGCGGGTCCGCCTCGACGGGCGGCCGCTCGCGGCGGTGATCGTCGACCGGCTGCGATCGACGGGAGCGTTTGATCCGGTCCTCGTCGTCGGGCCGGCCGCGGTGTACGGGAGCGTGCTCCCGCGCGACGCGTTGATCGATGCCAATGGAACGTTCGGCTCGAACATCCGCGCCGGGATCGAGGCGCTCGGATCCCGCTGTCCGGGCCGTCGGTTCGCCTTCCTGACCTGTGACATCGTGCCGGATCCCGCCGGACTCCGCCGCCTGATGGATCGCTTCGCCGGTGAGGCCCCGTGCGACCTGTGGTTTCCCCTCGTCCGCTCGCCCGCCCGCCCCAGCGCGCTCGGGCAGTCGGAGTGGAAGCCCAGGTATCGGATCCGCGCTACCAAGGACGCGGTGGCGACCCCCATCCTGCCCGGTCACCTGGTCGTCGTCGACTCGGCGGCGATACGGCACGAGTTCGTCTTCCGGCTGCTCGACGCGGGGTACCGCACGCGCAACCAGTCGATCGATCGGCGCCGGGGCGCGATGGTCCGCGGAGTGCTCGCAGCGCTCCTCGCCGAGGACCTCGCGGAACTGGCCCGTTTTCGCCCGCCGATCGTGACCTGGACGATGCTCCGCGCGGCGCTGCCCGCGGCCCGCATGCTGCGCGACGGGGCGATCACGGTATCCGATCTCGAGCGGGCGCTCTGGACCCTGTTCGTGCGGGCGAGCCATCGCCGGCTCCATCCGGACCGGGGCGTGCGCCTGCCCATCGTCGACGAGCTGTACCTCGCCCGCGACATCGACACGATCGAGGAGGCTCAGGAATTCGGCGCGTCCTTGGCCGAGTGACCCTCGCAGCGCCCCCCCCCGAGACCCCGCCGGGCGAGCGCCCTGGTGCTGCGCGGCGCCGTTGCTACAATGGGCCGTTCACCCGGACCCGTCCCGACGACGGGGCCCGCAGGAACGATCCCGTGGAACTGCAGCGCCTTCGAAATATCGGCATCAGCGCGCACATCGATTCGGGGAAGACCACCCTGACCGAGCGCGTCCTGTACTACACGCGGCGGATCCGCGCGATCCACGACGTAAAAGGCAAGGACGGCGTGGGCGCCAAGATGGACTCGATGGAACTGGAGCGCGAGCGCGGCATCACGATCCAGTCCGCCGCGACCCACTGCGTGTGGCGGGACCATCACGTCAACATCATCGACACGCCGGGGCACGTGGACTTCACGATCGAGGTCGAGCGCGCGTTGCGCGTTCTCGACGGCGCGGTGCTCGTGCTGTGCGGCGTCGCCGGCGTGCAGTCACAGACGCTGACCGTCGACCGGCAGATGCGGCGGTATCGCGTGCCCCGTCTCGTGTTCGTCAACAAGCTCGACCGCTCGGGGGCGAACCCGTTCCGCGTGGTCGACGAGCTGCGGGAAAAGCTCAAGCTCAACGCGGTCCTGCTCCAGATCCCGATCGGTGTCGAGGCCGCGTTCGAGGGCGTGGTCGACCTGGTCACGATGAAGGCCGTGTACTTCGACGGTGAGTTTGGCGAGCGCCTCAGGGAAGCCGAGATTCCGGAGCTGCTGCGCGCCGAGGCCGAGCGGCGGCGGCGCACCCTGGTCGACGCCGCGGCGATGTTCGACGACACGCTGCTCGAGGCGGCTCTCGAGGATCGGGCGACCCTCGAGCTGATCCGCGCCGCCGTGCGCCGCGGGACCGTCGCGATGGAGTTGTGCCCGGTGCTCGTCGGATCGGCGTACAAGAATCGGGGAGTCCAGCCGCTGCTCGACGCGGTGACGTTCTACCTTCCCGATCCGACCGAAGTGCGCAACGAAGCGATCGACCTCGAGCGCGGCGAGGAGCGGTTCCCGATCCGTTTCGAGCCGAATGAGCGCATGATCGCCCTGGCGTTCAAGCTCGAGGAGGGGCGCTTCGGGCAGTTGACCTACGTTCGCCTGTACCAGGGTACGCTGCGTCGCGGCGACACGATCTACAACAGCCGCACGGACCGCGAGACGCGGGTCGGGCGCCTCGTGCGCATGCACGCCGACGAGATGGAGGAGATCGAATCAGCCTCGGTCGGCGACATCGTGGCACTGTTCGGCATCGATTGCGCGTCGGGCGACACGTTCACGAGCGGTCGCTGGCGTGTCGCCCTCAGCTCGATCCATGTCCCCGAGCCGGTCGTGCATCTGTCGATTCGGGCGAAGGACCGTGCCGCCGAGGCCAAGCTGGCCAAGGCGTTGGCGCGGTTCACCAAGGAGGACCCGACGTTCCGGACCCGCGTCGACGAGGAGTCGAGCGAGACGATCGTGTCGGGAATGGGCGAGCTGCACCTCGACGTGTACGTCGAGCGCATGCGCCGGGAGTACGGGGCCGAGGTCGAGGTCGGCGCCCCGCAGGTCGCGTACCGCGAATCGATCAGTCAGCGCGCCGCGTTCGACTACGTGCACAAGAAGCAGACCGGTGGCTCCGGCCAGTACGCACGGATCGGCGGCTACATCGAGCCGCTCGAGTCGGGCGAGTTCGAATTCGTGAACGAGGTCCGGATGGGCGCGATCTCGTCGGAGTTCATCCCGTCGGTCGAGAAGGGGTTCCGGTCGATGCTGCGCAAGGGGCAGCGGATCGGGTTCCCGGTGACCGGGCTGCGCGTGGTGCTGGACGACGGCGCGATGCACTCCGTCGACTCTTCGGACAACGCATTCCAGGCCGCGGCCCGCGGCGCGTTCCGTCACGCCTACCCGCTGGCCCGGCCGCTGATCCTCGAGCCGATCATGTCCGTCGCCGTCGAGGGGCCGGGAGAGTTCCAGGGCGCGTTCGTGAAGATGGTGCTCCAGAGGCGCGGCATGATCGTCGGCACGACCGAGGCAGAGGGGTTCGTGCGTGTCGAGGCCGACGTGCCGCTGTCCGAGATGTTCGGCTACTCGACCGACCTGCGGTCGGCTTCCCAGGGCAAGGCCGAGTACACGATGGAGCTCTCGCGCTACGCCCCGGTGCCCGAATCGATCGGAGAAGAGTTGATCAAGAAGTACGGCGCCGCAGCCCGCGGCGGGAGCTGACGCGGGGCGTAGGGGAGGGAGATCGGGAATGCACGCCAAGCAGGTCAACGAGCGCAGTCCGATCCGTGTGCTCGAGCGGTCGATCCACGGGGGACTCGGGCGGGGCAACCTCGGCGTGGTCGTGGCGCGGCACGGTGTTGGGAAGACGGCGTTCCTCGTCGGCGTCGCGCTCGACGACCTGATGCGTTCCCGCGACGTGCTGCACGTGTCGATCGATCAGCCTGTGGACAAGGTCCGCGTGTATTACGACGAGATCTTCGCCGAGTTGTGCCGGTCGCAGGAGCTCGATGACATATGGGCCGTGCGGGTCCAGGTCGAGCGACATCGAAGGATCTACTCGTACGTCGGCACCTCGTTCTCGGTCGCGAAGCTCGGCCAATCGGTGCAGTTCCTGCGCGAGCACGGCGAGTTCGCACCGTCGGCGATCATGGTCGACGGGATCGACTTCGCCGTTGTAACGCGGGAGGACCTGGCGACGCTCCGCGTGATCGCGCGCGAGTCCGATGCCGAGATGTGGCTGTCGGCGACGACGACTCGCGACGCATCGCGCAACGAGCGCGGCGTCCCCGAGCCCATCGCGCAGCTGGAACCCGAGTTCGACGTGATCCTCACGATGCGGCACGACGGTCGGGCCGTGCACGTGGCTCTGCACAAGGACCACGACAACCCCGCCTTACCGGATCTTCGCTTGGCCCTCGACCCGGTGACACTCCTTCTCGTTCGGGAGTGATGACCCGGCACGCAACATACGCGCGGCACCGACGTCGTGAAAATGTCTTGACGTCGTGTGCCGACCTGGGTTACCGGTAGGATCCAACCCAGGATCAAGGAGGTGCGCGATGTCGTGTTGCGTTGCCGTTCTGTTCGTCCTCGGGTCGATGGTCTCTGCCGGCGCGGGCGCGCAGACCACGACCGCGGCATTCGCCGTCGAGGCTTCCGAGCCGGATCCGGAGATCGTCCCCCCGCGGGTGATTCTCGCGAGCAAGAGCGCGCCGGCCTATCCGCCGGCGGCGCTTGCCGGTCGCTTCGAGGGCGTCGTCGAGTTGCGCGCCAAGATTCGAACGGACGGAACCGTGGGAGCTGTTGACGTCCTCCGCTGCGACCACGCGCAGCTCGGTTTCGAGGAATCGTCCGTCGTCGCGGTGAGGTCGTGGCGCTTCCGTCCGGCTCACCGCGCCGGCGTTCCGATCGAGGCCGACACGACGCTGCTCGTCACGTTCCGAAACGGCGGGAACGGTGTCCTGCGCGGAACGTTCGTGACAGCGGGAGCGGTCAACGCGACCGCGCAAGGGGCCTCGCGGGCCTCGACGACCCTCGCCAAGCGCTGACGCGGTCTTCGCTCGGGCCGTCGCGTGCGGCGGCCCGAGCGATGCCGGCCCGGGTTGAAACCCGTGCCCCCCCGACCCTACGTTCTAGCCCGGGTGCGTGGGGCTGACACCGGGGTTAGCCCATCCGCGCTCCGCGTGCGATGGGTGCGGTCATGCCCGGCAGAACCATCCTCGTCATCGACTACGACCCCGAGAGCATCGAGTCGACGCGCAAGTCACTCCTGGACGCCGGGTATCGGGTCGAGGTGGCGAAGGACGGAGTCGAGGGGCTCAAGGCGTTCGAGCGGGTCCGGCCGGACCTGGTGCTGATCGAGCCCATGGTGCCGAGGAAACACGGGTTCCAAGTCTGTCAAGAGATCAAGGGCTCGCCGCACGGCCGCGCGGTCCCGGTCGTGATCACGACCGCGTTCTACAAGGGGCGCAAGCACAAGAGTTCCGCTCGCGAGCAGTACGGCTGCGACGATTACCTCGAAAAGCCGATCGCCCAGGACGACCTGCTCGCGGCGTGCCGGCGGTGGGTCGGTGACTCGGCTGCCGTGCCTGCTCCCGCCCCGGCGGGCGCTGCCCCGTCCGACTTCGCTGCACTGGACGATCTGAGCGACGACGAGATCGTCGCGCGGCTCGATGCGATGATCGACGCGGTCACCGCGCCCGAGGGATCCGAGGTCGTCGCGCCGCCGTCCGCCGCGGTCGAGCCGAGCGCGGCGGTAGGCCAGCCGGAAGGTGCACGACGGACGCCATCCCCCACGCCGATGCCCACCGCGCGGGAGTCGCCGAGGCACAAGCCACCCGGCGTTCGAGCGCACCCAGCCGACCGGACGACGTCGAACGCCGGTCGGCCGGCTCGAGCGACTCGCGCCACCGTGCCCCCGACCCCACGGATTCGCACGACCGAAGCAGCGGTTCTCGGAAGCGGCACCACGCGCTCCATCGTGACGAGCACGGCACCCGCGCCGCGCTCGGGGGGCGGCGCGCCGAAGTTCGTGCGGACGGCGCCGGCTCTCGTGGCCGTGGTCCTCCTCATCGGCGCCGCCGGTCTCGCGTGGATGCTCGTCGAACGGAGCGCATCCCGGACGGCGGCTGGACGGGGAGCGGCGAGGCCGAAGCTCGCCACATCGGCCTTGCCGGTGAACGGGCGATCCGAGCCGGCCCGCGCGCTCGTGACCGCGCTCCCCGAAGAGCCCCAGGCGAGTTCACCGCTCGCGATTCGCGAAGAGACCCAGCCGGATGTGGCTCCAGAGCCAGCCGCGGTCCCGGTCGTCACCGAGCAAGCGGTGCCGCGGCGCGAAGGCTCCGCGGTCGGGCGCGGGCCCGTGCCAACCCAGCCGGTGGGCGAACCACCTCCGACGGACCACCGCGTCGCCCCGCCGAGCGCGGCCGATGCTCCTGCGGCGGGTCGATCCGCGGATCCGGTACCGGCCCCTGGCGGCTCGACCCTGGATCCGCCGCACACCGAATCGGCCTCGCCGCCGGCCGCCCCGGCTGTGGAGGAGTCGCGTGGAGCGGCGAGTGTCCGCGTGGAACGTGGAGATCTGGTTGCATTGGCCGAGGTCGACCAGCCGCCGGTGCCGATTCGCAAGAGCGCCCCGGTGTACCCGGTGATCGCCAGGAACCTGAGGCAGCAGGGGACGGTGACGCTCCGGGTGCTCGTCGACGAGACGGGAGATGTCGAGCGGGTCGAGGTGGTCCAAGGAATCGACGGGCGCCTCCTCGACGAGGCGGCGTTGCGCGCCGCGAGCGACTGGCGGTATCGGCCGGCGACGAAGCACGGTGTCCCGGTCAAGGTGTGGATCATGGAGAACGTCGTGTTCCGACTCTGACGGGGGGCGCTTCGCGGTCCCGAGGTTCACCCGATGTCGCGCCGGCCGAGTCTCCCGGTCCGAATCGAGTTGCACCAGCACGTCGACGGGTCGATCCCCGTGAAGACCACGTGGCGCCTGATGCGCCGCCACGATCTCGCGCCCGTGGCGACGCTGCGCGAGATGCGGCGGCTCCTGCAACTCCAGCCCGATGAGGAAGGCTCCCTCCTCGCATACCTGGACAAGTTCCACTACCCGCTCTGGATCACGCAGTTCTACGAGAACCTCGTCGACGTGACCTACGACATCGTCCGTGAGGCCCATCGACACGGCGTGCGGCTGCTCGAACTGCGCTACGCTCCGGCGATTCACACGTTCGGCGGGCTGTCGCTGCGCCAGGCGATCCGTGCCGTGCTGTCCGGGATGAACCGGGCCCGGACGCGCTATCCCGACCTGCGGCTCGGCCTCATCGTGATCTCCATGCGCCAGCACGGACCCCACATCGCCAAGATCATCGCCCGGCAGGCGATCGCCGAGGTGCAGCACCTGCACCGGCGCACCGGGGTGGTCGGATTCGACCTCGCCGGAGCCGAGCGGGGGAATCCGCCGCGCCTGTTCCGTGAGGCCTACGAGATCGCCCGGCAGGGGGGTCTCGGGCTCACTGTGCATGCCGGAGAAGACGAGGGGCCGGAGCGGATCTGGGAGGCGATCGACGCGCTTGGCGCCGATCGAATCGGGCACGGGTGCTCGGCGATCGGCGACCGGGCGCTCCTCAGACGGCTCGCGCGCGACCGCATCCTCGTCGAGTGCTGCCCGACGTCCAACTATCAGACGGGCGCTGTGGCCCGCGGAGAGCCGCACCCGATCCTCGAGTTTCTCGAGCGCGGAATCCCGGTCGCCGTTTGCACCGACAATACCACCGTCAGCGATACCGATCAGAGTCGGGAGAACGGGCGGCTCCTCGGGCCGCTCGGGGCCCGCGATCTCGCGCGGATCCACCGCGCGGCCGCCGGTCACAGCTTCATCGGGCGAAATCGACCCGCCGGCCGGCGCACTTGCCCGGACGCCGCCGGGTCCTAAGTTAGCTGGGGGGCCCGGAGCGATCGCCGGACTCGATGGACGCTGTTCTCACAGCCTATGCCCGCCCGCAGTCGGCTCCGACGCGCCTGGCGCGCCGGGAGATCCTGCGCCTCCGCGGGCTGCTCGCGGCCGCGCTCGGAGCGCTTTTAGTCGTAGCCACGCCGACCCACCCGATCGGGGCGCTCCTCGTCGTCGCTGTCTTCGCCCTGTCGGACGTCGCCCTGGCCCGGGCGCCGCTGCGCTGGTTCGAGCGGCGGATGTTCGACCTGGTTCTGTGCCTGGTCGACGTGGCGTTCTTGGCGATTGGCCTGTGGCTCGCGGGCGCGCTCGGGGGCGTGCTGCCGGCATCGGCTCTGCTGATGGCCCTCGTCGTTGCCGTGACGCAAGACGACCGGCACACGGTCGCCGGCGCCGTGGCCATCGGCGCGTTCCACACGTGGCTCGTGTTCGGGCCGAGTGGCGCCGTCCCGCCGTCGGGCCGTGAGCTCGCACTTCACACCCTGTTCCTGTGCGCAGTCGCGCTGTACTGCGGGTACCTCGCGCGCCGGGCGCACGCGGCCCGACGGCGAGCGGAGCTCGAGCAGCTCGACAGTCACGAGCTACGCGTGCTCGTGCGGATCCTCGAGGCAGTCAGCTCGTCGCTCGATCTGCACCGGGTCGCGCTGACGATCGTGCAGCAGATCGCTACGGTGATCCCGGCGGTCCGCTGCTCGATGCTGTTCGTCGATCCCACGCGCTCGCGGTGCCATGTCCTGGCGTCCCACGACGATCCCCAGATCACGATGCTGGAGCTCGACCTGCGCAAGTACCCGGAGGTGCGCAGGGCGATCGAGACCGGCAATCCGGTGCTGGTCCAGGATGTAAGCGAGGAGCCGATGCTGGCCGAGGTCCGATCGGTCCTGGAGCGGATGAATTTCCGATCGATCCTGGTCGTGCCGCTGACGTTCCATGGCAAGGTTCTGGGCACGATCTGTCTCAAGACCGCCCACGCCAAGTACTCGCTGACCGACGCAGAGCTGCGGTTCTGCACCGCCGTCGCGCGCGCGTCGGCGAACGCGCTGCAGAACGCGCTGCTTCACGATCGCGTGCGCGACGAGGCGGCGAGCCACGGCGCCACGAGTCAGAAGCTGTCGCGGATCCTCGACGACTCGCCGGACCCGATCCTGACCACCGATGCGACGGGCAGGGTCACGGAGTTCAACCGCGGCGCCGAACGACTGCTCGCCGTCCGCCGCGAGGACGCGCTGGGCGCGCAGTGCGGCGACCTATTCGGTCCGACGTGTGGTCCCGCGCTGATCGCCCGCGCGAAAGTCGAAGGACGGATCTCGAACCACGAGTGCCGGATCCGCCGCCCGGATGGTCGGGAGGTCGAGCTCGAGCTCAACCTGTCGCTGCTCGGTGGAGCATCGGACGGCGATCGCGGCACGGTGTGGGTCGGGCGGGACGTGAGCGAGCTCAAGGCCGCGCAGCTCCAGCTGCTCCAGGCCAAGAAGCTGAGCACGATCGGCGAGGTCATCTCCGGCGTGGCCCACGAGCTGAACAATCCACTGAGCGGGGTCCTCGGATTCTCCCAGCTCCTCGTCCAGCGCAATCCCGATTCATCGCTGACGCGCGATCTCGAGCGCATCCACGACGCGGCGCTGCGGTGTCAGAAGATCGTGCGGAACCTGCTGTCCTTCGCGCGCGTGCACAAGCCAGAGCGACGGTTCCTCGGGCTGAACGGGATCCTCGACAAGGCGCTCGAGATGCGCCGGTACCAGCTCCAGGTGAACGGGATCGAGATCGAGCGCGATCTCGAGCCCGACCTCCCACGGACGATGATCGATTACCACCAGGTGCAGCAGGTGTTCCTCAACCTGCTGAACAACGCCGAGCACGCGATGGTCGTGACGCGCGACCGGCCGCGGCGGTTGCGAGTCCGCAGTGTGCGGTCGGGCGACCGGGTCCGCGTGGAGTTCCACGACAACGGCGTCGGGATGGACGCCGACACGCTCGAGCGCGTGTTCGATCCGTTCTTCACCACGAAGCCACCGGGCCAGGGCACCGGGCTCGGATTGTCCGTGTCCTATGGGATCGTCCACGAGCACGGCGGGACGATCTGGGCCGAGAGCCGCCCCGGAGACGGGAGCACGTTCTTCGTCGAGATCCCGGTGCGTGCGCCGGACGTCGACGAGGCGGCCGAGTGCGCGGCGAGCGAGCGCGACGCCAGACCCGCGCCAGCCCTGTCCGGGAGCTCGATCCTCGTCGTCGACGACGAGGCGCTCATTCTGGATCTCCTGGTCGAGGTCCTCGGAGCGCAGGGCTACCGCGTGGACACAGCCGAGGACGGTCGCGAAGCGTGCCGCAAGATCGGCATCCGTCCGTACGATCTCGTCCTGACCGACGTACGGATGCCGCACATGAACGGGATCGAGCTCTACGCGCGGATCCTCGCTCTGCGGCCGGACATGGCCGGGCGTGTCGTGTTCATGACGGGCGACCTGATCACGAAGGAAACGGTCGACTTTCTGGCGGCGACCCACGCGCAGTCCCTGTCCAAACCGCTCGATATCGCGCAGGTGGCGGCGGTCCTCGGCGATCAACTCCAGGCGGCGACACCCCCGAGCTCTTGAGTCGCTGTTCGATCGAGCGATCGTGGCGCCGGGCGCCGCGTCGGCGTTACCCTGCGCCCGTGGTCCGGCCGATCGATCTCTCGCTGTACCTCGTGACCGACGAGCACCTCGCCCGGGGCCGAGACCTAGCCGGTATCGTCGCCTGGGCGATCGACGGGGGCGTGACGTGCGTCCAGGTTCGCGACAAGAGCGGTGCGACGCGCCGGTTGCTCGAGCGCGTCCGGGCGGTGCGGGCCGTGGCCTCGCCCCGGGGCGTCCCGGTCCTCGTCGACGATCGTCTGGACGTGGCGCTCGCTGCGGACGCGGACGGAGTACACCTCGGCCAGGACGATCTGCCGGCGAAAGACGCGCGCCGGCTCCTCGGCCCGGCCCGGATCCTCGGCGTGACCGCGGCCGATCCCGCGGCGGCGCGGCGCGCCGAGTGCGACGGCGCGGACTACATCGGATCGACCGCGGTCTATCCGACCGCGACCAAACCCGACGCTGGCCCGGCGATCGGGCTCGACGGGCTCAGCGCGATCGTCCGGGCGGTTCGGATTCCGGTGGTCGGGATCGGCGGGATCAACCGCGAGAATGCCGCTCTCGTCCTGGCCGCGGGTGTCGCGGGGATCGCGGTCGTATCGGCGATCCTCGGAGCGCCCGACCCGCGATTGGCGGCGGCCGAGCTCGCGACGGTCGTGCGGGTCGCTCGTCCGAGCGATGCCGATCGTTTCACAGGGAGGTCACGGGCGTGACCCCGGGCGACCTCGTCCAACGCGGTGCGCGTGCGCTCGATCGCGTGCGCCCGATGCCCTCGCTCGTGCGGGCCCGTCACGGGGTCGCCGCCGAGGAGGCGCGCTTCGGAACGCCATGACCAGACCGAGGAGCGTCGGCGATCTCGGTGAGTTCCCGCTGATTCGGCGGATCGTCGACCGTCTGCCCCCACTCGCTCCGGACGTTCGTGTCGGGCCGGGCGACGACGTGGCAGCCATCGACCTCGGGGACGGTCGCTGGCTCGTCGCGACGTCGGACGTCCAGATCGCGGGCGTGCATTTCGTGCGCGAAGCCGCCGACCCGCACCGGATCGGCCGCCGCTCTGCGGCAGTCAATCTGAGCGATGTCGCGGCGGTGGGTGGGCGCCCGACGCACTTCCTCGTGTCGCTCGTTCTTCCCGAGGCGACCGAGGTCGCGTTCGTCGACGCGCTCTACGACGGCCTCGTCGAGGAGTGTGTCCGCTACGGCGTGGACGTGATCGGCGGCAACGTGAGTTCGGGGCCGGTTCTGGCCGTGGATCTCACGCTCCTCGGCGAGGTGCGGGCCGGAGAGATGCTGCGTCGCGACGGCGCAAGGATCGGCGACGCGGTCCTCGTGACCGGGCGGCTGGGCGCCGCTGCAGCCGGGCTCGAGCTCGCGCGCCGCCCGGACCTTCGGTCGGTCGTGTCGGGCACGCACGCGGCGGAGGCGGAGGAGGCGTTCGAGACGCCGAGTCCACGGGTCCGCGAGGGGCGCGCGATCGTCGAGGCGGGGGGGGCGACAGCGGCCATCGACGTCAGCGACGGCCTCGCCGCCGATCTTGGCCACGTGTGCGACCGGAGCGGCGTCGGCGTTCACATCGATGCCGGTGCGCTCCCGGTCCCGCGCTCGGTCCGCGAGATCGCCGCGGCCGCCGGGCTCGATCCTCTCGATCTCGCGCTCGGCGGAGGGGAGGACTACGAGCTCCTGCTCACCGCGCCGCCGGACCGGGTCGGTGCGATCATCGAGGCCGTGCGCCGTTGCGGCACACCGGTGACGGTGATCGGCGCGATCGTGGAGGCCGCGGCCGGGCGGGAGGTGCGCCTCGTCCCCGGGGGCTCGCGGCGGCTCGGGCGCGCGGGTTTTCGGCACTTTCGCGGCCCGACCGAGCGCGACGGATCAGAATAGGCGCAGTTGCGTGTCGTCCCCGACGACGCGGTCGAAGTCGAGCCCGAGCAGCGCCAGGATCGGCTCGGCCACCGGTCGGATCTGCCGGTCGACGTAGTGCTCGTGATCGAGAGGAGCCCCGGGATTGCTCGCCGGCCGCGGCCCCGCCCGCGTCACCACGTACGCCACGATCCGTCCCGCACGGCGACCGAGACGCCGTGCCGCCGTCACGTGTGGCGGGGCGGATGCCGTGTATGCGTCGAGGTCCTTGCGCAGTGCCCGCCGGTACACGAGCTGGTCGTCGAGCCTGCCGGCGCGCAGGTCGGCTACGACGTCTCGTAGGTACGACTCGAGCTCGCGATCCCGGAACAACCGCTCGTACAGCTCCCGCTGCACCTGTCGGGCGAGCTGCGTCCAATCGCGTCGTACCGCCTCGAGCCCCGTGAGGACGACCTCGGTCCGGTCCGCATCCTGAACGAGCCCCGCGTAGCGCTTGCGGGCCCCGCCGCTTCCCCCACGTGTGGTCGCGAGCAGGAGGCGCAGGTACAACCGCTCGAAGCGCAGCTCGAGTCGGCTCGGGACGCGCCAGGTCTCCGCGACGTGACGCGCGAGATCCTCGGTCGTCCGAGCCGCGAGGTCGCACCCGAGCTCGCGCGCGGCCGCCGGGTCATCGATCCCCGACTGGACGAACAGACTATCCGTGTCGCCGTACAGCACCTCGTAGCCGGCCGCCTCGATGCGTCCACGGGTCCACAGCAGGATCTCGCGTCCGAACCCGGTGATCGCGTTGGCCAGGTCGGGCGACGCGAACCGGCAGCCCGACGTACCGAGCACGCCGTAGAACGAGTTCATCAGGATCTTGATCGCCTGGGCGGCGACGGGGTTCCCGGCCGCCTGCGCCGCCTCACGCCGCGGCACGAGCTCGTCGAGCAGCGCCGGCAGGATACCAGGCTCCCGGCGGAACGCGGCGCCGTTCGGCGCGACGATCGCACCGCCAGGCGGCGGCGTGCCGGTCACACGGCCCAACGGGTCGATCTGGAACGTCCGGATGATGCTCGGATAGAGACTCTTGAAGTCGAGCACGAACACGTTGCGGTGCAGACCCGGCCGGGGCTCGAGCACGTGGCCGCCGCTCGTGACCCCATCGGTGGGCCCGGACTCGGGCGCGGTGGGTCCGACGAGGCCGCGCCGCGCGAGCGCCGAGAGATAGAGGAACTCGAAGCTCGCGATGCTCGCGGCCACCCGGTCGAGGGGTTGACCGGTGAGTCGAC
>Ga0247727_10008666_pt1 | contig 18777 bp, 15 predicted proteins | sample WisWelCaveWW1625_FD_202498 | JGI IMG/M metagenome (GOLD analysis project Ga0247727, IMG submission 202498) | Biofilm microbial communities from Wishing Well Cave, Virginia, United States - WW16-25 | ecosystem: Environmental > Aquatic > Deep subsurface > Groundwater > Cave microbial mat | place... | reverse complement strand
TCTAGCTTTTTCAATGAAATCTCAGTAAGAAATGCATTTCCTTTTGCTACATACATTGGGTATCACCAATGTATCTTAAGAAGCATCACTATATATAACTTACGGAAATCAATCTCTTATACTATAGATTATTTCTAAAAGTTGATAATGTCTAGTCGTTTCACCGATAAATATATTTAATGCATACTCGCTATGTTATATCTTAACAATTACTAATCTTCTCTAAGATGTGGTCTTAAAAGGGCTTTTTACAAAATTGATTCAATGAATCAGTCCAATGAAAAATAAAATCAATGAAAACAACCCAATGACTGCACACTCAAAAACGGACGATTCAGCATACTATTCCAATAAACAATCAATAAAAAATCCAATGACACTCATCATCCTACCAAATCTCCATTCCAAAAAACTAAAAATTATCTATAAAAAGGGGCATAGGAGCTATTTATGTGCGTCAACAATCCTCTTAATCAAGTTAGTTGTAGAATAAGAGCCGACTTTGCCGATTAAGACTACTTTGCCTGCATTCATCTCCACAACATCTTTCTCGATTATTCTGTCCATGTCATAATCACCGCCTTTGACATGAACCTCCGGCTTTATTACCTCCAATAACTGCCGGGGGTCTTTTTCCGAAAATAAAGTCACGTAATCAACGCATCCAAGCGCCGCAACCATTTCTGCTCGGTCATTCTCATTGTTGATAGGTCTTCCTTTTTCCTTCAGCTGCCTTACTGTGGAGTCAGCATTGATGCCAACGAATAAAACATCTCCCTTTTTCCTCGCTTCCTGCAAATAGCGGACATGGCCAAGATGCAGAATATCAAAGACGCCATTTGTAGTAACAATTTTCTTATTCTTTTTTTTCAGATTTTCAACTATTTTTTTCAATTGCTCTAGGGCTACGATTTTTTGCTGCGGAGTGTTGCTCGTGATGAATTGCGCTGCCTCAAGAAAATCCTTTGCTACAAGATCAGGAACTATGTTTTTTTCATGCAGCTCATGTTTGTGCTCCTTTCCATGGCCCGTCAGAAGATAGATGCCCTTTGCTCCAGCCCTATGTGCCATCCCCACATCATGAGGATGATCTCCTATCACCCAGGATTTTTCCAAGTCAATGTTGAATTCCTCAGCAGCCTGTTTCATGAAATGGGTATGAGGTTTCCTACAGGTGCATTCAGCTTCTGGCGCATGCGGACAGAAGAAAATCTTGCGTATTGCAATACCATGTCGCGCAAGCTCCTTTATCAGATGATCATTGAAATGATGCATATCCTCAACGGAATATTTGTTCCTTCCAATGCCAGATTGATTGGTTATTATGATGAAGCTGTACGCTTTTTGCATAAGTGTAAGGCCCTCGATCACACCTGGAAGCAGCTTGAAATCCTCAGTCTTATGCACATAGCCTTCATCCTCGTTCAAGGTGCCATCTCGGTCCAAAAACACAACTTTACGCATGCTGCACTCTCCTCTTTAATTCTTCCAAGGAAACAGTAGATGTGCCGATTTTTCCAACAGTAACGCCAGCTGCATGATTGGCAATGACCGCTGCCTGCTCGATAGATGCTCCCGATGCCAGCGCGAGCGCTACGGTTGCAACTACAGTATCTCCCGCCCCTATGATATCAAAAACTTCCTTGGCAAATGTTGGTATGTGCTTGATATTGCCGTTTTTTTCAAATAACGACATTCCTTTTTCGCCCCTTGTTATAAGAATCGATGATTTTAGATCGTTCACCAGCCACCTGCCCATATCCTCGACATCTTCCGTGACATTTTGTTTTTCAGTGAAATGCGTCATCTGATGGGCTTCATTATGGTTCGGCGTTATCAGCGTTGCATTTGAATAATATTCCTTATGCTCTGGTTTGGGATCTATGATGATGCTTTTGCCTTCTTTGTGGCATTGTGCAATAAGCTCTAGCATGATCCTTTTAGTGATAACCCCCTTTGCATAATCAGAAACCACAACAGCATCCATATCTTCGATTTTGCTTTTCAATGCTTCAAGGATTTTATCCTCTGTATCATGGCTGGCATATCCTTTTTTTTCATAGTCAAAGCGCAACAGCTGCTGGTTTCTGCCAAAGACTCGAACCTTTAGAATAGTTCTCTTTTCTTGATCTGCCACGATTCCGGTAGTATTGATGTTCCTTTTATCGAGTTCATGCATGAGATTCTCTTTTGTGCTGTCTTCCCCCACTATGCCAATCAAATGAGCCTCTGCACCATATTCCGTGATGTTTGCCGCAACATTTGCCGCTCCACCCGGATTGTGGCTTTCCCTGGTTACATTAACTATCTGCACCGGAGCTTCAGGGCTTATCCTGTTTACCTCTCCCCAAATATATTTATCCAGCATAATATCCCCAACGACAAGGATTTTCTTGTTTTTGAACTGATTAACAATGTCTATTGCTTTCACAAGTCCCACCCATGCTTATCTAAATATGCAAAATAATCTGTAATTGCGTCCTTAAGATTCCATGCTGCCTTGAAATGAAGTCCCGTTTCTGCTTTCTTTATGTCTGCCTGCGTGTTATTCTGGTATGACTTTGCATCATATGGCATGTCAAAATATTCAGGCTCTAGTTTTTTGCCAAAAACGCTGTTGATTGTTTGTACCAGGTCAATGAATGAAGTTCCGATACCAGTGCCAACATTGTAGACATCGCTTTTTGCATCAAGCGCCTTGATAGTTGCCGTGACAGCATCCTTGACATAAATATAATCCCTTATCTGCTGTCCATACTTGAATAATCTTGGCTTCTCATTTTGCCTCATTTGTTTGCCTAAATGGTATATCATGGAGGCAGGCCTTCCCTTGTGCAACTCTTTTGGCCCGAATACATTGAAATATCGCAATCCAACAATATGAATCGTTGAAGCTATTTTTTCTGCCATCAGATCCATATCCCATTTCGACTTACCATAGGACGTAAGGACGTCTTTTTCCTGACCTTCTTCCATCGGCACATAGCCGTTCCCATACAAGCCTGCAGTGGATGCATAAACTAATTTTGCGTTGTTTTTTTTGGCAAGCTTAATGACATTCTTAAACCCTTCAATGTTTTTTTGATATGTTTCGCTATCGTCTGGATGCCTTGGATCAGTTATTGCGGCTTCATGGAAGATAGCATCGATTTTTTCCTCGATATCAAATTGAGGATCGGCAATATCTGCCTTTATAAAAATGCCTTTGAATTCACGCAGATTTTCTTTATTGCCAGAAAACAGGTTGTCCACGATAATAACATCATACCCTTGCGCTTCCAATTCAATCGCAAGATTCGATCCGATGAAGCCTGCTCCGCCGGTAACGAGGCATTTCATGCTACCAATGCTCCTCCACCTTTTCGCAAATCGAGTGCATAATAGCAAGATGCGCCTCTTGGATCCTGGGCGTATTATCTGATTGGACGATTATCTCATGATCGCACTTACCCTTCATGGTGCCCCCCTCCTTTCCTAAGAGTGCAACTGTACCTATACTCAATTTTTTTGCTTTTTCAATTGCGTTAATGAGATTTTGGGAATTTCCTGATGTCGATAGAAGAATAAGTACATCACCTTTCGTACCCAAGGCTTCAATTTGCCTGCTGAAAATCTTCTCAAAGCCATAATCATTTCCAATAGCAGTGATCGCAGCCATATCTGAAGCAAGGGATATTGCAGGAAGGCCATTGCGTTCCTTTTTGTATCTGCCGGTAAATTCAGCTGCGATGTGGGTCGCTTCAGCAGCGCTGCCCCCATTGCCGGCCAGCATGATCTTATTTCCGCGCTTCAAGCATGCTACCAGTGCCTGGCTTATGTTCTCAGCAGCTTCATGTTTCATTGCGGCATTTTCCAACACTTTGCTGCTTTCTTTCAGCATATTCTTAATAGAGACCATAGTATGACTTTTTCATACCTTTAGATATATAAACATTTGCTTTTTTGAAATAAAAAAATTTATAAAGTATGACTATTTCCTACTTTTTCATACTATGGTAAAATCCAAAATTGCTATTAGCATCGATTCCCCGTTGCTTGCGCTTTTGGATAGTAAAGTAGATCATGAAATAATACGTTCACGAAGCCAGGCCCTGGAATTTTTTTTGCGCAGGGGCCTGCAAGGCCAATCAATCACCACGGCAGCTTTGCTGATCAAAGGGGACCATCATCCCGCACTTTTACAAATACTCAAGAATGCATCTTTGATAAAAAACCATATCGCATTTTTTTCGCAGCATGGAATTACGACACTATATATCATAACACAGCATTCCAAATACATCAATCAATTGCTGGTGGAAATTGCAAATGCGCCGATTCACGTGGAAATCATAGAAGAGAACGCGAAAGGCAATGCGCAGGCATTGCTTGCAATAAAGAACAAGGTGCATAGTGATTTCTTGGTTATCTCAGGGGATGTTTACAACAATTTTGACCTTTCTAAGATGATAAAAAAACATTATTCCCTCGGTTTGTTTGCGACGATGGGCCTCATGACACGGCAGGATACAAAAAATTACGGAACTGCGATATTGGATGGTGATTTTATCATAGATTTCCATGAAAAGCCCAAGCATAGTTCCACAACCATTGTGAATGCCGGAGTGTACCTGTTCAAGCCGTCTGTGTTCGAGCTTTTCAACAATGTGACAAGCCTTGAACGCGATTTATTTCCGAAACTGGCCAGGCTGCATCAGCTCGCTGGTTTTTTTACATATGGAGAATACCAGCATATGGGAGAATGATTTTGAAACAGTATTTTTTCTTCAATCTCTATAGCTCAGTGAATCTATAGGAAATAACCTTAATTTTCGTATATTTCAGAAATAATAGCAAGGTTATTTCCTAATAAGCAAATCACTTGGCAGATAAGGAAAAATGTGCTATTATTAAAGTGATTTGCTATATAATGATTTTTTGCACCCCTGGCTTATTTGCACAATAGTAATTTTGCACCACGGAAAATGTCTTATTTTTTCCGTTTTCATTGGAATCGGCTCATTGAAACACTATTCATTGAGACGACACTCATTGAATCAACTATCATTGCTAAAAATAAAATTTGAATAAGAATAAAAATAATTTTCTTCTTAGCCTGCAAATCATTTAGAAAAAAATTGATTATTAAAAACAGTGCCAACAAAAATAATTAGCAAAAAATATCAAAATGATATTGATCAATGCAACATCTTCGTCTTCTCAACCGCTTTCATCACATCCTCAACTCCTATTGTTGACATATTATCGAATTTTGCCGTATCAGGCACCTGGCCCAGGTGGACATTGATTACTGGCTGGGTAAGGGGTTTGTAGATGGATGTACAGTACCTTCCTAAGGGACCAAATCGAACCGGGGTGTTTGGCCCAAACAAGCCGATGGTCTTTATGCCCTGCGCAGCAGCAAGATGCATCGGCCCTGAATCGATAGATATCATCCCTTGAGATAGATCTATCAACGCAATCAGCTCTGGCACATTTGTTTGCCCTGAAACATCATACACTCCCTTTGCATTTGCCAATAAGGAAATTATTGTCTGATTAACGGGCTTGATGTCAATGCCTCCCAAAAGAATGATGCTTCCATTCCACTCCTGCTGAAGCTTTTCAATCAATTCAGCCCATTTTTCATTAGGCCACATCCGGATCTTCGAGGATTCAGCAGCGCCCGGAGAGAGCAACAGCATCGGTTTCTTAATCTTATTTTTTTTGATAAGAATTGATACAGAGGCATTGTCCTTTTTTGAATAATGGAGCTTTTCCAGTTCATTGATTTTTTTCTCCAATCTCAGAGGGACTAACAGATCCATAAATGTCTGCGTAACATGCTGTTGGTCGTTGTAGGGAACTTTTTGAGAATATAGCCAAGAGCGAAAACCATGGTCATAGCCAATCCTTCTCATTCCGAGGAAAAAAGCCATGATGGCCGATACGTTGAGATATTCCTCCATATCAATGACGAGATCATATTCCTGGAAATGCCGAATCATAAAAGCAACGATAGAGAAAGGATTCAATTCCACAACTAAAACACTATCAATATACACATTGTCAAAAAAAATATCCTTGACCCTATCGGTTGTAAGAACAGCGATGCTGTTTTTCTTATTATATTCTTTTAGCGCCTTGATGGCAGGCAGCGCAAGAACTGTCTCACCAAGACCCCATAGCTGTATTAAGAGGATTTTTTTTTGCTTCGTTATCCTTTTTGGCATGAAAAACTGTAAGAGACCAAGCACCGCACACAGGAAGGAGCCGCAATATTTATCGATGAGTTTGATTGTTTTGATATTTGCCATGCCCCCTCCCTAGCCGCTTTGATTTATATAACTTCTTTATTTATATTTTGTACATTTACAGAGGTTGGTGTGAAATGAAGTAGCATCAATTTTGTGAGCGCTCTAAAACTATGAACATTAATTGCGGAGGGGGAAGCCCCCTGCAGGGAGGTTGCCGCATTTCACTTCCACAGCAACGAAGCGAACCGATGCTACCGAACGAAGTGAGAATTTCACACCAACCTCACCTTTACATTCTCTAATATAGTACTATACGCACTTATCATGTGACTATTCATTAATTAAGCCTGCATCCTTCATGCAATAATTAACAAAAAATAAGAAAAATACACGAACAAGCCTATTTAGCTTTCTTGATGGCTATTTCCCTGACAACGTCTTCGATTTTTTTCTGATTTCTTCGCACAATTGAATATGTATACACGGTAATGAATATAAGGAATAAAAATCCAGCGATGATAAAAAAGTCAAGCGCCCTTACGATGTTTAGGCTTACCAGGACTGGATCAAGTACCTGTGGAAATAGCGTTATTGCGATGAAAACCAGCCAAAAAAGCACCCAGAATACGTATTCTTTTATCGTGAATTCTTTGCGCTTGTAATGCAAAAAGGTAAAGTACATCATGAATACCGCAAAGACCATCCCGATTACTTGAATAGCTTGGAGTTGTGCCATCTTACCAATCACCCAATCTCCATATGAATAGGTTGAAAACAATCTGTATCCCATCGATTACTGTGGTTCCCTTATACTTGTCAGCATAAATGGTCACTATTGGGATTTCGGTATATCTTAGTTTTCTCTTGCCTATGTTTGCAATCATCTCGCCTTCCATGCTATAATCACTCGCTTTCCAGCGTATTTTACGGTACGCATCTGCTGTAAATGCTCTAAAACCTGACTGACTGTCATTAATATTCAAACCATATAAAAATCTGATCGTCATATTGATGAACCAATTGCCAAACCTTAGTATTAGGGGCATGCTCTTATTAAGCTTACGATATGATAGTACCACTTCAAAATGTTTCAGAGCATCAAGGAATCGTGGAATGTCTTCTGGTCGATGCTGTGAATCAGCATCAATAACAATTATAACTGCAGCATTTTGCATAATTGCATAGTCACATCCTGTTTTTAATGTAGCTCCTTTACCTAAATTTACGACATGACGCAAGACCAATGCACCAGCTTCTTTTGCAAGGCCAGCGGATTCATCTTTGCTTCCATCATCTACCACTATCACTTCGTCAACGTATTTCTTTGTTTTTTTGACAACGTCAGCTATATACTTTTGCTCATTGTAAGCGGGGATTACCGCAAAAACCTTGTCCATAGCCTTAGAGTGTCAACAGTGTTTTTTAGATTTATCGATTTACACGGCTTTGTCCTAAGTCTCGCTTTCGCTTCGGGTTAGCATGGGTTCGCAACAGCTTCTCACCAAGACTGGCAGGCAATACTGGGACTATTTGCAATAGCTCGTGATGATTTAATTTTTTGTATGTTTATTGTTTGTTGTTGTATTGAAATTGTCGCATTGAATCCTATGTACTGAGCGTCTTCTCCGTCAATGTAATGAATCGAGCGAAGATGCTCGTATCCACTAACAAGTGAGCTCGTTTTTTGAACCAGCTCACAACTTGGTGATGCTAACTTCCCTTTATCAGATACATTCTCGATTTGCACGAAGATTCATTAGAAAGGCAGATTAGATTCGAATACTATGTTTTAGGGGCAGTTGTGTTGCCCAGATCCCAATTGACCTTCCATACGATGACTCTACTGCCGAAAATGGTTGTTTCATCGCTAAACATTGTAAATCGTGAAATTCCTTTGCCGTCATAATAGAACAATCTTGTGAACATGGAACCGACAAGATCAGAGTCCATCTGAATCAGATCGTAGCTGCCCCCCCGGTCAATAACCGCAAGGCCAAGATACCTATTATTGCTGATAACGAACAGAGATTCATCGTATTCTTTAATTATTACATTATTTTGTTCTGGGAACGCGGCCTTTTTCGGATACAAGATGCCTTGCGGTGTTTTCGCATAAATATCCTTGGCAGTCAGGTTTATGATGAAGCCGTTGCTGCATGTGACGATGTTGTCGGTATCCGGACTGCCGCATCCTACCGAGCCTGCATATCCAGGCCATGGTGCAATCCAGGAATTGGCCTCCTCGCTGGTCGTAACTGACTCAACTTCGTTATTCCATTTTTCTGCTTCCTGCTCTGAAAAGTTGAATCTGTTTTGGAGGAATGCAATGCTTTTTTGCCTATCGTCCTTGTATTCTTCCTTCTTTAATGTCAGATACATAAGAGCCCTGTTGAAATCCCAGCTGCCGAAATGCGCCCATACACCGCTTTTGCCAACCATATCTTCAGAGGTTATGAAGAAACCTTCTGGCGGAATGCAATGTGTCATTTCCACAATCATTGCTGCCTCCTCTTCGGTAAAACCCCGATCCAGCAAGGCTGTTTTGGCTTTGGCAGCACTTAGCACGATAATTTCCTTGTTTATCTCTACAGCCTCTGTCTGGTCCTTTGTTTTCTTGGCAATCAAAAAGAAGGATGCCCTCTCGCTGCAATCTAGCATGCGCAATATAGCAACCACTTCTTCCTCGTTATCAGTCAGCAAGGCCCTGCCTACCCAATGAGCTTGTGCCGTGTTCTGGGTTGTTCCATCAAATGTCACAGGCCTGTCTGCCCAGTACTTGAACCAATGGCCGAAATCCCACCATGAAGTTATGATAGCATTAGGCTTAGAATTATCCCTTATTTTTTCCAAGGAAACGCGCCAAGAATCATCGAAATCCGTTACCTGGTTCATTGCCACGTTTATGGAACTTTCACATGTCATACCGATGCAAAACGGAGTCCATGGGATCGGTATGGTTCCAGCAATAAACAGTACTAAGACAATTGTTGCAGCCTGTGCAATGAGCTTATGCACATGAAGGCTTTTCGACAATAATGAGCTGGCGTATTCCTGCAGTTTATTGAGCGTAACTCCTAAACCGATAGCATACGCAGGCAATATCAGCATGACAAACCGGATGCCTTTTGTGCTCGCATAGATGGTAGCTGCCATCCATAATGCAAACAAAACAGGATATTTGATATTGATATTTTTGTCATTATCCCAAATGGCATACAGGATGCGCACCGCAATCGGTATAAGCATCAGGATGATGAACGTTTTCAAAGTCTGTATCTTCATGACAAAGAGCATGGTGTACCACACCGCTGAGCCAAGTATGAACCACCAGTTTTTTGGGCCTCTATCCTGGAACAGGAACATCAATCCGACAAGCGCAATGATGAGAAAATAATATTTGCCCAGGCTTACCTGGCTGATGACGCTGCTTAAAGAAGCAGGATTCTGCTCTGCAACAGTTGTGTATACGTTTGGCCAGATCCTATCCACTCCAACTTCTTTCAGCTTCGAGAATTCTATTGGGTCCATCACGAACGCCGAGAAATGATCAAAGCTTACGATTACGCTGGAACTTATCGCTGACACAATGAAAAATGCAGCAAGAAAGACAAGATGCTTTTCTATGGTTTTGTTCTGCAAGACTGAAGATAATCCGGATTTAAACTCATTGCGATGCGTCCATACATAATAAATCAATGAGAAAATTGTCGCAGCGAGAATGAAATCAAACACATATGACCAGCCGCTCCAGCTGTAGCTGAATACTCCGACAATCAATCCGCCTATAGCAGCATAGATTGCAGCCCACTTGAGGTTTTTTGCCTCAAAAGCTTCAATGACCATCCATGTGATGAATAGCGGAAATAAAATGTTATAGGGATCGGTATCAGCAAACCCCCCTATGGTTCTTGATAGGAACGAAGGATGTATGCCGATGATGATGCCTGCGACAAGGCCAGCAAGGTTTCCTGCAAGGCTTCTGCCGATGAAAAAAGCCGGAATGACCGCTAACGCACAAAGGATTACCGGAGTGTAAAAAGTGACTTTCATTAAGCTGGGATCAGTGGAGAAAAAATCCACGAATTTGTATAGATATGCGATGAAATAGGAATGCAGCATATCAAATGGAACAGGCCTGCCTACAGGAGCTAGCATATGCGTGTCCCATGCCTTGCCATCTCTGATTTCATCTCCCGGATGGCCCCTTTCGATTATATTACGCGCATGCCGCGCCCAAAAGAATGGGTCTATGCCAATAAGATAGGTAGTACCAACATCGTCCTGCAGCCGCGACTTGAAAGAATCCGATGTTGCCTTGATTTGCTGCTCAATCTGGTCCTTTTGCTCTCCAAGAAGCCGCTGATATTCATTCTCAACCAAAGAATTCCTATTCTGCTCTGGCAAGTTCGGATACTGCTGCGCTATCTGCCCTTGTATTTGGGATTTTATGGCGTTTGAGACTGCATTTTCTGCCCATTGGTCAGTTATCGGTAAATACGCAGGTTGGATGCGCACAAATATTGAGAGGAAGATGGGAATGAGCAGGATCAGCAAGACACTGTATTTGACAAGAAATTCCTTAATCTTTGTTGTGTCAATGGAAACAGTATCGTCATCTTCCTTCTTTTCTTTCTCTGATTTTTTGAACATATTCTTAATTTTTGAAAAATCAACGGATATGGTATCATCATCCTTTTGATTTGTTTCGCTTCTTTTGAAAATATTCTTCAGTTTGGAGAAATCTATGGTTATCTCATCATTCTTTGCAGCTTTATCGTCTTGATCATGCGGCTTTTTTGATTCCTGCACGTCATGATGGGGTTTTTGTTCGATTTCCTGAATTTTGACATCAGCTTCTGCCTGGGGCTCTTCCTTTTTCTTTTTGAAAAAGCTGCCTATCTTACTAAAATCGATAGAAATCTCATCATCATCCTTTTTTTCCATAATCAATCAACAGAAAGATTGAAAGAGGCATTTTTTTTAAAAAGCTTTTGTTTACTGCTTAGCATTGGCATATTTTAACTACAGTTCTTTTTTCCTCATTATCTCATTTTAACACTTTGTCAATTGTTTACTTTTTTTGATGATGCGAAGTTAGTCTTACTATTTCAATGAGTTTGTTCATTGAATCGTTTTTCATTGGAATAGTTTTCATTGAACTTCTATGCATTGTCATTTCTTTCATTACTATTTCTAGCAATACGAAAATAAAAAGAACAAGAGAACAGAATTAAGTCATAATCAAATAAGAAAAATTAATCTATATCAAAAAAACTACAACGCAAATCTCCCATACAGCAAAAAGCGCGGCTCTTTGAGCAATAAGCTTGTTACCAGCGCTATCGGCGAATCCCGGTCATATTTGGATAAGCTATCCTGGATTCTTTTTTGGCTCATCAATGATAGAAGATGGTCATAATCCTTATCTTTGAATCTATTCAAAACGTTTCTGATTCTTAAGTGCAGCATTAATTCCCTGCCTGATTGTTTTTTAAATTCCTCATTGTAGTTTTTTTTGTTGATGATACAATCCGTCAATGTCGTTGCGGCCTTCAAGGAAGGAATGATGCCACCTCCTGTTGTGGCCTTTACCTGCGTTGCAGCATCACCTATGAGATACACATTATCTTTTTGTATGGTTTTTTTTGGATTGTATATCGGAATGATGCCAGATTCCCAGCATTGCACATCTTTTTTTCCGGTTGCTGCTTCCAGAAAATTAAAGAAGATTTTGCTTGCGTTCTGTTTCGCACCGATGCCTAATCGAACAGTATCCTCTGACTCTGGCACAATCCAGCCGAAAAAATCAGGGAAAGCGCTTCCAAAATGCGTTTCGAATTCTGACGTGTCCATTTTATGTTTTATCTTTGCCTGCATGCCTACATAGAACTGCTCTAAAGAATGCATGCCTGCAGCTTTGGCAACAGACGATGAGGGGCCGTCAGCGCCGATTATCGCTTCAGCTTCAAATTCATCCGTTTCGTTTTTATCTTTGTTTTTTATTTTGATTTTGTTTTTTCCGCTGATGCTGATAAACTGATGATTCGTCTTTAATGTAGCGCCAGCATCCACTGCCTTTTCCGCGACATACTGATCAAAAAGATTGCGCCACATCACAATTTCCTTTGTCCTTACTCTTATTTCATTATTCTTGCTTTTGACTAGAACGGCATTACATTCAGTGGCAACGATTTTTTTTGGAATTTCCATAAAATGAGATATACTGGGAGTTACTATGCCCGTGCACTGCACCGGACAGCCGACTTCCGCATGCTCCTCGAATAGAATCACTTCCTTGCCTTTTTCTGCCAAGAGCTTTGCTGCATATGAGCCAGCAGGGCCAGCGCCGATTACTGCTATCATGACATTGGTATAAACCAAATAATATAAAAAGGAATAGGATTGATTTATGTTTAGAAAAATCTTTTTTGTTTTTTATTGACAATCTGGCTAAATCAATGAGATTGCATTCAGCATTCAAAAACCGGCAAATACCTAAAAACAATGGAACAACTTTTTTTTTTGGTCATCCAATCAGTTAAGAAAAACCATGATGCAATACATAAATAGGAACAGTACCATTATAAACGTGTACGCATTTGTCATAACTCTTTTTTTCCTCATCACAGTCGCGCTTGTTGTACCGGGCATAGTCGAGAAAAAAAAGCCCGGGTTTGTGACCATTGATGAAATATCTCTATCGTCACTGAATGAAACTCTGCAACTAGCAGCTGACTATGTACTCCGTACTCAAGCCCCATCCGGCCAGATAGCATACTCATATTATCCAGATAGGTATCTTTTTTCATCTGATAATAACATGATACGGCAATTCATGACGACATTTGCATTGGCTGAGATGCATGGATATACACAAGACGAAAGATTCATCAGTGCTTTTCGAAGAAACCTTGCATTCAACATGGATTCATACTACACTGAACAAGACGGCCAAGGCTTTATTTTTTATGACAATGAAGCAAATTTGGGGGCATCAGCGCTTGCATCCATCGCAGCACGTGATCTTCAATACTACGCCCATCAGCGCCAAAAGCTCATTGACTTTGTTCTTTTTATGCAAAATGCTGATGGAAAATTTAACACATTCCATATCCCCCCTAATGATACTATCAACCAGCGTTTTTATTCAGGAGAAGCCATGCTTTCATTGATTTTTATGTATTACGATACAAACAACAAGACGTACCTGGATGCCGCGCAAAAATCATTTGAATTTTACAAAAATTATTTTATTGAAAAAGAAAAATTACCGGCTTTTGTGCCATGGCATACCATTTCTGACTATCATCTGTATAAAATCACCAATGACAAAAAATACGCTGATTACATCTTCGAGATCAACGATTGGCTCCTAGAACTTCAGAATACAGCGTGTGCCAATCCCTATGAACTTGGGCAATTTTATGATCCCCAAAAACCAGAATATGGCATTCCGCACGCATCTTCGACCGCGGTTTACATGGAAGGACTGAGTTACGCATACCGATTGGCCAAGGAATTCAATGATAGGCAGCGGATGGAGAGCTATAAGCAAGCAATGCTGCTTGGCGCACGTTCATTGATGGAACTGCAATTTAAAAAAGATGATTTGGAATATCGAGAGGATGCAAGCCTGATTCTCGGTGGTATGCGCACAACACTCCAGAATCAGGAGATCAGGATTGACAACAACCAGCACACCATAATGGCATTGCTTGGGGTACTTGAAGTTTTAAGCGAAGACGATATTGAGGAATTTGTCAGGATGCATAAGGAATTTGATTGTTCACCCAACAAGTAAATTTCCACTAAATCATTTTCTCTTTCCTATATTTTTGATCCAATAAAAAAACTCATTGAAAAACTATTATTAAAAAAGAAGAATGAATACAAAATCATAGAAACCAATGGGCTATATTACGGATGTGCATTGAATAAAACAGGATTTCTCAATGCAACTACATCCCCTTTAGTGTATCTATTATATTGCTGGCCTTTGAATGGAATCAACGGGGAATAATGAATGATTGCTTCAAAGATCTCTCCTTGCACGGGATGGGTTCTGATGCAGCCATCGCTCTCTTCCCCTAATTTTGCATATGCAGTTCCAGCTAAATCTACGCTTATTGGTCTGTTGGTCTGATGAAATTCGATGCGCGGCCCTCTTCTCCTACCATCTGCATGCCAGCCCATGGCCCCTGGTGGAGGGTAGAAATGGCTTCCTGGCAAGAATCTGCCATTTTCCCTAACAACAAGATGGGACATGTACATCCCATACGCACTGAAGATGCCTTGATCGGGAGTTTTTTCTCCTTGTGCTTCTGTGTCCTCTCTCTTACTTGACTCTCCTCGGTACAGCGGATTTTTTATTATCTGATTAATTGCAAAATAGCCTAAGGGTGTGCTGTCGCCAGCTCCAACAGCAACGGGAAATCGCAGCATCTCCTCCATCCTATTTTCGTACTTTATTGATAGAACACCTTCCGCTCTTGCCCGGTAGATATCAATCTGGAATTGCAACTGCGGATTCCGATACATTTCAGGAATATTTAACTCGACATCAATCGAATGATTTCTACCCTTTCTTACCTGGGCTGCAACCTGCTGCATGGCCTGAGTCAGGTAATTGCCAAAAAGAAATATGCCTCTGCTGCCTGATGCTGCTTGAAAATTCTGTGTTGCCCTTAAGATTTCTTCTTGTATCCTTGTTCGCAGCTTTCCAATGTGAAAGCCATATGCCCTGTTTTTGTGGGTAATACTGATTCCTTTTTTATCGTTTTGATAGTGGCTCTCTGGTGCATCATAATGGTAGGGCCACTCCTGATGCGCCTCATTGACATAACCATGCAGATCGCTTTTTGAGACATTGATAATTACCTTCATTAATTCTTGGCTTAATGCCGCACGTGATATTGGCAATGACCCCAGTACGAGCGATGCCGCAAGAAAAGTTCTCCTATCCATAACAACAAGATTATCCCTCCAGCATAAAAATATTACTTTTTTAACTATTTTTTAGTAGTACTATATATAGTATGAGATTCTGTTCCCACCTGGTGATAATTTTGTAACTATTGAGTGATTACATAAAGGAAAGATTTAAATAATAGTTCATTCTTCAGTAGTACTATACAGCATTGGGGGTGCGTAATAATGAGTGGATTAAAACAAAAAATTACAAATTCATTGGCGGCAGCTTTGTTGCTAGCGGAATCTGCAGGACTAGCAATGGCGTCTGAAACAAAAAAACAAGCAGGACAAGACTTATGCGTTATTCTCGATCAAGGATCAGTTCATAACTACCAAAGAAAGGAGTGGAACGATGGGCATCTTTACCTTAAGGGACACTCTTCAGCGAAAGCAATACAATCTTTTGGAACTCAATCAAAGGTTTTCTCAGGAGAAGAAATACGCGCTGCTGTGCGACTATTGCGCTCAGTAAATAGCCCAATTGCAGGTTCACCAGAAAATGATACCTATACTCGGGAACTAGCAGGCAATGGCCTATTTGGACAAACTAAATCTGGCAATAACAAGGCAGTATGGGATAGAATGAATGGCTCTGGAACACGTGGCAATTCACAAGTTGTTGAATTAAGCTACTCAAAATTTCCATGCCCTAACATGACTCTTGCAGATAAGGCTTGTTCAGATGGAAATTATCTTCACATCTCAGGCGACCTCAAAGTTCAGGCAAATATCAGCAATAAAGGAGGATATGTTGTCGATGTGAGGATCCCAGTTAAAGAACTCAAAGCAGCGGGAATTGATGCTAATCAAGTCATCTCAGGCAATGCTTCGCAAAAGAGAATGCTTGCAGGATTCATGGAAGAGATATACGCTAGAAGACCATTCAATGTGCTTGAAACCAAATACAACCTAAACGGCGCAAACTCCGTTGCTGGAATTGAACGATCAGGAGATAAATCTCATATTAACGCGAGCACTGTTGCCTATTCAGTCGTCGCCGGCCTTATCAAAGAGGCAGCAGGCACAAGCAAACAATCCTTTGCTTACCAAATCGTGAAAGGTCCAGTAACCTGCCGATAAATCTACCTAAGAGGCTTATACCATGACCACTAAAAAACTATTCAACACCATAGCATTTTTTATCGTAGCTGTGCTATCATTAGCTCCTTTCGCATTTGCTGAAGGTGACGGAGATGGGGACGGCGGAGGCAGCGGCGGAGGGGATGGCGGTGGTTACTTCGACCCTTGCGTTTTTAACCCATCTATATGTTTTCCGCCTCAACCACAACCAGTTTGTGGCGATGGCATCCAACAATCATCCAACAACGAACAATGCGATGATGGAAATAGTAATAATTATGATTCCTGCAATAATAACTGCCAATTAACCCTATGTGGAGATGGCAAAATACAAAATCCAAACGGCAACGGCCAGCACGAGACATGCGATGACGGCAACACAAACAATAACGATGGCTGCGATGCATACTGCCAAATAGAATATGAATGTACTTCTGACGCTGACTGCCATGATGGATTATATTGCAATGGCGTAGAATATTGTGATCTTGAAATTTATGAATGTAAGTCAGGAAGTCCTGTTCAATGTTCTGATGGACTATTCTGCGATGGACAAGAAACGTGCAATGAAAATACTGATTCCTGCACATCAGGGAACAATCCATGCAATAATGGCCAATCATGCAATGAAAACAACGATCAATGCATTAATCAATGCCGCAATAACGCGGACTGTAATAATGGACTTTTCTGCGATGGACAAGAAACGTGCAATCAATATACTCATACCTGCCAATCAGGAACACCAATCCAATGCAATGATGGCGACTTCTGCAACGGGGAAGAATACTGCGATGAATATGTCAACTCATGCGTCTATGGTGATGAGCCATGCAATGATGACGAATCGTGCAATGAATACACAAATATGTGTGAATTCAATCCTTATTGCGGCAATGGAAATTTAGACTTCCCTGAGCAATGCGATGACGGCAACAGCCAAAACGGCGACGGCTGCTCGGCATCATGCAAAGTGGAAGAATGCAACTCAAATTATGACTGCAACGACGGATTATTCTGCAACGGAAATGAGTACTGTGATTTGAATACTTATATCTGTAAATCAGGCACTCCTGTGCAATGCAATGACAACTCGTTCTGCAACGGCTATGAAACCTGCAATGAGCAAACAGATTCATGTCAATCAGGAACCATGCCATGCAACTATGATGAAACCTGCAACGAATATTACAATGTCTGCGAAGACAATCCCTATTGCGGTGATGGTGAACTTGACTATGGCGAAGAATGCGACGATGGAAACAATAACAATGGCGATGGCTGCTCAGCATATTGTACTGTAGAAGAATGCAATTATGACTGGGAATGTGATAATGGCCTCTTCTGTGATGGAGAAGAATACTGCGACACATACACCAATACCTGCGAACCAGGATATGAAGTGGAATGCGGCCCTGGGGCACAATGCAATGAGGAATTGAACGCATGCACTTTGCTTCCATTCAGCGTTCGAATAACTGCTGACCAGACCAAAGGCCCTGCTGCATTGAAAGTTGAATTAGGCCATGATCTGACTGGTGGCATCCCTCCGTTCCTGTTGGAATGGGATGTTGATTATGACGGCGATATTGATATCGTAGACGAAGGAGAGATTGCATTGGAATTCCTTGAACCAGGCACCTACATCGTATATCTTCAAGCAACTGATGACATTGGGAGGGTTGCCTATGACACCATTACCATTTATGTGACCGAAGAAAATGACAGAAGGAATATCATCCTGATAAATCACATCGCATTTGACAAGGAATATTATCAGCCAGGAGACACCGTAAGAACATTCCTGAACTTTGAGAATATTGGAGATGGAGATCTTGACGAGACACGTGTCATCGCAATGGTTCCAGAGCTTGGCGTCAGAAGCAACGCGATTAAGCCTGCTACAATAAACATTGATGAGCAATCCTCAAAGATGCTTACCTTTGAGCTGCCTGCAAATGCACTACCGGGAGAATACTGGGTGCTTGTAACGATTGATATTGATGGAGATAGGCGCATCAAGTACCGGCCAATAACCATCGTTTCATAAGAAAATTAATGTCATAAGTCCTCAATTGTCATGATGGGGATTTATAAATAGAACCGAAACATTTATATATAAGTTATTACTACTATACTGTAGTAAAATATTGTAGTGACTACAGAATACTGATTCACCATAAAGCTTATATACAATGTTTTGCTTAGGGGCTTAACTGCTCATATACAACAAAAATTTTGGGGGGAAAACAAAAATGATGAAAAAAGCATTGGGAATTTTGCTGTTCGTCAGCATGCTTCTTACCAGTGCAGCATATGCCTGGGTTAACATTGAAGAAGTGAAGATTGACGATGACGTAGTTCAGCCAAATGGCGTGAACACACTAGATGTTGAGCGAGGAGACGAGCTTAAAGTTAAAGTTAGGATTGTTGCATTACAAGATGCAGAAGATGTACAGATCGAAGCTGCTTTGCGCGGCGTTGATATCTC
>Ga0247727_10008665_pt1 | contig 18778 bp, 12 predicted proteins | sample WisWelCaveWW1625_FD_202498 | JGI IMG/M metagenome (GOLD analysis project Ga0247727, IMG submission 202498) | Biofilm microbial communities from Wishing Well Cave, Virginia, United States - WW16-25 | ecosystem: Environmental > Aquatic > Deep subsurface > Groundwater > Cave microbial mat | place... | reverse complement strand
AGGCGCGGTCGATTGCCGCGCGTGCATCATCGCCGATCGGCGGCGCCTCGCGCAACACGCGCCGCGCGAAGCGCTCGGCGTGCGCGCTGACGAACTCGCTGTTCATCAACGCCAGCGCCTGCGCGGCAGTGGTCGAGGTTGCGCGCCTGGGATGGTTGACTTCCATCACCGGCGCGTCGAACAGGTTGAGCAGTGTCTGCGGACGCGAGCGGCGCACGAGCTGGTAAATGCTGCGCCGCCCGTTCACATTGTCACCAGCGGGGATGACTTCGCCGGTCGGCTTCGCCTCGGTCGGCACCGACTCGCCGAACATCTTCGTGTCCAGCGCGCCGGCGACGAAGAGAATGGAGTCGCGAATCACTTCAGCTTCGAGGCGCCGGGGACGAAGACGAATGGAGGAATGGAGGAATGAAGGAGCGGATGAAATGCCATTGCCTCTATTCTTCCGCTCTTCCACTCGTCCACTCATTTGTCGATGCGCCGCACTCGTCATCATCATGCGGTGCATCGCCTTCACGCTCCAGCCACTCCGCACGAATTCGATGGCGAGCCAGTCCAGCAGCGCCGGATTCGTCGGCTTCGCGCCGGAGACTCCGAAGTTGTCGAGCGTGCTGACGAGGCCCTCGCCGAAGTGATGTGCCCAAATGCGGTTGACCATCACGCGCGCAGTGAGCGGATGGTCGGAGCGTGTCAGCCACTCGGCAAATGCGCGGCGGCGGCCGGTGGTGGGCGCGCCCTCCACAGGTGGCGGGCACTCAAGAGCTCCGCAGTGGCGCAACACACCGATCGCGCCGGGCTGCACTTCGTCGCCGGGATTCGTCGGCTCTCCGCGCTTCAGCACGTGCGTGGGCGGCGCCTTCGCATCGAGGTCGTACAGCGCGCGAATCGTCGGCAGCGTGATGCGCTTCGCCTCTTCCGCTTGCTTCGCGCGCGTCAACTCGTCGGAGCGCTTGGCGTAGTCGGGAAACATCTGGCGGAGCTCAACGTCGGACGCAGCCGGACCTTTCGAATGCTTCGCTCTGAACTCCTTCGTCAGCGCGGCCAATTGATCGGTGACCGCCTTCACCGCGGCGTCGACCTTCGCGTTGTGCGCCTTCGTCGCGTCCTGCTCGGCCTTGGTCGCCATCACGATCTCGCGACGGTATGTGGGCAGCACCGGGCCGGTCGGGCGAATTGCGCCGGCGAAGACGGCTTGCAGCGCGTAGTAGTCCTTCTGCGTCAGCGGCTCGAACTTGTGGTCGTGGCAGCGCGCGCATTGCATCGTCAGCCCCATGAGTGCGGTGCTGACAATCTGCTGCGTGTCGAAAACCGTTCGCCACTGATACTCGGCGAAGTCGCGCGGCTGGAAATCGTCGCGCGTCGCGTCGACGGCTGTGCGCAAAAACCCGGTGGCCTCCAGCGGCTCGACCACGTCGCGCGTCATCGCTTTCGCGTTGCGCCAGTCGACCAGCTCATCGCCGGCGAGTTGCTCGCGCACGAACAGGTCGAACGGCTTGTCGTCGTTGAACGCGCGGATGACGTAGTCGCGGTAACGCCATGCGTTCGCGCGGATGCGGTCTTCCTCGAGCACGCCCTCGCTGTCGGCATAGCCGGCGACGTCGAGCCAGTGTCGTGCCCAACGCTCGCCGTAGCGCGGCGCGGCGAGCAGGCGGTCGATGAGTTGCGCGTAGGCGTTCGGTGAGGTGTCGGCGACGAAAGCGTCCACTTCCTCCGGCGTCGGTGGCAGGCCGAGCAGGTCGAAGGTCGCGCGGCGGATGAGCGTGACGCGATCGGCCTCGGGCGCGAGCGCGAGTCGTCGCGCGCGCAGGTCGGCGAGGACGAAAGCATCGAGCGGGTTGCGAACGGCGGGCGGCCCCATCGCTGTCGCGGCTCGGATTGCGGGCACGGCCGGGCGTTGCGGCGGGGCGAAGGCCCAGTGCGAACGCGAGTCGTTGGCTGCGTCAGAGGCCATCGCGCATGCGATGAGCAGAACGCCAATGGTTAGCGGCCTATGCATGGCTGATTACGCCGGTCGGATTTCGAACTTGTGCGGCTTGGGTTTGCGCAGCGTTTCGATCTCCGCTTCGAGGTCGGCGATTTGTTTTTCGGCGGCGTCGAGCCTGGCCTTGACTTCGGGATCGTCGGCCTTGCCGGCGACGAGAGCCGGCACCTGCACCATGCGCCAGCGGGTGAAGAAGAGGTCGTTTTTCGCGATGACTTTGGCCATCAACGCCTGCGCCTGCGCAGTCATCGGCGTGTCGGCGGTCGTCAGGTTCCAGCCCGCGGCAAGGTCGGCATTCGATACCGTCGCGGTCTTCGCGCCGTCGATGACCACGTCGTACTTGCCGTCTTTCAGCCCGGTCACCGTCAGCAGATAACGCGACAGGTCGGCGACCACCGGCGCGTGCGGCAGCACCACGTCGGCGCCATTCGGTCCCCTGGGTAGCGGCATCGGCAGCGCGGTGTCTTCCCGCGTGAACGTGATGACGCCGTCCTTCTCCGAATGGTCGGTAATCGTAGCGCGCAGCGCACGCGTGCTCGATTTGCCGGCCTCGATGGTCGCCGTTGAAACGACCGGGTCGGCGCCCAGGCCTTTCAACAAACACCAAGCCATGAGCAAGTGTCCCGACGCGTACGGATGCACGCCGTCGGGCATGGTCTTGAACGCCGCGTCCATCTTGCGTGTGCGGTCGACGACCTCGATGTACGGATGGAACTGATCTGCGAACGGTATCTGCGCCTGTTCGGCGACTTCTCGCACGACCGCTGAGTACTTCTCCAGCATGTGGTTGTAGGCGGACCCGGCCGGTTGACCCTCCTGCGCTCGCTCTTCGGGGGATGCGTTGCACAAGACCGTGCGCACGTTGGCGGCCTTGAGTTGATTGACGATCTCCTGCAACGAGCGTCGGTAGACCGGCAGGCCGGCGTCGCCTTTGCGGCCGTCGTTCATGCCGAAGTCGACGGTCACCACCGTGGGTTTCAATGCCAGCACGTCGCGATTGAGGCCATGCGTGACCATTCGCACGATTTCTGCTTCCTGCGCGGCTCCGGTGAGCGAGAACAGCTTGGCGTCGCTCATATCGGTGCCCTGAGTTCGCTGGCGCAGCCATGCGGTGCAGCCGCCCCACCCCGCGTTGCGGAACGTGAGCCGCTTCGCCGGGTAGCGCGTGAGCCAGTAGCACTCCAGGTACGTCGTGTACAGCCGCTGCTGGGTGATGCTGTCGCCGAGGTAGACGATAGTCTCGCGATTGCCGAGTTGGAACCGCGGAGCAGGCGCTGCCGCGTGAGCGCAGTTCCCGATCGCGGCGCCGGCAAGAGTGCTTGTACAGATGAAGTCTCGGCGATTCATACGGTTTCTCCAATAATTGAAAACTGAGCTCTTTGAACTGCGAGAGCGTAGCGTCGACTGTGCCCTATCCTCCGATGATGTCCTTCAGCCCCTCAATGACGGTTTCCACCTCTTCCGCGGAGGCGTGTCCGAGGCGCCCGCCGAGCCGTGTTGTTGAAAGCGTGCGGATTTGGCTGATCTTGACCCACGACCTCTTTGGCAATCCTTCCGCTTGCAACTCGATGGTTAACGGAAATCCCGCGGAAGGCTCCTGGCTGGTAAGCGCAAGCGCGATGACCGTTCCAGAATTCCGATTGAATACATCGCGACTGACAACCAGCACCGGGCGGCGACCGGATTGCTCGTGGCCCCGCGCCGCTCCCAACTCGGCCCAGTAGATCTCGCCCCTCAGTATTCTGGCCACTCTGCCAACTCCGTGGCCATACCCTCTTCGGCGAGGGCGCGTTCCTGTTCCTTCTTCAACTTCGCGCATTCGCGCGCCAGGCGAGATCGATCCAGTCTCGACATTTTTTCCCGCACCGCAAGTTGAACGGCCTCGCTGCGACTGCGAAAGACTCTCGCTTTGACCTGGCGATCCACTTGCTTTAGCAGTCCGGCATCGATTGAAATAGCAACCTTAGCAGTTGGCATGATGACCCAAGTATTACCGCAGGTCGTACCGGCTGTCAAGCGTGACGCGTTTCACTTGTTTGGTAGAAACGCCGCGAAATCTTCGAAGAACTTCTCCACCTCATCCAGATTCCTCGCGCGCCGGCACGGCGGCAACGATTCGAGGAACAGTCGGCCGTATTGCCGCGTGACGGCGCGCGGGTCGAGGATGGCGACGAGGCCGCGGTCGTTCTTGGTGCGGAGGAGTCGGCCGAAACCCTGGCGCAACAGGATGATGGCCTGCGGCACCTGGTAGCCGTAGAACGGGTCGATGCCGTTCACCTGCAGATGCTCCATGCGCGCTTCGATGAGCGGCTCGTCGGGCACGGAGAATGGCAGGCGCATGAGAATCACGCAACGCAGCGCGTCGCCGGGCACATCGATGCCCTGCCAGAACGTGGCGGTGGCGACCAGCACCCCGTTACCGTCCTGCTTGAATTCGTCGAGTAGCCGCTCGCGCGACGCTTCGCCCTGGCGCAGCACGCGCAGGTGCGGCAGGGCGCGACTCAGTTCCTCGTGCGCGCGTTGCACGATGCGGTAGCTGGTGCACAGCACGAAAGCGCCGCCGCCGACAATCTCCAGCACTTTGCGCGCGCGGTCGATGGACGCGTCGTCGAACACCTCCTTCGCGGCGGGGTCGGGCAGGTCCTGCGGCGCGTAGAGCATCGCCTGACGCTCCCAGTCGAACGGCGAGCCGACCGCAAGCGCGCGCACGTCGTCGCCGAGGCCCAACCGCTGGCGGAGGTAGTCGAAGCGCCCCGCGGTCGTGAGCGTGGCCGAAGTCATGACGATGGGCGCGTAGCGCTCGAAGAGCTGTAAGCGCAGCGCGTCGCTCAGGTCGACGGGCGCGGCGGCCAATGCGACCCGCGGCTGACGGCGCGCGCGGCGAGTGTCGGACTTTGCCACTTGCATCCAGTAGACCGAGTTCGGTTGCGACTGGGTGAGGATGGCGTTGAGCGCGGCGTTCAGCGTGTCGCAACGCGCGGCGAATGAGCCCACCTCAAACTTCGCCTCTTCGTTCAACCGCTCGTCGGGCAAGCTCAGGGCCTGTTGCCACGCGCGCAGCCGCTCGGCGAGAAGCACAAGCGGCTCGGCCAGGAGAGGCTCGACGAAGTCGGGCTCGCGCAGGCGCGTCGTGGTGCCCGGGCCGCGCGCGTGCTCGGCCACGAGTTCGAAGAACAGATCGCTGGCCGATTGACATTCGGCCAACGCGATTTGAATCGGCTCGGCGAACTCGCGCGGCGCGCGGTAGTTCGCGAGCACCCCCTTGCCGGTGCGCGCGTTGTGAATCTGATCGAACAGGAACCCGAGCTGAGGGTTGGCAACACTGAGGCCCAGGAAGTCGGCGGCGACGTCTTCAATGCTGTGCGCTTCGTCGAGCACGACGGCATCGAACGGCGGCAGCACCAACTCCGACGCGGCCAGGTTGGCGAAGAACAGCGCATGGTTGGAAACGAGCACGGTGGAAGCGTATTGCCGACGGCGCGCGGCGTAGAACGGGCACGCATCGTAGTGCGAACATTCCTGCCCGTTGCACAAATCGCTTTCGCGGTTGACCGCCGACCACACGCCACCGTGCGGCTCGAAGTCGAGCTCGCTCACCAGCCCCGAGCGCGTGCGCTTGCTCCAGCGACGAATCGACGCGAACTGCCGCGACTCCTCCGCCGACGTAAACAAGCCGCCCTCTTCCGCGCGCTCGAGCCGGCGTGGGCAGAGATAGTTGTTGGTGCCGAGGCACAGCGCGTAGCTGAAGTCGAGTCCCAGCGCCTTCTGAAGCAACGGCAGGTCCTGCGTGACGAGCTGGTGTTGCAGCGCCTTCGAATACGTCGAGACGATGACGCGCTTTCCGCTCGCGACCGCCCACTGAATCATAGGTACGAGGTAGGCGAGACTCTTGCCGGTGCCGGTGCCGGCCTCGACCATCAAGTGTTCCGACTTCGCAAGCGCCTCTGCTACCGCGACGGCCATCGCAACCTGCTGGCCGCGAGACTCGTAACCCGGCAGCATCACGGCCAGCGGGCCCTCGGGGGCGAAGGTGGCGGCGGCGTTCATTTGACCTCGGTTGCCTCGGGCAGCGTCGAGGTGCTCGCGACGCTTCCGGCCGAGAAGGAGATCGGCTTTGGCGTGTGCAACCCCCGCACCGGCGAAGTCGAGCCCGTCGACTTCATCATCAACAAAGTGAAGCAACTACTCAAGCATCGCGCGCGCGCTACCGCAAACGTGCTTCCACGACCAGGCTCGCTTGTAACGCTCACTTCGCCCCCCTGCGCTTCGACGAGATGCTTGACGATGGACAGACCCAGCCTGGTGCCGCCAAGCTCCCGCGACCGCGCCTTGTCGACGCGATAAAGCGCTCGAAGATGCGCGGCAGGTCCTCGCGCGGGATGCCGCCGCCAGTGTCCCCAACGGGGCTTCCTTAGCCGTGGCAATGTTCCTTGTATAGACAAATGCGGTTGCCGTCCGGGTCGGCAAAGGTGGTGATGCGGCCCCATCCCTGGTCGACGGCAGCGGGCACGCCCGCGCCGCGCGCGTTGAGCGCGGCGATCTCAGCGTCGAGATCGTCGGCCACGAAACTGGGCAGCGGCGGAGGCATCGGCGCATCGGCCGAGGCCTGATGGACGAGAATCGTCGCTCCACCGGTGGCGAGCCGGGCGAGGCTGCATTCCTTGTCCTCGTGCAAGAACAGGACGGGCAGCCCCAGCGTGTCGCGGTAATAGGCCATCGCACGCGGAAAGTCCTGAACGTAAACGACCATTTCGGCAAGTTGCATGGTTCTGCTCCATCGAGGGATGGACTCCAATTCGGCCCGGTAAGTTGAATTCCTCCGCTTGTTCGGTTAGCATCAAAGAGATGAAACTTTTCCAAGCTCGGTTCGTTGGCAGCGTTGCATTGATCGCAGCGCTAGGACTGGTGACGCAACTGCTCGCGCAAAAGGCCAACTTCCGCCCTCACAAAGACGACGCCGACCTGCGCTTCTGGTTCAGCAATATGGTGTGGCATCACCGTTTCAGCGTCGAGGAAGTGTCGGCCGCGACCGGACTGACGATTGACCGCGTGGTGGCGGTTCAGAACCGCCTGCGCATCGCGCCGCACACTAAACCCAAGCGCTCCAAGGACGCGTCGCTGCTGGTCTTGCCCTATCCGGGAGGGCGGCATCCGCGCATTGGTTTTCTCGACGGAGCGGTGGATCCCCAGCGCGAAACCAAGATCAGCGTCTTTGCGCCGTGGGACGACCGCAGTTACGTCGTCGCCGACGTACCGGAGGCAATCTGGTCGAACCTCGGCCTGACCTACCTGGCCCACACCCACGTCCCGACGCTGTGGACAAAACAGGGCGTGACGCTCGATCGTCTCGAATGGAACCGCCGCGCCGACGGCATGCTCGAACTCGAACGCAAACTGCCGAACGGGATCGTTTTTGGGACGAAGGTCGTGCCCGGCCCCGACGGCGTGCGCATGGAGCAGTGGTTGACGAACGGGACCATGACGCCGCTAACCGACCTGCGCGTGCAGAACTGCGTGATGCTCAAGGGCGCCGCCGGCTTTGAAGCGCAGACCAACGACAACAAAGTGCTCGCCACGCCCTACGCCGCCGCGCGTTCGACCGATGGCAAGCGCTGGGTGATCACGGCGTGGGAGCCGTGCCACCGCGTTTGGGCGAATCCACCGTGCCCGTGCTTCCACAGCGACCCGAAGTTTCCGGACTGTCCGCCCGGCGAAACGCGCCGACTGCGCGGCTGGCTCTCATTCTTCGAGGGCGACGACGTGCAGGCCGAATTCAAGCGATTGGACGGAGTGGGGTGGCGGGAAAAATGAGCCGTCGACCTGAAGATCTCGAAGCAGCGGATGGAACGGTCTACTGCTGCGGCGCTTAACTTCGCACCAGCGCTAGCAACTCTTTCGACAGCTTCAGTACGACGATTTGTGTGACGGTATCGAGGGTCTGCACGGTGACGTCGCGCGTGGCCCCGCGCGCGACCGACGTAAATTCGTCGGTGGCGCGGACGACGAGCTCGCCCACTGGGAACGCCCTCGGCTGCCGCGTCACTTCGTCGGGCTGCGTGCGGGTCACCGCCAGCACCATCCCCCGCCGCACGCCCTTCCGATGGCCGATGTTCAGATGGATGTCGCCGGTCTGTTCGGCGACGAGCACTTTGCCGGTGAAGCGCGGTGCCCGCGTGAGTTTGGGGCCGACCTTCGCGACCAGTTCGCGCACCGTTTGTGCTACGCGCTCAGCGTGGGTGGACAGCTCGCCGGTGAGTTTTACGTCGGCGGTCTCCGCCGCTCCGCCCAACACCGAATGGTCGGCGGAATCAATAAGTTCGACCGCTAACTCGATGTGCGCCGTCCGCACGCGAGCGCGCGGATACGTTACGAGCAAAGCGCCGCGCGCGATCGAGGGCGACTTCAAATGCGCGGCCAGTGTCGCCTGTTGCGCGAAGGTCAGCGGCTCGGTCCAGTTGCGCAGCAGCAGCTCCTGAACGACCACGGTCTTCGGCGCCGCAGTCATCGCGCGCGGCAAAGAGGTGGCCAGCACGTCGGCCGCTTCACCGCCCAACGCGACGAATTGTGGCGCCGCCACCCGAAAGGAGGTGACGAGCACGCGCTCTTGCGCGAGCGAAGGCGCAGCCAACACCAGGACGAACAGCAAGGCAAAACGAATCATGCCGCCAACGTTCCCAACTGCCGTGATTCCTAACCGTTTCGCAGCCATTCCAGCAGCAGCCTCACGCCCCAGCCGGTGCCGCCGCGCGGATGCAGCGGCTTCACCTCTTCGATATAGGCCGGGCCGGCGATATCGAGATGCGCCCACGGAATGCCGGCGACCACGAACTGCTCCAGGAATGCCGCGCCCGCGGTGGCGCCGGCCTGCCGCGCCTTACCGACGTTCTTGACCTCGGCGACGTGGCTCTTCACGTGCTCGCGATACTCGTCCCACAACGGCAGTTGCCACACGCGATCGCCGGTGGTTTCGCCCGCGATTCGCAGCGCGTCCATCAACGGCTGGTCAGTGCCGATCATGCCGGTGGCAATGTCGCCGAGTGCAACCACACAGGCACCGGTCAGCGTGGCGAGATCGACAATCGCCGCCGGCTTGCGCTCGCTCGCGACGCACAGCGCGTCGGCGAGAATCAGCCGTCCTTCCGCATCGGTATTGAGAATCTCGATGCTCTTGCCGTTCCGCGCGCGCACCACGTCACCGGGCTTGATGCTGGTGCCGCTCGGCATGTTTTCGGTCGCGGGCACCATGCCGATTACGTGGCGCGGCAGCTTGAGCCTCCCGCACGCCGCCAGCGTCGCGATGACGGTCGCGCCGCCGGCCATGTCGCATTTCATATCCTCCATGTTGGTGGCGGACTTCAGGCTCACGCCGCCGGTGTCGAAGGTTACCGCTTTGCCGACCAGGACAATCGGTTTGCCCTTCGCCTTCGCCGGCTTGTGCTCCATGATGATGAAGCGCGGCTCCTCCGCGCTGCCCTGCGCGACCGACAGCAGCGCACCGAGCCGCTCGCGGACAATGCAGCGCTTGTCCCAGACTTCGACCTTGACGCCCGTGCCCTTGCACAGTTCCATCGCACGGCTTGCCAGCTTGGTCGGCGTCAGCAAGTTGCTGGGTTCATTGACCAGATCGCGACAGTTGTTGGTTGCTTGCGCAATCGCGGCGCCCAGCGCGACGCCGGCGCGCAGGCCCTTGGCCTGTTCGTGGTCGAGCGCGATGAGGGTCGCGCGCTTGACTTCGGCCGCCTTCGGATCGGGCGACTTGTGTTGGTTGAATTCGTAAAGTCCGAGCAGAATGCCTTCGGTCAGCACCTGCCCGCCAATGCGCGCATCCAGCAGACCGCGCGTGACAACGGCGAACTCGGTGCGCCGCCACGTGCGCACTTTGCGGGCCGCGGCCGCAACCGCGGAGCGCAGCGCGTTCGCGCAAAAGTCAGCGCGCTTTCCAACGCCGAACAAGACGAGCCGCTCCGTTTTCAGCTTTCCCGGTCGGTGCAGCGTCAGGGTGCTGCCGCGCCGAGCAGAGAACTCGCCGCTCTGCACCAGCTCGGCGATCAGGCCTCCCGTCGCCGCGTTCAACTCCGCCAGTGGCGGCGAGGCAAAGTCGTCGTCTTCAAAAACGCCGATGACTAATGCCGGGGTTTTGACTTCGGCGGCGCGCGCGGTCAGTACGTTAATCGTCATATTCGTTGCTCCGTAGAGTTAGGTTCGATTCGAGGGCGTGAGAATCTCGGGACCGTCGCTGAGGATGACGATCGTGTGCTCGTAGTGGGCGGCCAGGGTGCGGTCGGCAGTGACAACGGTCCAGGTGTCGTCGAGCCACTCCACCTCGTAGCCGCCCATCGCCACCATCGGCTCGATTGCGATCGTCATTCCCACGCGCAGCTTGGCCCCGGTGCCCGGGTCGCCGTAGTTGGGTACTTGCGGCGGCTCCCACACCTCGCGGCCGATGCCGTGGCCCGCCAGTTCGCGCACCACCGAGTAGCCGTGCCGTTCGACATACGCTTGCACCGCGTGACCAAGGTCGCCGATGCGCCCGCCCGCGCGCGCGTGCTGGATGCCCTCGTACAGCGACTCCTCGGTCACGCGCATGAGCCGCTGCGCCTCGGGAGACACTGCGCCAATCGCATAGGTCCAGGCGGTGTCGCCCTGCCAGCCGTCGAGCTGACATCCGAAGTCGATGCTGAGCACATCGCCTGCGCGCATGGGCGCTCTGGCCGGCACGCCATGGACGACCGCCTCGTTGAGTGAGGCGCAGATCGCGCCGGGGAACGGCGGGCCTTCGTGCGGATTTGCCTTGTGCAGAAACGAAGGTATCGCGCCCGCTTCGCGGCACAGCCTCACCGCCAGTTGGTCGAGTTCGCAGGTGCTTACCCCGGCTCGTGCCAGGTCGCCGATGTCATCTAAGATGCGCCGCGCCAGCCGTCCGGCTTTGCGCATCAGTTCAATCTCACGCGCTGACTTCAGCGTGATGTGTTGTTGGCTCAAACCTTACTCCGTCGAGGGGTGCGGCTAACTTGGCTCACCCTCCGGAGTTTGTCCATTCACACGTTCATGGTGCGTGTACAAGTTGAAAGCCCCGCCCCGCGCGTAGCCGATCAGGGTCAAGCCCAGCGCCGTGGCCGCGGCCAGGGCCAGGTCGGTGGGCGAGGTGCGGGAGATGAGGACTGGCACTCCCATGCGTGCCGCCTTGTGGACGAACTCGACCGTAAGCCGTCCGCTGGCAACGAGCGTTCCGCCCGCCATCGGCAATCCGCGCCGCAGGCATTCGCCGACGAGTTTGTCCACCGTGTTGTGGCGACCGACATCTTCGGCGACGACCAGCGTTCCGTCCGCGCAAATCAGCGCGGTCGTGTGCACCCCACCGGATTGGCGATACTGCCCAGCGTTCGCATTGAGCGCACGCACGAAGTCGAAGACCTGCTCAGGCGTGACACCGGCTTCCACGGTGAGGGCGGCGCCAGGCGTGGAGGCGCGCAAAGCGTCGCCTTCGTGCAGCCCGGTGGTCCGGACCTGGAAGTCCACGGGCAGCGTGGCGTTGTGCGCCGTGACGCGCACTTCGTCGCCCTCGACACCGACCTCCATCACGTCGCGCGCTTCCGTGATGAAACCTTCGAGCCACAAAAACCCGAGAGCGAAATCCTCGAGCCGATCGGGCGTCACCATCATCGACCCCAGCGACCGACCGTTGACCAGCAGTGTAACGACAGCCTCGCGCACCACCGGGCGGTCGCAGCGCGTGAAAGCCCCGAGCTCGTAACGGAGGAACTCAGGCATTGCGCTCACCGACGCGCCACAGCCGATTGAAGTGCTGCACCCAGAGCGGACATTCGAGGCCGAGCGCTTCGGCCAGCTTCAGCGCTGCCGAATCGATGTCGCCGGCCCGATAACGCGAGGAGACGTGCGTGAGCACGACGCACTTCGCTTCGGCGGCGACGGCGGCCTCGATTGCGCCCTCCAGCGTCGAATGCACCGGATGCTTGACGTCCTCTGGCTCCATCAGCGTGGCCTCGTGGATGAGCAGCTCCGTGCCGCGCACAAGTTCGGCCTCGATGGGCAGGCCGTCGCCGCAATAGGATACGAGCTTCTGCTCGTAGGTTTCGGTGAGCGCCTCGCGTCCGTGCTGCTGGACGTACTCGCGGATTTGGGTCTGATTCCACTCGCGGAATTCGGCCCGCAGCCGTCGCCGAGGCTCGACGATGTTGTAGCCGAGGGTCAGCCTGCCCGGTGCATGCCGGGTCGGGAAGGTCTGCACAAAACGCTGGGTGCTACCGGTTACGGGAAACTCCGCGCCCGCCTCGAGCGGCAGCCAGTGCAAGTCGTACCGGAGCCGCTGCGTCATCGCGCGTAGGTACGTGCGCATTGCTTCCACCTGCCCATCGCCTTCGGGATAAAAAATCTCCAGCGGCTTTTCATTATCACCCCGCGCTTTGGCGCGCGCATGCACGAATACCGGCAGGCCGCTGAGGTGGTCGATATGCCCGTGTGATAACAACACGCGCTCGGTGGCGAAGACGTTGTTGCCGAGATAGGTCGCCAGGCCTTCGCCGGCATCGAACAGCAGATTGTCGGGCTTGTAGAAGAACCATTGCGAATACATCGCCCGACTGAAGCCGAACAGAATGGATTTGAGGTCGGTGACCACTACTTCGCTGCCACCGTCAGCGTGACGGGCTGCGCAAAGTTGTCCACGCCGCCCTCGACTTTGCCGCCGACGAAGAACGTCCACGTCAGCGGCTTTACCCACGGCTCGCAATAGAGCACGAACTGGCGGCTCTGCTGCTGCTCGGTGATGAGCACGCCGTTCAAGCCGACATCGAGAACGCGCACGCCGTGCGGAAGGTTGCGCACCTCCACCGGCACACGCCCCGCGAACTTGTTGTGCCGCTCGATGCGCGCGGTAAGTGTCACTTCCCGGCCGGGCTGAATGACCACTTGAGTTCGATCGGTCGTCACCATCACATCGGGCCGGGGCAAGGCCGTCAGCAGTCGCACGCCGCGCTCGGCCTCCAGCCTTTGAGTGGCGACCTGGCCGTTGATGACCGCCGTGCCGGTAACCTGAAATGCCAATCGCCCGGCCGCCGTAGCCGCGTCATCGGCGGCGTAGAGTACCACGTTTCCGGTCGCCTCCCCGGCCTGAATGATGCCCTCGGTGGCATGCCAACCGCCGGGCAGGCCGTCGAGCTGGAGGCGGATTTCGCCGTCGAAACCATCGATCCGATCGGCGGTAAAAGTAACCACCGCGCTACCGCCACGCGGCACGTTGGGATGCTCGGGGCCCATCGTCAGCCGATAGCCCGGCACCGGTTCGCGCATCGTCAGCCGGAACGAGTAACGATCGCTCACTTGTCCGCGTGCATCGCTGATTCGCACAACGTATGCGCCATCGGCGGGCGCGGTAAAGGTCAGGCGCGAGTCCTTGCCCAGCGGCGAGCCGCCATCGTCGTTACGGTAGTGGACGGTGAACAGCGGCATGCCGTTGGGCGGAAAAGTCCGCTCGGGCGAATGCACCTGCACTTTGTAGACCGACGAGTTCATCGCGTGCGCGACCGGCGTGGTGTCGAGCAAGGTTTGCCGCGCCCCGCGCAACGAGCGAAAGCGCACGTCCTCATCCGGGCCGAGCGGCAGTTGCAGCACCTGGATGACCTCGCCGCCGACGTACACATAGTCGTTGATGGCCAGGTCGTTCCACGACAGCAAGCGCAATCCGGTGGCGACTGAGTCGCGATCGTTCAGCACCATCACTGTCTCTGCCACCGGTCGCAGCGTCGCGCGCGGAACCAGGCGGCCGGTCGAGTCGAGAATCTCAATCACCGAGTCGAGCGGCGAACCGAGCCGCCGCGCCTCGATTTCGAAAACAATTCGCTGTTGGCGGCGGGCGGTGAAGCGGTAACCGGGGTGGCCGTGGGCGATGCGGTCGTTTACAATCATCGGGCCAGCAATCTTAGCCGGCGCGAGTGCTTCCCTGAATTCGCGCACTGCCACCTGCGCCGGATGCAGCGATTCGACCGGCAACGTAATGGTCTTTCCCGCCCCGTCGGCCGGTGCGGTGAACGACACCGTGGTCTGCTTCAAATTGAAACCGGTGAGAGTGAACTGAGCGGTTGTGCCGCGCTGCAAGCCGAGTGGGAACACGCTGGTGACCAGCGGAAACTCACCGAGGTTCAAGCGATAACTCACGTCATTGCCGGACTGGTTTTCAAAGTCGCGTAGCCGCAGCACGTAGCGGCCGTCACGCTCGAGTCGCACCGCCAGCAGCGAGTCAGGTCGGTGGTCGTAGTCGTTGTTCTCGGCTACGATCCGGCCCTGTTCATCGAACAGCGTCAACACCGAGTTCAAGCGCGAGCGAAGCTGGCTGGCGACGACCTCGGCCACGAATTCTTGCCCGCGGCGACCCTCGAACACGAAATGGTCGGCGTCGCCCGGCGAAGTCAACGTCCCGGTCACCGTGCAGGGCAAGGTCACGCGTTGCGCCGTTAGCGCCGACCCATTGCCCGGTTGCTCGGCCACCGCCGGCCAATCGCCGACAGTGAACGTCACGGCATTGGTCGTGCCATGCGGGGTTTGGACGAAGACGCGGTGAATCCCGAGCCGAGCGGTGGAACCGATGGTCGTCTCGATTCGCAGCTGATTGCGATTCGCCGCCGGCGGCAGCAACTGGCCCACGATGGCGTCGTCATCAAAGAACACCCCGGTCGCATCGTGGAGGCGGCTGCCGGACAACGTCAACGCCATCGTCGCTCCACGCAGCACCCCCGATGGGCTAACAGAACCCAGCGTCGCGGCGGCGTAGGATTGGGCGACGACCGCGCGGGCGGAAAGGACCAGTGCGATTAGCAGCAAGAAATGAGCGCGCATGCGAAGTGCTCCTCGTGATCGTTTTACCGAGCCGCGAACGTTAGAGAGCGGTTTCCACACGCCCGGCGGAATCCGCTCGGTCGACTCGAATCGTCGAGTCGACCCCTTCGCGGCTCGGCAAATGTCAGGACAAGATGCCCCGTTACCTCAAAGGGTTCAAGGCGACGGCCGCTTCGCCACCCCGACCACCACCGCCACGAACCCGTTCGGCGGAATGGTTACCGCCAGTTGGTCGGCCCGGGCGCGCGGGCGTGGCTCACCGCCGACGGCCGCCTGAGCGTTCTTCGGCAAGCCGAGGTTCTTCAACGTCACCGTGAGGCGGTCGCGCGATTCGTTAAACAAAACGACCAGCCGCTCCTCGCCGCGTGTCAGCACGCGCACGTTGCGGCGCGGGAAGGGGGACGGACTCACGGCGGCCAGTGCGTCGGCGCGTTGATTCAAAACTAAGAAGTCCTCGAAAGCGGCGAGGAACTGGGTAAGTTCTGCAATCTCTCCAAACGCGCCGCCGCTCAACGTTGGCAGCCACCAGATCAAGACACCGCGGCCGCCGGTCTCAATGATAGTCCGTAGCAGCCGCCGCTTCCAGCTCGCGTGATCGAAGCGGCCGGTCTCACCGACCGACAGCGTTTCGATCCATATTTGCCCGCCGAGGAGCGGCACGCGACCGAGCGCCGACCGCGTGTCGGCGAGGAGCGCGTCGGTGCCGTTGTAGCCCGCGATGCCGCCATCGAGCGCGCTCGTGAGCAGCGACCAATCCACACCGTAGTGCTCCCGCGTGTAGGCAGACTGATAGCTACTGTAAACCGAAAACGCCAGATTGGGATCGATTGCCTTTACCGCGGCGCGCACCAGAGCAACCAGTTGCGCGTTCTGCCGGCAGCGGAAGTCCGTCCACTGCGCGAGCAGCGACTTGTCACCCAGCACTTGCTCACGGGACGGGCACTGTGCCAACTGCGCGCCCTCGGCAAAGCGCGCGCGGCAGCGCTCGCAGAAGCAAAACGTCGGCGGCTGTGTCGTGGGTTGTTCGAAGTCCCAATTAACTTCGCCAGGCCGCTGTGCGCGCACGCGCGCGGTGATGAACTCGTGCAACTTCGACAACGCCGGGCAATCCGACGCCAACAGCCAGGTCGGGCACACCGTGCCGCCGAGCGACTGTCCGTCGGCGTTCAGCGCGCGCGCCTCGGGGATGCGCACGAGCAGGTCGCGGTCGAACGCCGCAGTCCAGGGATCCCACTCGAGCGCATAGACGAGTTTCACGCCGCGCGGCGCGAGGGAATCGAACACGCGATTGCGCCGACCGTAGAGCGCGTTGATTCCGCTCTTCTCCACGTTGTCGGCCAACGCCTTCAGCACGGCGGGCGCGCTGAAGTAATCGTTGAAGTAGCACGGCAGGAGGCGGATTTGCTTTGGCCTCACTCCGGCCAGCGGCGCCATGGTGGTCACCGTGATCGTGCGCGGCACTTGCTGAACGCAACCGTCGTCCAGTTCGAACGAAGTGAACAGCGTCGCCGACTTCCAGGCGGGATCGGCGCACTTCATCAGCAACGCCAGACGCGTAGGCCGGCCGGGCGCGAGCAGGTCTTCGCCACGCGCGGTGCAGCGAAACAGCAGCCGCGTGCCCGGTTCGATCGGCACCGGCGCGTCGGTGAGCGCCAGCGACGATACCGCGTTGAGCTTCAGGCAACGCGTGGGCTTGCCGTCGCGGGTCTCCGTCACCGCGCGCGGGTTCATCTGCCATTTCTCGGCCTCGAAATTCTCGGCAAACAGCAGCTTGCCGGTGAGCGCGTCGCGCACCTCGAAATCGTCGAACCACACCGCACCCGTTGCCCCGGTCGGCAAGGTCAACGCGGGTTGGAACGAGTAGGCTCGATCGCTGGCGATGACCTGGTCTTCCCACCGTCGCCAGTCGAAGCTTCCGCCGAGTCGCAACGACGCCAGCGTTTTCAAAGCGTCGCCATTGGGACCACCGTAACGCACGCTCACCTCGGCGCCGTTGGTCGGCAGCGCTTCGAAATGCAGGCTCACCCGGCGGAAGTCGTCGCCGCGCGGTGACGACGTCTCCACCACGCGCGCGGGGGTCGCGCCGTGCAACGGCTCGTGCGTCACGAACGCGAGTCCCCTGGGCAGGTCGAGATGAAACGCCACCGGACCGCGCAGTCGTTGCGGCGGCGGGTCGAGCAACGGATAGAGCAGTTGCGAGGTGCCGCGCGGGATGACGAACTCGTTGGCATGCGGCCAAAGCGGTTCGTCCGGATCCGACAACACTAACGTCCGCCGCAGGTACACCTCGCCGGCTCCTGCCTCGGCCGCCCAAACACGCCCATCGCCAAGCTGCCTGGCCCGCGGCCAGGCGGCATCATCGAAGCGCTGTTCGGCCCACCGATCGATTCGGGTCGTGGCCACCCGCCAGCGATCATCCAGTGTTAGGTCAATCGTCTCCAGTTGAAACTTGCCTTCCACCCAGCGGAGCGACTCGGGGGCGGCCACCCGCAGGCCAATGACGTTGACGCCAAGCCGCAGCGCAAAGTCCGCGCGCCCGTCGCTGAGTGGCCGTAATTCGCCGTTGACGAACAGCTCCACCACGCCGCCGGTGGCAACCCTTGCCTGGACTCGGGTGCTGGCCTGGAAGATGGGCAGGCCTGGAGTTGCGTCGAGCACCGCTCCCGCCGCGTCGAGCAGCGCAAACTGTACCGTGACATCGCCCAGCAATTCGTTCACCGGCAGCTTGAGCTCGCCCTTGACCTCGACCGGCTGCGCGGGCGAAGCCGCGCCGTCCAGCGTCAGTGGCAACAGCACCAGGCGTTGATTCTGCGATGAGGTTGCCAGTCCGCGCAGCAGCAGCATGCGTGGCGTCGGGTAATAATTGCGGAGCGTTGCCGCCAGCGCGAGTTCGCCGCTGGGCAGCATGGTCGTGGTCAACTCGCGGATCAACGGCGCGCCGGATTGAAATCGCGCGACGCCGAACTGCCCGGGCTGGTGGAGACCGCCGACCAGGCCGCTCCAGCTGCTCACTTCACGCAGCGGCTTCTGCTGACGAACCAGGTTGAGTCGCCACGCCTCGCCGGGCTTGGGCTGCGCGACGCCGAGCGACTCGAACAGAATGACAAACTCGGCGGTCCATTCGCCCTCGCCGAGTTTGGCCGCGCCGTTCCAGCCGCCGTTCCATTTCGGATCCAGTCCGCGTTGTTCGAAGCGGCCATTGGCCGGATTCATCGCGAAGTGAAAGTACGGTCGGCCCGGCGGTTCGATGAACACCTCCACCGTGTCGTCGCGAAACAGTCGGGCCTGGTCATGTCCGCGCGTCTCGGCCTTGACGAGATGGGCCTGCTGCTTCAGCGGTTCGAGCGCGGACTCGCGGCATTGAAACGCGACGTAAAGCGCGCTATCGTCGAACGCCAGCCACGCGCGCGTCGGTTCGGCGGGCAGGCGCTTGCCGGTCGTCAGCACGAACGGTCCGACCTCCGTTGCGTGTTGCCAGACACGATCATCGAGCGCACCGTCGAGTTTCGGGGCCGTTTTCACCAGCGGGATGGTGACGGTGGCGCGCGTCGGCGTGGTGGGCGCGGCAGCGAGCGGTGCGGTCGCCGCCGCAACCGACAGCGCCGCCAGTGCAAGCGCGACTTGACAGTTCAATCGCAATCGGATCAACAAGACAGCATGAGAATAGCGCGTCGAGCCTTCGCTGCGATGCTTTCAACCAGTCTCTGCCTCGGCGCCGAGACTCCGCAAGAACCGGCGTAGCACACCATTCACCGCGAAGACGCGACGCTCGCGAAGAAGGTCTTTCATTTCTCAAAGTCTTCTTCGCGCACTTCGCGCCTTCGCGGTTCAGAATCTGTTGACCATCCGTTTGGTGCCGCCTTTCATCAAGGCCACGTCAGCGCCTTGCGTGGCAAGGTCGAGCCGTCCGTCGTCTAACCGCGCGACCTGGCCGATGCGCGCGAT
>Ga0247727_10008664_pt1 | contig 18779 bp, 13 predicted proteins | sample WisWelCaveWW1625_FD_202498 | JGI IMG/M metagenome (GOLD analysis project Ga0247727, IMG submission 202498) | Biofilm microbial communities from Wishing Well Cave, Virginia, United States - WW16-25 | ecosystem: Environmental > Aquatic > Deep subsurface > Groundwater > Cave microbial mat | place... | reverse complement strand
ACAGACGCGGGTCTCTGGCGGGGCGTGGCACTTGCGACGCCGTCCGGGGTTTTCTATCTTCCAATGCCTCCCCCTCCACTTACCCCCTCTCCCCCCGGGGGAGAGGGCAGGGGTGAGGGGTTTCCCCATGCGCTGGCCGACGTGATGGCATCGCCGTCGATTGTGAAATACGGCCACGACGTGAAGCCGTTGGTTGCGGCCTGCCGAGCGTGGAAGATGACTGCCTGCGGACTCTGGGATACGATGATCGCGGCCTATCTCCTCGCGCCGGGCCGACGCGACGATTCGCTGGCGGCGGTCGCCCAGGCCGACTTGCAGATTACCCTTGCACCAGCGGCATCCGACGCCGCCTGTTGTTACCATGCCCAAATCGTCTTGCAACTGGCCGATCTCCTCGCGCCGCGCCTTTTGTCGGACGGACTCCTCTCCCTCTTCACCGAAATCGAGATGCCGCTGGTGCCGGTGTTGGTTGGAATAGAGGCGGCGGGGATCGGGATCGACGTGGCGCAGATGGCGGAGATGTCACGCGATCTCGAAGTGCAACTCGCCGAAATGACGAAGACGATCTACACCCTCGCGGGCGGCGAGTTTAATCTAGCGTCGCCAAGACAGTTGGCGGGGATTTTATTCGACCGGCTCGGGTTGCCGGTGATCCGTAAGACGAAGACCGGCCCCTCGACTGATGAAGATGTCCTCACGCAACTGGCCCCGCGCCACCCGCTGCCAGCGGTCATTCTGGAGAGTCGGCGGCTGAGCAAATTGAAATCGACGTATGTAGACATTTTCCCGCGCCTCGCGCGCAACGGGCGGGTCCACACGCGGCTGAATCAGACGGTGGCGGCGACGGGGCGGCTCTCGTCGAGCGATCCCAATTTACAGAACATCCCCGCGCGGGGCGACTGGGGGCACCGGATTCGCCGGGCGTTTGTTGCGGCGCCAGGGGCGGTCTTTCTTTCGGCGGATTACAGCCAGATTGAGTTGCGAATTCTGGCGCACCTGTCGGACGATCCGATCCTGATTGAGGCGTTCCTGCGCGGGGACGACATTCACATGGAGACGGCGATGCGGCTCTTCAGCCTGCCGCAGGAGGCGATTACCCCCGACATGCGCCGGATGGCCAAGACGGTCAGCTTCGGCATTCTCTACGGCATCAGCCCGTTCGGCCTCTCGCTGGCGCTTGGGATTCCGCAGGACGAGGCGCGCGGGCATATCGAGACCTATTTCTCGCACTACACCGGCGTGACCGCCTTCATCGCGCAGACGGTGGCTGGGGCGGCGCAATTGGGATATGTGAGGACCCTTTTTGGCCGCCGTCGCCCGATCGATCGACCGATAGGCGGCACCAAATTGAGCGGGGCGCAAGAGAGGATCGCGGCCAACTCGCCGGTTCAGGGAAGTGCTGCCGACATTATAAAGAGGGCGATGATCGACATGGCGCAATGGATGCGGCAGGCCGGGGTGGAGAGCCGGATGCTCCTGCAAGTCCACGACGAGCTGCTCTTTGAAGTTCCGCGAGGCGAGATTGACTTGATAACGGAAAAGGCGACCACCTTCATGGCCGAGGCGGCGAATCTCAATGTGCCTCTGGTGGTCAATATCGGCATCGGACAGACCTGGGCGGATGCACATTAGGGCGCTTAATGACATGGCCGCTCACCCTGAGCCTGTCGAAGGGCATTCAGAAGATTGATAGAAGTGCCCATTCATGTCTAGTTGAGCGTTTCTTCATAGAAAAGATCCGGGTGAATGTAGCCTACGACTTCGGTGGAATGCAGGTAACCCAAGCAGAGATCATTGCGGTGATGCTGATACTCTTGGGCGGAATCGGGATCTGGTGGTTCAGGAAACGCTCTCTGCGTGTTTCTTGAAACTATCCAAAATTGCTTGCCAACCTCCGCGTTGTAATTCTTCTGAGTTCTCCGTCTCCGGGTCAAATGACTGAGTTACTTTAACCTCTTTTCCAAGCCGCTCGAAACTTGTCTTCACTTTGCGAGCATCAGCCAAATCGTAATCAATCTGTTTGTGGATCACGACTGTACTGTAAATCCCTTCCAGGTCGAAACCAAAACTTCCGTCTTTTGCTTCCATTCTGATCTTAAAACGCCCTCCTGCCTTTAGATCGTTCTCAGCATGTGGAGCGTGCCAATCGTCGGAGGCCTGATACCATTTTGTGATGTGTTTAGCATCTGTCCAGCATTCCCAAACTTTTTCTATGGAGGCATGTACGCTAGTTTGAACAGTTATCATGGATAGGGACCCCGGTTCGGAAACGTGAGGAGATCAGCCGGAAGGCATGGCGTGGGCGTAGGCATCCAGATCGCCGAGCAGGTCGGCGATGGTTCGGTAGCGCTTTGCCTTGTCTTTTTCGAGGCACTTCAAGATCAGACGATCGAGGAGATCGATGACCTTTGGGTTGTGCGTGGATGGGGCGGTCGGCGGGGTGTGAAGATGATGGTAGAAGACATCCCCCTGAACAAATGGCGGACGACCGGCCACCATCCGGTAGAACGTGCAGCCGAGGGAGTAGATGTCGGATTGCAGATCGACCTTGTCGCCCAGAATCTGCTCCGGCCCCATGTAGAGCGGCGTCCCCTTCACCGTCGTCCGCGCGCCGGTCGTCTCGCCCAGAATCCGTGCGAGGCCAAAGTCGGTAATTTTCACCACCTGGCTGCGCGTGAGCATGATGTTGGCCGGCTTGATGTCGCGGTGAATGACCTCCTTGCTGTGGGCGTAGGCCACGCCGTCACAGATATGCTGCATCATATCGACGAGTTCACTTAACGGGACGCTCTTCTTGTCGAGATACTCCTTCAAACTGACGCCGTCGACAAACTCCATCGTGAGAAACACCTCATCGCCATAGGTGCCGGTGTCGTACACGGTGACGATGTTCGGATGGTTTAATCCCGCCGCAATCTGCGCCTCCTGCATGAAGGCGCTCAGCATATCCTTGTTGTCGTGGATAGCAGAGGGGAGCACCTTGTAGGCGACGATCCGTTTGAGCAGCGTGTCTTCCGCCTTGTAGACGACCCCCATCCCGCCATGGCCGACCTTCTGAATGATCCGGTATCGGTTTGCCGCGCCAGACGGGGTGGCCGGCATGGTCGTCGCGCTGTCGGTGCGAAGCGCCTCTTTGACCAGATGACTCGCGTGACTGGCCTCCTTTTGCTTCTGCTTGACCGCCGTATTTCTCTCCCGAACGTCCCGATAAGCGAAGTTGTCCGCTAGAATCTTTTCGTAGAGGTTTTGCGCCTTGTCGAAATCCTTGTCGTCGTCGTAAATCAGCGCCAGCTGATAGTAGAACTCGATGTTGTGACTGGACAGGGAATCTTGCGCAATGATCCGCTGGAATCGCTCCCGGGCGGCCTCGGTGAGGCCCTTTCCAATGAGCATCTTTCCCAGCAGGAGCGACGCGGGATAATAGTCATTGGCGTGTTGGTCCACCTTCTGAAGACAGGAGATCGTCTCATCCACCTTGCCCTGCTGCTCAAAGAGGACGGCGGCCTGGTAATAGTTCATCGCGCTGGCGTACATCGTCGCGGCCTTCCCCGTCTGCGCCAGTTTTTCATAGAGGGTTCCGGCCTCCTTGAATCGCCCGCCATTTTCAAACGCCAGCGCCGCCTGTTCGGTATCGCCGAGCGCGAGGAAGATCTCTCCGGCATGGTTATAATCGCCCGACTTCATATACATGGCAGCGGCCCGCACCTTCTCGCCGATGTTCTCGTACATCTCCGCAGCATCGGCCCAAGACTCCGCCTGCTCGAAGGCCGGTGCCGCCTCGGCGTAGCTCCCCTCTTCCTGATGCCGCTTGGCCATGATTCGGAAATACTGCTTGGCGTTCCCCATCTTCTCGTAGATTTTTGAGGCCTTATCAAACACCTTTGCCGCGAGGTACAACTGCGCCGCCTTTTCCAGTTCATCTCCCAACTCGGCGGCCTCGGCCGCTTCGGCCAGAAACTCGCCCGCCGAGAAAATGTCCATCGCCTTCTGGTACTTCTTGATCTGCACGTAGATCTGGCCGCTTTTGTAGGCCGACTGTTGGGCCTGCGCCTTTTGGCCGACTCGATCCTGTGCCTGCCCCGAGAGCGCGAGGCTGGTACTTCCCATCCGCTGTTTTAGAAAGTGGGTCTCGTAAGTCTCGGCGGCCTTCTCCATTAAATTGGCCTCGGCATAAAGATCGGCCGCTTTGGGGAGGTTGCCCGACTTTTCATATTGCAACGCCGCCTCTTTGGGGCGCTTGCCCTTCTCGTACATCTCCGCCGCCATGGAAAACTTTTTCAAGAAAATATATCCGTCGGCGGCTTGCAGGTATTCCCCGCCCTTTTGAAACATCTCCGTCGCCTTTTCGATGTTGCCGCCCAACTTGTAATACTGGGCCGACTGCTGCCACTGGCGGTTATTCTCGTGAATGCGACCAATCTGGAAATAGGCCTTCGCCTTTTGATACGACTCAATCGCCCGCTCTTCCTCACCGAGGCGTTCATAGATTTCAGCCGCGCGCAGATCGTCCCCGGACTTTTTTGCGAGATCGGCCTCCATCTCCGGTGAGAAGACCCCGCCACAGCCCTGTGCAAAATACTTTTTACCGAGTTTCCACGCGCACAAAACAATACTGCCAAAGAGGACGTAGCCCACGAACGCACCATTGGAGATGCCCACAAACTCCAGGGCGTCGGTGGCGGCTGAAAAAAAAGTGGTGATTAGGTCTGCCATGAGATGCGACGGTCGAATGGACGGGTGGTCAGGCGAAACAAGGGACGCCCGAACAAGCAAAAGTCTAGGGGCGGGGGTTGGAACTGTCAACCCAATGTTTTTCGGGGCTTCCGGCTTTAGTGTGGGTGATTTTTATCCGTTTTGAGATGAGAGCGGAAAAACAAATCATCCTTCGACAGGCTCAGGATGAGCGGAATGCAATCCTACTGGATAATATCGGCGATGCGGTCCCAACGGACCCAAGTCGCCTCTTTGTCCCAGGACCAATAGATCAGAAAGGCTTTGCCCCGAATCTTGGTGTTGTCGACGAACCCCCAAAATCGGGAATCGAGGCTGTGGTCGCGATTGTCACCCATGACAAAATACGAATCCGCCGGAACAGTGACCGGGCCAAAATTGTCCCGATTCGGCATGGAATGAGGAAAGGCGTCGTGCGGATCGTGAATCGCGTACGACTCTTCCTGAAGTTCACTGTTGACGTAGAGCGCCTTGTTTCGGACTTGAATCGTGTCTCCGGGGATACCGACGACCCGCTTGATGAAATCCTTCGACTCGTCTTTTGGAAATCGGAAAACGATGACATCTCTCCGCTTCGGCGATCGGACGGGAATGAGCGTGACATCGGTGAACGGCAGCCGCACGCCGTAGATGAACTTGTTCACCAGGATGTGGTCGCCGATCTGCAAGGTCTGGAGCATGGAGCCGGACGGAATCTTGAACGCCTGAACCACCAGCGAACGGATACAGAGGGCGAGGACAATCGCAATCACCAGCGATTCGGCATACTCCCGAATCGTCGATCGCCTTGTCCCCACAGGTGTTTCCAGTGGCTCCACCCGAACGCCGTCTTCCATCACGAATGATCTCCCGCCAGCGAAACCGCGCGATTATAGTGACCCATCCACAAGTTTGTATAGCGCGCGAATTAGATCTGTTGGGAAAACCCGCCCGCTACCGCGCCCCTCGCAGCGCCACCATTAGGATGGAGATGGCGGCGGGGGTGACGCCTGCGATGCGGGCGGCCTGGCCGAGGGAGCGTGGCCGGATCTTTTTGAGTTTGCTTTCGACTTCGCGCGACAGGCCGGGAAGGCCGTCGTAGCAGAACGACTCTGGAATCCGTTTGGCCTCCATCTGCCTGGCGCGCGCCACCTGCGACATCTCACGACGGATATATCCCTCGTACTTCACCTGAATCTCCACCGCGTCGGAAATTACGCCATCACATGGAATCGCCAGATGTTCGACCAGGAGCGGATAGTTGATCTCCGGTCGTTTCAGGAGTTGGGCGAGCGAGGTGCCCGACGCGATGTCGCCGACGCCCAGCGTAGCCATCTGGGATTCATCCGCCACCGACGAAACCGACGTGGTCTCAAGCCACCGGGTCTGCGCCGCAATTTTCTCCTGCTTCGCGCAGACGGCCTCGTAACGCGCATCCGAGAGGAGTCCAATCCGATGACCATGCCCCGCGAGGCGCAGATCGGCATTATCGTGGCGCAGCAGCAGCCGATATTCGGCGCGGGAGGTAAACATCCGGTACGGCTCCTCCGTGCCGAGCGTCACCAGATCGTCAATGAGCACGCCGATATACGCCTCCGACCGCTCCAAAATGAGCGGGGGTTCGTCGCGCAACTTCAAGGCGGCGTTGATCCCTGCCATGATCCCCTGCGCCGCCGCCTCTTCGTAACCCGACGTGCCGTTAATCTGCCCCGCGTGGTAGAGGCCCGCCACCCGTTTCGTCTCCAGCGTTGCGTGCAGCTGCACCGGCGGGATGTAATCGTATTCAATGGCATAACCGGGCCGGAGCATCTCTACCTGCGACAGCCCCGGCAGGGTCCGAACGAACGCCAGTTGCACCTCTTCCGGCAGGCTGGTGGAGATGCCGTTGGGGTAGATGACGGGGCTGTGGCGGCCCTCCGGCTCCAGGAAAACCTGGTGTCGGGGATGTTGCGAAAACTTGACCACCTTGTCTTCAATCGACGGGCAGTAGCGCGGCCCGACGCCGGTGATGACCCCCGAATAAAGCGGCGACTCGGACAGATGGGCGCGGATGATGTCGTGCGTCTTCTCGTCGGTGTAGGTGAGGTGACAGGGGAGTTGATCGACCTGCAAACGTTCGGTGGCGTAGGAAAATGGCGTCGGCGGATCGTCGCCATACTGCGGCGCCAAGCGGGAGAAGTCGATCGACGACGACGCCAGGCGCGGCGGCGTGCCGGTCTTCAGCCGACCCAGCGTAAAGCCGAGATCAATCAAACTTTGTGATGCCGCCTCCGCCGGTTTCTCGCCGATCCTTCCTGCGGGGAACTGGCGGAGGCCGATATGAATCATGCCGCGTAAAAACGTGCCGGTCGTCAGAATGACCGCCCGCGCCGAAATAACCTCACCGCCCGTCAGCCGAACACCCGTCACCTGGCCGTCCACCACGACCATCGACGCGACCATCCCCTCAATGACGGTCAGCCGAGGCTGATTCATCAGCGCCTCGGTCATCACCTCCTGATAAACGTCGCGGTCGGCCTGCGCCCGCAATGCGCGGACGGCGGGGCCTTTGCTCATATTGAGCATCCGGAACTGGATCCCAGCGCGATCAATCACCCGCGCCATCTCACCACCGAGGGCGTCAATCTCCCGAACGATATGGCCCTTGGCGATCCCCCCAATGGCGGGATTACAAGACATCTGCCCGATGTTCGAAATCTCCAGTGTGATGAGGGTGGTCTCCACCCCCATGCGGGCCGCAGCCAGCGCCGCCTCGCACCCCGCATGTCCCGCCCCCACGACGATGATGTCAGTTCGATTCATCAGATGTCATTAAAAGTAAATGGAAAATGGGACGAACAGCCCCATCACAGGGGAACTTGCGTTGTGTGTCAGTTGGGTGGAAGGGGTTAGTGCGCTGGTGGAGCATTCGCGCTTGTACCCTTTAATGACTGACGTTATAGATTTGACCATCTGCTTTACGGTGGTGGTCTTGGAGTCGAATGAAGCCTCTGGCCAGCCGGTCGGCTGCGGCGCTTTGTTAGCCCAGCAACCGCTCATATTCTTTGTGGGTTCCAACCCAGAACCAGACATAACCGACAGCGACTTCTACAGCCAACGCCCGATAGTTGAGGTTGACTCTGGCAGACCAGAACCCACTAATTTTTTTGAAGTGAAGTGAGGGGTGATGAGGATTGCTTTGGAGCAGTGCATAGGCTTTGTCTGCACTCCGCTGAACATCTTCGGGCAGGTTCCTGTAGCAGGACCAGAAGTCGGCGTTGGCGTGGTGTATCAAATGCGCGTTGTCCGACCCGCCGCATGATCGGCGAGCGCTTTATTCGCTAACAGATCAAGTTTGCCTGCTTTTACGTCTTTCTCAATCTGACGATCCCAAGCCTGCCACTCATACGCATGGAACCACTCGCAGAACTTTTCAAAGTCCGGCGGGCTAAGATGTTGGACTTGATCTTCGATATGCTCAATGGCGGTCATACGCGACTCCAATGGTCACATTCCGCGCTGCACCCACCAGCGTTTGCGTATCGCTGGCGACGATTTCTGACGCGATGTCTAAAACGAGTGGGAGGAGGCCCCCATAAAAAATAGCATCGGGAAGGAGAGGAAGAAGTTCGTGCGCGACGCGAGGTAGGCGATCCGCGCGCATTTGGCCATTTCGGGCGGCGGGGGGGTTTTGGTGGCGGCGGCCTCGGTGGTCATTGCAATGACCTTCTTCTGGTTCGGCCAGATCAGCACCCAGACGTTAAAAAGCATCATCAAGCCGAGCAACGCACCGATCATGATCGACATGTTGCGGATGCCGCTTTGCATCATCAGCAACAGTCCCGCCACCACGGTGACGACCGCGCCCCACCGAAACCACAAGAGCGCCCGCGGCAGGAGTTTTTGTACCACGCCGCTTTTTACGGCCGGCTCAGTCTCTTTCATAAACGGCACCTGAACGAGATTAAAATAATAAAGCAGTCCGATCCAGGTGACGCCCGCCACCAGATGAATCCACCGCAACAACAACCCAACCACATTCATTTCCTGATCCATTTCGTCTCCTTTTTAATTCGGATCGACACGATCCGAAAAGTAGCCGCACTCTACTGAACGCGCGAAAGCCCTGTCAACGTTACGATTCCCGACAGCCGCGTTGCAATCGGGCGGGGCGTCCCTTTATCATTCGCGCCGTGAAATCGCGTGGAAAGGAAGAGACAGAGCGGGGCGCGGAGGCCGCACCGGTGGAGGTCATCGAGACGCCGATCGTTCCGTTTGGCCGGATCGTTGGGCATGGCGGGGCGGTGGGGTTGTTGCAGTCGTATCTGCAACGGACGGCGCTTCCGCCGGCCCTCTTGTTTACGGGCAGCGAGGGGATCGGCAAGGCGACGCTGGCGCGCACTTTTGCCGCAGCCATCTTCTGTGCCAATGCCGCACCGGTCGATGATCTCGTCGAGCCTTGCGGCGTCTGCTCGTCTTGCCGCAAGATCATCCGCGCGACGCATGCCGATCTTCTCTGGATTTCTCCGGAGGAAGAGGCGCGGGAGATCAGGATCGACGCCGTCCGAAAGGTGCAGGAGCGGACCGTCTTCCGGCCGGTCGAGGCGCCCAAAATTGTCGTCATCATTGATACCGCCGATACCCTAAATCCCTCCGCCGCCAATCGCCTCCTCAAAACGCTGGAGGAGCCGCCACCATATCTCCTCTTCTTGTTGGTCACATCCCGACCGGATGCCCTCCCGGATACGGTGCGGTCGCGCTGTCAGACGATCCGTTTTCATGCCCCAGCCCTGTCGCAAATCGAGACCCTGCTCGTCCAGATGCGCGGATGGTCGGTCGCCGATGCCCGCCTTGTGGCCGCCATGTCTGGCGGTCGGCTCGGGGCGGCCCTCGCCTCGACCCCCGATGCGGCGCGGGGAGAAGAGGCCGAGTTACACGTGCTGGTGGCGGAGGAGACCCTCGCCGATTACGGTGCGCTGCTGGCCGTCTCCCGCCGCTATGCCGAGAGCGCGGAGGTGATGCGGCAGGGTCTGCATTATCTGGCGGGCTGGTTGCGCGATATGCTCGTTTTACAGGCGATGGCGGTTGCGCCTGCCGCGTCGTGGCTGGTCTATTCCTGGCGGTATGACGAGATTAAATCCTGGGCGGAGAAGATCGAACCCCAGGCGGTGGGCCGTCTGCTGGCCCGGATCACCGAGATTGAACGGGATCAAACACGCAATATCAATAATCAACTCGCGCTGGAGACCCTTCTCATGACGCTGCGGGATCATCTGATCGGCGTGGCGGCGTGATGGCGGACACCTCATAGGCTGGAGGCGATAGGCTGGAGGCGATTAGCATTTCGCTATGGAGCGGAATCAGTCGCCCAAAACCTTCTCTGTCTCAAGTATTTTCACTTCCTCAGCCAGATCAAACGCTCGGATATTCTAGGATCACGCATGATTTTCCCCTTACAGACGACAGACGACAGCCTACAGCCTATTCGCCATCGCCAATGAAGTATTACCTCACCACCCCGCTTTATTACGTGAACGATGCGCCGCATATCGGCCATGCCTACACGACGCTCGCCGCCGACATTCTGGCGCGCTACCATCGCCTGCGGGGGCGGCAAGTCTTCTTCCTGACCGGCACCGACGAACATGGCCAAAAGGTGGCGCAGGCCGCTGCGGCCCGCGAGCGTTCGCCGCTCGCCCATGCCGACGACCTCGTCGTCCGCTTTCAAAATCTCTGGCGGCAGCTCGGCATTTCGCATAACGACTTTATCCGGACGACCGAGAAGCGGCATGTCTCAATTGTCCAGACCGTCCTTTCGCAGTTGCATGATCGGGGCGAGATTTACGCTGACGATTACCAAGGCTGGTACTGCCTTCCCGATGAGCGCTTCTGGACGGAAAAGGAACTCGTCGAGGGCGCCTGCCCCGACTGTCGCCGCCCCGTGACGCCGATTGTGGAGCGGAACTATTTTTTCCGAATGGGGAAATATCAGGCGCGACTCCAGCAGCATATCGAGGCGCATCCCCAATTTATCCGGCCGCAGAGCCGCCGCAACGAAGTTCTCGGCTTTCTCCAAAAACCGCTCGGCGACCTCTGCATCTCCCGCCCCACTCGCCGCCTCTCCTGGGGGGTTCCGCTGCCGTTCGACGCCGACTACGTCACCTACGTCTGGGTCGATGCCCTCGTCAATTACATCTCCGCCGCCGGTTACGCCGCAGACGCCGAGCGGTTCGAACGGCTCTGGCCCGCCGATCTCCATCTGGTCGGAAAGGACATTCTCACCACCCACGCCGTCTACTGGTCAACCTTGTTGATGGCGCTTGATCTCCCGCTGCCCACGCAGATTTTCGCCCACGGCTGGTGGACGGTGGACGGCGAGAAGATGTCTAAAAGTCGCGGCAACGTCGTCGATCCATCGGCCATCATCGAGGCGTTTGGCGCGGAGGCGTTTCGCTATTTCCTCTTCCGCGAGGTGCCGTTCGGCCAGGACGGCAACTTTTCCCGCCAGGCCCTGATCGGCCGCTACAACGGCGATCTGGCCAACGATCTCGGAAATCTCGTCAGTCGAACGGTCAGCCTTGTTTTGCAACTGGCCGGGGGTGTTATTCCTTCGCCGACGGATGACCTCGACGGTTCGGAAGAGGCCCCCACCTCGGCCCTCCCAGTGAACGGGGAGGGAGGCAATCATCGGGACGAGGAGGGAGTCAACAACTCGGTGCGGGCGTTGCTGGCGGGACTACCGGCAGCGATGGATGTGGCGCTTGACGACCTCGCGTTTCATCAGGCGTTGGATGAGGTTTGGGCGGTGGTCGATCGACTGAATCGCTATATCGAACAGAATGCCCCTTGGGCGCTCGCCAAACAGGCCACCGGCCAGGCGCAACTTCAGACCGTTCTTTACACCGCCGCCGAGGGATTGCGGCTGGTGGCGCTCCATCTTTCGTCATTTTTGCCCCAGACCGCAGAGGAGATTGACCGGAGATTGGGCCTGCCGCCCGAAGCGCGCGATCAACCATTTGAGGTGCGACAGCAGTGGGGCGGCGTTAACCTTGTCGGCTGTCGCGTCATCAAAGGGACACCGCTTTTCCCCCGCATTGAGAAAAAGGAACCGCCGTCACCGACGACATTGGACGCCCCCGTGAAGCATGAAGTCGCCCCGATGCCCGCCGCGCCATCAACCGACATCAAACCGCAGATTCTTATTGACGACTTTACCCGGCTTGATCTTCGGGTTGGCCACATTTTAGAAGCCGAGCGGGTGGAAGGTTCCAAGAAACTCCTCAAACTGCGGGTGGACATTGGCACGGAGGTTCGGCAGGTGGTGGCGGGAATCGGCGGACGATACGCGCCGGAAGAACTCATCGGAAAACAGGTGGCGGTGCTGGTGAATCTGAAGCCAGCGAAGATGATGGGAATCGAATCACAGGGAATGCTCCTCGCCGCAGGGGCCGAATCGGTCCTCGGCCTCACGACATTTTCAGAAGAGATTCCCCCAGGATCACGCATTCGATAACGGTGGGTGGTATCGGTTAGATCAACTGGAGAAACGATAATGCTTTGGGTCCCAGTCGCTGCATGGGTTATCTGGGTTGCAGGTCTCCTCATCGTCGTCCGCGACGCCGTCTCTCACGCTCCCAAGTGAACACAACGGGTGGGGGGATCACGCCCGTCGGATCGTGTATGATGCGCGTCTGGCAGATCGGGGGGGGGACGCACGGTTCACCCCGGACATCACCACAATCAAACAACTCACCTTGGAGAGCGTTAAATGGATTACGACATCAAAGACATGGGTTTGGCTGAAAAGGGACGGCTGCGGATGGCTTGGGCGGAGCAGAGTATGCCGGTGCTTCGGCTCATTAAAAAGCGTTTCAAGAAAGAGCGGCCGCTGGCGGGGCTTCGGGTTTCGGCCTGTCTGCATGTGACCACCGAGACGGCCTGTCTCATGGAGACGTTGAAGGCGGGTGGCGCCGATCTGGTCCTCTGCGCCTCCAATCCCCTCTCCACGCAGGACGACGTCGCGGCGACGCTGGTTCAGCATCATCAAATTGCCACGTTTGCCATCAAGGGCGAGGACAACAAGACCTATCACAAGCACATCCAGTCGGCGATTGCCCACAAGCCGCAGGTGACGATGGACGACGGCGCCGATGTGGTCGCCGCACTCCATTCGGGTGACAAGTCGCTCCTGTCGGGCGTGATCGGCGGAACGGAAGAGACGACGACGGGGGTTGTCCGCTTGCGGAGCATGGCGAAAAATGGCGTGCTGAAGTTTCCGATCATCTCGGTGAACGATGCCCAGACGAAACATCTCTTCGACAATCGGTACGGCACCGGCCAGAGCACGCTTGATGGCGTGTTGCGGGCGACGAATCGCCTGATCGCAGGCTCGACCCTCGTGGTGGCCGGTTACGGCTGGTGCGGGCGCGGCACGGCGATGCGGGCGGCCGGCATGGGGGCGCATGTCGTGGTGACGGAGATCGATCCGATCAAGGCGATGGAGGCGGCGATGGACGGCTACCGGGTCATGCCGATGTCCGAGGCGGCGTCGATCGGCGACTTTTTCATCACAGTCACCGGCGACATCAAGGTGCTCCGCAAAGAGCATTTCGACGTCATGAAAGATGGCGCCATCGTCTGCAACTCCGGCCATTTCAACGTGGAGATCGACATCCCTGCGCTCGAAAAGATGGCCAAACGGAAGCGGCCGATCCGAGACTTTGTCGATGAATACACCCTGCCGTCCGGCCGGAACATTTACCTCCTCGGCGAAGGGCGGCTCATCAACCTCGCCGCCGCCGAAGGACATCCATCCAGCGTGATGGATATGAGTTTCGCCAATCAGGCCCTCTCGGCAGAATATCTCGTCAAGAACGTCAAGCAGTTGGAGAAGCAGGTCTATCCCGTGCCGATAGCGATCGACAATGAGATCGCCCGCCTGAAGCTCAATGCCATGGGAATCACCATCGACAAACTGACCCGTGAACAAGAGAAGTATCTCGCGTCATGGGAAATGGGAACATAAAGGCGAACGCCGGCGTTCCGATCCGGGACGCCGGCGTTCTTGCTTCTGCTCTGAAGTCCCCCTGACAAGGGGGATTTAGGGGGTTTTCTCTGGTCGCGTCATTTCCGTGTTGCAATACGAGTCCTGTCGGGGGCGTCGATGGCGTGGTTTACAAAACAGACGGACAATAAGACGGCGCGGGCCGATGGCGAAAGCCTCTGGATGAAGTGTGGGCATTGCCGACAGATCATCTATAAAAAGGAGCTGGAGCGGAACGAAAAGGTCTGCCCAAAGTGCGACTACCACTTTCCGATCTCGGTCGATGAACGCCTCGCCATGGTTGCCGATCCGGGGACGTTTATCGAGCATGACCGATTCCTGGCCCCCACCGATCCGCTCCATTTCAAAGACATGATCCGCTACAAGGAGCGGCTTAAGATGAACCAGGCGAAGACCGGCCATCTCGACGCCATCGTCATCGGCGAGGCGAAAATCGCCGATCGTCCGGTGATCCTCGGCATCTTCAATTTTGGTTTTATGGCGGGGAGCATGGGATCGGTGGTCGGCGAGAAATTGACGCGCGGCGTGGAGCGAGCGCGGGCTGCGCGCTGTCCGCTGCTGATCTTTTCGGCCTCCGGCGGCGCGAGGATGCAAGAGGGGATCTTCTCGCTGATGCAGATGGCGAAAACGTCGTCTGCCGTGGCGCAGTTGCAAGCCGAGAAACTTCCCTTCATCTCCGTGTTGACCGACCCGACGTTTGGCGGGGTCACGGCGAGTTTCGCCATGCTGGGAGACGTGATCCTTGCCGAGCCAAAGGCGCTCATTGGTTTCGCCGGCCCGCGCGTGATCGAAAAGACGATCCGGCAGTCGCTCCCCGCCGGTTTCCAGCGGGCCGAGTTCCTCCTCTCACACGGCATGATCGACATGATCGTCGAACGCAAAGTCCTCCGCCCCACGCTCACACGCCTGCTGTCGTTTTTTGATTCCGCGCCGCCGACGGCCTTGCCAACCGCCGTCGGGATATAATGTTTGGCGTTGCATTCCACCCTGATAAGTGGCCCCAGTGGGGTTGCTCCGAAGACATTCACTCAACCCCCTCGATCCCCCTTATCAGAGGGAAGATGACAAGAGGAGAGGAATAAAAAGCATGGCGCAGCGGAGAGCAAGCGATATGAAAAAGCAGGACGCGGTCAAATCGACGCCGCGGGTCGGCATTATCGGCGGGAGTAAAAACGATTTTACGGTTCTGAAAGAGGCGGCGGAATGTCTCACGTCGCTCGGCGTGGCGTCGGAATGCCGAGTCGTCTCGGTCCACCGGACGCCCGATTGGGCGTTTGAATATGCCCGGACGGCGGAGGCTCGCGGTCTTCAGATCATCATCGCTGGCGCGGGGGGCGCTGCGCACCTCGCGGGGGTCATGGCCGCCCTGACCCACCTGCCGATCATCGCCGTTCCAATCGCCATCGAACCGTTGCGCGGCATCGACGCCCTCCTGTCGATGGTGCAGATGCCCCGTGGCATCCCCGTCGCCACGGTCGCCATCGGCGGTGCGCGCAACGCCGGGCTGCTCGCCGCCGCAATCCTGGCCTTAAGCGACCCCGCCCTCCGAAAACGCCTGATCGCCTACCGCAACGCCCAAACCCAAGCCGTGCTGCAAGACAGCGTGTTGTAAGTGTCTGGTTGCCCCGCCCGCATCCCCGCCTTCACGCGGAAAAGTAGCGTGATAGCCGCGTGAAACCCTCCCGAAGCCCCGCCGGTTCCGAAGTGAAACTGGCGACGAAATACGAGGGCGGCAGGTCGTAGAAAAATCCGGGATGGACGAGGACCTGTTCCCGTTTTAGCAGGTCGAGTGCCGTTTTCTCTTCGTCCACCGCCGGGGCATCGACGCGAAACGTCAGATAAAATCCCCCCTGCGGCGGCACAAACGAGATACGTGGGTTTGTCGAAAGAATCTCGACCGCCATATCTCGCCGCGCCCGAATCGTCCGCTGATATTCCATTTCAAACCCCCGCCCTTCCCGAAGCAGCGTCGGCACGGCGAACTGCGCCGCTTCATTCAGCGGCAGAAACAGATCGGAAATCGCCTCCAGCGCCGACAGGGCCTGCCGGACCCGCGCGGTGTCGCCAGAAACCGCAATCCAGCCGATCTTCAGCCCGGGAAGTGCCAGGCGCTTTGAGAGACCGTTGAGCGTGAGGACCAGCGGGGCATCTGCCGCTGCGGGTCGAGGCAGCGATTCCCGGTCGAAAAGAAATGACCCGAAGACCTCGTCTGCGATGATCGGGAGATGATGTTGCGCGGCGATGCGCACCAGACCGGCAATCTGGTCGGCATCGGCAACGGCGCCGGTGGGGTTGTGGGGGGAGATGAGAATGATCGCACGGGTGCGGGTGGTGATCGACGCTTGCAGGTGATCAAGATCAATCGCCCAGCCACGAGTCGCATCAAGGAGGTACGGCACCATTCGGACGCCCGCGAGGGCGGCGATTCCTTCAAATAGCGGGTAGGTCGGCTGCGGGGTGAGCACCTCATCTTCGGCATCGGCAAAAATCGCAAAGGCATAACTGTAAGCGACGCTGCTGCCGGGGGTCAGGACGATCTGCTCCGCCGGAATGGCGATACCCGCCTCGGCATACTCGCGCGAAATCGCCTCACGCGCCGCCCGTTGTCCTTTGGGATCGGGCCGGTAGACTGCCGCCTGCTCAAGCCCATCGCGCAGGGCAGATTCCAAAATCGCCTGCGGATATCGAATCCCCCCTAAATGAACGTTTCCCGAAATCAGATCGTAGACGGTCTCTCCCCGTTCACGAGAGTGATCCCGCTCACGATAAAGGGCGTTGACCGAACCTTCAAAATGCCGGGCACGTCGTGACAACATTGGCTATAAAGTGGCCGCCATGTCCCAGCGGCTCAGCAGTCCTTCGAGACCGCTGCTCCAGAGGAGGTAGCCGTTGACCAGCAGGAAGATGCCGACGATGAGGATCATGGCGTAGTGGTGGACGGAGCCGGTTTGTAACTTTCGGAAGAGGCCGGCGCCGATGTGGTGGAGGTAACCGAGGAGGTTGATGAAGGCGTAGACGATGTATTTCTCAAACAGGTTGGAGAGACGGCTGCCGCCTGCGACCCCTTTTGCCACGTCGCGGACGGCCCCGTCGATGATCTGCGCATCGACCTCCCGCAGCAGCAGCGTGAGGGCTCGGACGGGTCGAATCACCCAGCGGTCGTGGCCGTCGGCAAGAACCGCCTCCCAGCGGGCCACTGGTCCGGCTGCGAGCGTCACCGTCGCCGCGCCGATTTTGCTGTAGAGGCGCTCGAAATCGAGGTTGACCACGGCATGTGGCGCGAGTCTCGGCAGGAAGATGAGGAAGATCGCGGCGGTGGCTAGCAGGAGTTGCAGCGAGCCGACGAGGTGGTCGAGGGTGTAGGGCTGGTAGTCGATCGGAGGATAGGGGAGGAGTCGATAGAGTAATCCGGGGTTAAGGCCGATCACCACGCAGAGGATCGCCGCCGCCGACATCGCGATCAGCATGTGGCGGGGCGGATCGGTCACGTTCGGAAGGTCTTCCCGTGGCGGGCCGAAGAAGACCATTCGCGGCAACTTCAGCGTGGTGGAGAGGAAGGTGCCGCAGGAGGCGAGCGTGAGCAGAAGGAAGACGCCCGATCGGTGCGTCTCATGCGCCGCCGAAATCACCATCGACTTGCTGACGAATCCGCTGAAGAAGGGGACGCCGGAAATCGATACCCCGCCGATCAAATAGAGCAGGCAGGTCAACGGCATCGCGCGCCAGAGTCCCCCCAGTTCGGTCCCGCGAGATCGCCCCGTCATAAAAATAACCGACCCCATCCCCATCATTAGAAGCGCTTTGTAAAGAATATGGGCGAAGGCGTGGGCGACGGCGCCGTTGATGGCGAGCGGCGTGCCGATGCCGACACCCGCTATCATGAAGCCGACCTGGCTGATGATGTGGTAGGCGAGCAGCCGCCGAATGTCGTTTTCGATCATGGCGTAAACGACGCCGTAGAGGGTCATCACCACGCCGAGCGCCACCAGCGGCTCGTAACCGGCGAAGCCGCGCACGAGCACATACACCGCCGTCTTGGTTGTGAAGGCCGAAAGGAAGACCGTCCCGCTGACGGAGGCGGCAGGGTAGGCGTCCGAAAGCCAGGCGTGTAGCGGCGGGGCGGCGGCGTTCACCAGAAAACCGATGAGGATGAGGCCCGCTCCGAGGCCGACCCCTTCCTGTACAAATGCGTCGAAGAACAGGTCGTGCCCCGTGGCCCGATGGATGACAATGCCGAGGATCAAACAGACGCCGCCTGCGAGGTGCATCATTAAATAACGCATCCCCGCCGCGCGGTTGCCGCCGCACCAAATGAGACCTGTGGAGGCGAGCGCCATGATCTCCCAGAATAGGAAGAGCGAGAGAATATCACCGGCAAAGACGGCGCCGAGCGCGCCGCCGATGTAGAGGAAGGCCGTCGATGGCTCGGCCACGCTCTTGACATGGAGGGCGTAGATCACGCCGATGACGGCGATGATCGTGAAGATATTGGCGAATACGAGGCTGAGGCCGTCCACGCGGCCAAAAATGACCGGCTGACCGGCGAAATGGGTGACCCCGAAGATGCCGGATGGCATCAGGACAACATCGGCTGCGGCCAGCACCGACAAGGAAATCAGCAGGGCCGACCGCACCCGGCCGCGCAGGAACGGTGCGAGCGCCGCGCCGACGAAGAAAAAAATGGAGGGATGAATCCACATACCCGCGCGTTATCCTTTGAGCCTGTCGTCCCCCATCGTGACCACGGCAGCGTAGCCGCGACGACAAAGCTCTCCCGCAACGAAGAACCGGCTGGCGTTCCCCCGGTGCGACTTATCGTGCTTGGCGCTCATCATGGCTAACAGGTCTTCCGCTCGTGCTGAGCCTGTCGAAGCACAGACCTTCTTTGTGCCACAGGCCCTTCTTACCCCTTGAGCAGACTCCACTCGTCGACGTTGGTGGTGGCGCGCCGACGGAAGAGGAGGATGATAATTGCCAGGCCGACGGCGGCCTCGCCTGCGGCGATGGTGATGACAAACAGGGCTAC
>Ga0247727_10008662_pt1 | contig 18780 bp, 15 predicted proteins | sample WisWelCaveWW1625_FD_202498 | JGI IMG/M metagenome (GOLD analysis project Ga0247727, IMG submission 202498) | Biofilm microbial communities from Wishing Well Cave, Virginia, United States - WW16-25 | ecosystem: Environmental > Aquatic > Deep subsurface > Groundwater > Cave microbial mat | place... | reverse complement strand
TCCGCCACGCACGCGCCTCCAGTGTTCCGAAAATGCGTCCCCAGAACGCCTTGCTCGCCTACGCCTTACGTCGATCTGCGGAACAGCTGGTCGTTTCACTTTCCATTTGACAGGTGTACATTTGTACACTATACTCGTTCTTGTCATGGAACCGCTCACGACGCGACAGGAACGGGTGCTCCGGTGCGTGCTGGCCCTCTCCCAGCGCCACGGCCGGATGCCGACCTATCGCGAACTGGGCGCCTCTCTCTCCATTGCTTCTCCCAATGGAGTCCGCCGTCATCTCCTGGCCCTGGAACGAAAGGGGTATCTCTCCACTCACCGTGCAGCCCGCGGCATCGAACTCGCCTCCGAGGTTCAGGCGTCCCTTGGAATCCCTCTCATCGGTCGCATTGCGGCCGGACGCCCTCTCCAGGCCCTCGAAAATTTCGAGGGCCGCCTCGACCTCGGACAAGAGTTCGGCGCCCACCCCGACTGCTTCGCCCTTCGCGTGAAGGGCGACAGCATGGTCGATGCGGGCATCCTTGATGGCGACATCGCCATCATCCAGTCGTCGCCCCGGGTGCGGCATGGCGAGATCGCCGCCGTGGCCATCGACAACGAAGCGACCGTCAAGCGCGTCGAGCTCGAGCCCGGGCTCATGCGCCTCATCCCCGCCAACGCGGCCTATCGGCCGCTCGAGATACGGGAGGGCGAGCACGATGTGCGCGTCCTTGGAGCCGTCGTCGGAATCGTCCGCAAGTTCTGAGGTGTTGGACCCTGAAGATCGAGGAGGCGGCAGGTGACACGCGCATGCTCGTACTGAGCGAGCGGCGCGAGGCGCCGCGGAGTCGAAGTGCGCCTGGAACGAGTGGACGAGCCGCTCGCGTGGGTCGAAGCGCGCTTCGAGAAGGGCGCCATCTCCCCGCTGCGGTTCAAGTGGAAGCACCGCGAGTTCGCCGTCTCGGCGACGAACGCGCGCTGGACCGACCGCGAAACGCGGCCGATCCGATGGTGCTTCTCCGTCTCGGTGTCGACGGGTGAAGTCTATGAACTGGTCCACCGGGAAGGGGACCCGGTATGGTACGTGTCGGCTGTGATGACGGAATGACTTGTCATGAGCGAGGCAGCGCTGGCGCTGCCGAGTCGAATGAGGGAGGTGGACGGATGAGAACATGCAGACAATCCTCCATCTCGACATTGATGCGTTCTTCGCCTCCATTGAGCAGCTGAAGAACCCGCGGCTGCGGGGGCGCCCTGTCATCGTCGGCACCGGCGTGATCGCCTCCTGTTCCTACGAGGCCCGCCGCTTCGGCCTCAAGGCCGCCATGCCGATCCGCCAGGCGGTCCGCATCTGCCCCGATGTCGTCGTGCTCGACGGCAACCAGCACACCTACCGTTGCTTCACCGACGCGATCTGGGAGATCGCCCGCCGCTGGCTGCCCGCGATGGAGACCTTCCTCGACGAAGCCTACGGCGATCTCTCCGGCACCGACCAGCTCTATCCCGATCCGCTGGTCGTCGGCCGCACGCTCAAGCTCGCCATCAAGGAAGAAGTCGGCCTCAACGTCACCATCGGCATCGGCGGCAACCGCATGGTCGCCAAGATGGCCGGCAAGAGCGTCAAGCCCGACGGACTCGCCTTCGTCCCCCACGGCCAGGAAGACGCCTTCATCGCCACCCGCCCGATCGAGCAGCTCCCCGGCGTCGGCCCGGCCACCGCGCCGATCCTCCGCGAGATGAACCTCCACACCATCGCCGACCTGCGCGTCCTGCGCCTGGAAGTCCTCGAGGCGCTCTTCGGCCGGAACGGCGTCCATCTTTACGAGCGCTGCCGCGGCCGCGATACGCGCCCCATCCACGAACGCGAGATCCCGAAGTCGATCTCCCGCGAAACGAGCCTCCACAAGCCGACCTGCGACGCCGCGGAGCTCCGCGCCTACCTCCAGTACCTCGCCGAGCGCGCGATGCGCACGATCCGCCAGCTCGGACTCGCCACGCGCGGCGTCCGCGTCAACATCCGCCACGAGGACGGCGAATCGGCCGAGGCCGGCCAGGTCCTCCCCTCCCCCACGATGATCGACGAGGAGGTGCTGCCGCTCGCGCGCGAGCTCTTCGACCGAATCGTCCGCCGCCGCGTCGCGCTGACCCGCGTCGGCGTCGTCTTCACCCACTTCTCCGCGCCGGACGGGCAGCAGGACCTCTTCGCCATCGAGCGCAACGCGCGCCTCGAGCGGCTCCACGCCGCGCTCGACCACATCCGCACGAAGTTCGGCCACGCATCGGTCGTCGCCGGCGCATCGATCTCGCTGATCGGGAAGCTGCAACAGGAGGCCAACGGGTATGTGCTGCGGACGCCGAGCCTGACGAAATGAGACGGTTCGCAGGCGCAGCCTGCGGACCGCCTCATCCGCCGAAGCTCGCCCGAAGGGGCCGGCTCGCCGGCACGGCGAGACGTGAAGCGAAGGCGGATCACGAGAATGAGAGTCACGGGTGATGCCCGTCGATGATTCAAGGGCCGCGCGAAGCAAGACGATCTACTTACACCAGGGTTTTCCGCCCCAGATCCATCAGGTCCGCATCCTCCTCCTCGATCCGGATGTCGAAGTCCTTCGCCCCGAACCGCTCGATGTGCTTCGCCTCGCTCGCGGTGATCGGCACGAGCCACGCGACCCAGATCGTCGGATTCTCCGGCGGGATCGTCTCGAATCCGTGCGGCCAGAAGAGCGGCGGCGACACGTAGAGCGCCGTCATCTTCGTGCCCGCGAGAGGATGGCCGTCCAGCAAGTCGCCCCAGTAGTGCGGCACGCCCGTCTCGAGAATCCGCTTCGCGACGCCACCGACGAGCGTCGCGATCGCCGGACTCGCGAACCGGTCATAGCAGCAGAACGAGAGCTCGCGGTTGATCGCGATCTTCTTCACCGTGCGGCCGCCCAGTCCGACCGTCACCCACGTCACGGCGCCGCTCTCCGGTTGCGCCGCGAATTCAAGGACCTCGATGCGGCCGCTCTTCACCGTCGCGCGCGGCGCACCGAGATAGTGCTCAACGTGTGCACGAACGTCGGGCCGGGTCTTCGTGCTCACGCGAGATCTCCAATCTCGCGGCAATTCGAGGGGACGAGCCGGTACTTCATCCTTTCGACCACGTCGTCCCCTTCGCCTCTTTCCTTCCCTCTTCCGTCTTCCCTCTTCCGTCTTCGTCCGCTCACGGCTTGAACGTGATCGACAGGTTGTCGATCCTCGCCCGGCTGTCCGCGTAAAACAGCACCGACCCCTCGTTGTAGTCCCCGTCCTCCCCCTCCCACATCGGCGTCCCGTCCAGCAGCATCGCGATCCGCTTCCCCGCGCGGACCACCTTCACCTTCGCCTTCTTGTTCTTGTCGAGCTTCCACGACCCCTGCGCCTTCCCCACCTGCCGCTTCTTGATGTTCTCCCAGTACGCGTCGAAGATGTAGGACTCGTCGTTCGGCCTCACCCCCAGCGGGTACTTCAGGATGCACGTGCGCGGCATCTCGTGGTTGTCCTCGACCGTGTTCTTCGGATCCTCCTTCCCGAAGATGATGTCGAAGCCGAAGACGACGCTGTAGTGCTTCGACGACGCCGCGCTCCAGTAGAGATCGACCGCGACGTTCTGCGGCTCGTCGATCGGCGTCAGCTCGTACTCGACCTCGACGTCCCCCTTCACGATCGGCCGCCACCGCATCGCGCACTGGTCGCCCGACGACCCGATCGCCCCCCGGTCGTGCGTCCACTTCCCCTTCACCTTCGGATCGGGCTCCAGCGACTCGAACGCCTGCATCTGGTTCTTCGTCTCGAAGTCGTACGTCACGCGCAGCCGTCCGCCGTCGAGCGACTCGACCCGCCCGTGGTAGACCGCCTCGAACTCCCGCTCGACCTTCGTCGCCTCCGCGACCTTCGCGCCGAGCTGGTCGAGCTCCGCCCGATGCTCGTTGATGAACGCCGAGCTCTTCTCCGCCAGCAGCCGCTCGATGACGCGCTTCGCCTCGTCCCACTTCCGAAGCTCGACCAGCTTCTTCGCCTGGTCGAAGTCGCGCTGGAACGCGTGCTCCGCCTGCTTCTTCTTCAGCGTCGCGATGTTCGAATCGTAGATCCTTGCGCCCTTCGCGCCCGCGCTGATCGCGATCCGCAGGTAGCTCTCCTCCTGCGGCAGGTACTTGTCGCCCGCCGGATGGAAATAGAGATAGAGCACCGCCCGCAGCAGCTGCACGCCGTCGCCCCTCGCCTTCGCCCCCGCCTTGTCGCGATCCTCGTCCAGCGACCGGAACGCGAGCATCACGTGGTCGAGCGGCGCCACGTCCTTCCAGACGTCTTCGAACTCCGTCGTCCGCTTTCCGTCGACGACGAGGTAGCGCTTGTTCGTGCGGACGTCGAAGAAGCAGCGCTCGCCCGGCTGGCCTTCGAGTTCGACCTTCTCCTTGTCCTTGCGCTTGAAGGCGATCTCCAGACCCGCCTCGACCTGGACGCGGAAGATCTCGAGCGTCGCCGCGTTCCGCAGGTCGAGCAGCAGCCGCGACCCCAGCGACGCCGTTAGCGGCGTCCACGGATCGCCGGCGCCGGTCTCCGCCGCCTTCATGACCGCCGCCCAGTCCGCCGCCTTGACCGCCGCCCCGAGCGCGGCGTAGTCCACGCCCGCGATGAGGACGAACCGCTTCTCCTCCTCGCTGCGGTCCTTCGTGACGTACGCGACGACCGCGGCCGCCGCCTCCGCCCAACGCCGCGAGCCGAGCAGCTGGCGGAGATCGGGCTCGAACTGCGACAGGTACTGGTCGTTCAGGTTCTTCTCGACCGCGCTGGTCGCGGCATCCTTCATCACCTGGAGCTCCATCTCGCGCTTCTCCAGGTCCGGAAGGCTCTGGTTCAGCGCGTACTCCTTCATGAACTGGATCTTCTCAAGCGCGCTCGCGAAGTCGCCGCGCTGCACGAGCCGCTCCAGCTCCGACTTGTCGCGCGCGTACATCTCGGCGATCTTCCCCGTCAGCGACGCAACCTGCTGCTTCACCTCCATCGCGCACGGCAGCTCGAGGAACCGCGCCGGGAACCGCTCGTACTCGCGCAGCGCGTCGCGCCACCGGCCCGCTGAAATATGTCCGCCGGCCCGCGATGCCGTCTCGTCGACCTGCACCTTCGCGACGACATCCGCGGCCTTCACGTACTCCGACCGCGCGTCGATCGCCTTCCCCTCCCACGTCGTCCCCTTGTAGCGGCTGGCGAAGCCGTCGTATCGGCGGAGCACGTCGGCGATGTGATCGAAGCCGGGGTCGGCCTTCACCGCCCCGGCGATGGCGTCAAACTCCGTCTGCGCTTTCTTCGCCGTCGCGTCGTCGACGACGATCGGAGGCGGCTTGACGGGATCAACCGGTGCGGGCGGGAAGATCTTGTCCTTGAAGAGGATTCCGCCGGCCACCGCGGCCACGAGGACCGCCGCTACCGCGATGAGCATGCCGCCCGAACCGCCCGACGGCGCGGGCGTGGGACGCCTCAGGGGCAGGGCGGCAGTTGCCGGCCTCGCCGGCTCCGGCTTCGGCGCCTCGACCTTCGCGACGACCTCGATCGGCTTCCGCCGCGCTTCGAGCATCTTGAGATCGTTGATGAGCGCGCCCGGCGTCTGGTAACGGTCGTCGGGCCGCTTCTGCATCAGCTTGTAGAGGATCGCGTTGAGGCGGTCGCCCATCTCGGGGCGCTTCAGCTTCGCCGCGGGCACGGGGTCGTTGGCGTGGCGCTTCGCCATCTCCGCCGAGGAGGGCGCGTCGTAGGGCAGTTCGCCCGTCACGAAGTGAAAGAGCGTGCAGCCGAGCGAGTAGAGATCCGAGCGGATGTCGATCTTCTTCTCGCCCTTCGCCAGCTCGGGCGACAGGCAGCGCGCCGACATCGTCATGTCGCCCGTCAGCGACCGCGACTCGCTCGCGAGGCCGAGGTCGGCGAGCTTGATCGTCCCGTCGCGGTTGAAGAGCGTCTTCTCCGCGCGGATGTCGCGGTGGATCAGCCCCGCGCGATGCGCCGCATCGAGCCCTTCGGCCATCTGGATCGCGACGTCGACGACCTGGCCGACATCGAGTTTACCGTTCTGCCGCAGCAGCCGCGCGCCGGTGGTCCCCTCGATGTACTCCATCACCATGTAGGGCCGGCCCTGGTGCGAGCCGACGTCGTACGCGGCGACCAGGTTCGGGTGCTGCACCTTCGCGGCCGCCCGCGCCTCGCGCTGGAACCGTTCGACGTTCTCGCGGTTCTGCGCGAGCTTCGCCGACATGATCTTGATCGCGACGATGCGGTCGAACGACGTCTGCTTCGCGCGGTAGACGGTGCCCATCGAGCCCGCGCCGACTTCGTTCATGACCTGGAAGCCCGGAATCTCGACCGTGCCCGAGCCGACGGGCGGCGCCGTCATCCGCCGGTACGCGACCGCCGAGTCGTTCGGCGAGATCCAGCCCTTCTCGAGAAGAACGACTTCGAGCGTCGTCCTGCCGCCCGCCGCTTCGACGAGCTTCAACCCCTCCCGCACCTTGTCGAGCGATAGCGCGCCGCACGCGACCAGCGCGTTGCCGAATTCGTAGTCGCGGGAATGGTCAGCCATGTCATTTGACGACGAGCTTGAAGGCGGCCTTCTTTCCGGCCTTCAGGATTTCGCCGCCCTTGAGCGTCATCTCTTTCTTCGGATCGGTCAGCTTCGACCCCTCGAATTCGACACCGCCCTGCTCGATCAGTCGGCGCCCCTCGCCCTTCGACGCCGGCACCTTCGTCAGCATCACGAGGTCAAGAAGGCCGATCGTCGGCGTCACCGCGAGTTCCGGCAGGTTCGCCGGCAGCTCGCCCTTGGAGACCTCGCTCTCCCACTGCGTCGACGCGATGTCGGCCAGCTCCTGCCCATGGTAGCCGCGCACGATCTCCATCGCGAGCCGGACCTTCGCCTGCTTCGGATGGATCTTGCCGGCGTCGCAGAGGCGCTCGGCCTCATCGAGCGGCACCGTCGTCAGCAGCGTGTAGTAGTCCTTCATCAGCTTGTCGGGCACGCGCATCAGGCCGAAGAACATCTCCTTCGCGCTCCACGCGACGCCGACATGGTTGCCGTACGATTTCGACATCTTGTTCTCGCCGTCGAGGCCGGTCAGCAACGGCACGGTGAGCGTGACCTGCGCCTCGAGCCCCTCGCTGCGCATCAGGTCGCGGCCGGCGAGGAGATTGAAGAGCTGGTCGTTGCCGCCGATTTCGACGTCGGCCTTGACCATCACGGAGTCGTACGCCTGCATGAGGGGGTAGAAGAGCTCGTGCATGCCGATCGGCTTTTTCTCCGTGAAGCGCTTGTGGAAGTCCTCGCGCTCGAGGAACTGGGCCACGGTGAACCGGGCGCCGAGCTTCAGGAGTTCGAGGAAGGTGAGCCCCTTGAGCCACGAGCTGTTGCGAACGATCTCGAGCTTCGGGATGTCGAGGACGCGCCCGACCTGGTCGAAGTAGGTCTTCGCGTTCGCCTCGACCTCCTGCGGCGTGAGCTGCGGCCGCGTCACGCTCCGGCCCGTGGGGTCGCCGACGAGCGCGGTGAAGTCGCCGATGATCAGGACCGCCTGGTGGCCGTGGTCCTGGAACTGGCGCAGCTTGCGCAGGACGACGGTGTGGCCGAGGTGGATGTCCGGCGACGTCGGATCGACGCCGAGCTTGACGCGAAGGGGCCGGCCCGAGGCGAGCTTCTTCTTGAGGTCGTCGGCCGTGTGGACCGCGACGGTGCCGCGCACGAGGTCGTTGAACTGCGCCTGCGGGGAGTGGGGCATGAGAGGGCGAATTATAGCATCGTTGCGCGCGGCGCTATCTCGCCGCGCGCGGGGTAGGGAAGAGGCGGATAGGTCGCTGTGCGCCTTCGGCGCACGGGTAGCCAGAACGGACGGCTCCCGGCGGGTTCAGGGGACGTCCCCCGGACACGTGTCCGGGAAAAACAGCGAAAACCGCGTGGAATTGCGGTTTTTTCAGGGGACGTGCCCTGAAGCGCTCTCTGAAAACTCAGGAACGTTCCTCAGATCTGACCGTCTCGGTGAAACGACTGCTGACGGACGAGGCGCGCTGCAAGGTAGTGGTCCGTCAACCTTGAAATCTGTGGGTGCTCAGTCCCCTTCGCGGCGGCACGGTGCTCTTCGAGCCATTAACGCAGAGTGGCAGAGGAGGCAGAGAGCGCGGAGCGATTTGGCTGCAGGCGGAACGCCCCTGTCGGACAAGCGGTGGCCTGCGGCCCTGGCACGGCTGACGGGAAGGACCGCAAGAAAAGGCGTCTTCCTCTGCGGGCTCTGCCCCTCTGCCCCTCCGCGTTTCGCCCGGAGGGCACACCCCTGCCGATCGAAGACGCAGCGGTACCGGACAAGGGCGATACGCAGGCGAGTTTTTCCATTTGCAAGGACGATGGGGCGCTGCTAGCGTATAGCCTTGTACCAGTAATCCGGAACCCCTGGGAGTTCACGCTGATGCCCTCGACCGTAGATGGGCCGTATCGCGTCCTGGTGGTCGACGACGAAGTCCTGCTCCGCAACGCCTTCAAGTCGTACCTCCAGAAGCACAATTACCTCGTCGCGACGTCGGATTCCGTCGAGAAGGCGATGCCGCTGCTCGACGAGTTCATGCCCCACGCGCTCATCGTGGACGGCCATCTTCCCGGGGCGGTGGGCCTGACCCTGGCGGCGCACGTCCGCACGTCGGCCACGCACAAGCACGTGAAGATCATTGCGATGTCGGGCGATCCAGTCCAGGAGCGCCTGGCGCACATGCTCAAGTCGCAGTACGACATCTTCCTGTCGAAGCCGTTCCCCATGAAGAGTCTCCTCGAGGCGATCGAACGGCTCCTGCCGAAGAAGGAACCCGCCGACGCGTAGGCCCGAGTAGGGCGCAAGACGCTTCGGGCGTAACGCCCGCAAAAACACCAGTTCTTGCAGCCTGTCACGCCAAAGACCTCTCCCGGGCTCGCGAGCTTCAAGCGCGAGACCCGCGACGCGCGACGTTGGACGTCGTACTATCTCCCATAAGGAGAGCCTCATGAAACCCGCGCTGGTCCTCGCCGTCCTGCTATCCGGACTCTGGCTATCCCCCTCCTCGCTATCCGCCCAGGACACCGTCGTCACCAAGGACGGCAAGAAAACCCCCGGCCGCGTCTTCCAATTCCTCGACCGCGTCGAACTCGAAGGCAAAGACGGCAAGCGAATCACTTTCAACCGCAAGGACATCGAGCGCCTCGACCTCGAAAGCCGCATCATCCGCTGCCCGCTCGTCCGCCCCTTCCCCAACGACAAGATCAAGGACGGCGACTTCGACTTCGTCTCCGCCGGCAGCACCGTCATCGCGATCCCGAAGGGCCCCGAGGCCACGACCGGCTACGGCGTCGACATCCCCACCGCGGCGACGCTCTACGAACTCGACCTCACCAACCGCGTCGGCAAGCCGGTGATCGCGAACGGCCTCGCCTACCTCATGCGGCTCGACGTCTCGGAGAGCGACACGATCCGCTACAAGGTCAACGGCGCGCTGGTGAAGAAGACCGTCCAGAAACTCACCGTCACCTGCATCGACCTGAAGACCGGCAAGCCGGCCTGGACGCAGTCGTTCGACAACCTCGACACGGCCAAGGATCTCCACTGGGAGTACGCGCCCGAGAGCGCCATGCTCTACCTGCTGCCGAAGTCGGTCGTCCTCTACACCCTCAAGCGCGGCCATGCCGTCGACAAGACGGGCGTGATGGACGCGGCGACAAGCAAGACCTTCGCGAGCTTCAACGCCTACAACATCGAGAAGCAGAAGGCCGAGAAGCAGACCAATTCCGACGAGGCGATCAACCAGGCCGTCTCCTACGTGGTCGACGACCTCTTCATCTACCTCTGGTACGACGGCAAGGACATCTACCGCGTCCGCGCGTTCGACTTCAAGCAGGGGAGGCAGAAGTGGGACTCCGAGCCGTTCCGCGGGCGGCTCGCGTCCGTCGCCGGCAGGCGCGTCTTCCTGCGCGACGACCTCAACCTCTGGTCCCTCGACATCACCTCCGGCAAGAAAGCCGACCCGTGGACCATCGAGCACGGCAACGAGATCTCCAGCATCGACGAGGAGTTCGTGATCCAGTTCCGCCGGGCCAAGCTCCCCCGCCAGGTGACGGTCTGGGACGTCTCGCAGAAGAAGCCGGTCGAGCACGTCGTGATCGCGATGGGGACCGACGACTTCTCGTTTCGAACGAAGATCGGCCAGTACCTCTTCTTCACCGACAAGGTCAACACGTTCATCTGCTACGACCTCTACGCACGGAAAGAGGCGTGGCGCCACACCGGCCCGAGCAACGGCGAGCCGCGCCACATCTACCTCCAGGGCAGCGGCGTGACGTTCTACAAGGACGGCCTGGTTACACAGGTCGACCTCGCGACCGGCAAGCCGGTGTGGGTGTGGTCCGGCGACTACCTGCGGACGATCCAGGCGGGCGACGTCGGCACGATCTGCCTGAAACGCGCCGGGTCGGACGTGATCCGCGAGCGGCCGATCCCCAAGGGCGCACGCTTCGTCACGACCACGGCCACGCCGCTCCGCAACATCTACATCGACGACGTCTTCGGCCTTCCCGCCATCGCCGGCGGCCGGATCGCCGCGGTCACCAACAAGGGGCGCGCCATCGCCCGTGACATCGAGTCGCTCACCGAAGCGTGGACCCTGAGGCTCGCCGAGGCCTCCAACAACTTCCCGATGCCCGCCGCCACCGTCGGAGGAAAATTCGTCTTCGCCATGAACGGCAAGGCGCATTTCGTCGATCCGAAGGACCCGGCGAAGCCGCCGGCGATCACCCATTCAGCGCCCGATCAATGGACGCCGTTCCTCGCCGCCGGGGCGAATCTCGTCGTCTGCGATCCGTCGGGCGGCGCCCGGGCGGTCGACGGCACGGGCAAGGCCGCCTGGACCGTGAAGGAGTTCAACGGCGCCCTGCACTGGAGAACGAACGGCAAGCTCCTGTGGGTCGGTGAACAGACGCGGATCTTCGAGTACGAAGCCGACTCCGGCAAGCTCCTCCAGACCGTCCCGATCCCGCAGGCGTGCTCGATGGCGGTGGTCGATGGCGCCAGCCTCTACGTGGCGAATTACGGCTTCCGCGTCGGCCGCATCGATCCCGACACGAAAGGCTACGCATGGAAGCTCGACGCCAAGAACACCGATGCCGGACTGGTCGTGCGGTTCGGAGGCCGCCTGGCCCTCGCCGAGGGCGTCCTCTGCTGGGCCAATACCGACGCGGAGATCGTCGGCCTCGACCCCGCGACCGGCAAGCAGCTCTGGAAGGTGCCGCTGAAGCCATGGGTCTCGCCGTGGCTGATCGCCGGCGGGAAGATCCACGTCGCCGCGCCGGGCGTCGGGCTCCTCACGATCGACGTCAAGACGGGCGCGATGACGACGATCAACGTCGACGACGCGGAGCTCTTCGCGCCGGTGATGATCGCGGACAAGCCGTGCTTCTGGTCGAGCGAGGGATGGTGGATCGAGGCGCCGTAGGAACGTGGACCGTCTCTTACGGTCTTACGGTCCCACGGTCTTACGGTCCTACGGTCCTCGCCCAGCGAGGACGTGCTGCCACACCGCGACGGACACGGCCGGGATCACTTCCTGCACGAGATACATCTGCCGCTCGCTCAGCCGGTCGCTCTCGAACGTCACGATGTTGAACGTCCCGAAGACGCGGTTCGCCACCGACAGCGGGAAGAGCAGTTCGCTCCCGTAGCCCTTCTGGAGGAAGACGGCGTCGTTCTTGAACCTCAGAGGATCCCGCGCGAGGTTCTTGCGCAGCAGCGGGCTGCGCGTCTCGATGACCTTCGACAGCACGGTCGACTCGTACGGGCGCGGCGCGTCGCTCGTCTCCGTGAGCCGGCCGTCGATGATCGCCCACGGCACGCGGAACATCCGCTCCTTCTCGTCGTAAAGCGCGATCGAGCAGCGGTCGAAGGGGCAGAGCGTCTTCAGGTTGCTGCCGAAGACGCGCAGGATCTCGGGCAGCGACGCGCCGGCGATGATCGTCCGGAGCACGCCGTTGATCAGCCCGAGCTGCTCGGTCCGCTGGTCGAGCATCTTCAGGAGCTTGTTGGCCAGCGAGCTCGCGGCCTCCGCCTTCGTAGGGACGCCCGGCAGCGCCTTACGTGGCCGCCTTTTCGGCGCCTTCCGCTTTCGGGCCATCGCTTCCTCCGGCCGGCCGGCGCGCCACCAATACCTGCGCCGGCCTGAGCACGCGATCGTGAATCAGGTACCCCCGCCGCACCTCGGTCACCACGGCCTGGTCCTCGTGCGAGGGGGACGGCACCATCCCGACCGCCTCGTGGAACGACGGATCGAACTTCTTTCCGGCGGTCTCGATCGGCCTTATACCACCCTTCGCGAGGGCTCTCAACACTTCCTTCTCGACGAGCTGGAGCGCCTCCACGACCGATGCGGCGGCGCCCGACCTTGTCAGCGCCTCGACCGACTTTCCCAGGCTGTCGATGGCCGGAATCAGGTCGCGCACGAAGCCCTCGACGGCGAACTTCTGCCCGTCGGCGAGATCGCGCCTCATCCTCGTCTGCGCGTTGGCGAGCTCCGCCTGCGAGCGCGCCGCGAGATCGAAGAACTTCTTCGCCTCGGCCTGGAGCGTCTCGATCTCCGGATCGGGCGCGGCCTCCGGCAGACTGCGCCAATCGCTGTCACTCACAGTTCTTTGGTCCACGGTTTCTCGGTCTTCGGTTCCACGGTCCACGGTCCACGGTCTTCCGGTCTTCCTGTCTTCATCCGAACAGCTTCTCCCAGAAGCCCTTCTTCGCGTTCTTCATCTGCTCCTCCTCGATCTTCTGCAGCTCCGCCAGCAGCTCTTCCATCCGCTTCGTCACCTTGCCCGGCACGAAGACGACGACGCGCACGATGAGATCGCCCTTCCCGCGCCCTTGGAAGACCGGCAGCCCCTCTTCGCGCATCCGCAGCAGCTGTCCGCTGGCCGTTCCGCGCGGGATCTTCAGCTTCGCGCTGCCCGCCAGCGTCGGCACCTCGATCTCGCCCCCCATCACGGCGATCGAATAGGGCATCGGCAGCTCGCACAGCAGGTGCGGCCCGTCGCGCTTGAAAAACGCGTGCTCCTTCACCGAGACGTCCACGTAGAGGTCGCCCGGCGGCCCGCCGTCGCGAGACGGCTCGCCCTCCCCGACGACGCGCATCCGCGTGTCGTCCTCGATCCCCGCCGGGATCTTCACGACGATCTCGCGCTTCACCCGGACCGCGCCCTGCCCGCGGCACTCGCGGCACGGGTCGGTGATCTCCACGCCGACGCCGTTGCAGTTTCCGCACGTCTGCTGGACGCTGAAGAAGCCCGCGCTGCGCATCACCGCGCCCCGTCCCCCGCAAGCGCGGCACGACCGCTTGCCCGACTCGGTCTTCGCCCCGCTTCCCTTGCAGGCGCCGCACGTCTCGGCGCGGTAGAGCTCGATCTTCTTCTCCACGCCGGTGGCGGCGTCCTTGAGCTCGATGGGCACGTCGAGCCGCAGACTCGTCCCCTTCGACGGCCCCCGCCGCCCGCGGCCCTGCCCGAAGAAGTCGCCGAACGCGGAGTCGCCGCGGAAGAGGTCGCCGAACGCGGAGAAGATGTCCTCGAACGACGCGTGCTCGAAGTCGCGCATCGGCGCGCCGCGCAGCCCCTCGTGGCCGAACTGGTCGTACTGCGGGCGCTTCTTGTCGTCGGAGAGGACGTCGTAGGCGGCGGAGACTTCCTTGAATTTTCGCTCCGCCTCCTTGTCGCCGGGATTGCGGTCGGGATGGTACTTGAGCGCAAGAGTCCGGAACGCCGCCTGGATCTCCTCCTTGGAGGCGTGCTTCTCTACTCCGAGGACCTCGTAGTAGTCGCGCTTCTCATCGGGCATTTCGACTACGTCCGCCTTTGGCGGACTCCGCTCAATGCAAGCATACCGTTGAAGCCATCAGCGCGTTCGGCTCCGCTCAATCCAAGCATGCCTCTGCCCGCCTACTTCGTGGCGCCGACCACCGCTTTCTTGTCGTCCTTGAGGTCGACGATCACCGTCCGCGTCGTCAGCAGCATCGACGCGACGCTCGCCGCGTTCTGGAGCGCGACCCGCACGACCTTTGCCGGATCAACGATGCCGGCCTGCATCATGTCGACCATCTCGCCCTTGATCGCGTCGAAGCCCTTCGTGCCAGACGCCTCGCGCGCCTCGGCGACGATGACCGCCGCGTCGAAGCCCGCGTTCTGCGCGATGGCGCGGAGCGGCGCTTCGAGCGCCTCGGCGACGATGGCCGCCCCGGCCCGCTCGTCATCCTCGAGATGAAGCTTGCGCACGATCTCCGCCGCGCGCAGGAGCGATACGCCGCCGCCGGGCACGATGCCCTCCTCGGCCGCCGCGCGCACCGCGTGCACCGCGTCGTCCACGCGGTACTTCCGCTCCTTCATCTCCATCTCCGTCGCGCCGCCGACGCGGATGATCACGACGCCGCCCAGGATCTTCGCGAGCCGCTCCTCGAGCTTCTCGCGGTCGTAGTCGCTCGTCGTCTTGGTGATGCTCGCGCGCAGCTCCGCGACGCGCGCTTCCATCGCCTTCTTCTCGCCCCCGCCGCCGACGATCGTCGTCAGCTCCTTCTCGACCTTGATCCGCTTCGCGCGGCCGAGGTGCGAGAGCTTCAGCTTCTCGAGCATCATGCCGAGCTCTTCGCTCACCACCGTGCCGCCCGTCAGGATCGCGATGTCCTGGAGGATCGCCTTGCGACGGTCGCCGAACGCCGGCGCCTTCACCGCCACGACCTGAAGCACGCCGCGCAGCCGGTTCACGACCAGCGCCGCGAGCGCCTCCCCTTCGACCTCCTCCGCGATCACCAGCAGCGGCTTCCCCGTCTGCGCCACCTGCTCGAGGATCGGGACGAACTCCTTGATGTTCGCGATCTTCTTGTCGCAGATCAGGATCTGCACCTCCTCGTACTCGACGATGAGGTCCTGCGCCTTGTTGATGAAGTACGGCGAGATGTAGCCCTTGTCGAACTGGAGGCCGTCGATGAACTCGATCTCCGTCTCCCGCGACTTCCCTTCTTCGACGGTGATGACGCCCTCGCGCCCCGCGCGCGCCATCGCCTGCGTCACGAAGCCGGCGATCTCCGCGTCGAAGTGGCTCGAGACCATGGCGACGTGCTCGTAGTCCGCGTCGCCCTTCACGGGCCGCGACTGCTTCTTGATGCTCTCGACCACCGCCGCGACCGCCGCGTCGATCCCGGCCTTCAGCCGCATCGGGTTCGATCCGCTTCCGAGCCGGCGGATGCCGCCGGAGAGAATCGCCTCGGTCAGCACGACCGCCGTCGTCGTGCCGTCGCCGGCCAGATCGTTCGTCTTGTCGGCCGCCTGGTTCACCGCCTTCGCGCCGACATTCTCGAACGGGTCCTTCAGTTCGACTTCCTTCGAGACCGTGACGCCGTCCTTCGTCGCCTGCGGCGCGCCGAACGTCTTTCCGAAGATCACGTTCCGGCCGCTGGGGCCGAGCGTCACCGTCACCGCGCGCGCGAGCTGCTTCACCCCGGAGAGCACCTTCTGCCGCGCTTCGTCGTCGAACATCAGCTGCTTGGCCATGCTTTCTACTCTTCCACTCTTCTACTCAAGAAAGAGCGGCCCAAAGGCCGCGTTCCCCTGCTGCCAGCTGCCACCCACCAGCTACTGGCTACTTCTGTATCACCGCCAGGATCTCGGTCTCAGCCAGGATCTTCACGTCGTCGCCGTCGACCTTCACGTCCTGCCCGGCGTACGAGCCGTAGATGACGCGATCCCCGACCTTCACCTCGAGCTCCAGGAACTTGCCGCTCTTGAGCAGCCGCCCCTTGCCGACGGCGATGATCTCGCCCTTCGTCGACTTCTCCTTCGCCGTCTCGGGAAGGATGATGCCGCCGGAGGTCTTGTCCTCGACTTCGAGGGGCTTCACGACGATGTTGTCCGCCAATGGCCGAATCTTCATGTTTTGTTCTCTCTAGAAACCCATTCCGCCCATGCCGCCCATGCCGCCCATGCCGGGCATTCCGCCCATGCCGCCCATTCCGCCCATGCCGCCCATTCCACCCATGCCGCCCATTCCACCGCCTTCGCCCGGCGGCGGCCCGGCCGGGAGCGCCTCCGGGATCTCGCAGACGGTCGCCTCGCTGGTGAGCAGCAGCCCCGAGACGCTCGCGGCATTCAGCAGCGCCAGCCGGACGACCTTCACCGCGTCGATCACGCCCTGCTTCTTCAGGTCGCCGTACTCGCCGGTCTCGACGTTGAGCCCGTACGCACCCTTCTCGGAGCGCACCTGGCGCAGCGCGATCGATCCGTCAATCCCCGCGCTCTCCGCGAGCTGCCGGATCGGCGCCTCGAGCGCGCGGCGGACGATCTCGCCGCCCCGCTTCTCATCGCCCTCGAGCTTCAGCCCGTCGATGGCCGACGACGCCCGCAGGTACGCCACGCCGCCCCCGGCGACGACGCCCTCGGTCAGCGCCGCGCGCACCGTGTGCAGCGCATCCTCGACGCGCTGCTTGCGCTCCTTCAGCTCCGTCTCCGTCGCGGCGCCCACGAAGATCTGCGCCACGCCTCCCGACAGCTTCGAGAGCCGCTCCTGGAGCTTCTCCTTGTCGTAGTCGCTGTCCGACTCCTCGTACTCGCGGCGGATCTGCGCGCACCGCTCATTGACCTTGTCGCTCTTGCCCGCGCCCTGGATCAGCGTCGTGTTGTCGGCGTCGGAGATCGCCTTCTTCACGCGGCCGAGGTACTCGAGCCCGACCTTTTCGAGCGGGATCCCGAGATCCTTGAAGATCGGCTTCGCGTCCGTGAGGATCGCGATGTCCTCGAGCATCGCCTTGCGCCGGTCGCCGTAGCCGGGCGCCTTCACCGCGCAGACGCTGAGGATGCCGCGCAGCTTGTTGACGACGAGGACCGCGAGCGCCTCCCCCTCGATGTCCTCGGCGATGATCAGCAGCGGCTTCTTGGCCGCCGAGACCTTCTCGAGGAGCGGGATGAGCGGCTTCGCGCTCGAGAGCTTGTCCTCGTGAATGAGCACGAGCGCGTTATCGAGGATCGACTCGACCGAATCCTGGTTCGTCACGAACTGCGGCGAGAGGTAGCCGCGGTCGAACTGCATCCCCTCGACGATCTTGACCTCCGTCTCGATCCCCTTGCCTTCCTCGATCGAGATCGCGCCGTCCTTGCCGACTTTCGTGAAGGCCTTCGCGAGCATTTCGCCCACCGCCCGGTCGCCCGCCGCCGCCAGCGACGCGAGCTGCTCGATGCGCTTCGTGTCCTCGACGCCGACGGGGTCCGCCTGCTTGTCGAGCGCCGCGCAGACCGCCTCGGCCGCCTTGTGGACGCCGCGGGAGAGCGCGATGGCGTTCACGCCGGAGACGAGCGCTTTCACGCCCTCGCTGAAGATCGCGTCGGCCAGGATGACGGAGGTCGTCGTGCCGTCGCCGGCCGTGTCGCTCGTCTTTGACGCGGCCGCCTTCATCATCTGCGCGCCCATGTTCTCGGTCGTATTGCTCAGCTCGACCTCTTCCGCGACCGTGGCGCCGTCCTTGGTCACGTTCGGCGCGCCCCAGCTCTTGTCGATGAGCACCGACCGCCCCTTCGGGCCGAGCGTCGGCGTCACCGCCGAGGCGAGCTTGCGGACGCCGCGCTGGATAAGGTTCAGCGCCTCTGCACCGAAAACAACTCGCTTGGCCATCCTGGTCTCCGAATGTGTACGAGGTACGAGGTTCGATGTCATGTTCGATGGCATGCCACCGAACGACGGAACTCCATCTACTGCAAAGCAACCGCTGTGCCAGCGGGCCGGAAGTTGTAGCGCTTAACCGATTAGGTTGCAAGGCTTTGGGAGCCCTTCCCGCTCGCGGCGAATCCTCCTGTCAGGCTGACAGCTTTTGCGAACCTGAGGCAGGGCGAGAAACGTCTCAATGACATGAAGCCACTGACGCTGGTTCTGGCATCGATGCTCGGGATTTCCCTGATCGTCAACGCCCTGGCCCTCTCCCGCCTCGCCAAGCAGCCGGAGACGAAGCCGGGGACGAAGGCGACCTCCCGGGGCGCGGACGCCCCCGAGGAAAAGCAGCCGGAGATCACGACGCCCGCGCCGACCGGCGACGCGCGGATCGACGCCGTCCTCCGGGAGCTCACCCTGGTCCGCCGCGAGATCGCCGAACTCAAGGGCTCCACGGGCTCGAAGCCCGTTTCGCCTTCCACCGCCCCCTCGTCATCGACGAAGGATCCGTCCGTCGCGGAGATCCTCGACGAGGCCGACAAGCTCAACAAGTTCTGGGGCGATCTCGGCAAGCTTGCGGGCGCGCGTGACCAGCTCGACGAAACGAAGTACACGCAGGCCGTCCTCGACCAGACCGCCGATTTCCTGGGCCTCGTCGAGCCGACGCGCAGCGCGTTCGCCTCCGCGGCGAAGCTCGCCTTCACCGACTACGATCGCGCCCGCAAGGAGATGCAGGAGGCGCAGAAGCTGATCAACTGGGGCAAGGAGGCCGACCGCAAGCTCGCGCAGGAGCAGTACGAGGCGCTCCAGGCGCGCTACCGCGAGAGCGTCAACGCCGCGAACGAACGCGTCAAGTCCCAGCTCGACCTGACCCAGCCCCGGCAGAAGCAGTTCGCGTCAAAGCTCGAATCGTGGATGGGCTACGCGTCGGGGCAGTGGGGAGGGGGGAAGCGGTGGTAACGAGGATGTTCAATGTACGAGGTTCGATGTTCGAGGTGATGTTCGATGTCGTCCGTTCACATCGTACATGACATCGAACATCGAACATCGAACATCGAACATCGAACAT
>Ga0247727_10008661_pt1 | contig 18782 bp, 15 predicted proteins | sample WisWelCaveWW1625_FD_202498 | JGI IMG/M metagenome (GOLD analysis project Ga0247727, IMG submission 202498) | Biofilm microbial communities from Wishing Well Cave, Virginia, United States - WW16-25 | ecosystem: Environmental > Aquatic > Deep subsurface > Groundwater > Cave microbial mat | place... | reverse complement strand
GTTATTGCCTCATTGGCAAAAAACATGAATGAAGCGTCTGCGAAATTAGCGGTTGTACAGAAAGACAAAAAGATGTTGAAAGAAGAAGTCGATGCTGAAGACATTGCTGAGATTGTCGCTCGGTGGACGGGTATTCCTGTGAATCGCATGCTCGAAAGTGACAAGACAAAACTTCTTCACCTTGAAGAACGTCTGCATGAACGAATAATCGATCAGGAAGAAGCAGTGCGCTCGGTGAGCGATGCGATTCGCAGAAGCCGTGCCGGCTTGCAGGATGAGAAGCGCCCCATCGGCTCGTTCATCTTCCTTGGCACGACAGGTGTAGGTAAAACCGAGCTTGCGCGTGCGTTGGCAGAATTCCTCTTCAACGATGAGAACGCCCTCGTACGCATCGATATGAGCGAATATATGGAGAAATTCTCGATTTCTCGGCTCATCGGTGCGCCACCGGGATATGTCGGTTATGAAGAGGGCGGGCAATTAACGGAAGCAGTTCGCCGCAAACCGTATTCCGTTGTGCTGTTAGATGAAATAGAGAAGGCACATCCGGAAGTCTTCAATCTGTTGCTCCAAATGCTTGATGACGGGCGCCTCACGGATAGTCAAGGCAGGACAGTGAATTTCAAGAACACGATCATCATCATGACGTCGAATCTCGGATCGCAGCTGATTCAGGAGCGGCTGACGGGAGATTTCACCGATGAGGAATTAGAGCAGGTGTATGATCAACTGCGGGTCACATTGTTCGATATGCTGCGACAATCAGTTCGTCCGGAATTTCTCAACCGTATCGATGAGATTGTGCTCTTCAAGCTGTTGAACAAATCCGACCTGAGAAAGATTGTCGATTTGCAGTTGAAGCGAGTCAAGGAAATGCTGGCACGCAAAGAGATAACGCTAGAAGTAACTGCCGAAGCGAAAGACTGGCTTGTTCGCCTCGGTTACGATCCGTCACTTGGTGCGCGCCCGTTGAAGCGCGTTATCCAAAAACAAATCGTCAACAAATTGTCTGAGCATTTATTGGTTGGCGATTTCGTTGATGGCGATTCGATCGATGTCCATCTGGATAAGCGTGGACTGATTGAATTTGTGAAGAAGCGGCATGCAGAAGCGGTTGCGTAGCAACAAGTAGAGCGAAGCGTTGCTTCGCTCTGCAAATAAATAACTCATTTTCATGGAGGCATTATGGCAATATGTAAACAGTACTATCGACGTAACCTTCCCCATTATAATCCTTCGAGTGCGATGTTCTTTGTTACTTTCAGGCTTGCGAACTCATTGCCTAAGGAAACTATTGTTCGTTTAAGGGAAGAACGAAAACAATTAGAACGAGAACTACATAAGGATAGTAAGGCATCTCAGCATAAAGAGCGGCTCTATGAATTGCATAAACGATATTTTGGAAAGTTCGATAAGTTACTCGATGGAGCATCAACAGAACCGCATTGGCTTTCCAATAGTCATGTAGTCAAAATGGTTGTCGATGCAATTCATTATCGTGATAGTAAGAAGTATGAATTGATTGCCTATTCCATTATGCCAAATCATGTGCATATGGTGATAACGGTTGAGCGAAGTGACACTTCGCTCTACAGGATTTTGCAATCACTGAAAGCTTTTACTGCTAAGGAAGCAAATAAAATTCTCAATCGAAATGGAGCCTTCTGGCAGAATGAGAGCTATGATCACGTTGTCAGGAACGAAAAAGAACTCGGTAATATTATTTGGTATGTACTTAATAATCCAGTCAAGGCAGGGTTTGTCAAGGATTGGAAGGAATGGAAATGGTCGTATTGTAAGTATGATATTGTAGATTGAATGCTGAGAGAGTAACATTGGAGCGAAATGACATTTCGCTCTACAGATATTATTGTAAATCCCTCCATTTTTTCTTACCTTGTTGAAACATTTTTTAAAAAAATAATTTCACGGTATCAATGATTTCTCTGATTATTCATGGTGGGGCATGGGATATTCCTGTAGATCGCATAGAGCCGCATCGGGCTGGGTGCGCTAAAGCGTTAACGATTGGATGGGAAATGCTTCGTTCGGGCGCTTCTGCCGATGATGTTGTTGAGCGTGTTGTCTGCAGTCTGGAAGATGACGGTGCCTTCGACGCGGGGAGCGGCTCGCATCTTAATGCGCTTGGACAGATCGAGCTGGATGCAAGTATCATGAATGGCAAGACATTGCGATGCGGTGCAGTTGCTGCCGTGCATCGAGTCAAAAACCCGGTATCCCTTGCACGAAAGATTATGGATAACAGCGAACATATCCTTTTGGTCGGCAGTGGTGCAGAACAATTCGCACTCGATCAGGGAATGTTGCTTTGTCAGCCTAATGAATTGATTTCTCCACGTGAACGATCGGCGTGGGAAGCAAGCCAAGGTCAAAATCATTACAGTACAAAAGATGCATTCCGTAAAGAGAAGTTGGCGAGCCTGCCCGACTTTGGTCTGGCGGGCGATACTGTTGGGACTGTTGCTATGGATAAGGATGGGAATATTTGCGTCGGTACATCAACCGGCGGAACGTTTAGAAAACATCCCGGACGTGTGGGCGACTCTCCCTTAATCGGTTGTGGCTCGTATGCCGATAATGCCATCGGCGGTGTTTCAACGACCGGATGGGGCGAGGCAATGATTAAAGTGGTATTGGCAAAAACTGTCATCGATATCATGGAAGCAAACGGCGGTGATCCTCAGAAGGCAGCAAAGCAAGGAATTGATCTCATGAAGCGTAAGGTCGACGGTTATGGGGGCGTCATCGTGCTCAATCATCAAGGGAACATCGGCGTTGCTTACAATACGCCATACATGGCACGTGCGTACATGACATCGGAAATGCGCGAGCCGTTCATAGCAGTATGAACCTTACTTCGCTCATCGGTCATGTCATCGAACTTCTTCAACTCATAGAGAATTCCCAACAACCTGCCGATAGAATAGCATCATCATTTTTTAGAGAACGGAAATACTTAGGAGCCAAAGACAGGCGATTTATCTCCGAAACCGTGTTCGGTATTATCCGTCATCGAAGATATGTTGAAGCGCTGTTAGAGCAATATCTCATCGAACATCCCGCACATGCCGAGATCGATGATCGGCAGCATAGGTTTCTTACGTTATACATGATCTTTGCTCTCTCAAGTGCTCAGGTTGATCCTTCCACGAGTGCCCCAGAGTCGTATTGGAAAATGACATTTCCAAAAGTTGAGTTGCCTCCTTTTATCGAATGGATGTCGGCTCATATCACGCTCGACTATCTCGATGTCGACAATATTGTACGTTTGGGTGTGAAGTATTCGTTTCAGGATTGGATGGTGGAGGAATGGCATGAACAGGTTGGCGAAGAAGTCGAGCATCTTTTGCAGGCATTGAATGCGCCGGCGAAGGTAACACTGCGTGTTAATGTGCTGAAAGTTATGAGAGAAGATTGCCGGCTCCGATTATTACAAGAAGGAATTGAAACGGAGCCGACGAACATATCTCCGGCAGGTCTCATTGCAAAGAAACGATTTAACATTCAATCTTCTCAGGCATTTAAAGATGGCTGGTTTGAAATGCAGGATGAAGGAAGTCAAATTGTTTCATTGATTGCAAATCCAAAGCCGGGGGAAATCGTCATTGATGCTTGTGCCGGGGCGGGGGGCAAGTCGCTGCACCTTGCCGACTTGATGAACGACCGCGGTGAGATCATAGCAATTGATGTAGAACGGAAAAGACTATCAGAACTTCAACTGCGTGCCCACCGTGCGGGTGTCCATTCGATTCGTCTGCAGCTTCGAGAAGAGCTTCTGCCGGAGAATCTCACAGGCAAAGCCGACCTTGTACTGGTGGATGCGCCGTGCAGTGGCGTAGGAACGATCCGTCGCAACCCGGGGATGAAATGGAGCATATCCGAATCGCTCGTTCGACATTACGCAGAGAAACAGCGCAGTATCCTTGACTTCAATTCACAGTTTGTTAAACAAGGAGGGCGGTTAGTCTATGCAACGTGCTCTCTGATTCGGAAGGAAAATGAAGAAGTGGTCAGCGCATTTCTTAGTTCGCATGAAGACTTTGAAAGTAACACACCCAACGAAGCAGGACATCAATTTGGATTGTCGATAAAAGATGGCATGCTCAAATTGTTCCCGCATATTCATGATACTGATGGGTTCTTCATTGCAATGATGAGAAAGCAGTAAGAACATACTTTGCAAAAGATATTAACCGCAAAGGGTGCAAAGGAACGCGGAGAGAAAAACATTTTTTGCATCTCAGAAGTTCAATTCGTAGATTACAGATGTTGAATGTTGTATAGGAAAAATACCATGAAGTTATCATACCTTTCTCTTATTCTCCTCATATTGCTGGTATCCTGTTCGCGGAAAAGCGAAAAAGAGTTGTATGATGAAGGACGAGCTCAGCAGGAGCTGAAGAACTTCCAACTCGCCATCGAACGCTTTCAAGAAGTGGTCGAGAAGTTTTCACAAACTGCATACGCCGAAACATCGCAATACTTGATTGCCGTTATCTACAACAATGATCTTCACGATGCGCAGAAAGCAGTAGCAGCGTATCAAAAATTTTACGCATTATTTCCATCGAGCGCTGAAGCGCCGAACGCACTGTTTCTTACCGGATTTCTTTATAACAACGAACTCCACAATATCGACAGTGCGCGGATCGCTTACGAAGCATTCTTGCAAAAATATCCGATTCATGCCCTTGCAGTCTCGGCAAAATTTGAAGTAGCAACGCTCGGCAAAGACCCGACACAGGTGCTGCAGTTGCAGACTGCGACGGAATCAGAATCAAAGAAACCATCGAACACAGCAAAGCAATGATTGAGACGCTTCACGACTATCGAAAGTATTTGCAGCCAGACGTTGTCGCGAAGCTCACCAACATGGAGCTTGTGGCGCGGCTGGTCGTGGAAGGATTCATCACCGGTTTGCATAAGAGCCCGTATCACGGTTTTAGTGTTGAGTTTGCCGAGCATCGGCAGTACATGCCCGGTGACGATGTCAAGCGCCTCGACTGGAAAATCTTCGCCAAAACCGACCGCTACTATATCAAGCAGTTCGAGGAAGAGACCAATCTCAAGGCGTACATTATCCTTGATACGAGTCGTTCGATGGCGTTTGGTTCAGAAGGAAGAACGTCGAAGTTTGAGTATGCATCGTACATTACCGCGGCGTTAGCCCAATTGATGATTCAACAGCGCGATGCGGTTGGATTAACGCTGTATGATGAAAACATTCGCACGCATATGCCTCCCCATGCGACGAAAGCGTATCTCCGGGAAATTCTAAAACAGCTTGAAACAGCGGAACCCGGGAACAAAACAGGCACGGCGAATTCACTGCACGAAATTGCCGAGCGCATCAAGCGTCGCGGACTCGTTATCATCCTCAGCGACCTGTTCGATAAGCCCGACGAAGTGATGAAAGCTCTGCGGCATTTTCGCCACAAGAAAAATGAAGTCATCGTTATGCAGGTGCTTGACCCGTTGGAACGCAGTTTTGCATTTGGCAGAGATGCTGTGTTCAAAGATCTCGAGACCCGCGAAGAACTGATGACACAGCCGTATCATATCCAGAAAGCGTATCAACAGTCGATGACAGACTTTCTTGAAACCTACAAACGCGGTTGTCGCGAGAATAGCATCGACTATGTTCTGCTCGACACCGCCACGCCGTTCGATGTTGCGCTGTTTGAGTATCTACATAAGAGGCAGAGAATGGGGTAACTCCCTACAAATATTACTGTCTGATCTGTTTTCTTGTATTATCAGTTCTTAGCTGTAAAACTGAGCTTGATTTCGGCGATCCTCCACGCCCTGACTACGATCCCCTTCGGGATGCTAACATCAAACCGCTTGTCATTGCGACATATCCTCTTGATAACTCACAAGGTCCCTACGAAAATTTTGGCACGGTCATGCAATTGCGTTTCAACAAAATCATGAACGAAACCTCAGTGCGGCGGGCAGTGCATATCGCATCGTTGCTTGGTGATGTCGCAGTGGATACGAACACCCTAAGTACCGTAGACGGCGTCGTGTTTTTCGTAGAGGCAATTCGAGCAAACTCTCCCGCGCGTTTTTGGTGGAAGGTCGGACAAACGTACACGCTTACTGTTGATTCTCTTGCATTCGATATCAACAACAATAGACTGCAACAATGTTTTTCTATGACGTTTCAGCCCGAGCCGTACTTTCGTTTGTTGAGCACAGATCCTCCTAATGGCTCATCCGCTGTGCCGCTTGATGCATCATCGGGATTCATACGCTTGGAATTTAACAGTGAGGTGGATAGTGCAATGACGGCGATGGTTCATATTTCTTCGCCCGTATCAGGCGAATGGCATCTCGAGGATCCAACGCATATGTATTTTCAATTGTTTCAGCCGCTCGAACTCAGCAAAACATATACTCTTACTATTGATACATCTGCGCGTGATGTATACGGTCATCGTATGTTGCAGCCGGATAACATATCGTTTACATCTGAGCTGTTTCGTGTTGTGGAGACATTTCCGCAGTATAATGCCAGGTTGGTTCCGCCGAGGAGTGGCATTGCGGTAAGGTTCAATGTGCCGATTGATACTGCTTCAGTTCGTTCGTCATTTTCCTGTAATCCTCCTCTTTTAGGTCGCTTTGTGTTTGAGGAGAAGCAGTTTTATTATATTCTTTCATGGGAGTTGAAAACGAGCGCCTCATATGAAGTCAGAGTAGGACAAGTAATGAGTTTGACGGGGGGACATTCTTTATCTGTTGCATTTAATTTTCAAACTGACGAATTTAAGATTCTTACCGAGTTTCCGCCTCATTTATCAGTAAACGTCCCCCGATCAACATATATTCACGTCCAATGCAATGCCAGCATAGATCGATCCTCGGTTCCTCCTGCTTTCGCTATTTATCCCAATGTACCCGGATCATTGGTGTATTGCTATGAGGGCAATTGTTCTGCTTTTGATATATATTATCTACCTTCGCAATCTCTTTTACCGAATACAGTATATACTGTAACGATGGGATCGCCCCCCTTCTATCCGTCTTTGCGTTCACTGTCTGGTGATTTTACTGCTCGCCGGTGGGTTTTTGCTACAGGAAACGAATGAGCTCTTTGCATTTCTCTCGTTCATTTAATATGTCGAGAGTTAATCTATCAGTTATCGCTTATTGTTATATACATGATAAGGTAAATCAAAGAGTATGAAAAATCAGAACATCGCATTCTTATTGATGGCAGGTTTGTTTGCCCTTAGCTGCAAAACCGAGCTTGATTTCGGCGATCCTCCACGCCCCGACTACGATCCCCTTCGCGATGCTAACATCAAACCGCTTGTCATTGCAACATATCCTCTTGATAACTCACAAGGTCCCTACGAAAATTTTGGCACGGTCATGCAATTGCGTTTCAACAAAATCATGAACGAAACCTCAGTGCGGCGCGCAGTGCATATCGCATCGTTGCTTGGTGATGTCGCAGTGGATACGAACACCCTAAGTACCGTAGACGGCGTCGTGTTTTTCATAGAGGCAATTCGAGCAAACTCTCCCGCGCGCTTTTGGTGGAAGGTCGGACAACCGTACACACTTACCGTTGATTCTCTTGCATTCGATATCAACAACAATAGACTGCAACAATGTTTTTCTATGACGTTTCAGCCCGAGCCGTACTTTCGTTTGTTGAGCACAGATCCTCCTAATGGCTCATCCGCTGTGCCGCTTGATGCATCGTCGGGATTCATACGTTTAGAGTTCAACAGCGATGTGGATAGTACGATGACGGCTATGGTTCATCTTTCTCCACTCGTATCAGGTAAGTGGCATCTCGAGGATCCAACGCATATGTATTTTCAATTGTTTCAGCCGTTCGAACTCAGCAAATCATATACGCTTACTATCGATACATCTGCACGTGATGTGTTCGGTCATAGTCTTACCAAGCCCGAGACCTTGTCATTTACATCCGAACCATTCCGTGTTATGGAGACATTTCCACAGCATGACGATAGATTAGTTCAGCCGACCAGCAGTATAGCTGTACGATTCAATGTGCCGATTGATACCGGCTCAGTGCGCTCTGCGTTTACCAGTTTGCCAAAGTTGACTGGAATTTTTGAATTCGAGGAAAGGCAATTCTATTTCGTACCATCATTGGATTCATTGAGAACGAATACTCGTTATACAATTTTGCTTCGACAATCATTACGTTCAATTGATAGTCACTCTTTAACATCTGACTATCATTTTACTTTTGACACGGATAGATTTAGAGTTGTGAATTATGATCCTGCCCATCAGTCGTCAAGCATTTCAAGGATGCCGTATATTTATGTACAATGTAATGCACGGATATTGTATTCATCGTTATCGGACGCATTCAGTGTTTATCCTCCTGTACTTGGTACAATTGATACATGCCCTGGAGGTAATTACTCCGGCTTTGAATTTTGTTTTGTCCCTTCCGATACGCTATCTCCTTACACATTCTATCAGATAGCAGCAGGGTGGTTTAGTAGGGATAGGGGGTCGCATCCATTACGATCAAGGACGGGTGCGGGAACATTTACTCAGTGGTATTTTCAAACTGGTGATAAATAATCCTTTGCATTTCTCTCCTTCCTTAGCTACCTTACTAAGCTAAGTTTTTTCCAATTTTTCTATTCCTTGTAGTTCATGCAACAAGACAAACTTATTGTCAAAGGCGCGCGCGTCCATAACCTGAAGAACATCGATGTGGAGATGCCGCGTGATAAACTTATTGTTATCACGGGGCTATCTGGCTCAGGTAAATCAAGTCTCGCTTTTGACACGATTTATGCTGAAGGACAACGCCGCTACGTCGAGAGTCTCTCTGCTTATGCACGACAATTTCTCGGCTTGATGGAACGCCCTGATGTCGATTACATCGAAGGTCTCAGTCCGGCTATTTCCATAGAACAGAAAACCGTCTCGCATAATCCGCGCTCAACAGTCGGCACGGTTACTGAGATATACGACTATCTTCGACTTCTCTTTGCTCGCGTTGGCATTCAACATTGTTACAAGTGCAAGCGTCCGGTAGAACGACAATCTGTCGATCAAATCATCGATACAGTGATGACGTATCCGCAGGGGACGAAGATTCAAGTCCTTGCCCCGGTCGTCAAAGGTCGCAAAGGGCACTACCGTGAATTGTTCGAAAAGATTCTCAAAGACGGTTTCCTTCGTGTACGCATCGACGGTGAGGTGAAGGAAATCTGCAAAGGTATGCAAGCAAATCGTTATCAGGTGCACGATATAGAGATCGTCGTTGACCGGCTCGTTGTGAACCATGATATGCGCACACGCATCGCCGATTCGATTGAGACAGCGTTACGCATGGGATCGGGAGTCGTGCTTGTTAATTCAGAGGAGAAAGATCAACTGTTCAGTCAACACCTCGCGTGCAGTACATGCGGTATTAGCTATGACGAACCGGCGCCGAATTCATTCTCCTTCAACTCGCCCTACGGCTCGTGTTCAACGTGTGATGGTTTAGGCGAGACGAAGGAATTCGATCTTGATTTGATCATACCTGACACATCGTTGACGTTAAACAAGGAAGGCATTGCGCCGCTTGGCAAGCCGCGAGATACGTGGCTGTGGAGTCAGGTGAAAGCTGTGGCAAAAAAGTATGATTTCAATCTGGATACTCCGGTAAAAAAACTTTCTAAAAAAGCCGTTGATGTATTGTTCAATGGTTCAGGCACGGAGAAGTTAGAAATTCCGTACGTGTATTCCAGCGGAAGAACAGTGATGTACAAGCATCGGTTTGTCGGTGTCCTTGCTACGCTCAAACAATATTATGGTGAAACTTCATCGGAAGGCATTCGCAAGTGGGCAGAGTCGTTCATGAATACGAAGGCGTGCCTGACATGCAGGGGCGGAAGATTACGAAAAGAGAGCCTTGCAGTGAAACTCATCGATGCTAAGACAAAACACGTGGTAAACATTCATGATATTGTTAAGCTGCCACTCCGAGACGCGCACTCATTTTTCACTGAGTTGAAGTTGACGGAACGGCAATTAGTTATCGCAACCCAAATCCTCAAAGAAATTACACAGCGACTGAGCTTTCTTCTCAATGTTGGATTGGATTATCTTACCCTCGAACGTTCGGCGCGAACGCTCTCCGGTGGTGAGGGTCAGCGCATCCGTCTTGCAACGCAGATCGGTTCACAGCTCGTCGGCGTATTGTACATTCTCGACGAACCAAGTATCGGACTTCACCAGCGTGATAACATCAAGCTCATCAACAGTTTACAGGAACTTCGGGATTTAGGCAATACCGTAATCGTGGTTGAACATGATAAGGAGATGATTCAGAGCGCCGACTTCGTCGTCGACCTTGGTCCGGGCGCAGGTGAGCATGGCGGACATGTCGTTATTGCAGGAACACCGAGTCAATTACAGCGTCAGAACGGCAAAGCAAAAATAGCCGGTAATGGAGAAGGAGCAATATCTCATACAGCCTTGTATCTTTTTGGGAAAAAAAGCATTGAAGTTCCATCGACACGCAGAACAGGCAGCGACAAATTTCTAGCATTGAAGGGTGCGACGGGAAATAATCTCAAGTCAGTCGATCTTAAGATCCCCCTGGGAACATTTATTTGTATTACCGGCGTAAGCGGCTCCGGGAAATCGAGTCTTGTCACCGAAACGCTCTACCGCATTCTCTCACGTAAGTTCTACCGCTCCAACTTTGTACCTCTGCCGTACAAATCTATTGATGGGCTTGAGCATATCGACAAAGTCATTGACGTCGATCAATCTCCCATTGGGCGAACGCCGCGATCCAATCCTGCAACGTACACTGGATTATTTACATTCATCCGCGATTTGTATACACAGTTGCCTGAAGCAAAAATTCGAGGGTACAAGGTTGGCAGATTCAGCTTCAACGTGGCGGGAGGACGTTGTGATGAATGCGAGGGGGACGGTGTTCGCAAGATCGAGATGAATTTCCTGCCGGATGTGTATGTGCTCTGCGAAGTCTGCAAAGGCAAGCGCTACAATCGTGAGACATTAGAAATTCTCTACAAGGGCAAGTCAATCTCTGATGTGCTTGAGATGACAGTAGAAGAGGCAGTCGGATTTTTTAGTGAAATCCCCTCACTTCAGCGCAAACTAAAAACGTTGTATGATGTGGGCTTGGGGTACATTCGACTTGGACAGCAAGCCACGACGCTCTCAGGCGGCGAAGCACAGCGTGTGAAGCTTTCGACCGAGCTTTCAAAAGTCGGGACAGGCAAGACGCTCTACATTCTGGATGAACCGACAACCGGACTGCATTTCGAAGATATTCGAATGTTGCTCTCGGTGCTTAACAAGCTTGTCGATAAAGGAAACACCGTCATCGTCATCGAACATAACCTCGATGTCATCAAGACGGCAGATTGGGTTATTGATCTTGGTCCTGAAGGAGGAGCAAAGGGAGGGAAGATTATTGCTGAGGGGACGCCTGAGGAGGTGGCAAAGAGTAAGTCGTCGTATACTGGGCAGTTTTTGAAAAGAGAATTGAATCTCTCATAAGAATTTCATACCTTTCTCCCTCAATTCAACCATACAGTTATTGTGAAAATAGGAGCATTCACAAATAAGCAGGTAGTACAGGCAATTCTTTCCGGGACATATACACCGTATGATCTTCGAGAGTTTGTTCAGCTTTGTCATGACCTCGCCCTTCCTATGATCCGAAAGAAAATTGCCCTTGGTAAATTACGCCTTGACGCCGTTGGCTTGAAAGAACCTGATGTCGTGTATGATTGTATAGCCGATCTCTTCCGACGCGATGCCGAAGGGAAATTTCCACAGATTCAAACATATTTCGAAAAGAATATCACAGATGTTCATACTGCGACTGAAGAAGAGCTTCTTACTGCCCTCCGAAGGTTAATCTTTGGCAAGATTAATAATAGTCTTGTCAGACTATACAGCGAAATCGACCCTACGCTTGGAAAGATTCTCCGCAACATTAAACTCGCTATTGAAAAGTCGAAAATGTTCGAAGAAGTAACACGGTTCAGCGACGTATATCTCGTACCTGTAAGCTGTGATGCTCTACAACAACTTGCGCCAATGCCATCAGAATATCTTGAACAAGAATTTTCCCGTTTAGTGTTAGTTCATGATACCATACCGGTAATGTTGAAAAAGCTTCATACGGTGTTGGTCGAACAAGAATCGTATCAGCGTATGGTTTCTCTTGTTACAGCAGGAATGCTCTGCAAACAAATCTACAAACTCGGTTGGGAAACTGAACAGGAAGTTAAAGTTGTTGAAGAAGAGGTAGACGGAGAGTACCTCGCGAAGGTAGTAGATCAGATATGTCAATCATTACACAAAGAGATGCATCATTCGTACGTTGAGAAAGGGAAGTGCACTGGGGACATGTTTCGAGCATATCTTGGCGCCACGAAGAGCATACTGAATAGTTTTTATGTAGATGAACATCTCGATGGCTCGACATTTTACGAATATTTGGAAGAACAAATACATGGCTTGACAAAAGAAGAGTATCGCGACAAGCACCGCCCTATCCTCGAGTATTTTATTAAAATTGGTAAAGAGAGACTTAAACACGAGTTGAGGAACTAAGATAACCATGTTTGGCTTCAACTCTACAATAGACATGAAAGTATTTATTATTGACTGATTATGGAATCTTTGAAACATATAGATGAACAAACTTTGGAATTTTTTGTCTTAGAATCGGATCAGGTAACGGAGCGGCGTTCTGTCATTGAATTGCATCTGAAAGAATGCAAGGGTTGTGCTACCCTGTATCAAGAAATTGAAGAGTATTACGCTGAAGTAAAGCAAATTCAGGAAGAACGCATTCGCACGAGCGAACATTCTCTCGCTCGACGAGATAGAATTATCCCTTTTCATACGTTTATTGATCGATCACCGATCAGTCAAGTGGAGCGAATTGAGCGGAAGCTACCCGTGAGAGTTGCATTGTTTCTTGTAAGGCATCCATTGGCTTCGACAGTGAGCTTAGTTGCGGCGTTCGTACTTGGTGCGCTGCTGTTGGTGCCAAAAGAGATTGCAAAGGATATCAACCCGGCATACGCACGTCCATCGGGTGAGTTCCTCGTTGCCTATAACAAGGGTGGTGTAGAATTGTGGAAGGTGCACGTGGGACCGCGGTACGACTCGCTCGTATTCCTCGAAGCCAACAAGAAGCTGATCGATATTCTTGACGTCGATGGAGACGGGAAGAACGAGGTGATTTGCGCATTCCGTCAGATTTTTGGAGAACCGCTTACCAATCGCAAGAAGCAGCTTGCATGTTACAATCCGGATGGGACTGTACGGTGGATACGACGCTTCCAGAAGAAGATTGCATTTGGCGATGATGTCTTCGACGATGAATACCATTTTACTTCCATACTTGCCGGGGATTTTGATAGGAACGAAACTCCTGATCTCATTACGCATGTCGAGAGCGCACTTCATCATCCTTCTGCGTTGGTACGGCTCAATCCATTAGACGGCTCGGTGATAAGTGAGTACTGGCATCCCGGCTATTTGAAGTATCTTGTACAAGTCGATCTCGATGGCGATGGTATCGAGGAAATTCTTGCTGCAGGACTAAACTATCTTCTAAAAAGTGCAGTGCTTGCAGTGTTTGACCCTCGGCTGATTGAAGGTACCGGGCCGACACCAGCAGGGAAAGCACTGGCAGGAGTGAAACCCGGAAGCGAAAAGTTTTACATCCTCTTTCCTCCAACGCTGCTGAGAGATGTGTCCGAGTATATCGAATCGCACATCGGCGAAATGCATCTCAAACAGAAAGGTGGGATAGATGCCGTGCTTCTTGAGAATATGGGTCCGTCCGAAATGTTCATTGTTATCTTTCAGTTCGATAGCTCCATGAAGTGTGTGAACGTTACAACTTTCGACGAGACAAAAAAAGTGGTGAAGCGTTTCCAGCCCGAAGCCAAGTTTTTGCGTCGCTTACAGAGCACGGAGTATTTCCGAGAGCTCCAGACGGGGGTGAGGTACTGGAACGGTGATAACTTCGTTGCGGAACCGACGATGAATAAGAGGTATCTTGAAGCGATAAAAAGACGTCCATTACCTTAGTCACGATTAAACGAGAGCTATGAAAATAGTATGAGATAGAAGCTGTTGTAGTTGTTGTAGTGTTTTTGGAAGCCGAGTTGTCCATTAGAATGGACGGTTCGGTTTTTTCTTTTATTAAGGAAGATTTTCTGCAACAGGCAGCGACTGCAAGTATATTAATATGAATCGTCGACGTTAGAATGTTGGCGAAGTGATACATTTCTAAGTAAGGAGAAAATGATAAGTTCCTCACTCAAAAAAATAATGAGATAACTACTTTTTTCAAATTCATATCCATAAATCATAAGGAGTAAATCCCATGATAAAACCTCTCCACATATTTTGTGACTATTGGTCGAAGATAGCATTCCTAACTTTGGTTATGTTCACTCTAATATATAGCACTCGTTCATATACGCAACCAGGAACCATAGTGAGGACGTTAACCCTCCCTGTCCCAAGTACGGACGGTACTGGGGACTGCGGTACTTCGGGCTGTAGCGGTGTTTCGATTGCAGTGGACTGTGCAGGGAACCTATATTACAACAATTATCGTAGTGACAGCTTGTACACGATTGACATCAACGGCAATTTGCTCGCTCGAGTACCTACCGTGGATGCCGCTACTGGTCTCCCTATCTTCTTCGGCGAACTTGCATGGGATAACGTGCGCAACAAACTCTGGGCAGGAACGAATGGAGAGGGAAGTAACTATGTCAACGTATACCTTCTCGATCCAGCCACAGGCCTGGCAACACATAAAACAGTGGCTAGGACCTGGGGCTGGAATACTACTGATGGGCTCGCCTACGACAACACAACAAACCGACTTTATCTCAGTCAGGATATTTCAACTATTATTGATGTGTTTTCCGTCGACCCGCTGACTGATAATACTACTTTTGTCACTGTGCTTACACCAAAGAATGCCAGCGATGGCGAATTAGGTACTATCAGTGGAGTCGAGGTGAGCAATAATATTCTCTATCTTGGCCAGGCGGGTACTTTCAATCAGATCGTGACTGTAGACCTAACCACGCTCGATTTCCTTTCTGTGTTTCTCTCTCCCGCCGTTCCCAACGCAGATTTGGCACCAGAGGGCCTCGAGTGTGATGGCGTCAACTTTCCTGGACGCGAGGTGTTGTGGCAGAGACATGCCCGTGGCGATAAGATATCTGCAGTTGAAGTTGAAGCTGGAACATGCCATTGCAACCCTTCAATGGGTTCAGTCAATGGTCAGATAATAGCAAATTGCCCATCGCCAAATACGGAACTCTTAGGTGTTAGAGTTGACGCATTTCAACAAAGCACGGGTAATTTAGTAGCATCAGACGTTACTGATGTAAATGGAAATTATGAAATAGACAACTTGGCTACAGGAAACTATATGATCACACTTGTTACCCCACTTGGGTATTCTACTTCCACTGATGAGGCACTGGTTACAGTGACAGGAGGTGCAATAGTTAATGTGAATTTTTCACTCACTTGCATCAATATCACTGCTAATCCAAGAACTATCGGTTTCTGGAAGCATCAAGTTGGCGTTGCTACTGGTGGTAATGGGACAGCACAAATAAGCGCGTCGTCTCTGTGTAATTATCTCGACCTGATAGCAGATCACTTCAACAGCAATCTCATTAATCAGGTTATCGTGTATCAACCACCATTGTCCGGCGTTTGCAGCGATAAGTTGCAGATTGCGAAAAGCCTATTAAATCTGGTTGGGTCACAAACAATGATTGCGCGCGCGCGGCAGCAACTAATGGCACTCCTGATGAACATTGCAGCGGGTTATATCAGTCAAGCACAAGTCATCAGCGCCGATGGAGCAACCGTTTCGCAAGCAGTTACCTATTGTGATAATCTCATTGATAATCCTACAGGCAATCATGAGCTTGCAAAAACGATAGCCGATCAGATCAATAACAATCAGCAAGTTGCTGCAGGAGTAATACCTCTTTCAACGGAAGATATCCGCTATAAAGTAGGTGGGAATCCCAAAGAGGAGCTGCCTTTGGAATTTGCCCTTGGACAAAATTATCCGAATCCATTTAATCCAACCACTGTTATCTACTATGCTTTACCCACTGATGAGTATGTTACACTAAAGGTATATAATATGCTCGGACAGGAGGTGTTATCATTAGTCAATGGGACGCAGAGTGCCGGATACAAGTCCGTTACTGTGGATGCAACGACGCTACCGAGTGGCATTTATACATATCGCTTGCATGCTGGCACGTTTTCAGGTGTTAAAAAAATGTTATTGATAAGGTAAATTAAACTGTTCGACAAATCTAGATAGTGGATTAGGAGAGAGTGAATAAAGTGCCCTGGCTGTATCCGCATAAGCAGTCGGGGCACTTATTTTTTTGAAACGTAGGGATTGCCCTTCACATAAAACCCACATTTGTATTGACCCACTACCGATTTGCAGACTAATTTGGTTTTCACAGAGTAAAAAAGTATAATTGCCATAGTGTACCATGAACCCCAAGAAACGTCCTAATCATCGATTGTACATTCAAATTCTTCGTAGAATGTCTCCCGAGCGACGTTTGCTCAAGGCTTTTGAGTTGTCACGATTTGCACGACAGCTTTTTATCCATGGTCTCCGTAAACGCTATGCAAACTTGTCACCTTCAGAATTTCACACGCTTCTTCGTAAACGCCTCGATAAATGTCACAACAGAAATTATTAGCGAGAGTCGTTCAAGTTCTCGGTGAGAATAATATTCAATATATGCTCACCGGTTCAGTTGCATCGAGCTTGCATGGAGAACCACGATCAACGCATGATATTGATATCGTGGTCGCCATTACTAAGTCATCATCCCGAAAGTTAGTTGATGCTTTCCCTTCGCCCGATTTTTATCTTGATGAAACAAGTATCATATCGGCAATTGAAGAGAAAGGGATGTTTAATCTTATCGATGCTTCGGAAGGAGATAAGGTAGTTTTTTGGATATTAACCGACGAACCTTTTGATCAGTCACGATTTGCCCGGCGCATTAGCGAAGAGCTTGTCGGAGTTAAAGTTCACGTCACTGCACCGGAAGATATTATCCTGGCAAAATTGAAGTGGGCAAAAGAATCGGGAGGGAGTCAAAAGCATTTTACAGATGCTTTGAGGGTGTACGAGGTTCAACATGATGTACTAGATGCGAAATATCTTGAACAGTGGGTGAAAGAATTACACATAGAAGACCTCTGGAAACAACTAACTGACGAAGCAGAGATTCCTTAAGAGAATTAAAGCACTTACTTCCTCGAAACAAAGAGATTCCCCTTGACATAAAATCTCCACTTTTTCTCCGTTGCGTTCCGGATACCGATTCTCGTCGAGATTCCAATCTGAGATTTAGGAATGGGCTCTCCCTCAGCAAGAAAAATCTCATCACCGAGTAAGTCCGTGCCATTCTGTTTTCGAGCTATGTCAAATGCCTGACAGAACTTTGCCGGACCGTTCGATAATTGTTTCATTTCTCCATTCCTCCATTGCTCCATTTTTCTATTGTTCATTATAATGTTGATTCCTTCAATTGGTTCTACCGCCCGAAGAAGAACGGCATGTCCAATACCTTCTTCTTCGGTGACAATGTTCGCGCAGAAGTGCATACCATACGTGAAGTACACATAGAGATGTCCGCCTTCCCGGAACATGACTTCGTTGCGCTTGGTCTTACCACGGAAAGCATGGCTTGCAGGATCTTTTTCGCCAAGGTAAGCTTCAACCTCGATGATCTTGCCGATGAGCAGTTTACCGCGAAGTTTTCTAATGATGAGTTTGCCGAGAACGTCTTTGGCTATGGTTAGTGTCGGGCGAAGATAAAAGGAGCGGGGGAGTTTTCTCATATGAGATTAAGTAGCCGCAGACTTCATGTCTGCGTATTCGAGGAACGCAAGCTGAAGCTTGCGACTACCGATGCTGTCTATCGCTTCGAGAATTCTTTCATAATCCTCTCGACATCCGCCTCTGTAATGCCGCTGCCAAGCGGGCTTGCCCGACGATGTTCTTCAGGCGGGCCGGCTGTTTTCTCTGCTGAAATATGCTCTTCTTTTCGTACGGGTGTCGTTGCCCCTCCTACGGCAGGATTAGCTGCCTTAAGCCGAATCCGTTCCTCGATCTCTTCCATCCATGATTTGGTTGGTGTTGGCTTAGGAACTGGTGTCGACGGATTATGACTAGTCGTTGGCTTTATCTCAGGTTTGGTTTCAGATTTGATATTTGGTATTTGTCGACGACTCGACTCGTCGAGTGTTTTGGAGCTTTCACCCTCTGTTGGTGGATTGATTGGTCGTGTCTCGAAAGCGAGTCGCTTCACATTAAACATGTGCTTTGCTGAAACGTTGTCGGAGATAATTGATCCGCCAAACGTGCCCGGTCCGAGTGTCATCGACGGCAGTAATTCGTTGGTATAACCTACCGCGCCGAGCGCTGCTTGTGTGTTCACCAAAATTCTAAACGCCGGTTTCTCCAGTGCAAACTTCATGATGATGTCTTCATCCATCGAATGAATGACCATCGTATGTCCGATGCCGCCGAACTCTAACAGCTCGATGCAACGCTCGCATCCTTCTCGCCAATTATCGACGGTGTAAAATGAAAGAACAGGCGAGAGCTTCTCTCTCGAAAGCGGGTGTTCTCGTCCGACGCCATCCATTTCAGCGATCAGGACTTGTGTTTC